>Ga0070672_100002852_pt1 | contig 11090 bp, 6 predicted proteins | sample KBSM13metaG_FD_66151 | JGI IMG/M metagenome (GOLD analysis project Ga0070672, IMG submission 66151) | Miscanthus rhizosphere microbial communities from Kellogg Biological Station, Michigan, USA - KBS M1-3 metaG | ecosystem: Host-associated > Plants > Roots > Rhizosphere > Soil ... | reverse complement strand
CCTGGCCCGCCGCCGCGCCGCGCTGAGCGCGCTGGCCGTCGCCACGGTGATGACGGGCGTGTATTGGGGCGCGGTCCCGCCGCGCGACATGATCCATGGCGGGTTCGCGAATATGAACATGAAGGCGCCGACCGCGGCCGACCGGCAGAAGGACAAGTACATCAAGGAGCTTCACGCGATGGTTCCGCCCGACGCGTCGCTGGGCATCGGCGAGGCGGAGATGACCCACGTCTCGCATCTGAAGCTGAAGGGCCTGCACGATTCGCTGGACGTCGACTGGATCATCTATTCGCCCGGGTCGAACGGCGACCGCGCGCTCACGAACGGCGAATTCGACAAGATCACCGAGCGCCCCGGCGGCCTGATGCTGCTCAAGCGCAAGCCGAAGGCAGCGATGCCGGCGCCCGGCGCGCCCACGCAGCCGATCCTGACCGCGCCGCCCGCGCCGCCGCCGGCGCCGCCGCGCTAGCCGCCCCCGCGCCGCGGGACCGGAAGGATGGTCCGCGCGACCGGCGGCTCGACGATCGCCGGCGGCACGTTGACCTCCTCGGCGACCAGGTACACGGGCTTGGACTGCGATTCGTGGTACGTGCGCACCTGCAGCTCGGCGAGCAGACCCATCCCGATCAGCTGCACGCCGACGACGAACAGCATCACCGCCAGCAACAGCAGCGGGTTGCGGTGCGCGAAGACGCCGGACCGGATCTTCTCGATCAGCGTGATGATGCCGGACAGGACACCGCCGCCGATGAAGATGGCGCCCCACGAGCCGAACAGGTACATCGGCTTCGTCGCGTAGTCGCCCAGGAACTTCACCGTCGTCAGGTCCAGGATCACCTTCAGCGTGCGCGCGAGACCGTACTTGGACTTGCCTTCCTTGCGCGCGTGGTGGCGCACCACCTGCTCGGTGATCCGCGCGCCCGACCACTTCGCGTAGACAGGAATGAACCGGTGCATCTCACCGTACAGGCGCACCGGCTCGAGCACCTCGCGGCGGTACGCCTTCAGCGTGCAACCGTAGTCGTGCAGGCGAACGCCGGTGACCCGGCCGATCAGCCAGTTGGCGATCTTGGAGGGCAGCTTTCGCGACAGCGCCTTGTCCTGCCGGTCCTTGCGCCATCCCGAGACGATGTCGAACCCTTCCTCCAGCCGCGCCAGCAACATCGGGATGTCGTCGGGATCGTTCTGCAGGTCGGCATCCATCGGAACCATGTACGCGCCGCGCGCCCGTTCGAAACCCGCCGCCATCGCCGCCGTCTGACCGAAGTTGCGCCGGAACCGCACCAGGCGCAGCCACGGCCGCGTCGCGGCCGTCTCGCGGAGGCGATCGAACGTGCCGTCACGCGACCCGTCGTCGATGATCAGGACCTCGGTGGGCCGCCCGGCGGCTTCCAGCTTGCCGACGACGTCGTCGAGCGCGGCCGCAAGCCGCGGGATCGTCTGCTCCTCGTCGAAACAGGGAATGACGATCGAAACCTGTGGGAGGCGTTCCGACACGGCGCTTTTATAACCCGTCGAGCGGGACAATGCCCAGCCGCCGTGTTAGTAGCGACAGCAGCCAGCTCATGTGCGGCATCGCGGGATTCATACAGAAAACGCCGAATCCCGAGGCGCTCCCGCGCATGCTCGCGCGCATCGCGCACCGCGGCCCTGACGGCGAGGGCGTGTGGGATCGGACCATGGGCGGCTGGCAGGTCGCGATCGGCCACAGGCGCCTGTCGATCATCGACGTCGCGGGCGGAGCCCAGCCGATGGAGAACGCCGAAGGCGACGTGATCATCACGTACAACGGCGAGGTCTATAACTTCAAGGGCCTGCGCGCCGGGCTCGAGCGTGAGGGCCATCAGTTCCGGACGCGCAGCGACACCGAGGTCATCCTTCACCAGTTCATGCAGCACGGCGCCGGCGGGATCACCGCGCTGAACGGCATGTTCGCGTTCGCGATCTGGGAGGCGCGCACGCGGCGCCTGACACTGGCGCGCGACCGCGCCGGCATCAAGCCGCTGTATTACGCCGAGCTGCCCGACGGCGGCATCGTGTTCGCGTCCGAGCTGTCCGCGTTGCTCGCGCACGGCGGCGTCGACCGCGAGCTGTCGATCGAGGGCCTGGCGTCCTACTTCTTCTCCGACTACGTGCACCCGCCCGCGACGATCGTGCGCAAGGTGCGCAAGCTGCCGCCCGGACACAGCATCATCTGGCAGGACGGGAACTTCGGGCTGCCGCACGCGTACTGGCAGATGCCCCCGCCGCAGCCCGCACCCGACAAACCCGACGCCGAGCTCGCGGCCGAGCTGTGGTCGGACCTGAGCCGCGTGGTCGCGGATCAACTGGTGTCCGATGTTCCGGTCGGGATCTTCCTTTCGGGAGGCATCGACTCGTCGTGCGTCGCCACCGCCGCCGCGGCGGCGGGGGGGCGCATGAAGGCGTTCTCGATCGGATTCGACGACGCGACCTTCGACGAATCCCGCTACGCGCGCATGGTCGCGGAACGGCTCGACGTCGAGTGGGTCACCGAGACGCTGCACGAGCGCAACCTGATCGACGTGATGGACGTCGCCCTCGACTTCATCGACGAACCGCTGGCCGACCCGTCCTACCTGCCGACGTTCCTGCTGTCCCGTCTCGCCTCCCGCCACGTCAAGGTGGTCGTGGGCGGCGACGGCGGCGACGAGCTGTGGGGCGGCTACCCGACGTACCGTGCCCACCGGCTGGCGGCGGTCTACCAGCGCGTACCAGGGTGGATCCGGAAGTTCGTCATCGGCGGCGCGGTGGGACGCCTGCCCATCAACGACCGCTACCAGAGCCTGGAATGGAAGCTGCGCAGGTTCACGAAGCGCTGGGACGACGACCTGGTGACGCGCCACCTCCGCTGGATGTCCAGCGTCGACCTGCCCGATCTCGCGCGGGCGATCCCGGCGGCGAAAGGCATGTTGCCGGCGACGCTGGCGACGCCGCTGCCCGAGACCGACGACTGGTTGCAGCGCATCCTGGCCCTCGACTTCGCGACCTACATGCCCGGGTCGGTGCTGACCAAGGTCGACCGCGCGTCGATGGCCCACGGCCTGGAGGTGCGGCCGCCGCTTCTCGACGACGATATGGTCGATCGGGCGTCCGCGCTGCCGTCGCGCTACAAGCTGCGCCGGGGATCCGGCAAGTACCTGCTGAAGCTGGCGGCGCGCGGCAAGATTCCCGACGAGATCATCGATCGACCCAAGAAGGGGTTCGGCATTCCGCTGGCCGCCTGGCTGCGCGGCCCGCTCAAGGACCGCATCGATCAGGTGGTCAAGAATTCGCCGGCGTTCGGCAACGGAATCCTCGACGGCGACGTCTTTCGCCGCTGGAACGACGAGCATCAGGCCAAACGCGCCGACCACAGCAAACCGCTGTGGGCCATGCTCGTGCTGGATCACTGGTTCCGACGCCATTAAAGTCCCCCGGCGCCTCCGCATGAACGCTGACGACAAGAGGACCCGCCAGGGTTCGCCCGAACGCTTCGGCTATGAATGGTCGACGTATTCGGCCATCCTGCCCGAATCGAAGGGCCAGCTGGAACGCTGGCTCGGGTCGGTGCCGCTGGCGAGCTTCGCGGGCAAGCGCGTGCTGGACGTCGGCTGCGGCATGGGCCGCAACCCTTACTGGTACCTCCAGGCGGGGGCGGCGTCGGTGCTGGCGGTCGACATCGACGACGGCAGCCTGGCGGCGGCCCGCCAGAACCTGGCCTCGTTCGCAAACGCGCGCATCGAGAAATGTTCGGCGCACGATCTGGATCCGGCGGCGATCGGAACCTTCGATCGCGTCACCTGCATCGGCGTCCTCCATCACCTGGCCGACGTCGAGCACGCGCTGGAACGGATGTGGGGCTGCGTCGCGCCGGGCGGCGACCTGGTGCTGTGGTGCTATGCGACGGAGGGCAACCGGTTGATGCTGCCGCTGATCCAGTCATTCCGCGCGCTGGGCTCGCGGCTGCCGATCGGCGCGACGCACGTGCTCGCGCGGGCGCTGGCGCTGGTGGGCTGGCCCGTCATCCACAGCATCCCCTGGCGGACCGAGTACTACCAGCGCCTGGGGACACTGTCGTTCAAGAACGTCGAGTCGATCATCTTCGACCAGATGATCCCGCACATCGCCCACTACTGGACGCGCGCCGACATCGAACGGCTGACGTCGCTGCTCCCGGGCGGACGCCCGCGCATCGAATTCGTCGACGGCAACAGCTGGCACGCGACGATCACGAAGGCCTGATCAACCCGCGACGGCCGGCGGCGGCGCAGGGGGAGGCGGCGGGGGCGCCACGCGTTTCGGCGAGCGCAGCGCGCGCCACAGCCCGTGCTCGGAGAAGCAGGCCCAGATCCAGCGCGCCCAGCGGATCACGGCGATCGCGAGCCACAGCGACCAGGCGAGCATCACCAGCCGGTACGCGAGCAGCGGAACCGACACGACCCAGGGACGCGGCATCGCGCCCGTCACGCGATCCGCGAACCAGATCAGCGTCGTCCCCGAACCATCGCCGGCGTGCGAACCGTTGCCCGCGATCATCATCTCCGGGTAGCCGAGCAGACCGCGATGGATGCAGTCCGCCAGGACGGTGACTGCGGCGACGGTCCACATCGCCAGCGCCAGCTGCGACAGGTTGTAGCGCCAGCCGCTTTGCATGGGCGGGCGGGATCGCCGCCACCCGAACGCCAGGAACAACCCGGCGACGACCGCCGCCGCGGCGACCGGCTGCTGCACCAGCGCCAGGCCCAGCAAGATCCAGTGACGCGCCCGCAGCGGCGTCCAGGGTGAGCGGGCGAGCGCGAAGCCGACCAGGAGCAGCACCACCACGAAGCTCCACACGAGGACGGCGGGCCCCAGCCGCGGGCCGCCGACGAACAGCACCCAGCGATCGCTGGGCAGATCCATCTTGACCGAGGCGTTGACGGCGGCGACGCGCAGATCGACCCCGGACGCGCGAAAACGCGGCGACAGGCCGGTCGGCTCGCGCCAGCCCAGCTCGACGGTTGACGCGCCGGGCGCGACGGGAACCGTGACCGTCGCGCCGTCCTGACGCAGCGGCTGCGGGGCGCCGTTGATCTTCACGCGCTCCAGCGTCGCGTTCTGCGGCAGCACGAACGCGTGCTCGCCGCCGCGGCTGGAACGCAGCCGCACGGTCAGCGTCGCCGCGGTCGAACGGATCCCCGGCGCCAGCGCCAGCTGCGCGTCGTCGACGGTCAGCGTCTGACCGCCGGTGCCGGCAGGGCGCGTGATCGCGATCGTGACCTTCTCCCCCGGCCAGGGACGGAACAGGGGCGTCTCCGTCCCCGCCATCGACGGGATGCCGGAGAACGTGGCGTGCCAGATCGGCGAGACCTCTACGTCCCAGGACTCCGACCAGGACGCCGCCGTCGACGCGGCCGGCGCCGCCAGTGCCAAAGCCGGCGCTTGCTCCAGCGTAGATTCCCAGGCCAGCTCGCGATCCTCGGCACCCAGGTTCACCTGCACCTTCCGGTTGGCCACCCGGACGCCCTCGGTGATCACCGATTCGCTCGGCAGCAGCGGAATTTCCAGCACGATCGCGGCGCCCGTCGGAGACGCGCGCGTGACCAACGTCCGCACCACCCACTTGAGCCCGAGCTGCAGCGTGCGATCGACGGTGACGAACGGCGGCAGGCTGGTCGGCGCCAGACCGCCCGGGTTGCCCTTGTCACCGCGTGGCGCCGCGCCTTGCTCGCGCGCCAGCTGCAGGCTCTCGCTCACCTGCCCTTCCTCGTTCAGACCTTCGACCCGCCAGCCGCGCACGGCCGTCGTCAGCGCGTGCGGCGCCAGCGGAAACGGAATCTGGACGACGTCGCGCGCCGGCAACGGACCTTCCATCACGATCTGATGGCCGCCGGGCGGCAGCCGGATGTAGAGCGAGCCGACGTTGTCGCGCACCAGCGTGCCCGCCGGCTTGCCGTCGAGCAGGACCTGCGCCGGCAGCCAGTGCTTGGCGTGCCCGGGAAGCTCCGCCACCGTGGCCGCCTCGGCGCCGATGTCGAACTTCAGGCGTAACCGATCGGGCGAGGCCTCGACGGCCAGCCGTCCGATCGACGCGCAATCCGGCTCGCACTTCGGTTTTTCGATCACGCGCTCGCGCAGCTTCGTCAGCAGGTCCTCCGACGGATACGGGGCCGTCTCGGCCGCGCGCGCGGTCGCCGGCGCCAGCAGCGCCAGCGCGCCGACGACCAGCAGCAGCGCCGCGCCGCCGGCCTCGAGCCGCCACTTGTCTGCGAAGCCGCGCCGGCCGCCCAGCAGCAGCCAGATCAGCGCCGCCGCCAGCGCCACGCGCAGAAATGCCAGCGGCCCGTTCAGCCAGGGCGGCAGCAACCACAACGTCAGCCGCTGCGCCTTCTCGACCGGCCCGTTCCATCCGAAATGCACCATGGCGCCCGCCCATCGCGGCACGCCCGGCCCCGTCTGCACGACGATGCTGGGGTCGTAGCTCGACAGGTTCTGAGCGTCGGCGGAGCGGCGCGATCCTCCCCGCTTCCCGCCCCAGGACTTCAGCCGCTCGGGCTTTTCTTCGTCCTTGGCGCCGCCGCCCGATCCCGTTCCGAGCAGACCGGCGATGCCCTCTCCCTTCGCCAAATAGCCTTCATCAGCCAGGGCGCTGTCGCGGCCTTCGCCTCCCGCGCCCTGCGGCAGCTCCGTCGTCAGCGCCTGAAACCGGTAGAGCCCGGAGCGGCTGTCGTCGGCGCCCTCGGCGGCCAGCGCCGGGTGCAGGCCGACGCGCACGTGGTGGACGGCGAACGGGATGGCGACCAGCACCAGCCCCAACCACGCGCCCAGACGGAACACCGCCGCGGCGCGCCGGATCGATCCCGGCGGCAGCGCGCGCACCAGCGCCTCGCCGATCAGCACCGCCAGCCACACCCACCGGGGCGCGCCCGCCTCCGGGAACACGAGCGCCAGCGTCGCCAGCGCGAGCGCCCCCGCGCGCAGGCCGAACAGCTTGCCGATGCCGATGCCGGTGATCAGCACCAGGAACAGGTCCAGCAGCGTCCAGTTGCGCACCCAGCTGCGGCTGACGCTGTCGGCCCCCGACGCATGAAAAAGCCGCCAGCCGGGAGGCAGCGCCAGGTGCGCCGCGACGGAGTGGAAGTCGTGATCCCAGCCGACCGCCGGGATCGCCGCGCCGATGCGCTCGATCCGGCTCTCGGCGACGACGGACGCCTGGGTCTGCCGGATCTCGATCCCGTCGCCGGCGCCCGCGCCGGCCAGGCGCGTGATGAACTGATCCTTCCCGTCGATGGCCGCGCGCCCGAGGCGCGACTCCGGACCCATCGATAGCCGCCGCGCGCGCCGGAACGCGCCCCCGATCTCGTCGCGCGCAGTCATCCCGTGACCGTCGAAGTCCAGCCACAGCGATCGCTCCAGCGCCAGCTCGTCGGCCGCCGGATCGGCGTCGCCGCGCCGCCGTTCGACCAGCGCCATCGTCGCGTCGACCGCCATCACGTACGCGGGCAGCGCCTTCCATTCGTCGGGCAGCGTCGTCTGCTGCGGATCGACGCCCGGCACGCCCTCGACCGTGACCACGCGCAGCGGCGGGCGCGAATCGAACACCCAGACCTCCTCGCCCTCCTTCCAGAGCCCGTCCGGACGCGGCCGGGTGATGCGCGCCGCGGGCGAACTGTTTCGCGCAGTCAGTGTGATCACCCATTGACCGGCGCGCAGCTGAGCGCGGATTCGACCGTCCGTCTCGATCCGCACCGGCAGCGCCGACTCGAGCGCCTCGGGCACGAAGCCGGCCGGCAGGCTCTTGCCCAGCACCACCTCGCGCGCCTTGCCCGCGACGTTCAGCGAGATGCGCGTCATGAGCCGCAGCGGGATGTCGTCCGTGACGCGGCGATGGACGGAGATGTCCAGGCGATCTTCCTCCGCCTCGTCGTCAGCGTCCTCATCCTTGCGCAGGAACAGCGTGCCCGCCTCGGACCGGCTGGGAAACTCGACCGCCTTCCCGGCCAGCGTCAGCGACAGCAGCGCGGCGCGCGCCGGGACGCCCAGCGTCTCGGGCAGGTGCTTCCAGCTGAACGTGCCGGACACCGTGTGCCGGCCGGCGGTTGCGCGCACCTGGGGCGCGCCGTCGTCCTCCTCCTCGCCATTGATGGCGACCGCCGGCTTGCCGTCGACCTTGACGTCGAGCGGCCACTGCGAGGTGCCCCCGGGAAGCGGGATCGGACCGTCGGCAAACAGCTCCCAGGTCTGCGAGAACCGCCCACCGGTCGCGGTCAGTACCAGCTCGAGCCGCCCGCCCCACGCGCAGACGTGATCGGTCTCCAGGCTGGGACACACCTCCTCCTCGTGGGCGTACATCGCCCACGGGATCCAGGGTCGCAGCGCCTCGGGGACCGACGCGGGAGCGGTGAAGCGGCCGGCGGGAGGGGCGGCGGGCGCCGCCGCCGTCGCCGCTGCCGGCAGACCGATTGAAAACACGACACCAAGCGACAAGAACAGGCGCATGTCAGTCACCCCCGGGGAAAAGTCGGCCGTCAGACGCACAATGGCGTGAGTCGATCTCCGCGATTTTCTAGCTGGATCAGACAATCAGGGCGGTCCCCCGGTTCCGTCAAGCGGCCCGTCGGTGACGCCGGTGGGCGTTCGCCCACACGACGCGTGCCGGATCGGCGTTCAAACCGGGCTGGCCGTCGACGGCATCTCGACTCACATTTGATTCATGGCGAGCTTCGGCCACGTCGCCGTGGGGTTGATGACCGGACGGCTGCATGGCGGGGGCGGCGGGGGCGGCGACGGGGAACCGCGCCGGCCCTGCTCGTGGGCGACGATGGTTATGTTCGCCGGGCTGGCGCTGCTGCCCGACGCCGACGTGCTGCTGGTGGCGCTGGGCGCCTGCGACGCCGGCGCGTGCGGTCACCGCGGCGCCTCGCACTCGCTGCCGGTGGCCGTCGCGATTGGTCTGCTCGGCTGCCTCGCCGCCCGCCGCCTGGGCTGGCCGGCGCTGCGCACCTTTCTGGCGACCAGCTTCGCCGTCGCCAGCCACGCGGTGCTCGATGTGCTCGGTGCGGGCGGGCGCGGGCTGCCTCTGCTGTGGCCGTTCTCTGACGCGCGCTTCACGTCACCGATCCGGATCTTTCCGGACGCCCCGCGTGGCCTGGCGCTGCTGTCCGGGCCGGGCCTCACCAACGTGGCGATCGAGGTCGCGGTGTTCCTGCCCGTCGTGCTGTTCGCGGTCTGGCCGCGCATCGCGGCCTGGCTGTCCGCGCGCGCCGTCGGGCGCCGCATTCCGCAGCTGCCCAGCCTGCAGTTCATCGAAGGCGGCGTCGAGGCGTCGCCAGCGCCCGCCGCGGCCACTGCCCCCGCGCCGGTCGTCTCCAACGACGGCGATCCCTCGCTTCGCTCGGCCGGCTGATCAATCAATTTCCGTCCGTTTCGTCGCGCATCGTCCGCGCAAGATCGGGTAACCTCCTGCCGATGATCTTCGGCAGAGAACGTGAGGCGGTCCGAAATGCGACGCGCGCGATCCGCGATCTCGTCCTCCGCCGGGAACCCGGCGGGCCGGGCGGGCTGGGCGGAGGTCTGGGGGCGATGGCGATGATGGCGGTCGCGCCGCTGCGCCAGCTGCCGGAGATCGTGACCCGCGTGCCGGGCACGCTGCGCGATCTCGGCGAGCGCATGACCGCGATCCCGGGCAGCCGCCGCCAGGCCCCGGCGCTGGCGTTCGCGGCCCAGGCGCTGGCGGGCAGCGTCCGGTTCGGCTCGACGATGCGCGAGCGCTACCTCAACCTGCTGGCGGCGTCGATGGACGGCCAGACCGCCGCGCGCGTGCACCCGGCGTTCCTCACCGTGCTGCGCCAGCTGACGCCGGACGAGGTTCGCATCATCAGCACCTTCCAGCACGACGGTCCCTACCCGCTGCTCACGGTCGGCGCGCGCTATCGCTTCGGCGAGCGCCTGTCGACCGAGCTGCGGTACTTCAGCCTCCTGAGCTCGCAAGCCGGCTGCGAGCACCCCGAGCGTGTCGCCATGTACATTGACAACCTCTGCCGTCTGGGACTGACCGAGGTCCGCCCCGTTCGCGTCGCCGACGACACGCGCAGCTTCCGCCCGCTGGAGAGCCACCCCCAGGTGCAGGCCGCGATCGCGCGCATCGAGGCGCGCATCCCCGAGCTGGAGAGCGCGCACGGGAACGGCGACGACAACCGGGTCATCGCCGACGTTCAACGCACGGCGCTTTACGTGACCGCGTTCGGCCGCCAGTTCTACGAGGCGTGCGAATACCGCCCCGAGCACGCGCGGTAAATCATTGAGGACGTAATGGAAGCAGGGTCGCCCCCGCCCGCTACGCCTCAAACACCTCCCGCGCCGCCGGCTGCCGAGCGCGAGCCGCTGTCGCTCGCAGAAATTCGCGAGATCTGGCGCCTGCTGGCGCACGCCGATCGCATCCAGGCGTTCTTGCTGCTGCCGCGCGACGAGGCCGAGGAGCTGTTCTTCGAGTTGCCGGCTCACGACCAGGCCGACATCGTGCTGGGCGTGCCGGCGCGCGAGCAGCGCTCGTGGCTGCGCAGCCTGCCGCCCGACGACGCGGCCGACCTGATCCAGGCGGGGCCGCTCGACAAGCGCGACGCGATGCTGGCGCTGCTGGACGAGGCGACCCGCCGCGAGGTGACGGCGCTGCTCGCGTACTCGGAGGACAACGCGGGCGGGCTGATGAACCCGCGCTACGTCAGGGTCCGCCCCGAGATGACCGTCGATGAGGCCATCAGCTACGTGCGCAAGCAGATGCGGGAGCTGACGCGCACGATCTATTACGTGTTCGTTCTGGACGCCGAGCAGCGCCTGCAGGGCGTGGTGTCGTTCAGCGCACTGTTCAACGCGTCCGTGCGCGCGCGCGTCTCCGACATCATGCGCACGCAGGTGATCACCATCCCCGAGCAGATGGACCAGGAGACCGTGGCGACCAAGTTCGCCCAGAGCCGCCTGCTCGCGCTGCCGGTCGTCGATCAGGCCGGCCACATGAAGGGCATCGTGACCGCGGACGACGTCGTCGACGTCGTGCGCGAGGAGGCCACCGAGGACATGCAGAAGGTCGGCGGCGTCGAGGCCCTCGAGGCGCC
>Ga0070672_100002836_pt1 | contig 11107 bp, 9 predicted proteins | sample KBSM13metaG_FD_66151 | JGI IMG/M metagenome (GOLD analysis project Ga0070672, IMG submission 66151) | Miscanthus rhizosphere microbial communities from Kellogg Biological Station, Michigan, USA - KBS M1-3 metaG | ecosystem: Host-associated > Plants > Roots > Rhizosphere > Soil ... | reverse complement strand
GTGTAGCGAGTGGGAGTCCTTCGATGGACGCGGGAGCCGTACTGTCCCAAGACTCCCCCTGTGCCCGTCGCTACGCCGCTGACCGGTTGTGCTGCTCAGAGAATCCCGCGGCGTGATTTATTGCGGGCTACAACCGCAACAGGGTGTCTGGCGTGACGATGAAAGGACCGCCACCGCTTCTTGGGAAACAAGCGACTTGCCGCGACGAGGAACAGCCGGTCGAGCGTCGTCACCCTCGGTCGGGAGTATGCCGACGCAGGATGCTGGGCTGATGGCGCAACACAATGATTTCTATGTCTTTGAAATCGCTCGAACGACAGCGCAACGCCGTCAACTGCAGGACGTCCCGAAGGACGAGGTAACACAGCGAGAGCAGCACGAAGCCTCCAGCAAGATCGGAGAACGCCTATTTTAGCGCCGTCCTTACTGGCGGTCAGAGCCCGCAAAAGACAGGAACTGAGTTTCTGCACCCTTCAGGTAACGAGGCAAGCGTCGCTTGACCATCTCGAGTCCACAGTCCGGCGCCTCGGCGGAGCCCGTGCGCCAGCGCGAGTCCTTGCAGCGCGTTGTTGACCACGTCGCACGGACAACGCCTCGCGAATCGCACTCGTCCTACTCTCGCAGTTCGTCGACTGGCGCAAGCTCTTGACGATTGTGCAGCCCGACACGCTCGTGCGGTGGCACCGCGATTTCTTTCGCCTCTTCTGCTTCAAATCCCGTCAATGTGGGCGACCCCGCATTCCTATTGGACACGTCGGTATGAGAGTCGGCATCCAACGCGTGCGCTGAGTTGAACGTAAACCGTCGTTTGGGATGGCTCTCGCGATCGTCGTGCTCTCTATTGAGGTGCTTCCGAGGCTCGTGTTTCTGACCAGCAATTCGTTCCAGCACGAAAGATTCCTACCTTATCTCTGGACGTACGTCGCACGCATACCGCTGTTGGCTGCATTAGTCCTGACAGGCATTCTTCTCGGTAAGGTGATCGGGCAGTTAGCGGGTTCGCAGCTCCATAAACGGATAAGGAAGTAACGACGCAGTCAGCGAGCGAAGCGAAGATCACTGGAGGACGACTACGCCCTTCAACCCATCTCGCGCTCGCCAAAGACACACCGAGCCCGCGCGCGGTCACGCCGTCAGCCGGTCGCATCGTCGCCATTCCGCAAGTTGGCGGACTACACCACCGCTACGACCGCATCGCCGCGTAGGAATCGTCGATCCCAGCTACAGCCGGTCGTACCACCGGTCCGTTTATCACTTTCCGTGTTCCGGTGAATCACTGCCAATGTCCGCGTCTCGAGGGCATCGTCAGGCGTGCTGCGAGGACTGAGAGCACGTGGTGGGACAGAGAAACGGAGTGCCTCGTCCTCGTTTCGAGTTTTCGATAGTCACAGTATGGCTTTCGCCGCAATGGCGAGCATGCGGGTGCTCTTGGGCGCCGAAGAAAAACGCGCATGAAATGGGCTCGGAAAGGGCGATGGCGCCGATCAGTCCACCCTAGCGGAAGGGGGGCGCGCCGCGCCGGCCGCGACCCGCAACCGAAGCTCTTCGAACCGTCCGTTTCCGCGCAGCGGGTCGAGCAAAGGGTCCACGCAGATATAGATCGCGTAGTTGTCGCGCGTCTCGAAGACCCGCTCGAGGGCGGCGATGGCCTGTTCCAGCTGCCCAGCGCCCAGATACGCCAAGAACAGGGCCCCGGGCGGAATGGTCTCGGTCGCCGAACGTTTCTCGAGCTCTTCGACGATGCGTCGAGCCCGCGACGGCGCGCCCTGGCGGCCGTACGCGTCCGCAAGCATTCCGAGGATGGCCGGCGCGCGCATGCCGTCAGAAAGAGCTCGCTCGAGCTCGCGCGCCGCCTCCTCGAGTTGCCCGGTGACGACGTGCACCTGCCCGAGCCGCCAACGAGCCATCACGTACGATGGGTCCATTTCGAGCGTTGTCCGCAAGTGCTGAATCGCCGACGGGTACTCGCGATTGAAATACAGCATCCAGGCCAGATTGTGTCGGGCCTCGACCGACATCGGATCGAGGGCGACGGAAAGACGCGCCTCCTCGACCGCTTTCGCGAATTCACCCCGTGAGACCAGGTAGCTTGAATAGGACACGTGGGCCTGGACGCAGCTCGGACATAGGGCGATTGCCTTTTGCAGCGCGCTCGACGCCTGCGCCCAATCGAGCTCGCGCAGGCTGGTGGCCCCGAGCGCGGCGTACGCGTCGGCTGAATTCGGGTCGAGCTCGATCGCGTGGGCGGCCGCGCGAACCGCCGACAACCGAGCGCTCGCCGGCGGCGCGCCGGCCACGAACACGCTCCCAAAACGGTTGTATGCCGCAGCAAGCGCCGCATAGCCGGGGGCATAGCTCGCATCTTTCGCCACCGCGCCTTCGAGCAGCTCGATCGCCTTCAGCACATCGGTTCGAGTCGAACGGTTGAGAAGGAACCGGGCGCGCAACACCTGGTCGTACACCGCTGAATCGACCGACCGCGAATTCGTTCCATCTGGACTGAGTCGGACCTGCACCTGGTCGGCAATCGCCATTGCAACGTTCGATTGAAGAGTGAAGGCGTCCGCGAAGCGCTCGTCGTAGGTGCGCGCCCACAAGTGGGTATCGGTCCTGGCGTCGATCAGCTGCGCCGTCACCCGCACGCGATCGCCGGTGAGTTGAATCGAACCTTCGAGTACCGCATCGACACCCAAGTCTCGAGCGATCTCCTGTAACGACCGTTCGCTGTGCTTGTAGCGCATGATCGAGGTCCTCGAGATCACCCTGAGGGTCCGGATCTGCGCGAGCGTCGTGATGAGCTCCTCGGTGATACCGTCGGAAAAGTACTCCTGACTCTCATCTGACAGGTTTCTCAGCGGCAGCACCGCGATCGACCGGACGGGCGCGGCTGCTCTGGACGCGCGGGCGTGCGAGGCGGTCAGATACCAGGTGCCAACGCCGGTTGCGACGGCCAGAAGGATGGCGCCCCATGCCCACACGCGCGCTCGTGCGCCGGCGTGCGCGGGCATCTCGGAGAGAAGAGGAGCTCGAGCGGTCTCGAGCGGGGGCACAGCGCTCGTGTCCAACTCGTCGGCCGTGCGCACCTCGGCGACGAAGCGGTACCCGCGTCTGGGAATGGTTTCGATGAATCGGGCCCTATCGGTGCCCTCGCCCAGCAGCTTTCGAAGCGTCGAGATGTTGCGGGCGAGACTGCCCTCCTCGACGAACGTGTCGGGCCAGACCCGCGCGAGCAGCTCCTCCTTCGACATCAGGCGTCCCTGCGCTTCGACGAGTGCCAAGAGGGTATCGAAGACCTTCGGCTCGAGCGGCTGGATCTGCTCGCCAGCCCAAAGCAGACGCTGACCGCGGTCGAGTCGGAACCGGCCGAACATCAGGACCTTGCCGAGCGGCGAGGAGTCCGTCATCAGACCTTCTTCAGAGGTTCTTAAGGATATCCGAAGGACATAGCGGACCTCGGTCGGGCATTGTCGAGCGGATTTAACACCAGCCAGGAGGATCACATGAACGGGTTCCAAATCAGCACACGCCGCGTCATCCTGCTCGGCACGTTCGCCGCCATCACCTTGATCGCCATCGCCGCCTACGCAGCACTGCCGTCGAGGACGGTTCCGCCAATCACCGTTGGGGTCGGAACACTCGCGGGCAAGACGTCCGTCAACGTGCTGTCAGTCGACGCCTTTACGCGAGCCATCCTGCAGGGTCACGGAACGAACGCTGTGCTGCAGCACCTGGTGTTCACGCCGAACCAATCGACGCTCTGGCACACGCACCCGGGACCGAACATCGTCCTGCTCGTCGGCGGCAGCATGACGTTGACCGACGAACACTGCCGCGTGACCACATATCAGGATGGACAGGGGTTCGCGACCGGCCTCAATAACCACCTAGCGGTGGCGGGACCGGACGGCGCTGATTTCTACACCTTCTACTTCCTGCCGGCGGACGAGGATGTACTCCGCGACCCGCCGGCCGGGATATCAGCAGAACCGCCGAAGTGCCCCACGAAGTAAGGCTGCGACCGGGCGCGGCGGCTCGACGGCTTCCATTTGGAGTCGTCGGCCTCGCGCTTGAAATTCGTGCTGGTAATGATCGGCTGCGTCAGATACGTGGAGTCGCCGACACGATTAAAGCAGGGTGGAGGTGTCGCGCCGTCGTGTCTCAAAACTCGGCCCACGGTGACAGCTCGCGATGGGCTACGCCGCACGGTAGTAGAAGCTGAGAATTCCGCCAAGTCGCTGCCTGCGACGATCGAGACCGCAGCAGGCTGTTGATCTCCGGCGGCCACCTGTCCCAGCGCGCTGACTCCTCCAGCTTGACGACCTCCCACCTTGTTAGCCGTTTACGCTGGTCGTGTCACACCGTCATCAGGGGTTGGGACCAGCGTCCGCTGCGATGACCGAATCCGTGCGGCGTCATACGCCACCTCGTCGCGCCACATCGCAAAGAGGATCCGCGCCAGCGTCGCGCCAACGCGACCATGGCAATCTTCTTTCTTCGCCGTCGCGCAATCGTGTCGGCCCATGCGCGCAGCGCCGCCCACCGCCCAAGCGCGCTCTTTTTTAAAGCTCCTTGCCGTAAACGTCCAACTGTTCGTGAGTGATCTGGACGGATCGGGGTGGCGACACGGGATCGACGAGTTCACTCAACACGCGCAAAAATCTGGCGCGGATCGACTTTGCGATAGCCACAGCCGGTCGCATCGTCGCCATTCCAGAAGTCGGCGATCTGCATCACTGCTACGACCGCATCGCGGCGTAGCCTTCGCACAGCGGCGATCCCAGCTACAGCCGGCCGCATCACCCGTCCCTTTACACTTCTGTGTTGCCCTGAATTACGGTCGATGTCCGCGGTCCTCAGAGCATCGTCGCGCGTACGGCGAGGACTGACACGCGGGTTGCGCACTTCGAAATGGAGTGCCTTGTGCTCAAATCGCCTTTTCGAAAGGCACAGGCTCTGGACGCCCGACGCTGCGGTCATATCGAATTTTCGATAGCCACAACCAGCTGGAACCCGTCGCCGTGTGAATTATTGCGGAGGACACCCCGGAATTCGAAAAAACAGGCTTCGTCCTGGGATGCGCGACCAGGGACCACAATCGTGCCGGCACTATTGCTCGTCGAGACGGAGGCCGAGCGGCAGGGGCTCGCCATAGAGTCGCGCTGGGGTAGAACCGTGTGTCGCAATCGGTTCCCGAACCATGCGGACGACGTCACTCGGCGCACCTAATTTTTCGAGCCACGTGAGGGTCGCCTCGCGGACGTCATCGCTGATGTCGCGCGCGGGGTCATCAGTCCGCGCGGCGATTTCAGCGACAGCCGCGTACGTGTCGTTGCCAGAAGATCTCGTGGCGCGGAGTTCCTCAAGCCAGCTCTCCGCGGACGCAGGCGGCACAATGGAATTCAGTGGCCCGTACGCCGGAGCACGTGCCCCGAAACGCCCCATCGCCCAGAGAAAACTTGCGTTGTGCGGTTCACGACGTACCCGGGCGATGAGCTCGTCACCGAGCCGGCGACGCTGTTGGCGATCGAGCCGCTCGAGTCCGGCGAGCAGGCGCCATGCTTCCCGAACCATCTGTGAGTTGAGGCGCGGCGCCTTGCGCGCTCCCATGCCGAGCAAGCCGATCATCCGCGCGGCGAGCTCCTCCTGCTGCGTCATGGTGAAACCCGCCGACACGCGCTGCCACAAAATCAGCCATTCGACCTGGCACTGCACGTCTTTCGGGTGGACAAGACCGGCGGCGTAGACCTTGCGGATCTCCGAAATGCGCCACCGGTCCAGTGACGTGCCGAATCCTGGACGCATGCAGAAACCGACCAGGTTCAACCAGCGCGCCTCGTGTCGCCCGCTGACGCGCCTGCCGCCGTCAATTCCCAGCAGCACGTCGGCGAGCCGCCGCAGAACAGGGAGCGGCCATGCGTGCTTGCCGTGCCCAAGTGCGTTTTCGATCTCGCCGATCAGCAAATCAATCGAACGCGCGACCCCGCCCGTGAACGCGTCCCGTAGCTGCGTCTCCGCACTGGCGAGCGCATCGCTCGGGATAACGACTTCGGTCAGGGCCGCTGCGTGCGTCGTCTCGCTTTCGATGGTGGCGCGCGCGGTGGCCGAATTCGAGGCGTCGGCCGCGGTCTCCTGGGCACGCAGGTTGAACTGCAGCCTCCAGCGGTGCTGAGTCGTCACGGATTCACACCACAGTTCGATGGTGCCGACTTCCGTGAACAGTAGGCTCAATCGCACCTTGAGCGGGACCCGCCGGGATCGCTGTCCGTAGCGAAGCGACGTGACCAGCGGCGCATGCCGATAGACCTCTTCATCCGTCATGAACGTCACGATCGAGTTCGCCACGTCCGTCCGCTCCCTCGAGCTGAGTAGTGTGAACGCCACCGGCTGGTTCGCAATCACCGTGAACTCGCGATCGAGCATGAGACGCGTCCCTTCCGGAGTACCGCGCGGGAGCACGCACACGGCGGTGATGGCGCTCCGTTGATCGGCACCTTCGATTGCGACGTAGTACGACCGCGGGCTGCCAGCACGAATCAGCAGATTCGACACGCCAGCGGCGCCGTGTCGAACAACGGCGTAAAATGCGGCCCCAATCGCCACCGCGGCCTGAGGCGCGTCATTGGTGAGGACCGCCGGCCGCGTTCCGAACCATGACTCGCAGGCCTCCAGGATCCGCTCTCGCGCGGTCCCCGGCGTGAAGAAACCGCCGTTGAACAGGATCGCGTCAGGACGAACCACGTCGCCAGGCTCGACGCGTGCGCTGCCGGAAACCATGTGAGCCGACCGGGCGAGAAACGCAGCAAGATGGCGAGTGATCGCCGGATCGCCCTCGTAGGGCAGTCCCAGCTCGCGCAGTGCAGGTCGAAGGTGCCGCTGCGGCCGTTGCTCGCGGCCGACTGGTGGCAGGAACGTGTCGAGCATCGACGTCACCTCTTCACGTGTCAACTCCGTCGTCATCGCCCCAGCGACAACTCCGCGGCCGGCGCCCAGAATCGTGATCACCACACGTTCCGGTGCGGCCGGGCTAAGCACTTCTTCTTTGGCTGCACTGCACTGACGTCTCAGAATCTGTCGCTGCGTCAGATTGAGCCTCTCGCCACGCTCCACGATTTTCCGCTCGACCAGACCTGCCAGTGCGACATCCACGTTGTCCCCGCCGAGCAGCAGGTGCTCGCCGATCGCGACGCGCTCGAAGTGACCGTCAGCTTTCGTTCGAATCAGGCTGAAATCGGTCGTGCCGCCGCCAACGTCGCACACCAGCAGCAACTCGCCGTCACCCACTGCATGCGGGAGCTCGCGCGGATGTGCCACCATCCAGGCGTACACGGCAGCAATCGGCTCCTCGAGCAGCGTGAGGTGCCTCAGTCCCGCGGCTCGCGCCGCATCCACGGTCAGCTCGCGTGCCTCTTCGTCAAACGAGGCCGGCACGGTCAAAATGATGGATTGTTCTTCGAGGCGCAGCCCCGGATCACCGGCAGCCTCGACGTGATTCCATGCGTCGCGCAGGTGCATCAGCACGTGCGCCGCCGCGTCGACGGGGGAGATCCTCAACGCGTCAGATGCCCAGGGCAGCAGCGCGGCGCGCCGATCGACAGACCGATTGGACAGCCAGGACTTGGCTGACGAGACGAGACGCGTCGGCACGAGCGCGCCGTGATCGCGCGCAAACACGCCAACGACGAACTCGGGTGCGGTGGTCCACGGGAGCGCGACCACCCCGGCTTGCTGCTCCTGCGGGGTCGGCAAGTACACGAACGAGGGCAGCTCTGTCCGCGTCACCACCTCGCGCGCAGCGACCAGTTGCGGAATGCCAAGCAGCTGTGGCACGGCGGCCCGCAGCGGCGGCGTGGCGTCCACCCACGCGACCGCCGAGTTCGTGGTACCGAGATCGATTCCGACAAGCCGGCGGGTGGTGGGCGCGGATGTCAGTCGGCCCGTTCGCGGATGTTCAGTTCCAGCTTCCACCGGTGGCTCCGATCTCGCGTGACGCACCACAATTCGAGCGTGCCGACCTCCGTGACATGGCTCTCGAGCGTCACCGGAATCACCTCGTCTCCGCCGCGCGCGAGCTGTAGGGTGACTTCGAGCGGGCCGAGCTCCTCGATGTCGTCTCCCCAGTCCTCGAGCAGCGCGCCCGGCCGGTCGGCTTTGCGCGTGGTGGAGGTCAGGAACCGGAACTCCGCCGGTTCGCCAATGATCAGGCCGAACTCGCGCTCGGCGATCGTGGCCGACGTGCCTTCTTCCATGCCGAATGGCACCACGCACAACGCCTTCAGCGGCGCCGACATGCCGGGCACCGCCGGCATCGCGCTCTCGATGCCGATGTAGTAACTGCGTGACGCTCCGCTGCGGATCCGGATGCCTTTGCCGCGTCGAGCCATACCGTAGTACGCCGCTCCGCGCGCAACGGCGCGATCCAGATCTGGCGCATCGAGCACCGTCAACGGATCGAACCCTTCGGCAGCGAGCCACGAGTTCAGTACGGCCACCAGCCGCTCCTGGAGCGAGGCAGATTTCATGACGCCACCGTTGAACAGCACGTGCGTCGGACAGGCGAGGCCGCTGCGGCCGCGCCGGACCACGGTACCCACGCCAGCGATCGCGGCGTGCTGCGACAGGAAGCGCGCGAGATGACTGGTCACCGCCGGATCGGCAGCATATGGCAGCCCGAGTTCGTGCAGCCCGACGCGCCGCTGGCGGGCGGGCGTCCGATCGGGCGGCACCACCGGAAAGAATCCCTCGAGCAGCACCTGGTCCACATCGTCGCGCGACAGCGGGATGGAGAGGGTGCCGCCGATCAGGCGTGAGCCCGTTCCAAGGAGTGTCACGGGATGGTCGCGCAGCGTCGGGTCGCCAAGCAGCGCCTCTTTGGCAATTCGGCACTGATGCCAGAGCGCGTGGAGTTGCAAGGTGCCGAGGCGTGTGCCGCTCGCCTCGAGACGCTGCTGCAGCACGCGTGCGAGGGCGAGGTCCATGTTGTCGCCGCCGAGCAGAATGTGGTCGCCCACCGCGATACGTTCGAGCACGAGGTTCCCGGCCGCATCTGACACCGTAATTAAGGTGAAGTCTGTCGTGCCGCCGCCGATGTCGCATACGAGCACGAGGTCGCCGACGCTCACGCGTCGACGCCAGCCGTCCCCTTGCCCGTCGAGCCATGCATAGAAGGCGGCCTGCGGTTCTTCGAGTAGGGTCACACGCTCGAGTCCCGCCACCCGCGCCGCTTGCAGCGTCAACTCGCGCGCTTCTTCGTCGAACGATGCGGGAATCGTGACGAGAACGTCCTGGTCAGTGAGGGCCTGGCCGTCCAGCGAGGTGTCACATGCCGACTGCAGGTGGCGCAGGTATGCCGCCGCGGCGTCGACCGGCGAAACACGTTCGACCTCCGCCGGCGCTCCCCAGGGGAGAATCGGCGCCGTGCGGCGCGCGCCGCCGTAGGAGAGCCATGATTTCGCCGACGCGACGAGTCGAGCCGCATTCTCGGCGCCGCGCTTGCGCGCGAGTTCGCCAATCACGAAGCGAGGGGCTGCGTCCCACGGCAGGCTTGTACTGCCGGCCGGAAAATCCAGCGCCCCCGGGATGTACAGGAATGAGGGCAGCAGCGGACGCGCGGCAACTTCTCCCGGATTCACCAGCTGCGGAATCTCGAGCACGGCGGTTCGCGCCTGATCCTCGGGAGCGGACGCGTCGCGTACGGCCATCGCGCAGTTGGTCGTACCCAGATCGATTCCGACGATATAGCGGCTGTTCACGATGCGGTGGTTACGCGACTTCGATTTCGGCGGGCGCGATCACTTGCCGGCCGGCTGCGGCGAGCGGCGGCAACTCCATGCGATCCACGACCCAGCCGCGGTGGTGGAGCACACCGGTGAACGGCGGCTCGCCCGAGACGTTGCCAATGAGCTTGATGCGCGCGACGTCGATGGCGTCGTCAACCGTGACGCGTGTCCCCTCCGGGGCGTCGAGCGCAGGTACAAGCGACACGTACCGCCCCAGTGCCTGACGGCACCCGGCATGCACGCTGCGGACGGCGGCACCAATCTGCGTGTCCGCGTACGGCGTGATGTCCTCCATCAGGAAATCAATGAGGCGCCCGTCGCGCTGCAACAGTGCCAACATGTGCGTGGCCGTGGCATCTCCTTCTCGGGGCTTCGCGGCTTTCACTGCAGGTGCTGCAGCGCCCGCAGTCGCGACAGGTGCGGAGACCGGTGCAGCTGCCGCGGCCGTCGCCGATGCTGCACGCGACGTCATCAGCGCCGCGGCAACATCGTGTGGAATGTGGTCGCGGAACAGGATGGCAAAGAACGTCCTGATCGCGAATTTGAGTCGAGTGAAGAAGGGGGTCATCGTAGGCACGGCTCAGCTCGCGAGAACGCGAATGGTGAGATTGTACTGTGTGAGCGCGAGGCGGAGCCGAGCGATGAACTCAGTCCAGCCGCGGATAAGATGAACGAATGCGGACCTTGCTCCGGTACGCGTGGGCTGGCCCAGCAACGGTGTTTGGGATGGGGCTGGCGACACTGGCACTATGGCGGGGACGTGTCAGGGTTGTCGATGGTGTCGTTGAAGCGTACGGACCACTGCTCCACTTCCTCTTGTCGCACCTGATTCCTCTTGCCGGCGGCGCATGCGCCATGACATTCGGCCATGTGGTTGTCGGCGCCAGTGCGAAAGCGCTTGACGAGACGCGCACCCATGAACGCGTACACATCCGCCAGTACGAGCAGTGGGGGCCATTATTTGTGCCCGCCTATTTAGCATCCAGTGCGTGGGCGCTCGCCCGTGGGCGACATGTGTATTTCGCTAATCGGTTCGAACGAGAGGCGTTTGGGGTACAAACTAGATCCGCATCGGTCACACAACGGCATGGCTGTGGTTACGGGAAACACGGTAGGCGTTAGGTTGATTGAGCTTAGGGGGAATCACACGCTGGTTGCGGGCGGGCTGGCCTCGAAACCGAACGCATTTGGCGGCCTACACTACATCGACGCGCGCACGATGCCGGGCCAGCGACTCATCGCAGAAATGGCGACGAAGAACCGCACCTGGGGCGAGGAGCGCATCGCGGCGGAATTGTGTCTGAAGCTCGGTCTGACCGTATCGCCGCGCA
>Ga0070672_100002835_pt1 | contig 11108 bp, 11 predicted proteins | sample KBSM13metaG_FD_66151 | JGI IMG/M metagenome (GOLD analysis project Ga0070672, IMG submission 66151) | Miscanthus rhizosphere microbial communities from Kellogg Biological Station, Michigan, USA - KBS M1-3 metaG | ecosystem: Host-associated > Plants > Roots > Rhizosphere > Soil ... | reverse complement strand
CGCGATCCAGCTGCCGTCGCCGGGTCGCGTCGCGACGGCGCTGTTCGACCTTGCCGCCAGCGGCGAGCTCTTCGAGCACATGCTGATCAGCACGACACGGCTCGTCATCGCGCTGGTGGTTTCGGTCGTGCTCGCGGTGCCGCTCGGATTCTTCATGGGCCTCAACGCCACGGCCAACGCCTACCTGGATCCGCTGGTCGAGCTGTTGCGGCCGATCTCGGGCATCGCATGGATTCCGCTGGCGTTGTTCATCTTCGGCGTCGGCGACGTGCTGCCGGTGTTCATCATGGTGTACGTCGCGTTCTTCCCGCTGCTGCTCAACACCATCGCGGGCGTGCGCAACGTCGATCGCAAGCTCGTCAACGCCGCGCGGACGATGGGTGTCGGACGAGCCGCGATGCTCCGGAAGGTGATCGTTCCAGCGGCGTTTCCGACCGTCATGGTCGGGTTCCGGCTCGCGTTCGCCGGCGCCTGGGCGGCCATCATCGCGGCCGAGCTGATCGGATCGCCGAGCGGCCTGGGCTTCGCCATCGAATGGTACCGGCAGCTCCTCATGAGCCCAAAGGTGTTCGCGTTCATCGCGATGATCGGATTGATCGGCTACCTGTGCGACGTCGGACTGCGCGCGCTCCAGCGTCGCCTCACGCCATGGGCGGAAGGGACGGGAATATGACCACCGCAACCGCATCCGTCAACGGCACCGCGTGGAGTCGCGTGCTGCAGCTCACGCTGGTGCCGCTCGTCCTCGTCGTCGTGTGGCAGTTGTGGGGAATGTTCCTGGCCAGCGACGAACGCACGCCGGTCCCGAGCCGCGTGATCACCACCTTTTTCGACCTCGTCGCGAACGGCGGCCTCATCGGAGCGCTGCTGCAGAGTCTTACGCGCGTGGTCGTGGGCTTTGCGATCTCGCTCGTCGCCGGCACAACACTCGGCCTCCTGATGGGCTCGTACCCGGCGTTGCGCGACTCGCTCGATCCGATCATCGAGGCGTTCCGTCCGCTTGCCCCCATGGCGATCCTGCCCATCGTGCTGCTCTGGTTCGGTACCGGCACGCCGGCCGCGACGGCGATCGTCACGTATGCCGCGTTCTTCCCGCTGCTGGTCAACACCGTCCATGGCGTGAGCCGGGTCGACCGCAAGCTCGTGCAAGCCGCCTCCACGATGGGCGTGCCGCGGCCATCCGTCCTGATGCGCGTGGTGCTTCCCGCGGCACTGCCGAGCATCCTGCTTGGGGCGCGCCTCTCCATGGGCATCGCGTGGACCGCCATCATCGCCGCCGAACTCGGCGTCGGCGCGAAATCCGGCGGCGGCACCTCGGGCGGCATCGGCCAGATGATGTTCGTCTTCTATTCCTACAGCATCGACCTCAACGCGATCGTCGTCTGCATGATCGTCGTCGGCGTCGTCGCGCTTCTGATCGACCGGCTGTTCCGTATCGCGGAGCGCCGCCTCATGCCCTGGAGACAGTAAGCCGTGAACACCGCCACCGCCATGCCCAAGCTTCGGCTCACGAACGTGCTGAAGCAGTTCGTCGCGCCGCGCACCGGTCAGCTCACCACGGCCGTGACCGACGTCAACCTCGATATCGAGACCGGCGAGTTCGTCTGCGTCGTCGGGCCGTCGGGATGCGGCAAGTCGACGGTGATGAACCTCGTCGCGGGTCTCGACACACCGACGTCAGGGACGATCGAGGCCGATGGGAAGCCCGTGACCGCCCCCGGCGCCGATCGGGGCGTGATGTTCCAGGACTACGCGCTGATGCCGTGGATGAGCGTCTACGACAACATTGGCTTCGGCCTGAACTACGGCACCCCGGGCAAGGGCTTCACGAAGGAACAGCGGGACGAGCGCGTCCGCCACTTCGTCGACCTGGTCGGTCTCAAGGGTTCCGAGAAGAAATATCCGCACCAGCTCTCCGGCGGCATGCGTCAGCGCGTCGCCCTCGCCCGCCTGCTCGCCAACGGTCCCGACATCCTGCTGATGGACGAACCGCTCGGCGCGCTCGACGCGCAGACGCGCCTCATCCTGCAAGTCGAGCTGCTCAGGATCTGGGGCGAGACCGCGCTGCAGAAGGAGCGCAAGACCGCGATCTTCATCACCCACGACATCGAGGAGGCCGTGTTTCTCGCCGACCGTGTCGTCGTGATGAGCACGCACCCCGGACGCGTCAAGGCGGTGATTCCCGTCGACCTACCGCGCCCGCGCACCGAGCACACCCGGGCCCTGCCGCGCTTCGGTCAGCTCGGCGAGCAAATCTGGAATTTGATCCGCGACGAAGCGTATCGCGCGATCGACGACACCGGCGACAAGCCCGTCGCGGCTGCGTCGGTCAAGCAATAGCAACCTGCCCATTCAACCAGGAGACCAAAACATGTTCAAGACGTCGAAGAGCGGATTCAGCCCATCGCGGCGCGATCTGCTCGTGGGCAGCGCCGCGCTCGCCGGCGGTGCGATCCTCGGTGCGCCGCGCATCGTGCGCGCACAGGGCAAAGGCGAGCCGCTCAAGGTGTCGGTAGGCTGGATACCATGGGCCGCGGCGAACTCGCCCGTCTCGAAGTACATGATCCAGAACAAGCTGTTCGAGAAGCGCGCTGCCGAACAGGGCTACGACGTGACCGTGGACTGGCGCGAATACCCGACCGCGCTGCCGATGGTCGAAGCCGTCGTCGGCAACAACCTCGACATCGGCATGTGGGGCAACACCCCGATCGTGCGCGCGATCTCGACGGGGTTGCCGATCAGCTTGGGCGTCGTCGGCGAAGGTCATCTGCGCTTCCTGATCACGACCCGCAAGGGCTCGCCGATCCACAACATCCAGGACCTGAAGGGCAAGACGATCGGCGTTTCGCTCGGCGGCGACCCGCAGAGCGCCCTCACCCAAATGATGAAGTACGAGCTCGGCAGCTCCGATCCAAAGGACAACGGCATCAAGCTCATCAACATGCCGACCCATGCCCAGGCCGCGTCGGTGCCGACCGGCGTCGACGCGACGTGCACGATCTCGCCTGCGTACTACGCCGCGCAGAGCACCGGCACCGTCGCGATCATGAACTCGTTCGGCTACACCGAGGATTACTACGAAGGGCCGCTCGGCAAGGGCGCGGGAATCCTGATCCCCTCCGTCAAGCAATCGCCGTTCTATCCCGACGGCTATTACCTCCATCGCTCGTTCTGGCTGATGCGCAACCAGATTCCGGAGAAGCATCCGAAGGTTGTCGTCGCGTTCCTGGTCGCGATGCAGGAGGCGGTGGCGGCGCTGACCGCGATGGACCCGGGGCAGGTGTCGCAGCTCGTCAAGGATTACTGGAAGCTGGATGCGACGGCGGGCGCCAAGGTCGTCAAGGACGACGTCCTGTTCGCGAGAGGCTGGGACTGGCCCACGGAGAACGACGCGCGCGCCGTGCTCGAGGCGTCCAAGTACATGGTCGCCAACAAGGTGATCGAGAAGCCGCTGACGTGGAAGCAGGTGAAGGAGGCGTTCTCCCGCACCGCGCCGCTGGTCAAGCAGGCGTACGACATCGCCGGCAAGAAACCGGCGGAGGGCGACTTCCTGCGCACCGACACAAGCGACCTGCGTGGCCTGCCGGTGTGGCAGATCGACAAGTGGAAGGATTACACCTGACACCCGGCGCCACGCCTGGTCCGGCCACGCGGTGCAAATGTTCAGGAGGCGTGCTTGACCGGCCGGTCTTCGCGGACCTGCCGGCCAAGGGTGCCTCGAGTTCCCCGCCAATCGTTTAAGGAGCAATCATGAAAGTCGGTTTCATCGGCATCGGCGTCATGGGTGGACCCATGGCCGCGAATATCCTCAAGAAGGGTCATCAACTCACCGTCTACGATCTCGACCCGGCCGCCGTGAAGCGGTTGACGGACCAGGGCGCGAAGGCGGCGGCGTCGCCGAAGGACGTAGGCGCCGCCAGCGAGGTCGTCGTCACGATGCTGCCCGAGCCGCAACACGTGAAGCAGGTCGTGCTCGGCCCCAACGGGGTCGCAGAAGGGCTGAAGGCCGGCGGGGTGGTGATCGACATGAGCACGATCGACCCCTACACCTCCCAGGAGGTCGGCGCCGAGCTCAAGAAGAAAGGCATCGACATGGTCGATTCGCCGGTCGGCAAGACCTCCGAGCACGCGGCGACCGGCACGCTGACGCTGATGGTCGGTGGCGACCCGAAGATCATCGAGAAGGTCAAACCCGTGCTCGATTGCATGGGCAGCGAAACGTACTACTGCGGCGGGCTCGGCATGGGCCACGCGATGAAAATCACGAACAACCTGCTCGCGACGACGATCATGGCGGCCAACACCGAGGCGCTCGCCATCGGCGCGAAGTGCGGCCTGACACTCGAGCTCATGATGGAAGTGATGAAGACGACGATGGGCAACAACGCACAGCTCTTCGTCGCGATGCCCAAGAAGGCATTCAAGGGGGACGACAGCCCCGGCTTCATGGTCAAGCTCGCCGGCAAGGACGTGCGCCTCGCGGTGGAGCTCGCGCGGAAGCAGGGCTTCGAGCCGCTGGTCGGCGCCGGTGCGCAGGCAACACTCGATCGCGCGGCCCAGATGGGCTTCGCCGAGCGCGACACGGCAGCGCTGATGTTCATCCGCGAAAAGGAGCTCGGCATCAAGGTCCGTCCTGCAGCGGCGAACGGCTGAGAGGGAGGAACCGCCATGGTCGCGTACGTGATCAACGACATGGAAGTCATCGACCCGGAGCGGCTGGAAGAGTACAAGAAGCTGTCGCCGGCGACCGTCGCGCAGTACGGCGGCCGCTTCCTGGCTCGCGGCGGATCGATGGAGGTGTTCGAGGGAGATTGGCAGCCGAAGCGGCTGGTGATTCTCGAGTTTCCGAGCCTCGCGCAGGCAAAGGCATGGGTCAACTCGCCGGAGTACGCGCCCGCGCGTCGGGTGCGGCAACAGGCGTCGCGATCGAACATCGTGGTCGTGGAAGGCGTACCGCCGGCGTAGCGGCGCCTTTCGAATTGCGCGAAGCGCCGATTGCCGAAACGGCAATTGCGGGCTGCGCGTACGCGATCTAGCATGGTCGTACACACGCGGTCGCAAGCCACTCAAGGAGGGTGAGATGCAGGCGGGAACACCAGTGTCCGGAGGACGGGCCAAGATCTCGTTCGCCGGCGTGCAGAAGCGCTATCCGGGCAAGCGCGGCGCCGAAGGCACGCTGGCGCTCGACTCGTTCAACTTCGATCTCGCGCCCGCCGAGATCGTTTCGATCGTCGGGCCTACCGGCTGCGGCAAGTCCACGGCGATGAACGTCCTGGCCGGCTTCGAGCAGCCGTCGTCCGGCTCGGTCAGCGTCGACGGCAAGGTCGTGACGGGCCCCGGCTCCGACCGCGGCGTGGTTTTCCAGTCGCCGTCGCTGTTCCCGTGGTTGAGCGTCCTCTCGAACGTCGTTCTCGGCGTGAAGTGCCGCGGCGGCAAACCGGAGGAGTACGAGCCGCGGGCCATGCGGCTCCTTGAAGAGGTCGGGCTCAAGGGCTTCGAGCGTCACTATCCGTACCAGCTTTCCGGCGGCATGCAGCAGCGCGTGCAGATCGCGCGCGCTCTCATCAACGAGCCGGACATCCTGCTGATGGACGAGCCGTTCGGTGCGCTGGACTATCAGACCCGCCTCCTGATGCAGAAGCTGTTGCTGCGGCTGTGGGCGCACTTCCGGCCGACGATCCTGTTCATCACGCACGACGTGGGGGAAGCGATCTTCATTTCCGATCGCGTGATCGCGATGACGCGCCGACCGGGACGGGTCAAAGTGGCGGTCGAAGTGCACGCGCCGAAGCCTCGTGATTACGAGTTTCTCGGCTCACCCGAATTCACGCGCCTCGAACGCCAGCTCGTCCTCGCCGTGCAAAGCGAAGTCGAAGGCCGCGAAATCGAAGCGGCGCATTGAATCCCTGTTTCGTCCGGAGAACGAAAATGCCGACGTCGAAGTGCGTAGCGCGCAACCCAATGCCCGTTTCGCCGCGGGCAGCCTGCGCTGCACTGCTCGCCTGCGCCGCGCTGCTGTTGAGCCCAACCCCGGCCCGAAGCGCGGACGCGCCGCTCGAATTCAACTACGGCATCCCGACTGCGGACCACGTCACCGTGTACGTCGCGCAGGATCTCGGCCTGTTCGAGAAGGTCGGGCTGAAGCCCAAGTTCTTCTACTTCCAATCGGGCGCGCCGCTGCTGGCCGGTCTGAAGAGCGAGAGCCTCGACGTGGTCACGGCCGGCCTCGCGCTGACGTTCGCGCTCGGACAGAATATTCCGCTCAAGTTCATCTTCTGGGAGGCGAACAACGCCGCAGGCGAAGGGCTGATCGTCGATCCCAAGTCGGACGTGAAGTCGTTCAAGGACCTCGCGAAAGCGAAGAAGATCGGCGCGGCATCGGGTACGTGCGCGCAGGTGGCCCTCTACCTGATGGCCAAGCAGGTTGGCGTCGACTACGCAAAGCTCAACGTCGTGAACATTCCGGCCCCGCTCTTCCGCAACTCGTTCCTCAGCAATTCCATCGACGCCGGCGTCGCCTGGCCCCCCTATTCGCTCCAGCTCAAATCGGAAGGCTATCCGATCGTAAACTTCGACGAGGACTACACGCCGGCGGGCGGCGCCTGTCCCGGGCTGACCGCGGTGCGGCCGGCGTTCCTGAAGCAGCATCCCGAGATCGGCTTGAAGCTCGTGCAGGCGGAGGCGCTGGCGCGCGAGGCCATGGCCAAGAATCCGCAGGTCGCGATCGACGCTTTCGTGAAGCGCCTGCAGATTTCTCCGGAGGTCGCGAAGGCGACGCTCGACCGAGAGTGTTGCGGCCGCGTGCCGAGCTTCGCGGACCAGGTCGACCCCAACACGCCCTATTCGATGACGTCGAAGGAGGGCGGCCTCGCGGGCAAGCTCAAGCTCGCGAGCGATGTGCTATTCGCGACCAAGGCGATCCCGGAGGCGATCCCGCTCAGCGTGATCCAGGAAGCGATCGATCCGACCTACCTTCGCGAGTACATGAAGTCCATCGGCAAGTGACCGGCACATAAGGAATCTCGTGAGCACTGTCGACCTCGACCTTTCAACGACGACGCCACAGGCGCCGCCCCCCGCCTCCCGTGCGTCCGGCGCTGAGCGGCGGGTGCCGGATGTCGCCTATTCGGTCGCTGCGGTCCTGCTGTTGCTGGGCCTCTGGTTCGCACTGTCGCGCTCGAGCTTCATCAAGCCGGGGTACCTGCCGACCCCCGAGGAGCTGTGGAGCACGTTCGTGGAACTGGTCAAGAACGGCTATCAGGGCAAGCCGCTGACCGAGCATATCGGCATCAGCCTGTTCCGCACATTGAGCGGCTTCGCCCTCGGCGTGGTGTTCGGCGTTCCCGTCGGTTTGCTCGCCGGCTATAGCCGCCGTGCCGGTGCCATGATTTCGCCGATCATGGCGTTCATCCGGCCGATTCCGCCGATCGCGTTCATCCCGATGGCGGTGCTGTACTTCGGCCTCGGCGAAACGGGCAAGATCGTGCTGATCTTTTTCGTGTCGTTCAACTATGTGCAGGCGAACGCGCAGGCGGGCGCGGCCAACTTCCCGATCGCCTATCGGCGCGCAGCCGAATCGCTCGGGCTGACGAAGGCGCAGACGTTCTACCGGATCGTGCTGCCGGGCGCGCTGCCGCAGATCTTCACCGGTCTCAAGGTCGCACTGGCATTGAGCTGGGCCGTGGTCGTCGCCGCCGAGCTCGTCGGCGCGCAAAGCGGTCTGGGTTTCATGATTTCCGACGCCGCGCTCCTGTTTCGCATACCCGTCGTATTCATCGGCATCGCCCTGATCGGCGCCATCGGGCTGATCCTCAACCTCACGCTCAACTTGATCGAGCACAAGATCGTTCACTGGAAGGGTCGCTGAAAGGGCCCTGCCGATCGCGTTCCTTGGAGCATGACATGAAAACGACGACATCGACGACGGCTGCGCTGCTCCTCTCGGGCGCATTGGTGGCGAGCGGCGCGCTTGCGCAGACCGGCGCGGCGCCGCTGGAATTCAACTATGGCTATACCACCGCCGATCACGTGAATCTCTACGTGGCGCAGGACCTCGGGCTATTCGAAAAGGCAGGACTCAAGCCCAAGTTCCACACGTTCCCGTCGGGTGCTCCGCTGCTGGCGGCGCTCAAAAGCGAAAGCCTGGACGTGGTGACCGCCGGCCTCGGGTTCGCGTTCGCACTGGGCCAGAAGATCCCCGTCACCATGATCTTCTGGAATTCGAACGACTCGACCGGCGAAGGCCTCGTCGTCGATGCCAAGAGCGGCATCAAGTCGTTCCAGGATATCGGCAAGGCTAAAAAGATCGGCGCGGCGTCCGGCACGTGTGCGCAAGTCGCGCTCTTCCTGATGGGCAAGAAGGTCGGCATCGACTACGCGAAGCTCGACATCGTCAACATCCCCGCCCCGCTGCTTCGCAATTCCTTCATGAGCAATTCGATCGACGCGGGCATCGCATGGTCTCCGTATTCGGTGATGCTCGACGCCGAAGGCTACAAGGTCGTCAACTGGGACTCCGAGTACACGCCGCCGGGCGGCCTGTGTCCTCGCACGACGGCGGTGCGCCCCGCGTACCTCAAGGCGCATCCCGAGATCGGCGTCAAGCTGCTCGAGGTTGACGCGATGGCGTCCGAGGCCGTCGCGAAGAACCCGCAGCTCGCGGTCGATGCGCTGGTCAAGCGATTGTCGCTGACGCCCGCCGTGGCGAAAGCGACGGTCGAGCGCGTCTACGGGCAGCGGCCGTCGTACGCACAGCAGGTCGAGGCCAATTCGCCGTACTCGATGACGTCGAAGGATGGCGGCCTCGCGGGCAAGTATCTTCTGGCCACCCAGGTGCTCTATGAAACGAAGAGCATTCCCGAGCCCGTGCCGCTCAACGTCATCCAGGAAGCGATCGATCCCACGTATCTGAAGAAGTACCTGGAAACCACCAAGACGAAGAACTAACCACACTGTTCGACGATCACGAGGCTGACATGGCAAACACGTATACCAAGCGGCTCGGCATCCTGCGCAAGAAGGAAGGGATGACCGACCAGCAGTTCCGCGACCACTGGCTCACCAAGCACGCCGATCTCTGCATGAAGCTTCCGAAGATGAGGCGCTATTCGGTCAACTTCGTCGATCGCCAGCGCTTCCCGAAATTTGGCTACGACGGCTTCTCCGAATTGTGGTTCGACTCGGAGGAGGATCTGGTTGCGGCGCTCGAAAGCCCGGAGGGCAAGACGCTGCTCGCGGATCTGCCCAACCTGACCAACGACATCTATCCGATCATCGCCGTCGAGCACCGTAAGCTCGACGACTAGCGCGCACGCGCGCTCACCATTCGAGGCCATGCATGGCACAGCTTCAAGACAAGATCGCGATCGTCACCGGCGCCGCCGGCGGTTTCGGAGAGGGCATCGCGAAGCTCTTCATCCAGGAGGGCGCGCGCGTGCTTCTCGCCGACCTGGATGGCGCGAAAGCGCAAAAGGTCGCCGCCGAGCTCGGTCCGAACGCCAAGGCCGTGCAGTGCGATGTCAGCAAAGGCGACGACGTGCGCGCCGCCGTCAAGGCCTGCGTCGACGCGTTCGGGCCGCCGGACATCGTGGTGAACAACGCGGGGACGACCCATCGCAATCAATGGATGCTCGACGTCGACGAGGCGACGTTCGACCGCGTGTTCAATGTCAATGTGAAGTCGATCTACCACATGGCGCAGGCGGTGGTCCCGAGCATGCGGGAGCGCAAGGGTGGGGTCATCATCAACGTCGGCTCGACAGCCGGCATCCGGCCACGGCCGGGACTGACCTGGTACAACGCGTCCAAGGGCGCGGTGAACCTGATGTCCAAGTCGATGGCCGCGGAGCTCGGTCCGTTCAACATCCGCGTCAACGCGATCTGCCCCGTGATGAGCGCGACCGGCATGATCGAGCTGTTCCTGGGTGCCCCCGACACGCCCGAGAATCGCGCGAAGATCACGGCCAGCATTCCGCTCGGACGCATGTCGACGTCCGAGGACGTCGCCGCGGCCGCGCTCTACCTCGCAAGCGATGCCGGCCGCTTCATCACCGGCGTCGAGTTGCCGGTGGACGGCGGCCGAACGATCTGACCTCTGCGGGCACGGCGTCGACACGCCGCCCGTCGCGGCGCGGACGCGACCGGTGACGCCGTCGCGCGCCCGTCTGCTGTTCGGAACCGACGAACCCGTCGCGGCAACGGTGCGCCTGCGGGCGGGCCCGCTGTCGCTCGCGTTTCGTGCCGGAAGACTTTGGCACATCTCGGCCGGTGGCGTCGAAATCTGGCACGGTGTCGCGTTCCTGTATCGCGACGCCGACTGGGGCACGCCGGAGCCCGTCGTCGATCGCTGCGAATCGACGCTTTCTGCGTACGCATTCCGCATTCGCTGCATCGGCCATTTTCCGACCAAGCCCCGGATCGATTTCCACCTCGATCTGGAGGGAACGAGCGCCGGTGTCATTCGCGTCGCCGGCGAGGCAGTGCCGCGCGGCGACATCGCGACCAACCGGATCGGACTTTGCGTGATGCACCCGATGGCCGCAGGCGGCCGGCGGGTCGACGTGCAACACGTCGACGGTCGCACCAGCCGCTCGACCTTTCCGACGCTGATCCCGCCCTGGCCCCCGTTCATGCTGGTACGCGCGATCCGGCACGAGTACGCACCCCGGCGGTGGGCACGCTGCACGCTTGACGGCGATGCGTTCGAACTGGAGGACCAGCGTAACAATTCCGATGCATCGTTCAAGACCTACAACCGGTCGAACATGATGGCGCGCCCCTACGCGCTGCCGGGCCGCGTGCCGATCCGCCAGTCGGTCGAGCTCGTCCTGGAAACGTCGCCACCGCGCGCACGCGCGCGGCGCGAGGGCACGGAAACGGTGCGCGTCGGCAACGATGCGCGCGATCTGCCGCCAATCGGCATCGAGATCAGCGCCACGGATGCCGCGGCGGATGAAGCGATGCGCGCGGCGCTCCGCGCGCTGCGTCCCGCCCACCTGCATCTCGCGGTCGAGCCCGACGAGCCGGTCGACTGGAATGGCATCGCCGATCTGCTCGAAACGGCGCACGCGAATCTGCGACTCGATGTCGAGCTAACCGATGCCGCGCGC
>Ga0070672_100002831_pt1 | contig 11117 bp, 7 predicted proteins | sample KBSM13metaG_FD_66151 | JGI IMG/M metagenome (GOLD analysis project Ga0070672, IMG submission 66151) | Miscanthus rhizosphere microbial communities from Kellogg Biological Station, Michigan, USA - KBS M1-3 metaG | ecosystem: Host-associated > Plants > Roots > Rhizosphere > Soil ... | reverse complement strand
GATCGGACTCCTGCGCGCCCTCGAGAAGCGACATGTGCACGTCGGCACGGTGGATGACCGCATACGGATTGCCGAAGCGCCGCCGAAACGCTTCCCCGGTCGGGACACGGGCGACGAGAGTCTCGTCGAGCGCGTCGTGCATCACCATTTCGTCGGTGTACACGGCACGCGCCCGCGCCTTCTCGCCGACACCGAGCGCGTCGAAGGCCGCGAAGGCGTTCGGCCCGAGCTGGATGCCCGCGCCGATTTCGCCAAGCCGGGGCGACTGCTCGAGCACCTTGACCGCGAAACCGTGGCGTGTAAGCGCGAGGGCCGCGGCCAGGCCGCCGATCCCGCCACCCGCGACGAGAACCGGAAGTCCGGCAGACGTCCGTTTCATGGGCCTCTCCTGGTAACTGCGCCAGTCTGAGCCAGCGCGTATCTTGCGTAAAGATACGCTTCGATATACGCGCGATATCGCCTGGTGCTGCAGGTCGCGCAGCCGTCGGGTGCTGCGAGTACGTCGACGACACCTATGAGGAAGCCTGCGGCGATTCCACCATCTCGCCGGTCGTTCGCAGTCCCTTAGCCGCTCTTCCTGGTAAGGAGCGCCAGAAACTCGCGGCGCAAATCGGGGTTGTCGAGGAACGAGCCACGCATCACGCTGTTTGTCATGCGGGAGTCGGCATCCTTCACGCCGCGCCAATGCATGCAGAAATGATCGGCCTCGATCACGATCGCCAGCCCATCCGGCTTGACCTTCTCCTGCAGCACGTTGGCAAGTTGCACGACCGCCTCTTCCTGAATTTGCGGACGGCTCATGATCCAGTCGCAGATGCGCGCGTATTTGGAAAGGCCGATCAGGTTGGAATGCTCGTTGGGCATGATGCCGATCCAAACCTTGCCGAGGATCGGGCACAGGTGATGTGAACACGCGCTGCGGACGTTGATCGGACCGACGATCAGCAGTTCATTGAGCTGCTCGGCATTCGGGAATTCGGTGATCGCCGGCATCCGCTGATAACGGCCCTTGAACACTTCCGTCACGAACATCTTCGCGACGCGTCGCGCCGTTTCATGCGAGTTGTGATCTCCCTCCGTATCGATGACCAGGCTCTCCAGCACGTCGGCCATCTTCGTCTCGACCTCCGCCTGCAGCAGTTCGAGTTCGCCGTCCATCATGTAGTCGGCGATGTTGTCGTTCGCGTGAAAGCGCTTGCGTGCGCGCAACAGGCGGGCGCGAATGCGCGCCGACACCGGCAAGACGTAAGCTTCCTGCTCGGTGCGAAACAGAGGCGTCGGTTGGACGGCCATCGATGATCCTCGATCGTTGAACATTTTTGAATCAAGGAAGTATTGCGAGCCCATTGGATGCACGTTTGCGCATGCTCGTTTCCGGCTCATGGTCATTCAGGTGGCCAACAGGGTCTTGACGTCGTGCACCGGCCAAGGGAATCCGTGGAACGGGACGCAGGAAGCCCCGTCGTTAGGGGCTTCCTGCTTTCGGACCTCCTCAGTTGGGCAGCACGACCGTGTCGATGACGTGGATCACACCATTGGTCGCCATCACGTCGGTCTTGATCACGTTCGCGTCGTTGACCTTGACGCCTCCTGAAGAAGCGGTGACGTTGAGGTAATCGCCTTCGACCGTCTTCACGCGTCCGGGCTTCACGTCGGCCGCGACGACCATGCCGGGTACGACGTGATAGGTGAGCACCTTCGTCAGCGCCGCCTTGTCGGCAAGAAGCGCGTTGAGCTTGTCGGCCGGGATCTTCGCGAATGCGGCGTCGGTCGGCGCGAACACAGTAAACGGTCCCGGCCCCTTGAGGGTGTCGATCAGGCCGGCGGCGGTGAGCGCCTTGGCGAGCGTGTTGAACTGGCCCGCGCCGACGGCCGTGTCGATGATGTCCGACTTGGCCATCGATGATCTCGCGTTCGCCGCCGCGTATTGCATCCCTTCACCGACCGCCGTCGTGCCGGTGACGAGGACGGCGGAGGCGACGGCGGCGGCGAGTACGGTCTTCAGCTTGAACATGGTGAATCTCCTGGTTGAAATGGGACTGACAGGGGGTGCGAGCGGTCCGGTTGGGTCGTTCGCTATGCCGTTTTGTCGGCACGTGTCCAGGACAATACGGTGCACGAACTGGTTCTGTCAAGCCTTTTTCAACTTCATAGTCGCCATGTACCAGCAGTGAACCACTCTACCCAGTTCACTGTGGCATCATGGTGGGGATCATTTGAAAAGGAGATGCACCGTGACGCCGGACAAAGAGGCCACCGACGCTTTCGAGCCGCTTTACAGAAGCGGTATCGCGGCCCGGATCGCCGGTATCCCCGTCGAGACGCTGCGTGTATGGGAGCGCCGCTACAGGGTGGTCGCGCCGCGGCTCGATCCGCGGGGCCATCGCCTTTATTCAGCGGAGGACGTCGGCCGCCTGGCGCTGATCCGCCAATTGGTCGAGCTCGGCAGCTCCATAGGCTCGATCGCCAACCTGCCCCTCTCAGCGTTGCGCGAGATGCGCTCGCAGGCCGCGGTCGCGGCAGCGAGCGGAGGCTTCATTGAACGAGGAGGATCACCCGAGAACGTCCGCGTGGCGCTGGTCGGCGAAGCGCTCGAGCAACAGATCGCTACGTCCGACGGTCAGCCCCCCTGGAATATCGACATCGTCGCGGCCTGCGCCGATCCCGCAGCGGCAACGAGGGAGCTCCAGCGTGTGACCGCGGACGTCCTGGTGATCGCGCTGCCGACGCTTTACGCCGATTGCGTTGAAACGGTGGACGCACTGGTCAAGCTGGTCGGCGCTGCGAGCGCGGTCATCGAGTATCGGTTTGGGCCGGCGACCCTGGTCCACGAGCTTCGTGAGCGACGCCACACGGTGGCGCGGGCGCCACTCGACGCCCAAGAGCTCGAACGGATTTGCCGCGATGAAGTGTCGCGCGGCGACATGAGCGTGGCACCGAAATCAGCAAGCCTCCCGCCCGACGTCGTGCCTCGCCGCCGCTTCGACGACCAGTATCTCGCCCGCGTTGCGCGCGCCTTGACTACGCTGTACTGCGAATGTCCGCGCCACGTCGTCGAGCTTCTGCGAAGCCTCGACGCGTTCGAGCACTACAGCGCGCAGTGTGCGAACCGCGATCCTTCGGACGCCGAGCTGCATCGCCATCTGCAGCGCGTGGCGGGGTGCGCACGGGCGATGTTCGAGGACGCGCTCGTACGCATAGCCCGCGCGGAAAAGGTCGCGCTGCCCGTCGTGCCGGGCGACGCGGGTGCGACGGCATGAGCGCGAACCGGAAAACGCGTCGTCGCAGCGCGCGGATCCGAGCAGGTGGCCCTCTGCGCTCGGCATTGATGGAGCCTGAGCTGTACGGGACGCTCCGGAAGCCCGCACTACAGTTTCGGAATGCGCAGCGTCTTGCTGATCATCATCGTCCCCGACGCAACGAAGAGCAAAACGAGCGGGTGCAGCTCCCAGGGTCCGATACGCCACACACCCCAGTAAAGGTTTTCGCCGATTGCACGTTGCCATCCTGCAACGGCGAGCACCGCCGTCAACACGACACTCGTCGGAATGGGCGTGCCTTCGAAGTACGCGACCGTCGCACCGCCTTGCGAAAGTGCCTCGGCCGTCACGTTGAAGCGCGCGAGCCGGCTCACGCCGCAGCAGACGAAGTAGATCAGTGCCACCCAGTCCCATACGCCGTTCATGCCAACGGCGAATGCGAGCGACGCCGGCGCCACGCCAAATGAGATGACGTCGGCGAGCGAGTCGAGCTCGCGGCCGAGGATCGATTGCTGCTGCCGCCATCGCGCGACGCGCCCGTCCAGTACGTCGAATATCAGGGCCGCCGGCGCGAGAGCGACGGCGGCGACAAAATACGCCCAATCCCGGCTCGTAGCGAACAGCATCGCGCAAAACACTCCGGCGACACCGCATGCTGCATTGCCGAGTGTCAGAAAGTCGGCGAGCTGCAGACTTCGCATCATGGAGAAGTGTCGCGGGGGACGATCGGGTGCCTGCATGACGGTCGGATCCGGTGGGTCTCGAGCGGACGTCAGCCCAGCGTTCGAAGCTCGCGCAGCGCCACGGAGAGCATGGCGGGGTCGAGCTGCGGCGCCGCGCGCAGCTCATTGAGAAGCTGCGTCTCTCGCTCGATCGCGCGTGCGTTCCGCTCCTGCCACGCGCTGATCAACGCTGCCGCATCGTCGATGGCGCCGCCGCCGACGAGCACTTCCATCGTGACGGTCCGTTGCAGCCCGGACAGGTCGTCGAGCATCGCTCCCTTCGCGAGCCTTCGCCAATGCTGGTCCTCGGGCAGCTGCGCAATCTTTCCGCGCAGCCACGGCACGCCGAGATGCGCCGAGATGCTGAAGTAGATGTTCGCGACGAGCTCGACGGGTCGGCCGGCAGCATCGCCGACTTCGACGATGTCGAGCATCGAATAGAGCGTATCGAGCGCAGCGACGCGCGACGCGAGAGGCCTGGGAACGCCTCGGGCGGCGTAACCCTCGGCAACGACGTCGACGCCTGCGCTGTCGCCCGCCTTGCCGAGCGCCGACAGCCGCGAGGCGAGCGCTTCCACGCGAGGAGTGAAGTGCGCCATCGTCGCGGCCATGTCGTCGGTCAGGCGTCGCGAACGCAGGAACCACATCGTTCCGCGCTCGAGCAGCCTGCTTGCATCGACCAGCATGCCCATCTGCGCCGCGTCGTCGATCTTGTTGTCGAGTGCCTCGATGTCCTGCCACAGCGTGACGAAGCCAAAGATTTCGCGCGTGAGCAGATACGCGCGGACGATCTCGTTTGGCTTCGCGCCCGTCGTTTCCATCAACCGATGCACGTACGTGCTGCCGACGCGGTTGACCATGCTGTTGATCACATGCGTCGAGATGATTTCGCGGGACAGCGGGTGACGAGCCATGTAGGACGCGTACGACTTGCGCAGTGCAGCCGGGAAATACCGCGCAAGCGCCGTCGCGACCCATGGATCGTCCGGCAGCGACGACGCGAGCACCTCGTCGTAGAGCCACATCTTGCTGTAGGCGAGGAGCACCGCCCCTTCCGGCGTAGTGAGTCCGAGCCCTGAGGTGCGTCGCTCCGCGAACTCGTCATCCGAGGGCAGGAATTCGAGCGTCCGGGATAGCCGTCCGTTCTTCTCGAGATACTGGATGAAGCGTTGCTGTGCATCGAGCAGGCGCGGCGCGATCCGGTTCATTGCGGAAAGCGCCTGTGTCTGGAAGTAGTTGTCGCGGAGCACGAGGGCGGCCACGTCGTCCGTCATCGTTGCGAGCAACTTGTCGCGCTGCTTCAACGTCAACTCGCCATCCATCATGGCAAGGCCGAGGAGGATCTTGATATTGACCTCGTGATCCGACGTATCGACGCCCGCGGAGTTGTCGATCGCGTCGGTGTAGATCCTTCCACCCGCGAGTGCGTACTCGATGCGGCCGAGCTGCGTGCACCCGAGATTGCCGCCCTCTCCGACGACCTTGCAGCGCAACTCCCTGCCGTCGACCCGCACCGCGTCGTTCGCTCGATCGCCCACCTGCGCGTGCGTTTCGCCGGACGCCTTGATGTACGTCCCGATGCCCCCGTTGTAGAGCAGATCGACCGGCGCCTTGAGAATGGCGTTCACGAGCTCCGTCGGCGTCATCGACCTCGCCTCGATGCCGAGCGCCTTTGCCGCCTCCGCTGAAACGGCAATCGATTTGGCGCTGCGTGGATACACGCCCCCGCCCGCTGAAAGCAGCGAGGCGTTGTAGTCGGCCCACGACGAGCGCGGAAGCTTGAACAGCCGTTCCCGCTCGACGAACGAACGCTCGGCGTCGGGATTCGGATCTAGGAATATATGCCGGTGATCGAACGCGGCCACGAGCCTGAGGTGACGCGAGAGGAGCATCCCGTTGCCGAACACATCGCCGGACATGTCGCCGATGCCCGCGACGGTAAAGTCCGTCGTCTGTGTGTCGACGCCCATTTCCCGGAAATGCCGCCTGACCGACTCCCACGCGCCGCGCGCCGTGATTCCCATCGCCTTGTGGTCGTAACCCGCCGAGCCGCCGGACGCGAATGCGTCGTCGAGCCAGAACGCGTATTCGCGGCTGATCGCGTTCGCGTAGTCCGAGAACGTTGCGGTTCCCTTGTCGGCCGCAACGACGAGGTAAGGATCGTCGCGATCGTGCCTTCGCACGTCCGGCGGCGGCAGGACCTTGTCGCCCACCCTGTTGTCGGTGAGATCGAGCAGTCCGCGCAAGTAGTCCTGATAGCAGGCGATGCCTTCCTTCATCAGTGCTTCACGGTCCGCGGCAGGCGGGGAACGCTTGGGCACGAAGCCGCCCTTCGACCCGACCGGAACGATCACCGTGTTCTTGACCATCTGCGCCTTGACGAGGCCGAGGACCTCCGTGCGGAAATCCTCGGGCCTGTCCGACCAGCGCAACCCTCCACGCGCCACCCTGCCACCGCGCAGGTGCACGCCTTCGAATCGTGTCGAATAGACGAAGATCTCGAACATGGGCCGGGGTTCCGGCAGGCCCGGCACTTTCGAGGGATCGAACTTGAATGACAGGAAGGGCCGGGGCGCTCCGGCTGCGTCACGGCGCCAGTAGTTGGTACGCGTAGTTGCGAGGATGAGGGCGAGGTACTGGCGCAGCACGCGGTCCTCGGAAAGGTTGTCCACGTCCTCGAGCGACTTCTCGATCGCGGCGACGCACGCATCATGTTTCGCTTCCGCGTCGACCGGAGCGTCGGGTTCGAAGCGCAGCTTGAAGAGCGCAACGAGTTCCGCAGCGACGTTCGGGTGATTCGCAAGCGTGTTCTGTATGAACGTCTGCGACAACGCGAAGCCGATCTGCTGCATGTAGCGCGCATACGCTCGCAGGATCGTCACCTCCGTCGCGGGCAGCCGTGCCGCGACGACCAGCCGGTTGAAGGGGTCGTTCTCGATCTGGCCGCGAAACACGCGGGCGAAAGCGTCGTCGAACAAACGGCGCAGTGCGTCGATCTCGGCCTGGGATGTTGCCGACAGCAGCCCGAGGTCGTGTATCCAGACGGGCGCACGTTCCTCCGGATTGATGCGGTAGGGACGTTCGTCGAGCACCTTCATGCCCATTCGCTCCAGCATCGGAAGGCTTTCCGAAAGCGCGATCGGCGCACCGATGCGAAACAACTTGAAACGCAGCGCATTCGGCGGCGACTCCAGCGGACGGTAAAGCGACATGCCGAGGGGCTCGGCTTCCGACAGCCGGTCCATCATCTCGACATCGGGCACCGCGCTTCGTGCCGGGAAGTCCTCCCGATAGCTCGCCGGAAACGCACCGCCGAACGCGCGGAAGAGCGTGTTGGCGCGCGCCTCGCCGAGCGCTTCGACCAACGCGTCCTTGAGCTCGTCGTCCCAGCGGCGCGCCGCCGCGGCAAGTTGCTTCTCGAGTGCGCGCAGGTCGATCTCGGGAATATGGCCGGGCGAGGTGCGCACCGTGATCATCACGCGCGCGAGCGATGATTCCGACAGATGCACGTTGAAATCGGAGCTTTGTCCGTTGAACGCCCGCATCAGCAGCGCCTGCCACTTCTGTCCCACTCTTGTCGTGTAGTGCTCCCGCGGCGCGTAGATCATGCACGTGACGAAGCGCTCGAAGGTGTCGCGGCGAACGAACAGCCGGAAACGCTGCCGGTCGGCGAGGTGAAGAATGCCGGTGGCGATGCGCAGCAGTTCGTCTTCGGAGATCTGGAACAGCTCGTCGCGCGGATAGCTGTCGAGAATGCTGATCAGCTGCTTTTCGGCGTGGCCGCTGTGCGGAAGACCTGCCTGCTGGATGACATCCGCGGTCTTCCGACGCAGCAGCGGTATGTCGGAGGGGTTGGCGCTGTATGCCGTGTGCGCGAACAGGCCGAGGAAGCGATGCTCGCCGCAGACCTCACCATTGCCGTCGAAGCGCTTGACGGCGATGTAATCGAGAAAGCCCGGTCGGTGCACGGTCGAACGCGACGTCGACTTCGTGATGATCAGAAGTTCCGGACGCCGGGCGTACGCTCGCACCTCCGGGGGCAAGGCCGCGAAGCTCACGGCGACTTCCTTGCCATGCGACTCGCGCAGGATGCCGAGACTCCTCCCCGGCACGATCTGCAGCGCATCCTGACCTTCGATCCGTACGAGATCGTGGCAGCGATAGCCGAGGAATGTGAAATGGCTGTCCGCCAGCCATTCGACAAATGCGACGCCTTCGGCCACTTCGTCCTTGGGCAGCGACGCAGGCGGCGCATCGCGCACCTGCTGCGCGATAGCGAGCGCCTGCCTTTGCATCGGCTTCCAGTCCTCGACGGCGGCGCGCACGTCGCCGAGCACGCGGACCACGTCGGCGGCGAGCGTGTCGAGGACCGCCGAATCCGTCGTGCGGTCGACTTCGAGGTGCATGAACGATTCGACGACTCGTTTCGCCGAGTCCTCGGAGGCAAGCCCGATCAAAGTGCCATCCGCCGATCGCTCGACCGCCAGAATCGGATGAATGATCAGATGTATCGTGAGGCCATGCCGATTCACCGCCATCGCGACTGAATCGACCAGGAATGGCATGTCGTCGTTGACGATCTCGACGATCGAGTGCTTCGACAACCAGCCGTGCTCTTCGATGGAAGGGTTGAATGCGCGCACGCGGGCATGGCCCCGCTCGCGTTTGCGGGCGAAATTCCAGTGCGAAAGCGCCGCGCCGTAGAGATCGGTCGGCAAACGCTCCTGCAGATCCTCGGGGTCGACTTGCGCGTAATAGCGCGCGCAAAACGCCTGCAGCGTCGCGCGAAGCTCGGGGTCGATGCCTGCCGCTACGAGCTTCGCGAGCTCTTCCGACGCGTTGATCGTGACCTTCTCGACGATGTCGTTCACGTAGTCCCCCTACACGAAGGCGCCATTGGATCGCAACGCCGCGCTCCGAGCGGAGCCCGGCGAATACGTCATCTCGGAGGCAGTCTACGCCGGGGCACGACGAACATCACGCCCCCGCCCCGCTCGCTTCGGTTAGCAATGCGCCGGACGAGAACAGCAGCCCGCTCGATGCGCGTGACCACCCATGGGGGATGAATCCCGCAGCCCGAAACCCTTTGCCGGTATCAACGCCACGCACGCTTCTGGGCGAGCAGGAACCAACCCGTCGCCGGCGCGCGGCTCGTACGTCATCGTCAACACATCGCTCCACGTGGGCAGTCCCGTACCTCGGGTGCCGGCTCGGCGCTGCTCGACTCGCCTGCGATGCTCGATGGGATCGGAGCAGATCAGCTCCACGTCGAAAAGAGGGACGCTCGCGCGCTCGGCCACGGATTTCCAGGCGACGCGCGTTTGCAGGACCGGGTTCACGCCGTCGGCTACCACGATGCGACCGAGCCGCACATTCTCCTCGGCAAGTGCGTAGGCCACGACGTAGCCGGCGGCTCCCACTGCATGGGGATGACCTGTTGCATCGCCGATCGCCTGCTCGATCGTGTCCACTCGCAGGTAGATCGCGTCCAGAACGCGCGCCAATGCGCTTGCCAACGAGCTCTTGCCCGTCCCGGGCAGGCCGCCTATGACGATCAGCATCGCGGGCATGGCCACGATCGCCGTCCTTATCTTGATGAGTCGAGCTCGAACGAGGGCGATGTGGATCGAGGGTCGCGCGAGGAGTGACGACTGCGAAGTAACGCGTCACGCTGGCGCCGCTCGCCAGGATTCTATAGTCCTTGTCGGCAGCACGCACGTCGCTGGAGCACGCACGAATTCGAGGCAGCACGCACGAATTCGCTCCGCGCACGAATGCGCTGGAGCACGCACGAATCCGACGGAGCGCGCGTGAACCCGCTCCTGATGCCGCCCACATTACTGGCAAAAAAACGCGCAAGAAGTACCACACGAGCGGCAGGCGCGAGCGAAACGGGACGGCGTCGTGCGCTTTCCGGCGCCGGCACGGTTGGGTCGGCTTGTCGCAAACGAATCGGGGCGTCGTCCTGACGCCCCGATCGCATTGCCAAACGAACGACCGGACTATTTCAGGTCGGCTTGATGAGCGTTGAATTCTGCCTGGCTGACGGTTCCGTCATTGTTCGCGTCGAGCTTCTTCCACATGCCCTGGACCTTGGGATCGGCCGCTGCTTCGGCCGCGCTCAGCTTGCCGTCGTGATTCGTGTCAAGCGTCGCGAACGTGGCGGTAGAAGTCGAGCTCTTGCTCGAGCTCATGCCGGTCGTGTTGGTCGTCGTCGCAGTGCTCTTGTTGTTCGTGTTGGTGCTTCCGTTCGTCGCGGACTGTCCCGTGACCTTGCTGTTGTCCCCCGTTGCCGAAGCCGCGCTGGCAGCCAGTGCGAGCGCGGGAGCGAGCAGTCCGACAAGCAACCCGTTTCTGAATGCGTTCATCGTCTGTCTCCTAGTAAAGCCGCATTGATCGTTTCGCTCGATTGCGAAACCAACGGCCGACCATGAATTCTCCGGGGCGGGAGACCGGGCGCGTATAGGGGAGCTGATGAGAACGGTGTAGGACATCGGCTTCGACGGGTGATTACATGCGCGACTCCCACCTCCTCCGCTACGCCGACGCGACGCTACTGCGTGCGAGCCTGTGGCACCGCGATGCGACGAAGCGCAATCGACCCGGAAGCAGCGCTGCTGGAACCGCTGGTGAAGTTGTGACTGACCGTGCCGCCCGACGTCGTCGTCGCCCGGGGTACAGGCAACACCGCCGGCGGGTCGGTGAAAGGTTCGCCTCCGGTGCAGCGCCGGCTGCCAAGACGTTAAGATGCGGGATCAGAACGCGAGGTCGGAAAGCGAGCTATGGACAAGCACGTCGCCTTCGTCGGTGCCGGTGCGATGGGCTCCTATGTCGGCGGACGCATGGCGGGCGCCGGAATCGACGTGACGCTCATCGATCCCTGGGGTGAGCACATCGACACGATCAAGCGCCAGGGGCTCGTTCTGAGCGGGACGCAGGGCAGCGCCACGGTGCGCGTGAATGCGTTGCACGTGCACGAAGTACAGGGCCTGGTGCGCCGGCCGGTCGACGTCGCTTTCATCGCGGTAAAGTCGTACGACACCGAATGGGCGACGCTCCTGATCAAGCAGTACCTGTCCACCGTCGGCTACGCCGTCTCCCTGCAGAACGGCATCAATGAGGAACGCATCGCGCA
>Ga0070672_100002828_pt1 | contig 11118 bp, 10 predicted proteins | sample KBSM13metaG_FD_66151 | JGI IMG/M metagenome (GOLD analysis project Ga0070672, IMG submission 66151) | Miscanthus rhizosphere microbial communities from Kellogg Biological Station, Michigan, USA - KBS M1-3 metaG | ecosystem: Host-associated > Plants > Roots > Rhizosphere > Soil ... | reverse complement strand
CGGCCGAGAATCCCAACACGCCGATGCGATGCGGATCCAGCGACCAACGGGCGGCGCGTGAACGCACCAGGCGCACGGCCTGCAGCAGGTCGCCCAGTGAGTCACCCATGATGGTGTAGTGCGAGCCGGGCGCTCGCGGCAGGCGGTACTTGAGCACGAAGGCCGCAATGCCCCGCTCGTTGAGGAACCGGGCCACATTCTGGCCTTCGTGGTCCATCCACAGTTCCCGGTAGCCGCCGCCCGGCACGACGATTATCCCGGTGCTGGCCGCTGTATCCGACGCGCGCGCCGGTAGATAGACCGTCAGGCCGGGCACGTGGACATTCGAGACCACATGCTCGCCCTGCTCGGTGATCCGGACCGTTTCCGCGCCGCCCTCCGCTGCCAGCGCCGCGGCGGCCGCGGCAGGATAAAGCGGTACCTCCATGAGGGCCGCCTTCTGCGCGCCCGCGGCCTGCTGCAGGCACAGCAGCCCGCAGCAGAGCCAAGCCCCGCGGCTCATCAAAAATGGCCGCCGCATCACCACCACATGGCGTAGAGACAGGCCAGGATCGCGACCACCGCCAGCGCAGCGATGTTGAAGCCGGTGCCCGTCTTGAAGTCCACGTTCTTGATGTCGACGCGCAGCGCGGTCGTACGCGGGGGCGATGCCAGCGAGATTCCCACCGCGATGACCATGCCGACGACGAAGCACCAGCCGACGCGATTCATGAACGGATAGTCAGGCAGCCAGATCCGGAATGCCGCGGACATCAGCACCGTCACCAGCGCCGCAGTCATGGCAGCCGTGGCCGTGGTGCGCTCCCAGAACAGTCCCAGCAGGAAGATCACGCAGATGCCGGGCGTCACGAAGCCGGTGAAATCCTGGATGTACTGGAATCCCTGCTGGAAGTTGCTCAGGAATGGCTTGGTGATGAAGATGGCGATGAGAATCGAAGCGATGGCGACGATTCGGCCGACTTTGACCAGCGTCTGTTGACTGGTTTGCGGCCGCGCCGCGCGATACAGGTCCATCGTGAAGATGGTCGCGATCGAATTGATCTTCGAGCCGGTCGAGGCAACGATGGCCGCGACCAGCGCCGCGAATACCAGTCCCTTGATGCCGATGGGCAACGTCGCCATGAGGCTCGGGTACGCCTGGTCGGTATGCGCCAGTCCCGGCGAGAGCACGAGTGCGGCAATGCCGGGCACCACGATGATGAACGGCATGATCAGCTTGAGGAAGGCCGCGAGCACGATGCCCTTCTGCGCCTCGTTCACGCTCTTGGCCGCGAGACCGCGCTGGATGATGTATTGATTGAAGCCCCAGTACGAGACATTCATCATCCACATGCCGCCTAACAACACGGCGAGACCCGGAAGGTCCTTGTAGTGCGGATTGTCCGGCGACAGGATCATGTCGAACTTCTCGGGGAAGCGGTTGGTGAGCTCATGGAAGCCCGCGATGACTCCAGCGTGGCCACCGACCTTGTCGAGCGAAATCCAGGTGATGATGAAGCCGCCGGCGACCAGCAGCGACACCTGCACGATGTCGGTGAGCGCCACGGCCTTGAGACCACCGTAGAGCGCATACAGCAGCGCGAACAGCGCCAGCGCGGTGATCGAGGTCTGCAGCTCGAGGCCCGTGATCGCATTTACCGCGAGTGAGCCGAGCCACAGGATCGAAGTGAGATTCACGAAGATGTACAGCACCAGCCAGAAGACGGCCATCACGGTGCGCACCGCGGGGCTGTAACGTCTTTCGAGGAACTCCGGCATGGTGTAGATGCCGTTCTTGAGGAACACCGGCAGGATCCACTTGCCGACGATGATGAGCGTCAGCGCCGCCATCCACTCGTACGAGGCGACGGCCATACCAAGCACGTAACCGGAGCCGGACATGCCAACGATCTGTTCGGCGGAAATGTTCGCGGCGATCAGCGAGGTGCCGATGGCCCACCAGGGGAGTGAACGCGACGCCAGGAAGTAATCCTGCGCATCCTTCTTGTGTTCGCCTTTCTCGCGCGATACCCATTGTGCGAGCAGAAAGATGCCGATCGCGTAGATGACCAGGATCGCGATATCAATAGTTGCCAGGTTCACGTAAGCCCCCTCACGCTGCGGCGTCGCGTGACGCCAGGTTTTTTTATCTGTGTGCCGCGCCGGCTGCCTCGATGAGAGCCTGTGCGCGTGTCGTCAGCTCCGCGAGTGTATACGCGGGCGTGAACAATTCGCTTCCGAATCCGAAGCCATCGGCGCCTGACACGAGCCATTCGGCGATGTCCTGTGAGCCAATCCCACCGACGGGATAGATCTTCACGTGTTTCGGCAACACCGACTTGAGCGCCTTGAGATGTCGCGGTCCGTAAGTGGTGGCGGGAAACAGCTTGAGCTCGGTGGCGCCAGCGTCGAGTGCCGTGAAGGCTTCGGTGGCGGTAGCGATACCAGGCAGCACGCGCATGCCGAACGCCAGCGCGAATCGAATCACGGCCGGATCGCAATTGGGCGCAACGATGAGCTTGCCGCCCGCCTGGTACACGCGCTCGACATCCGAGGGGTTGAGCACGGTGCCGGCGCCCACCAGGCATTGCGCGCCATGCGCGTCGGCCAGTAGTTTGATGGTGTCGAAGGGCGCGGGCGAGTTGAGCGGGACTTCGATGGTGCGAAAGCCGAGGTTCACCAGCGTCGCGCCGACCTCGGGCGCGCGCTGTGGCGTGAGCCCGCGCAGGATGGCGACCAATTCGATTTGCGACACTGGCTGCTCCATTCAGTTGCCCGCCACGATTGCGCGCACGCGCGCCAGCCCGGCCAGCGACGCAGCGTCGCCAGCAATGCATTCGGCGCGGCGGTCATGCCGCGCGAGCGCCGCGCGATAGAGATCGCACAACGCCGGTGCGCCGACCACGTGCACACCCGATCCTGTGCCACGCGTGCCGAACAGCGGCAATGCGCCACCCACGTCGGCGCCGATCAGCAATCCCGACATCCACGAGGGCGCGCCTTCCGGCGTCAGCTGCTGGTCGATGCGCAGGCTGCGTGCCTGGAACAGGCGATGCAGCACGGATACCGAACCGTGCCGGAGTGCCTCGCTGAGTCCGCGCTCGAACTCTGCGCTGCGATGCTCCACGGGCGTCGCCGCGTCGCGTACCAGCACACTGTGGTCACACAGAATGCGAAACAGTTCGCCGGTGGGCACCGTCAGGAAATCGAGCACCACGCCATCGAGCAACGACACCCACTTGGTGTGGGTGCCGGGCAGGCAGACCAGGTGTCGGCCCTCAGCCAGCGCCGGATTCTGGGTGAGCGCGCCGAGCAACTGCGTTTCTTCGCCGCGCAACACGTCGGGAGCTCCCAGCGGATTGGAACATCGCATGCCGGGAATGATGTGCACACCGGCACGAGGACTGGCCAGCGACGAGGCGATGTCCGTCACATCTTCCGGGCACTGTAGATAGGGCGCCTCCAGCCAGCCGAACGCCGAGCCGGCCATGCCGCAGAGAATGGTGGGCAGATCACCGTGTTTGTCGCACCACGCCGCGGTCAGTCCGTCGAACACGGCCGCGAAACGGCCGCGCGAGTCCGCTGCGCCCGGACCGCTGGCGGTTTCGAGCACGCGATCGTCGCCGGCGCAGAGAAACAGCCGCAGGTTGCTGGTGCCCCAGTCTCCGGCGATGTACGCGGCGTCACTCATGGCATGTACAGGCCGCCGTTGACGTGCACGATGTTCCCGGTGATGAAGCCGGAAAGCTCGTTCGAGGCCAGGAACAGGAAGGCGCCCACGCAGTCGCCGGCTTCGCCGATTCGGCCCAGCGGAGTCGCGCCGCGCATGGCGTCCAGGCGTTCCTTGGGCGTGCGCGCATGAAATGGCGTCGCGATGGCGCCGGGCGCCACGGTATTCACGCGGATGTTCTTTTTCGCGAGATCGCGCGCCAGGTGGCGCGACAGGTTGTGAACCGCGGCCTTGGCGCTGGAGTACACGCTGGCGCCAGCGCCGCCGCCGTCGATGCCCGCCACCGAACCCACGTTGATGATGTTGCCGCCGCCGCGCTTTTCGAAATGCGGGATGGCCGCCTGTGTCGTGGCGATGATCGAGCGGACGTTGAGGTCATAGACCAGGTCAAAGAGCGCGTCGTCGACTTCGGTGATGGGCCGCCGTTCGCCCAGGCCGCCGGCGTTGTTGATCAGCACGTCGATTCCACCGAGTCCGGCCGCGGCCTCCTGGACCATGCGACGCGCCTCGCCACGCTTGGTCAGGTCGGCGCGTACCAGGAGGGGTTTCCGGCCGCCGCCGGCAATTTCTTCGGCCAGCGCTCGCGCCTCGTCTTCGTGTGAATTGAAATGCAGGGCGAGGTTCGCCCCTTGTGCGGCGAAGGCGCGCGCCAGTGCCGCCCCGATGCCGGAGCTGGCTCCGGTGATCAGCACAGCCCGGTCTTTCAGATCTTCGATGCGGCTCATCGCGCGATGTTACGGGGCGGCGAGCGCGCGCTCCATCGCGAGCGTGCCATCCGGGCGTAACAACTTCACGACCAGGCCTAATGGTTCCTCGGGCTTGCGTGCCGGAACCGGCCGCGAGATGGAAACAGGAGCTTCGTTCACGGCCGCGTCGCCGCTGTCGAACGCCCGCCTCTCCGTACCCACGAGTTGCCAGATGAGCCGGTATCCGCGCAGCGGGATATAGGGCAATTCCGTGGCGCCCTTGGGGGTGAGCTCTACAGTGAACCCACTGGGCACACCCTCCCGGGTGGACTTCCAGGCGATTTGCAGGTGCGCCGGCTCATTGAGCTCGCGCCAGGCGAAGTAAGACGGCTTGCGCTGCCGATCCGGATCGACGATGCCGTGCTCGAGGTAGCCCTGCTCCTGTCCCGGCCAGAAGTAACGGCGCGACTTGTAGTCCTGGTAGCACCAGAGGATCGCGCCGGCGATCCAGTCGCGCTGCGCCAGCAATGGCATCTGCTCGCGCAGGATGGACACGCGCGTGGCATCGGCCTCGGTGGGATTCTTCGCGAAGATGCCGGGGAAGCCGAACTCGGAAATGATGACCATCTTGTCGGGGAACAGGCGATTGACCTTGTCGAGCGCCGGACCCAGCGCTTCGCGCGGCCCATGCCAGGCACCGAAATACTGGTTCATCATGAGGAAGTCGGCGTCGTTCGCGGCCGATTCCTGCGCGCGCGCGAGTTTCGGCAGGTTGTCATCGGCCAGGGTGACGGGGCGTTGCGGATCCAGGCCCTTGATGAACTCGCGCAGGGCGCTGAAAAAACTGATACCGGCGGGTGAGCCCGCGGCGCTCTCGTTGAACACGCTCCAGGCGAACACGCTGGGGTGATTGCCGTATTGCTCGATCAACTCGCGCATTTCCTGTTTCGCAAGTTCGAGGTATTGGGGGTTCGAGAGCTGCCCTTCGCTGGCCTGCCATACGGGGATCTCCGGGATCAGCAGGATGCCGCGATGGTCGGCAAAATCGGCGGCGCCGGGTCCCGGTGAATAGTGCACGGGACGCGTCAGCGTCATGTTGAGACTCTTCATGTCCTCCCAGTCGTGACGCAGCGTGCCGGCCGATTCGGCCAGCCCGTCCCACGGAGAGTCGGTGTGGCGCGTCATGCCGGTGAGGCGCACGCGCTGACCGTTGAGCAGCAGATGCCGGTCACGGATCTCGAGGTCGCGCAGGCCGAAACCGTCGCTGGCGCTGTCGAGCACCCGCTCCTTGTCCAGCAATTCCACCGTCATTCGATAGAGATTGGGATGGTCGAGATCCCAGCGCTGGATGTTCGTCAGCGGCACCGTGAATGCCACTTCGTTGTCGCCGGCCTTGAGATCGAGCTGCTGCGTGTGGCTGGCCACCGCTTCGCCGCCCGGCGCGGTCACAGTGGCGCGCAGTGTCACGCGGCGCCGTTCGTGCGTGCTGAGACGCAGGCGATTGCTCACCGAGGCCTGAGTGCCTTTGAGCGTCGAGCGAATGAACTGGTTGGCGACCCGAGCCGGGCCATGCACGCTGATCCAGACGTCGCGCACCAGGCCGCCGTAGGCCCACCAGTCGTACCAGGCATCCGGGGCGCCGCGCGCACCGAAGCCGGGGATGGTGTACATGCCGGGCCGATTGTCGACGGCGACCACCAGAAGATTGCGTTCGCGCAGCTTGGACGAGATATCGAAGGAGTGCTCGCTGTAGCCGCCCTCGTGTCGGCCGACCTCGACTCCGTTGATCCACACCCGCGACTGGTAGAAGGCCGCGCCGAAGTGCAGCTGCACGATGGCGTCTGCGGGTAGTTTGGGCAGATCCAGCCTGCGGAAGTACCAGCCCACACCGAGGTACTCATAGTCGGGGCCGGCGCGATTCCAGCTGTGCGGCAGATCGACGGCGGCAATGCCGGTGGGCAACGCCGCAGGCCAGCCCGCCGCCACACCATCGACGCCCGCTTCCACGCGGAACGACCAGTCGCGATCCAGGTCGATGCGGGTGGCCGCGCCCGCGGTGGCGGCCAGGAACAGGGTCGCGAGCAGGAACAGGCAGCGCTTGTTCATTTTTCAGATCTCGTGTGGGGCGACGATGCGCCGCTCGCCAATCAGGAAGGCATCGGCGACCAGCTGGAACGGCCGCCAGTCCACCTCGGACGTTCCACTGTCACAGAGCGCGGCAAAGCGCGCGTACAGGCGCGGATATTCGCCGGCCAGTCCTTCGTCCAGGGTTACGACCTTTCCGTCGATCGTGAGACCCGCGCCGCCGCGCGACAGCGTGAGGCCGCCGCTGGTGGTGACCAACTCGATGTCCCAGCTCTGTTCTCCCTTCTGGCGAAAGTCGAACTCTGCGGCGATGGCAACTCCGGCCGTGGTGCGCAGTGCCAGCTGCGCCGCGATCGGCGCCTGCTGGTTCTCGGGAAATTCGAGCCGCGCGCGCTCGAGGCTCACTTCGTCGGCGAGCACCTCGGTGAGCACCGACAGCGCGTTGATGCCCGGATCGAAGACGCCGAAACCGCCCGGCTCCCAGATCCAGCGCTGTCCCGGGTGCCAGAAATGCACGTCCTCCTTCCAGATGATTTTTCCGGACACCAGCTTGCGCGTGCGTAGCCATTCGCGCGCCGCATCGACCCCCGCCGCAAAGCGCGAGTGCCAGGTCTGAAAAAGCGTACGGCCGTGGCGCGTCGCTTCTTCGGCCAGCAGCGCGATCTGCCGCGTGGTGGCCGTGGGCGGCTTCTCGAGCATCACGTGCTTGCCGGACCGCAGCGCGGTCAGCGCCGCGTCGAAGTGCGCCTGCGGCGGCGTACAGATGGAAACGCAGGCCAGGTCCGGCACCCCCGCGAGCATGGATTCGAGATCCGCGAAGTTGGCGACGCCATCAACCCTGGCGTTGCGGCTGGCACAGGCCACGAGTTCGAAGCGTGGATTGGCGGCGAGCGCCGGAATGTGCTGGTCGCGCGCGATCTTGCCGATGCCGAGCAGGCCCGTCTTCAGCCGCATCTGGTCTCCACTATTGTTTGCGAATCGCCGTCAGGAAATCCGCCGCCGGAGTGAGTTCGTTTCCCTTGCGGAAGTCGAACAACGTGGCGTTTTCCCAGTGCGAGCCCGTGCCCCAGCGCGTCTTGCAACTCGTGGAAACCCACGCCGGCTCCCAGTACACCACGCCCACGCCGCCGACACGCAGCGTCATCTGCACGACATCGTTCATGAAGTGCTGCTGGCCGCGCAGGGTCGCAGGATAGCCGCGATGCAGCGAGTCTTCACCCAGCAGGTTGGGTGCCTGGTCGCCAGCGTCCTGCAGCGTGAAGGGATAGGAAACCTCGACAATGATGATCGGACGGCTGAAGCGCCGGGTGACGGACAACAGCGCGCGCTCCGCCTGCGGCAGGTCGAGGGTCGACCACTTGCGGTAGTAGCTGACGCCGATGTAATCGAAGTCGCGCACTCCGGCGGCCACCGCGGCGGCGAACCACGGCTCGACGTTCTCGGGCTGCGCCACGTGCAGCATCACTTTCGGCGATGCACCATCGGGCGCCCGCGCCTCGCGCACCGCGCGAATGCCGGCGTTGAGAATCTTCGCGTTGCGCGTCCAGTCGATGGGCGCGCCCTTCGTGTCCGCGGGCCGCAGCATCTGCGTGTTGATCTCGTTGCCCACCTGCACCATGTAGGGCAACAGGCCGCGAGAATTCAGTCTGCCAAGAACATCGCGCGTGTATTCGTAGACGTGTGCGGCAAGTTTGTCCGCGTCGTCGATGTCGGCGGCCCAGGCGGCGGGGATGGTCTGCTTCTGGGGATCCGCCCAGTCGTCGGAGTAGTGAAAGTCGAGCAGCACCTTCATGCCCGCACGCCTGGCGCGTTCGCTCGAGTGCGTGACATCCGCCTCGGTGCTGTAGTTAGTCCAGGAAGGATTGTTCCAGAGCCGCAGCCGCACCAGGTTGGCGCCTTTTTCGGCGAACAGCTCGTAAGGGTCGCGCGCTTTGCCGCCGAGACGAAACTCGGCGCCGCAGGCCTCCACCTCGTTGACGTAGGACAGGTCCACGCCGGCGAACCGTTCCGTGGCGGGAGGCGCGGCAGCGCCGGCAGTTGTGGTGGCGCCAACGCCGCAGATCAGCGCGAGGCATGCGCTCGAGGTGAGCAGGAATGCCTGCGTTCGTGAGAGTTGCATGACGGCCTTATACGTACCGTTGTGCCTTCACGCCATAGGTGGCGCTCACACCAGCTCGACGCCCAGCTCCTTGAGAATGGCGACCCGTAGCGCCTGCGCTTCCGGGTTGGACACGCGCCGCGGGTGCGCAAACGGCACGTCGAACGAAGCCTGGATGCGCGCCGGGCGCGGGCTCAGCACCAGGATGCGGTCGGCGAGGTGGATGGCCTCCTCCACGTCGTGCGTGATGAGCATGACGGTGTGACGCTCTTTCGCCAGGATGCGCAGCAGCTCGTTCTGCATGCGCAGACTCATCAACGCATCCAGCGCCGAGAACGGCTCATCCATGTAGAGGATCTCGGGCTTGACCACCAGCGCGCGGGCAATCTCGGCGCGTTTGAGCATGCCGCCCGAGAGCTCGTGCGGGTAGTTGTTCTCGAAGCCCTTGAGGCCAACGAGCTCGGCGTATTCCTGCGCCAGCGCCTCGCGGTTCGGAATCGCGTCGGGCAGACCAAACAACAGGTTCTCCCGCACCGTGAGCCACGGAAATACCGAGCCCTGCTGCGTGATCAGCACGCCGTTGCGGTTGGGCGCGCTGCGCGGCACACCGTCGATCTTCACGGCGCCGGAGTCCGGCGCGAGGAAGCCCGCGATGATGTTCATCAGCGTGGTCTTGCCGCACCCGGAAGGGCCGACAACCGCGACGAATTCGCCATCACCGACCTTGAAGTCCAGGTCATCCACCACGGCGAGCAGTCCATCGTCATTGGCGAATCCCTTGCTGACCGCCTCGACCTGGATCTTGGTCTTAATGAACATAGCGCCACCGCACGTTCTTCATGCCTTCGAGCAGGCGCATGATGCCGTCGAGCAGCAGGCCGATGAGGCCGATGATGATCATGCCGGCCACCACCAGTTCATAGCGGTTGCCGGCGTTGCGCGAATCCATGATGAGATAGCCCAGTCCCGAGCGCAGCGCGATCATCTCGGCCGCGACCACCACCAGCCATGCGACCCCCAGTCCGATGCGCATGCCGACGATGATCTGCGGCAGCGCCGCCGGAAACACCACCTGCAGGAAGAGCTTCTTGCGGGTCACGCCGAAATTCTCCGCCGCGCGCAGGTAGCGTTTTTCGATGGTGTGCACACCGCTCGTGGTCTGCACGATCATCGGGAACACCGAGGCGATGAAGATCAGGTAGATAGGAGACGCGTTGCCGACGCCGAACCAGAGGATGGCGATCGGGATCCAGGCGATGGGAGAAATCGGACGCAGGATCTGGAACAGCGGATTCAGCGTCACGTATGCGCCGTGCACCCAGCCCATCCACAGCCCCAGCGGAATCGCGAACAGCACGGCCAGCAGGAAGCCGGCGCCGACGCGGAACAGCGAGGCGCCGATGTGTTCCCAGAGCGTGCCGTCGCGGGCCAGTTCGAGCGTGCCCAGCACCACCTTTCCTGGTGTAGGGAAGATCACGCTATGCGTGAGCAGTACCGCGAGCCACCAGAGTCCGACGACCACCGCCAGCACGACGACCGATGGCCAGATCTTCGAAAACCTCTTCATCCTGCTTTCTTCTCCCGCCATTCACGCACGCGCCAGCGAATCCGTTCCCACGGCATCACCGGCTCATCTTCCACCTCGATGGTCATCTGCCCGCTCGCGTGCGCGCTGCACACGAACTGGTAACTGGCCGCCCGCTCGAACGGCAACCGGAAACTCTGGCCCGGCATCATGATGGTCGGCCCGAACACCTGCGGCACCTCATCGAGATTCCGCAGCAGCAGGATGTCTTCGATCCCGAGCGTCAGGCGGATCTTCGCGGGCAGTATCTCGACCTTGTCGCCGGCCATGCGCCTTGCATAGGTGCCCCTGGGAATCTCGAACAGCTTCTCGCGCGAGGCCACGTGGATCGGCGTGAAGCCCGCCCACGCCAGCGCGCACAGCAACGCGACCAGCGGCAGCAGGAGGGTTATCCGGAAGGGCCGCGACATGCTCAGCCGCGCAGCAGGATCTTGAGGTCATGGACAAAATCGTCGACGGGATGTCCGTAGGGCATGACCGCCGCGAGTCTGCCGGTGCGATCGATCAGGTAGATAGACGAAGAGTGGCCGATGCTGTAGCTGCCATCGGCGTGCACGATCTTCGACGAAGAGATGCCATAACTCTTCTGCGCGCTATCGATCTGGGGCCGGGTGCCGACCCCACCGATGAAGGTCGGGTCGAAACTGCCGAGGAACTTGCGCATCTGCGCCGCGTCGTCGCGCTCCGGATCGACCGTCACGTAAACGACCTGCACATCGCCGGCCGCGGCGCCCAGCTTCTTGCGCGCGCCGGCGAGCGTCGCCAGCGTGATGGGACACACCTCGCCGCAATTGCTGAAGCCGAAGGCGAGCATCACCACCTTGCCGTGGAAGCGCTCGAGACCCAGCGGCTTGCCATCGGTGCCCGTCAGGGCGAGCGAAGGAGCCGGCATGGCCGGGCTCAACACACCGGCCCTGAGCGTCGAGGTGGGCGCCGGCGCGGTCGCTCCCGCCCC
>Ga0070672_100002818_pt1 | contig 11129 bp, 6 predicted proteins | sample KBSM13metaG_FD_66151 | JGI IMG/M metagenome (GOLD analysis project Ga0070672, IMG submission 66151) | Miscanthus rhizosphere microbial communities from Kellogg Biological Station, Michigan, USA - KBS M1-3 metaG | ecosystem: Host-associated > Plants > Roots > Rhizosphere > Soil ... | reverse complement strand
GGCGTCGAGATGCTGCAGACTTCGCGGCGCGGGTCGTTGTGAGGCTAGACGATGATCATCGTCATCGCGATCGGAGGCGTGCTCGTCATATGCCTCGCGGCAGGTGTCGTGTACCAGTTCGTTGGCGCTCGACGCAGCGCACGGCGGTACGCGCCACCCGGCATCATGATCGACGTCGGCGGACAGCATCTGCATCTGGCCTGTGCCGGCAAAGGCCGGCCGACGGTGCTCTTCGAGTCCGGTATCGCAGCCTCGTCCCTGAGCTGGGCGCGCGTACGCCCTGACGTCGCGACCTTCACGCGTACGTGCGCCTACGATCGCGCTGGCCTGGGCTGGAGCGAGCCAGGACGAGCTCCGCGCACGGTCGCCAGGATGTTGGCCGAGCTGCGTGCTGTTCTCGCCAATGCGGCGGACGATCGATCTGCGGTGTTGGTCGGCCATTCCTTTGGCGCGTTGTTGGTATGCGCCTACGCCTCGGCGCACCCTGACGACATCGCCGGCCTGGTGTTGCTCGATCCGCCGAGTGAATGGCATCCGATGACCCGACACCAGGCGCGTCTGCTGCGCGGTGGCATTCAGCTGTCGCGCGTCGGCGAGCTCCTGGCGCGAGTTGGTGTCGTGCGGGCCTGTCTCGCCCTGTTGGCCGGCGGCGCACATGGCGTTCCGCGCAGGTTCGTTCGCGTCTTCGGGCCAACCGCCGCGCGTACCCTGGAGCGATTAGTTGGGGAGGTGCGGAAGCTCCCACCCGATCTGCATCCCGTCGTGCAAGCGCTCTGGGGTCAGCCGAAATGCTTTCGGGCGATGGCGGATCATCTCGCAGTGCTCGAAGAGACGGCAGCCGCGGTTGATCGCGCGATCTCGCTGGCCGATCTGCCGCTCCTCGTGGTCTCGAGCGGCGATCAGACGCCGGAGACATTCGAACAACATCGACGCCTCGCGCTGCGTTCATCGCGGGGTCGCCACATCGTCGCCACGAACAGTGGCCACTGGATCCAGTTCGACGAGCCCGATCTGGTGGTCACCGCGATCCGCGACATGGTGGAACGCGCGCGTCAATCCACCGCGGCATAGGCCGAGTTGTAGGAGTCCTCCTCCCGAGGTCCGGACTCGAGCTCAAGCCCAATCTCGTGGGCTGCGATCACCGCCGGTTGCGTGACGGTCTCAGCGGTTAATGCTCGACTCGCCGAGCTCCGGCCGCGAAGTACGCGAAGTATCCAACCAGCAGCACAGCAATGGCCATCGAGATGGCACCGAGGAGCTGGTAGTCGTTGAGAAGACCCCACATTCCAAACCCGGACATCAGGACGATGGACGCGGCTAGCAACACAATGTGGAACGATTTCAAGTCCAGCATATGAATGCCCGATTGTCTGTTCCGCAACGATTGTGCCGCTTGCGGCACAATGACGCGAGCGACCTGAACCGGACGAGCCACTGCCGGGCAGCTCAATGCACAACTCGTGGCGTGTCCTGGTGAATCAGTACCGCCGGGATCGCCACGAAAGCACGAAGACATGAAAAAAGACCAAGCAGGCTGCGTTATCTACGCAACCTCGAACAAGGGTCTACCGGTGGGCATGTAGAGTTCGCGGATTCGGCTCCGACTACACCATGAACGCCCCGGATGGGGCCTATCAAAGGAGCCGAACATGCTGTTTTCGCCAACCATCGAAGGAGACCTGTCGTGAAATACATGCTGATGATGAATACGCCAGGGGGCGGCCCGTATCAGATCGCGAGCTGGCCCGCAGAGGACCTCAAAGCGCACATCGCCTTCATGATGGGCTTCGGCAAGAAGCTCTCGGCGGCGGGCGAGCTGGTCGGCGCCGAGGGTCTCAGCGGGCCGGACCAGGCGAAGCTGATACGAGCGGGCGCCAACGGCGAACCGATCACCGACGGTGTTTTTCCGGAGTCGAAGGAATTCCTGGCGGGCTATTGGATCGTGGATGTCGACACTCCGGAGCGCGCGTACGCCATCGCCGCTGAGGCATCGGCGGCCCCGGGGCCCGGCGGCGACCGGCTGTACCGCATCGATCTGTCAACGGAAGCGATTCGCGTCGGCCGCCTGCTCTATCAGCTGCTGCCGGACGATCAAGAAGTCGGCGGTCTGCTCGCGCTGATGCTGTTGACGGACGCCCGGCGCACTGCCCGCACCGGCCCGAATGGAGAGCTGATCCCGCTCGACGAGCAGGTTCGATCGCTGTGGGATCAGAGGGTCATTGCCGAAGGCCGACAAATCCTGCAGCGTGCGCTCGCGCGCGGCGCCACCGGCCCCTTCCAGATTCAAGCGGCAGTTGCCGCGCTCCACGACGAAGCGTCGAGCACCCACGACACCGACTGGGGACAGATTCTGGCGCTCTACGAGTTGCTGCTGCGCTTCGAGGACAGCCCGATGGCCCGTCTCAGTCAGGCGGTTGCGCTCGCGATGGTCCACGGTCCTGCCGCCGGTCTGCAAGCGTTGGACGGCCTCGCCGCCGATCCGCATTTCGCGACCTCCCATCGGCTCGATGCGGTGCGCGCACACCTGCTCGAGCGCGCCGGCAACCGCGACGAGGCGATCCGCCACTATCGGCGGGCGGCGCAGCGCACCGCGAGCCTGCCCGAACGCCATTATCTGCTGCTGCACGCCGCGCGACTCAACGAGTCCGGATCGTCTATCTACTCGTAGCGCAGCGCCACCATCGGATCGACGCGCGTGGCTCTCCGTGCCGGGATCCACGCAGCGAGCACCGCCGTGGCCAGGAGCGCGGCGGCGACGGCGCTGAAGGTGATCGGGTCGGTGGCGCGAACGCCGAACAGCAGCGTCGAGATGAACCGCCCGGCCGCAAGCGACAGCGCCATACCGATCAGCACGCCGGCAATCGCGAGCCGCAGGCCGCCGCCGACGACCATGCGCAGCACATCCTGCCGCGATGCCCCCAGCGCCATGCGGATGCCGATCTCCTGCGTCCGCTGACTCACCGAGTACGCGATCACGCCGTAGGTGCCGATCGCCGCGAGCGTCAACGCCAGCGCCCCGAACGCCAGCAGCAGGATCACGTTGAAGCGCCGTGGCGACACCGTCGTGTCGAGCCACGCGTCCATCGTCTTCACCTCGTAGATCGGCAGCGATGGATCGAGCGTCCGCACCGTTCGCTGGATCGCGCTCGCCATCGCCGCCGGATCGCCGGAGGCGCGAACCGTCAGATACATATTGCGGATCGGAAACGGCGTCTGCGCGATCGGCACGTAGATCTGCTCGCGGCCCACCTGATCGAGGGCGTTGTTCTTCACGTGGCCGACGACGCCGACGACGGTACGCCAGCGCAGCACGGGCGGATTGCTATTGGGAACGGCGCCATTGGCAATGCGCTGGCCGATCGGCTCGCGATCCGGCCAGAGGCGCCTGGCGAATTCCTCGTCGACGACGACGGACGGCGTGGCGTCCGCGGCGTCCGTGCTGGTCAGCACGCGGCCGCGCAGCAGCGGAATCCGCATCGCGTCGAAGAAGCCGGGCGTCACGGTCCGCTGATCGGCTTCGAGAAACGGCCTGTGAAACAGCTGCGAGTCCGTCAGCCCCTGCGTACTGGTCTGATCGATGAACGTAGAGCCGGACGAATTGCGTCCGGTCATCGGCAGCAGCGTCGTCATGCCCGCCAACTGGACGCCAGGCAGCGCCCGAACCCGATCCTGCAGGCTTCCGAAGAATGCCGTCGTCGCGGCGATGTCCCGGTAGTTGGTCTGCGGCAGCGAGATGCGCGCGGTCAGCAGCCGCTCCGCCTGGAAGCCGGGGTTGACCTCGAGGAGCTGCTGCAGGCTGCGCACCATCAAACCCGCGGTCACGAGCAGGACCAGCGCGATGGAGATCTCCGCGACCACGAGGCCGCCGCGCAGCGCGCGGCCGGCGGCGCCCGACGAGCCGCGCGCCGCGTCCTTCAGCGCCGCGAGCCCGCGACCGCTCGACGACTGGAGCGCTGGCACCAGTCCGAACAAGACGCCGGTCGCAAGCGACGTGGCTGCAGCAAACAACAAGACCTGCACGTCCACCGCAATCGGCCGCGTGTTCGGCAGCGCGACGGCGGCCGTCGTTTTCAGCGCCTGCGTCACCCACAAGGCGAGACCGACGCCGCATGCGCCGCCGGCGGCGGAGAGGACGATGGCCTCGGTGACCATCTGCCGTACGAGCCGCAGCCGGCCAGCGCCGAGCGCGGCGCGGACGGCCAGTTCGCGGCCGCGCGACGAGCCGCGTGCCAGGAGCAGGTTTGCGAGGTTGATGCACGCGATCAACAGCACGAAACCGACCGCGGCGAACACGACTACCAGACCTGGCTTCGCGCCGCCGACCAGGTCGGTCTGCAGCGGCCGCAGGTAGATGCCGAACCCGCTGTCCTTCGGGTAAAACTGCGCGAACTGCGCGGAGAGATGGTTCGCAACCGTGTCGAGGTCCGCGGACGCCTGCGCCACCGTCACGCCCGGTTTCAGACGCGCGAGCACTTCGAGGTAATGGCTGCCGCGACTGTTCGGTCTGGCGCGATCGAGCGCGAGTGGCAGCCACATATCAGCGTCGCCGCCGAACGTGAACCCGTCGGGCAGGACGCCGACGACCGTGTACGCCTGGCCATTCAGCTGGATGTCTCGACCGACGACGGCGGCGTCGGCGGCCATCTGCGTTTTCCAGAAACCGAAGGTCAGCAGCGCGACACGTTCGCGTCCCGGCGTGTCTTCGTCGGCGTTGAAATGCCGTCCGAGCGCGGGCTTCACGCCGAGCATCGGCAGCAGCTGCGCGGATGCCTGGCTGGTGGTGACCCGCAACGGTTCGCTCGCGTCGCGCGTCAGATTCGCGCCGGTGCCTGTGGAGTAGGCGGCGATATCTGAGGCCGAACCGAGCGCATCGCGCAAATCCCAGACCTCGGGCTCCGAAATCCAGTTCTGCGGGATGTCCTGTTTCGAATACTGTCCCCAGATCTTTACGAGCTGCTCCGGGCGGTCGAAAGGCAGCGGACGCAGCAGCACTGAGTTGACCATGCCGAAGACGACGGTGTTGGCGCCGATGCCGAGCGCCAGCGTGAGCACCGCCACGGCGGTGAAGCCGGGCGACTTCGTCAGCATGCGCACGGCGTATCGAAAATCCTGAAGGACAGAATCCACGGCATTCTCCTCGGCGAGGAGTCAGCTGGGGCAATTTCGATGCCGCGGGCTCGACGTCGGGAACCTCGAGAAGGCGCCGGAAAGCGCGCCTCGCACGCTCGACATGTCCGGGTCCGGGAAGATCGCGTTCGCTATCGCACAGCGCCGATGTCTCGTCAGGCGATCACGGCCGCAACCTGTCCGCCTTTGCCTTCACGGCCGCCCATTGCGCCATGACGCGCCGTGCCTGCGTACGCGCGGCGGTGGCCGCCGCCAGTTGCGCGGCCGTCGGCGCGACCTCGGCCGCTTGCATGGCCATCGCCGCGGCTTGCAAGGCGTTGCTCACCGCTTCCAGCGACGGTGTCGCCGGTTCACCGCCGCGGCGGCGCAGCAGACGCACGTTGCGCTGGAGTCCAGAGGGGGCGAGGGCTTCCAGTTCGCCCTTGATGCTGTCCACCGCGCCGGACCGCGCATCGAGCGTCGCGGCCAGTGCCTTGGCCTCGTTGAACGCCCGGTGCGCGGCGACAGCCTCCCAGTAGAGCCCGGTACTCAGTGTGTTCAATGTCGCGAGCGCCTCCGGCGCGATCCGCACGCGCGGATCGAGCCGGACCACGATCGGCTGCGTCTTCGTGGCGCCGTCGGCGGTGAGCCGCACCGTGTAGTTGCCTGGCGGCACCCACGGCACGTTGTAATTCGGATAGGTGCGGCCGGGCACCGCGCCGGTCGCCTCTTCGTCTCCGGCGGGCACCAGATCGGCGGGTGACACGGGATCGAATTTGAGATCCCAACTGAAGCGGTGCATGCCCGCCTTGGTCGAGACGCTGAACTGCGGCGCGGGCCAATACAGCGGGAGGCCGCAATAGGCCGCCGTCGGCGTTTTCTTGCACACCTCGTCGTACGCGGCCATGTCCTTGCCCGGATCCGGGTCGAAGACCGGTTCGGTGCTCGAGTAGGTCCGCACGACCTTGCCGCCGGCATCGACGATCTCGAGGCGAACCGGACCGCTGGCATCCTTCGCGAGGGCGTAGTCGATCAGCGCCCCGGGCGGCGCGCTTTCTCCCGCCGGAAGTTCGGGCGGCCACGGCGTCGGTTCGTTGACGCCGAAGCGCACGCGCACCGCCGGTCCCGGCTTGAACAAGTAGGGCTCGCTCTTCGCCAGCGCGGCCTTCGCCGCCGCGGCCTGACGGAGCGGCGTCACATTATCGAGAATCCAGAAGCCGCGCCCGTGCGTGCCGGCAATCAGATCGGCGCACCGGCACTTCGCATCGTCCTTGATTTGCAGGTCGCGAACCGAGATCGCCGGCATGTTGTGCCGCAGCGACTGCCAGTGATCGCCATCGTCGAACGAGACCCACACCTGGGTATCAGTGCCGGCGTAGAGCAACCCCGGCTGACGCGGGTCTTCACGAATCGTGTTGGCGACCGCATCGCCGGCGATGCCGGTGTTGATCTCCGTCCACGTCTTGCCGCCGTCGCGCGTGCGATAGAAGTGCGGCGCGATTTCGTCGAGGCGCAGCGTGTTGGCGGCGGCGTAGGCGACCAGCGGGTCGAAGTGTCCCGCCTCGATGTTGAAGATCCGCGTCCACGGCTTGATCGATGGCGGCGTCACGTTGGTCCACGTCACCCCGCCATCGCGCGTCACCTGGATCTGGCCATCGTCGGTGCCCGCCCACAGGATGGCGAGCGAGCGCGGGCTCGGGCTGAGCGCGGTGATGCTGCCCATCGGGCCGGGTTTCACGGTGCTCGCGTACTTGCCCGCGTTGGCCGGGACGGTCCACGTCGCGCGGGTCAGATCGGGCGAGATCCGAGACCAGGAGTGGCCGTGGTCGGCGCTCTTCCACACCACGTTGGAGACGTAGTACATCGTCAGACCGTCCACCGGCGAGAAGTGGAGCGGCATCGTCCGCACGTTGCGGTTCATCGCGCCGCCACCGGGCAGCGTACCCGACGTGTCGGGTCCGACTTGCGTGGTCTGCGATGTCCGCCGATCGTAACGCGACACACCGGTCCGCTGGCTTCCGTAGACGACGTCCGGGTTGTTCGGATCCGGTGCGGCCATCCCGTATTCCTGGATGTTCACCGGATGCCAGTCGTGGAACGTGATGCGGCCGTCATCGGATCGGCTTTGCACGCACGCGCTGCCCGAGTCCTGCTGTCCCGAGCAGACGCGATAGGGAAACGCGTTGTCGGTGGTGACGTGATACATCGCCGCCGTGTTCTGGTTGTACCAGTTGCTCCAGCTCCGCCCACGATTCGCGGAGACCACCGCCCCCTGATCGGCGACGGCAAGGATGATCTGCGTGTCGTTGGGATTGATCCAGATGCGCTGGTAGTCGTCGCCGCCCGGTGCGCCGCGCACCGCACTCCAGGTGAGCCCGCCATCGAGCGTCCGCCACATCACGGTCGACGCCGAGTAGACGACCTGCGGATCCTTGGGATCGACGGTGACCGTCGGCAGGTCGCCGCCGCCGATCCGTGCGAGCGGCCGCATGTCCTGCGCCAGGCCCGCCGGCGCGCCCGGGCCGCGTATCACCTGAAACCAATGCGCGCCACCGTCCGTGGACTTGTAGAAGCCGATCGGCCCCTGTCCCGGCGCGACTACGGCGTAGAGGATGTTCGGATCGCTCGGGGCGATGGCGATGTTCGCCTGCAGGACGGCAGGAAGTCCCTCGCCGAGCTGCGTCCAGGTCGTTCCGCCGTCGGTCGATTTGAAGATTCCCATCCCCGCGTTTCCGAATCCTTGACCCTCGATGAAGCTCTGTTGCTGAGACCAGAGCGTTGCGTAGAGGACGTTGGGATTGCGCGGGTCGAGCAGCACTTCGTTGGCGCTGGTGTAGTCGTCTTTGAACAGCACCTTCGCGAAGGTCCGTCCGCCATCGGTGGAGCGAAACACGCCGCGCTCGGGGTTCGGGCCGTACGGGTGACCCAGCACAGCGACGAAGAGCCGGTCGGCGTTGCCCGGATCCACGGCGATCGCCGCGATCATCTGGCTGTCGCGCAATCCGAGGTGCTGCCAGGTGCGTCCGGCGTCTGTGGACTTGTAGATCCCGTCGCCGATCGCGAGATCGGGGCGGATGATGCCCGCGCCAGTGCCGACGTAGATGACGCTGGGGTTGGACGGGGCGACACCGATCGCGCCGATCGAGCCGGTCGATTGGTCGTCGAACAGCGGAACCCAATTGGCGCCGTAGTCCGTCGATCGCCAGAGTCCGCCGTTGTCGAAGCCGGCATAGAAGGTGTTCGGCTGGCTGGGAACGCCGGCCAGCGCCCGGGCGCGTCCGCCGCGAGTCGGTCCGATGTCGCGCCAGCGCATCTCGCGGAACGAAAGCTCCTGGGCGGCGGCGGTCGTCGAGCCGATGCGAGCGAGCGTGGCAGCAAGGGTGGCGAGTATCAGAAGAGGGCGCATGACACGGGAGTATGCCATGCGCGCTTTCCTTCCGGCACGCCGTCGCGAGTCGCGAGCGCGACGGTCCCCGGTCCTTCAGAAGATGAACCGCACACCGATCTGCACCTCGCGGCCGGTGCCGTCGACGCGCTCCTCGAGGCCGCCGACCTCGAGCGTGAGATCCGCGGTGACGCTCGCACGCTGCGGCACGCGAACGTTCCGCTGCTGCGCGGTCTTGAATCCCTGGAGCTCGCCGGTGATCGTGTAGACCCCGGGATCGACGAAATCGAAGATGTAGTGGCCGTCCTTGTCGGCGACGAACGTCACCGCGACACCGGTCGCGTCGTTCTTCATCGTGACCGTGGCGCCTGGCAGCGCGCCCTGGGTCGAGTCGAGCACCGAGCCCTGGACGCGACCGCGATAGTCCTGGGCGCCGGCCGGCGGAGTGGCGAGCAGCAGGTTGCCGATGAGCGCGATCCAGAGCATCGATGGCCGCATGGTTCCTCCGGCGATGGTGCGGAAGCGCACGCTGCGAGATCAGGAATGAGGAATCAGGAACCTCTTGATTTCGCAAAGGAACTCTAAGCGTCTCGATACGTGCCAGGCAAGAATATGTATGCGGATGTCTGGTGTTTTACAGGGCGAAACTTCCCTTACTCGCGTTTCTTCCCGATCGCAAACAGGGTGTGCGAGCCTCGGACGTACATGACGCCTTCCGACAGCGCCGGAGTGGCCATCAGGGTTTCGCCCATCGAGTTGGTGGCAATGTGTTTGAAGGTCGGGCCCGCTTCGACGACGAGCATCTCGCCGTCTTCACTGGACAAGTAGATCTTTCCGTCCGCCGCGACGGGTGACGCACTGTATCCGCTGCCAACGAGCGGCAGACGCTGGCGGTAGATCTCTTTCCCGGTGCTGATGTCGTAGGTATCGAAGACGCCGTTGTTGGCCAGCACGTACAGGATGCCGCGGTACGCGAGCGGCGTTGGCATGTACGATCCGCGACCGGTTTTGCTCCACGCAACGAACGTGTTTGCCGTGGCGCCGTCCGCCAGCGTCAAATCTCCACGGGCTCCGGGACGGACCGCGAACACCGGCCGCTCTGGTGCCCGGCCGCTCGCCACGATGTGCAGACCGTTGGCGAAGATCGGCGTCGGCGCGGTGATCTTGGAGCTGCCACCGAGACGCCACAACTCGCGGCCAGACTTCGGATCGTAACCACGCACGAAGTTCGACGCATTCGTGACCAGCTCCGGGCCGGCGGCCGTCTCGACGATCGTTGGCGTCCCCCATGACGGCAGCTCCTGCCGATCCGTCTTCCAGACGGTTTCGCCGGTCTCGGCATTCAGCGCGAGCAGGAAAGAATCGGTCTGGGTATCGCACTGCACGATCACCAGGCCATTCCAGATGATCGGCGAGCTGGCGGGCCCCCACTCGTACGACGGGATATCGTAGGCGCCCATGTCGACGCGGCCAAGGTCGACAGACCAGCGCAAACCGCCGTCGAAGTCGTAGGCGTGGATCCCCTGCGATCCGAACCATGCGACGACGATGCGGCCGTTCGTGGCGGGGGAGCTGCTCGCGTAGGTGGACTTGATGTGGCGCTGGTTACGGGGTTGTCCCTGCGCCGCTGTTCGCTCCCAACGGATCTGTCCCGTGCGCTTGTCGAGCGCGTACAGCATCCAGCGATGCGCCGTGCGATCGTCCGACGCGTCGCCGTCGCCGTAGAGGCCGGGTTTGAACGTGGCGTCCGGGCGGCTGCTGATGGCGCTGGTCGCGAAGAGCATGTCGCCCCAGACGATCGGGCTGGAGTGTGCCAGTCCAGGGATTGTCGTCCGCCACAAGGTATTCGAGCCGGTGGCCGGGCTCCAGTCGTCCGGCAGGTGTTGCCGCTCGGCAATGCCGGCCGCTTCGGGTCCGCGGAACGAGGGCCAGTGGCCGGTGCCATTCGCCGCCGGCGGCAGAGCGCCGATCGCCGTGCCGCGGGCGCGCACAATCCGCCGCGCCTCCATCGCCGGTTGTACGCCGCGAGGCAGCCACTGGCTGCGATCGAGAATCATCCGACGGGGTTGGCAGCTGTCCTCGATCAGGTTGAAGCTGACCTGCGCGCCGTCGACCGAGAACGTGTAGCGTCCTGCGCCGGTGCAGTCCCTGGGCCCGTTCGCCAATTGCAGCGCCACTTCGCGGCCGCTTGCTTTCCACGTACCGGCCATCGACGGCCAGCCGTCGCCTGACAGCGTGAACGTGCCCGCCGGATCGAAGTTGAGCGTGAACGCGCGAATCACGAGCGGTCCACTCGGCAGCGATGGTTGCGCGAGGGGTGCCGCGATCAGAAAACCGGCCAATGAGAAGGCGATCAGGGCTCGGCTCGCGCCATGTGGTGGCCGCATGACGGTCATTATGTCCCCTTGAGCTTCGGTGCGTTCGCAGCCGAAGCGGCGGACGGCTGAGTCGCGCTCGGCCGCTGCTCAGGTGTCCCGCCGCAGATTCGATGATGGGCGCCGGTCGTCCGGCCGTGGACGTCTCGCGACGGCAGCCGTGGCTGTGCTTGCAAACCGATCTCCACGAGTCCAATCTAGGACTAGAAAGGTCGGATATTGACCGCGGGGTCCGACCTCGAAGCAAACCATCACGGCCATGA
>Ga0070672_100002814_pt1 | contig 11140 bp, 8 predicted proteins | sample KBSM13metaG_FD_66151 | JGI IMG/M metagenome (GOLD analysis project Ga0070672, IMG submission 66151) | Miscanthus rhizosphere microbial communities from Kellogg Biological Station, Michigan, USA - KBS M1-3 metaG | ecosystem: Host-associated > Plants > Roots > Rhizosphere > Soil ... | reverse complement strand
CCGAGTCGTAGCTGCCGTGCGCGCCGTCGTCCCAGTCGATCCGGAGCGCCTTGCGGCCCTGGATCGCCGCCCAGGTGTCCTTGCCGACGACGACGATGCCGCCGACCGGCATGAACTCCGAAGGCGGCGGCGTGCCGTCGATCGCGAACACCTTGACGACGCCCGGCACCTTCATCGCCTCGGCGGCGTCGAAGCTCTTCACCTTGCCGCCGAGCACCGGCGGCCGCGCGATCACGGCGTAGAGCATCCCCGGCAGCCGCGTGTCGATGCCGAAGTGCGACTTGCCGTTGACGATGACCGGCCCGTCGGTGAGCGTGCTGTCGTTCTTGCCGATGTAGCGGAACTTGGACGGATCCTTCAGCTTCAGCGAATCGCGCGCCGGCACGTCGAGCCTGGCCGCCGCGACGGCGAGGGCGCCGTAGCCGAGCTTGCGCCCGCTCGCCTTGTGGACGACCTGGTGGTTGTCCGCCGCGACCTGGTCGAGCGGCACGTGCCACTGGTTGGCGGCAGCCTGCTCGAGCATCTGGCGCGCCGCGGCGCCGCAGCGCCGCATCGGCTCGAACCAGTGCCGCGTGCTGCGCGAGCCGTCGGTGTCCTGGTTGCCGTACTTCGCTTCGTCGCCCGGCGCCTGGACGACGCGGATGCGCTTGATGTCGGCGTCGAGCTCGTCGGCGACGATGCGCGGCAGGCTGGTGCGAACGCCCTGGCCCATCTCGGAGCGGTTGACGACGATCGAGACGGTGCCGTCGGCAGCGATCGAAACGAAGACCTTCGGGCTGTCCTGCAGGCCGTGCGGCATGCCGTCGCCGCCGTACTTCTGCGGCTCGTCGGCGGCGTGGCCGAATCCGGGCAGGCCGACGCCGAGCACGAGGCCGGCGAACGGAACGGTCTTCAGGAACGCGCGCCGGCTGGTGCCGCTCGGCCTGGCGGAGATGAGAGCGTGCAGGTCCATCATGCTTCTCCCTTCATTCCGGCCGCGACCTTGATCGCGCTGCGGATGCGGGTGTAGGTCCCGCAGCGGCAGAGGTTGCCGCTCATCGCGGTGTCGATGTCGGCGTCGCTCGGCTTCGGATTCTTCTCGAGCAGCGCGGTCGCGCTCATGATCTGCCCGGCCTGGCAGTAGCCGCACTGCGGCACGCCGATCGCGAGCCACGCGTTCTGCACCGCCTTGCCGACGCGGCTGGCGCCGACGCCTTCGATGGTCGTGATCTTCCTGCCGACGGCGGCGGAGAGCGGCGTCTGGCACGAGCGCGTCGGTGCGCCGTCGATGTGGACGGTGCAGGCGCCGCACAGCGCCATGCCGCAGCCGAACTTGGTGCCGGTGAGGCCGAGGTGATCGCGCACCACCCAGAGCAGGGGCGTGTCGGCCGGGGCGTCGACCTGCATCGACTTGCCGTTGATCTGCAATGTCGTCATCGAACTCCTCCTTCGACTGCAACCGCCCGCCCGCGCCGGGCCGCGGCAAGCCTCGTAGCCTACGCCTCGCGCGTGTCGATGGCGAGTCCGGCGTGCCGAGTTCCGCTGCGCCGCCGGCGGCGCGCCTCAGCGGCCGACCGGCGACGGCACCGCGGCGGTCCGCGCGAGCTGGCCGACGAACGCCGCCAGCACCGCCGGCTCGACGTCGGCGACGGCGCGCCACTCCATGCCGGCGCCGCTGGCGCGCGCGACCGTGAAGCCGCGCACCATCGTCAGCGCCGGCGCGTCGCCGGCGTCGGCGAGCGGCCGCACGAAGACGTCGACGACGTGCAGCCGATAGCGGTAGACGAGCGTCGCGACGGGACGGCCGCCGAGCCGGTCGACACGCGCACCGGCGAGGACGAAGGGCGAATCGGCGAGCTCGACGACCGGCGCGGCGTAGTCGAGGCGCGCCGACAGCCACGGCTTGATCTGGTGGCGGTCCGACGACGCGACGGTGATCGCGTGGCCGCCGAGCGTCGCGGCGACGTGGCTCTCGACCGCGGCGACGGCGACGTCGTCGCCGCCCCAATGGCGCGCGACGACACCGGTGAGCGCGCCGACGACGACCGCGAGCAGCGCGCCGGCGAACGCACCCGCGGCGAACCAGCGCCGGCGCTCGCGCGTCCAGCTGCGAGCGCGCGCCAGCACGGCTTCCTTCGCGCGCGCCGCGATCGTCGGCGTCACCGGCCGAGCGTCGACACCGGCACCGGCGAACGCGCGCGCGAGCTCGGCGTCGACGCGCGCGCGCAGCGCCGGCGGCGCGACGTGGCGCGGCGCCTGCGCGCGGATCTCGTCGCGCAGCGCGACGAGCGCGGCCTGCTCGGCGCGGCACGCTGCGCAGCCGGCGACGTGGGCGTCGAGCGCGGCAGCGGCGTCGCCGGCGAGCTCGCCGTCGCACCGCGCGCCGATCGCGACGACAGCCTCCGCGCAATTCATCGACACGCCGCGTTCGCTCATCGCTCGCCTCCACTGCGCCGCGGCGCGATCGCGTGCAGCATCGGCGACTGGCGCAACAGCGCCCGGGCCCGCGCCAGCCGCGACATCACGGTGCCGATCGGGATCGCGGCGACGCTCGCGATCTCCTTGTACGACAGCTCCTCGAGCTCGCGCAGCACGATCACCTCGCGGTACGGCAGCTCGAGCGCGGCGATCGCCTGCGCGAGCGCGCGCGAGTCGCCGCGCCGCTCGGCGATCTGCGCCGGCTCGCTCTCGGCGTCGCCGGCGACCTCGATCGCCGCATCGCCGACGTCGCGGTCGCGGTGCCGCTCGATCCAGTCGTACGACGCGTGGCGCACGATCGTCAGGAACCAGGCGCGCGCGCCGCCTTCGCGCAGCGACGCGAGGTAGCGCAGCGCCCGCACGCACGCCTCCTGGACGACGTCCTCGGCATCGTGCGGGTCGCGCGTCAGCCAGCGCGCGAGGTTGTAGGCGGCGTCGAGGTGCGGCAGCACCTGCGCCTCGAAGACGGCTCGATCGGTCATGGCCCGTCTTCGCCTGACCGCGTCCGCCGCCGTTTTATTCCCGGGAATACGGCGGCGGCCGGCGCGGTAAGGCAACGACAACTCCGGGAGCTCGTCATGTCGGTGTCCGCATCGTCCGCCCGCCGCGTCGCCCGCCTGCTCGCCCTCGCGTCCGGCGTCCTCGCCTTCGCCACCGCCGCGACCGCGGCAGCGCCGAAGGCCTACGTCGGCAACTTCAAGGACTCGACCGTGAGTGTCGTCGACACCGCGAGCGGCGTGGTCGTCAAGACCGTGCCGGTCGCCGCCGGCCCGCACGGCATGGCGGTGAGCCCCGACGGCCGCTTCGTCTGGGTCGCCGGCGAAGGCTCGACCAGCGTCTCGGTGATCGACACCGCGAGCGACACGGTCGTGCGCACGGTCGACGTCGGCGCGTCGCCGCACGGCGTTTCGATGCTCCCGGACGGCAGCACGGTGCTCGTCGGCGTCTACGGCGCCGACCGCATCGCCTTCGTCGACGCCGCGAGCGGCGGCATCGTCGCCAACGTCGCCGTCGCCAAACCGCACACGATCGCCGTCCGTCCCGACGGCGAGGTCGCGGTGATCGCGTCGCAGGAGCCGGGCCGGTTCGCGCTCGTCGTCGTCGACCTGGCGGCGCGTGCCGTCGCGCGCCGGATCGAGCTCGAGCAGCCGCCGCGCGATCCCGAGTTCAGCGCCGACGGCAAGCTGCTCTACGTGACGCGCGCCGGCGTCAACGCGCTGCGCGTCTTCGACGCGACATCCGACCGCGTCGTCGCCGACATCCCGACCGGCGCTTCGCCGCACCTCGGCAAGTCGTTCGACGCGGCGGTCGGCGCGATCGTCGTCCAGGGGCCTGGCGAGCTGCTCGTCTTCGACCCGGCGAAGAATGCGGCGCTGCGCTCGATCGCGGTCGGCAGGCAGCCGCACTGGCTGGCGTCCGACGGCCGCACGGCGTGGGTGACCAACGAAGGCTCGAACGACCTCAGCGTCGTCGACCTCGCCAGCGGCGACACGAAGTCGATCGCGGTCGGCAACGCACCGCGCAAGGTCGTCGTCCAGCCGGCGGCGGCGGGCGCCAGCGGCGGCACGGCCGGCGCGGTCTCGATCGCGAACTTCGCGTTCGCGCCGGCGGCGCTCGTCGTCGCTCCGGGAACGACGGTGACGTGGCGCAACGACGACGCTGCGCCGCACGCGATCGCGTTCGCCGACGGAGCGCCGCCGAGCGATCTGCTCCTGCCCGGACAGAGCTTCAGCCGCAGCTTCGCGTCCGCGGGATCGTTCGCCTACGCGTGCTCGGTGCACCCGTACATGCAGGGCACGGTCACGGTGCGGAAGTAGCGCGCCGCGCGAGACGACGGCGCACGAGCGGCCAGAACCAGACCGCGATCGTCAGCGCGCCGAGCGTCGCCGCGATCGGCCGCGCAAGGAACGCCAGCGGGTCGCCGTTCGACTTGATCATCGACGAGACGAAGTTCTCCTCGAGCATGCCGCCGAGGACGACGCCGAGGATGAGCGGCGCGATCGGAAAGCCGTTTTCCTCGAGGATCCAGGCGACGACGCCGGCGACGAGCATGACGAGGACGTCGAACGCGCTGTTGTTGATCGCGAACGCGCCGACGATGCAGAACATCAGGATCACCGGCATCAGGATGTCGCGCGGCACCTTCAGGATCCGCTTGGCGACCTTGATGCAGAGCCACCCGAGCGGCAGCATGAGCAGGTTGGCGACGATGAAGAGCAGGTAGACCGAGTAGATGTTCTGCGGGTTGGTCGTGAACAGCGTCGGCCCCGGGTTCATGTTCTTCATGTAGAGCACGCCGATCACGATCGCGGTGATCGAGTCGCCGGGAATGCCGAAGACGAGTGCCGGGATCCAGGCGCCGGCGAGCGCGCTGTTGTTCGCCGAGCCGCTCTCGACGATCCCCTCGACGTGGCCGGTGCCGAACTTCTCGGGCTCCTTCGAGAGCTTCTTGCTCATCGCGTACGACATCCACGCCGCGATGTCGGCGCCGGCGCCGGGCAGCGCGCCGATCAGCGTGCCGAGCGCGCTGCCGCGCAGGATCTGCTTCGGGTACTTGACCGCGAGCGCCCACATGCCCTTGAAGACGTTGCCGATCGGGCGGTCGACGATCAGCGCCTCGCCGTCGTCGCTGACCGCGTAGCGGATGATCTCGGAGACCGCGAACATGCCGATCATGAGCGGGATCAGGCCGATGCCGCCGAGCAGGTCGGTGTTGCCGAACGTGAAGCGCGGGAACGCCGCCGGGTTGTTGAGGCCGACGCCGGCGATCAGCAGCCCGAGGAAGAGCGTGACCAGGCCCTTCAGCGGGCGGTCGGTCGAGATGAAGACGGCGCACGTCAGGCCCATCAGGACGAGCCAGAAGTACTCGAACGAGCTGAACTTGAGCGCGAACTCGGCGAGCGCGGGCGCCGAGACCATCAGCACCGCGGTGCCGAAGAGGCCGCCGACCGCGGAGAAGACGAGCCCGGCGCCGAGCGCGGTCTCGGCGAGGCCCTTCTTCGTCATCGCGTACGCCTCATCGGTGTACGCGGCCGACGCCGGCGTTCCCGGCATGCGCAGCAGGCAGCCGGGAATGTCGCCGGAGAAGATCGCCATCGCGGTCGCGGTGACGATCGCGGCGATCGCCGGGATGGGCGCCATGAAGAACGTCACCGGCACGAGCAGCGCCGTCGCCATCGTCGCCGTCAGTCCCGGCACCGCGCCGACGAAGAGGCCGAACAGCGACGCCGCGAACATCACGACGATGTTGTAGGGGTCGAAGACGAGGCGGAACGCCTCCGCCCAGGCGGGACTCATCCGACGCTCGGCGCTCGCGCGATGCGCGCCGCCGCGATCACCACGCGATTCCCTGCAGCACGCCCCACGGCAGCGGCACGCGCAGCAGCTTGTAGAACGCCCAGTGGATCGCCAGCGTCATGACGAGCGCGACCGCGAGCGCGACCGGCACGCGCACGCGCAGCGCCACCATCAGCGCCGCGAGGCAGACGAACGACGTGACGACGAAGCCGAGGCGATCGACGGCGACGAGATAGAAGACGTTGACCGCGACGAGCGCCGCGAAGGCGATCGCGTGCGGCCGCGAGCCGAGCCAGGCGGGCAACTCGATCCAGCGCCCGCGGCCGGCGGCGCGGCGGCGCGCGCGCACGCCGCTCGCGATCAGCACCGCGCCGCAGACGACGAGCGCGGCGGCGACGATGCCGGGAAAGAGCGCCGGGCCGACGTTCTGTCCCGGGATGCGCGGAAACGCCTGGACGTGCCAGAGGATCACGCCACCGACGAGCGCGAGCAGCGCGCCCCAGAGCGCGTCGTCGAGCTTCATGCGCCCGATGCGCGTCGCGACGTCACTTCGCGATCCCGACCGCCTTCATCGTCGCGCCGAGGTCGGCGTCGGACTTCGCCATGAAGCGCCCGAACTCGTCGGGGCCGAGGTAGACGACGCCGAAGCCGCGGCTCGCCATGAACTCGGTGTACTCCTTGCTCGCCGCGATCTTCCTGATCGCGGCGACGAGCTTGTCGCGGACGTCGTTCGGGATGCCGCGCGGCGCCGCGATGCCGCGCCACGCGCCGAGCTTCCAGTCGCTGCCGCTCGCCGACTTCAGCGTCGGCACGTTCGGATACAGCGCCGCCGGCGCGTCGGCCATGACCGCCAGGCTTTTCACCTTGCCGGCGTCGATCAGCGAACGCGCCTCGGGCAGCGAGCACGGCACGATCTCGACGCCGCCGGCGACGAGGTCCTGCAGCCCGGGCGCGGCGCCGTTCGACGGCACCCACGGCACCGCCGCCGGATCGACGTGAAGGTCCTTCAGCATCCCCGCGATCGCGAGGTGCCAGATGCCGCCCTGCCCGGTGCCCGACGCCTTGAACTTGCCCGGATTCGCCTTGATCGCGGCGACGAGGTCGGCGACGTTCTTGTACGGCGCGTCGGCGCGCACCTGCAGGCCCGCGGGGTCGGAGTTGACGAGGCCGATCGGCGTGTACGAGACGCCCGAGATGTCGGTCAGGCCCTGCCAGTGCATCATGCCGATCTCGACCGTGATCAGCCCGATCGTGTAGCCGTCTGGCGGCGCGCTCGAGATCGCCTGGTGGCCGACGACGCCGCTGCCGCCGGTGCGGTTGACGACGGTGACCGGCTGGCCGATCTCCTTCTCGAGCAGCGAGCCGATGATGCGCGCGGTCGCGTCGGTGCCGCCGCCGGCGCCCCATGGAACGATCAGCGTGATCGGGCGCTCGGGCCATGCCGCGTGTGCGCTGCCGACGGCACCGGCGAGCCCGAGCGCGGCAACCGCGAGCATCCTGACGAACACGTTGCGCAGCATGGCTCCTCCTTTGGCGTGCGTGGCGGCCGACTGTGCCGAGGGCATGCGCGCGCTGCCAGCGGGCTCACCCTAGGAGCCAGCGCGCGCCGTTACGGCGCGCCGGCCGCGCGCTCGCGCTGCGCCGCGGCGCGCGCCGTCTCGCGCGCCGCCTCGTCGAGCAGCTCCTCGAGGCGGTTCGGCTCGACCGGCTTCAGCAGATGATGGCGGTAGCCGGCCTCGAGGCTGCGCTGCCGGTCCGAGACCTGGCCGAAGCCGCTCATCGCGATCGCGTACGGCGGACGCTCCTCGCCGAGTCTGGCCATCAGCTCCCAGCCGTTGCCGTCGGGCAGCCCGATGTCCGAGATGAGGACGTCGCAGCGCGCCGCCGGCGCGGCGGCGAGCGCCTCGGCGAGCGTCGTCGCGGTGAACACCGTGTGGCCGAGCTGCTCGAGCAGCAGCGCGAGCAGGAACCGCGTGTCCTCGTGGTTCTCGACGATGAAGATGCGCAACGGCCGCGTCGCGCCGGGACGCGGAGAGCGCGCATTCGCGCCTGGGCTCGGCAAGGAGGGCATGGGCGGCGGTGTTCAGTCGAGCGGCAGTTCGATCGTGAAGGTCGCGCCCTCGCCGCGTCCGCGGCTCGTCGCGGTCAGCCGGCCGTGGTGCGCCTCCACCGTCGCTTTGGCAATCGCGAGGCCGAGGCCGAGGCCGCCGAACTCGCTCGTCACCCACGGCCCTTCCTGCGCAAACGCATCGAAGATCGTCGACAGCGACTCGGGGTCGATGCCGATACCGGTGTCGGCGACGACGATCACGATGTGATCGCCGAGGTTGCTCGTGACGACGCGGACCTCGCCTTCGTCGGCAGTGAACTTGGCCGCGTTCTTGAGCAGGTTCCAGACCACCTGCTGCAGGCGCGCCGAGTCGCCGGCGACGACGTGGCGCTCGGCCTCCAGCGCGACGGTCAGGCGCTGCCGCTTGGCGGTGAAGTCGCCGGCGCAGATCTCGACCGCCGCCTCGATCACCTCGTGCATGTCGGTCTGCTCCTGCGCGATCTCGAGCTTGCCGCTCGAGATGCGGGTGACGTCGAGGAGGTCGTCGATCAGCGTCAGCTCGGCCTTGACGTTGCGGCGCAGCACCTCGACCGTGCCGCGCAACGCCGCCGGCAGCTCGGGATGGCGCTCGAGCGCGTGCAGCGCCATCACGATCGGCGTCAAAGGCGTGCGCAGCTCGTGCGAGAGGATCGCGAGGAAGCGGTCCTTGGCGAGGTTGGCGGCCTCGGCCTCGGCGCGCGCGCGCCGGTTGTCGACCAGCGCCTGGACGAGCTCGGAGCGGCTCGTCTCGAGCGCCTGCTCGGCGGCGCGCTCGTGGGTGCGGTCGCGGAAGATCTTGAGCAGGCCGATCGGCGCGCCGCCCTCGACGTCGCGCATCGGCGTCATCACGCCGCTGCCCCAGAAGCGGGTGCCGTTCTTGCGCTGGTGCCAGCGCTCGTCGGACGCGCGGCCCTCGGTGAGCGCCTGCTGCGCCTCGCGCTGCGGGACGCCCGCACGGCGGTCCTCCTCGACGAAGATGAGATCCGCGCTCTCGCCGATCACCTCGTCGGCGAGAAAGCCCGTCATCGCCTCGGCGCCGGCGTTCCAGCCGGTGATGCGCCGCTTCAGGTCGAGCGTCACGATCGCGTACTCGCGCGCGCTGGCGACGATCAGGCGAAGCCGCTCCTCCGACGCGCGCAGCGCGTGCTCGGTGCGGACGCGGTCGCTGACGTCGAGGACGATGCCGACCGCCGCCGTCGGCCGGCCGGCGTCGTCGAGCAGCGCCGTCACCGCGGCGTTGACCCAGACGATCGTGCCATCGCCGCGCAGGTAGCGCTTCTCCATCTCGAAGGGCTGGCCGTCGACGGCCATCCTGTGGAACGCGTCCGCCTTGCGCTCGCGGTCGTCGGGATGGACGACGTCGAACACCGAGCGGCCGACGAGCTCCTCCGGCCGCGCGCCGGCGATCTGGCCGAAGCGCGCGTTCGCGAGCGTGATGCGACCCTCGAGGTCGGTGTGGACGACGCCCGCCGCGGCCTGTGTGACGATGGTGCGGAACTGCGCCTCCGACTCGCGCAGCGCGTCGGAGACGCGGCGCCGCTCGGTGATGTCGACGAACGTCAGGACGACGCCGTTGATGCGGTCGTCGCCGCTGCGGTACGGCCGCAGGCGCGCCAGCAGCCAGCGCTCGTCGAAGCGCACCTCGCGCTCGATCGGCACCAGCTGCTCGAGCACGGCGTGCGCGTCGTCGACGAGCTGGGGATAGTCGAGCCGGTTGGCGAGGTTGCTGATCGGCCGGCCGACGTCGGCCGCGATCAGGTTGAAGAACTCGACCGCCGACGGCGTGAAGAGCGCGATGCAGAGCTCGCGGTCGAGGAAGACGGTCGCGATCGCCGTCGCCGCCATCAGGTTCTGCAGGTCGGTGTTGGCGTGGCTCAGCTCGTCGACCTTGCCCTTGAGCTCCTGGTTGACGGTGGTCAGCTCCTCGTTGATCGACTGCAGCTCCTCGCGGCTGGTCTCGAGCTCCTCGCTCGCCGAGCGCAGCTCCTCGTTCATCGCCTGCAGCTCTTCGTTGCTCGCCTTCAGCTCCTGCGCCGTGACCGTGCCCTGCTCGGTGGCGTCGCGCAGGTGCCACTTGAGCTCCTCGATCTGCTGCTGCAGCCGCTGCACGCAGGCGTCGGCGTCCGGCGACGCCGGCGCCGGCCGCGGCGCGGCCGCCACCGCGGCCGGCGTGAAGGTGACGAGCAGGAGCCCGGGCGCGAGGTCGTCGGCGCGTGCCACGCGGACGACGACCAGCGACTCGACGCCCTCGGCGGTGAACGCGACCGGCGCGCTCTCGGCCACCTCGACGCTGTCGGCGGCGCGCACGAGCGCGGTCCTGAGGTCGACCGTCAGCGCCGGGTCGACGACGAGCAGCAGGTTGCTGCTCGGCTCGCCGGCGGGAAAGCGGAGGTACTGCGTCGCCCGCTCGGAGAGGTGGACGATGTCGTGGTCGGCGGTGACGACGACCGACGCCGGCGCGAAGCGCTCGATGAGCTTCAGGTGCAGCTCGCGCCACGAGCCGACGCCGAGCGCCTCGGGGCTCGGCCGCTGCGCGAGGAAGGCGCCGGAGCGCCGCGGGATCACGGCGGCGGCGCCGACGGGCGAATCGGCGATCGCGAGCGCCCGTGCCAGCGTCGACTCGCCGCTCGGCGTCGGCATCCGGCGGTCGCGCACGAGCTTGGGCGCGTAGAGGCGCTGCTTCTTGTCGACTGCCGCGAACAGGTGCTCGGCGGCGTCGACGGTCTCGGAGACGCCGAGGAAGAGCCGCCCGGTCGGCCGCAGCGCGAAGTGGAAGATCTCGAGCGCGCGCTGCTGGGCGTCGCGCTCGAGGTAGATGAAGAGGTTGCGGCACGAGACGAGGTCGAGGCGCGAGAACGGCGCATCCTTCAGCAGGTCGTGCGCCGCGAAGACGATCGCTTCGCGCAGCTCGGCGCGGACGCGGTAGCCGCGCGGGTCGCGGATGAAGAAGCGCCGCAGCCGCTCCTCGGAGACGTCGGCGGCGATCGCCGGCGGATAGACGGCGTCGCGCGCGGCGCGGATCGCATCCTCGTCGAGGTCGGTCGCGAACACCTGGATCGACGGCGGCGCGTCGAGCGTGCGCGCCTCCTCGGCGAGCAGCATCGCGACCGTGTACGCCTCCTCGCCGCTCGCGCACGCCGCGACCCAGACGCGCACCTCGTCGGCCGCAGTCTTGCCGGCGAAGAGCTGCGGCAGGTGCGCCTCGAGCGCGGCGAACGCGTCGCGGTCGCGGAAGAAGTTGGTGACGCTGATCAGCAGGTCCTTGAGCAGCGCGCCGGCCTCGCCCGGGTGGGTGCG
>Ga0070672_100002801_pt1 | contig 11169 bp, 7 predicted proteins | sample KBSM13metaG_FD_66151 | JGI IMG/M metagenome (GOLD analysis project Ga0070672, IMG submission 66151) | Miscanthus rhizosphere microbial communities from Kellogg Biological Station, Michigan, USA - KBS M1-3 metaG | ecosystem: Host-associated > Plants > Roots > Rhizosphere > Soil ... | reverse complement strand
GAGGACGGGCGGCTCCAGCCCGTTATCGTGAGCCATGACGCCAACTGGTTCGGAAGAATCACCGGGCTCGCACTCTCGCTCAAGCTTCCCGCGCCCGGCCCGGTTCGCGTCCAAGGTGTCACGGCCCAGACGCTCTCGGCCGGTGCCGTGCTCACCGCGCAGGTTAGTCAGTGGCTGTCAGTCGAACCCTGGTCCGCCAGTTCGATCAACACGGTCGTCGGGAGCGCGGACCTTCCCGAATTGCCGCTCCCTGCGCTGCTCGGCCTTGCCGCTGCACTTACCGCCGCGATCTCGCTCGTGCTTGCGCGTTGGCGACCGACGTGGTTTGGAGCGCGCCTGCCTGCCGCGCTCGCGGTGACTTTCCTGGCGGCGTGGTTCGTGCTCGATGCGCGGTGGCAGTTGAACCTCGCCCGACAAGTGCAAGCGACGCTCGACCAGTACGCTGGCAAGACCTGGCGCGAAAAGCACATTGCGTCCGACGATGGCCCGCTGTTCGCGTTCATTGAGAAGGTGCGGGCGACGCTTCCCCCACCTCCCGCACGCATCTTCATTTTTGCCGACTCGAACTACTTGCGCGATCGCGGCGCCTATCACCTCTACCCGTACAACGTCTACTTCGACCCGTCCGCCAACACAACGGTCCCCACGGCGCGACTGCGGCACGGCGATTATGTGGTCGTCTACCAACGCCGGGGGGTGCAATACGATCCTGCGCAGCAGCGCCTTCGCTGGGACGGCAGTGCACCGGTCGCCGCCGACTTGCTGCTGGCGGACGCCGGGGCTGCGTTGTTTCGGATCCGCTAAAGTGGACTTCGCGCTGCTTTTCGCCGGCCTGCTGCTCCCGTGGCTCCTGGGGGTGTCCGCGCTGCTCGCATTGCGCAGCGACCGGCGTCTGCTGACGGCGCCTGGCGAAATCGCGTGGCTGGCCGGTGCCGGGTACCTGGCGGGCGCCATTCTGCTGACGCTGTGGATGCGCGCGCTTTCGCTTGCCGGTGTGCGTTTCGGAGTCTTGCAGATCGCGCTGCCGCTCGTTGTCGTGTCGGCCGCGTTTGCTTGCATCGCGTGGCGACGGTTCGGTTCCGTGCTCATCGCCGCCCCGGCTGCGGCCACACGCGCGCTCGTCGCGTCGCCCGCGCTTGGCGGCGCATGGCGTGTCCTGTGGTGGATGGCGATTGCGTGGATTTCTGTGCGGTTTGCGCTCCTTGCGCTCGAGGTCGCGTCGCGGCCGCTGTATCCGTGGGACGCCTGGATTCAATGGGCGACCAAGTCGCGTGTGTGGTACGAGCTCGGACGGATCGCGCCGTTCGCCCGCGCGGAACAGTGGTTCGGCACGGACGGGGCAGTCTACTTCGACGCCTCGCCCGAGTATCCGCCGACGATGCCGCTGCTTCAGGTGTGGTCCTGCATTCTGCTCGGGCGCTGGGACGACACGCTCATGAACTGGCCGTGGTGGCAGATAGGCGTCGCATTGACATTGCTCGTGTACGGGGCGCTTAGGCAGCTCGAGGCCGATGCAATTACGGCACTCGCTGGCGCGCTCCTCGTGGCGTCGCTGCCGCTCGCCAACGTCCACGTCGCACTGGCCGGCTACGCCGACCTGCCGATGGCCGCGTACTACACCTGCGCCGCGCTAGCCCTGCTGCGCTGGACCGTGACACGCGACGCGCGAGATCTCGGACTGTCGCTCCTCATGGCGCTTGCGTGCACCCAAATCAAGAACCCCGGGGTCGCGTGGGCGCTGACGCTCGTTCCGGGTGCAGTCATTGCGCTCGGTCTCAAACATAGCCCGAAGATCATCGGGATCGGCTTCGCCGCCGGCCTGCTGCTGCTTGGGTTGCTCGTGCAGACGCAACCGACTTTCTTCAATTATCGGCTTCACCTCGACTTTGATCTCGCATGGAGAGCGCTCGCCGAAAGCTACTTCCTGTATGGAAACTGGAATCTTCTCTGGTATGGCGCGCTCATGGCCGCGGTACTGGCGGGGCAACGACTCCTTGCACCGCCGCTTGCCGCGCTCACGACGATCGTCGCCTGCGGCCTTCTCTTTCTCTTCGTCGTATTCGGATTCAGCGACGCGCGGGTATGGGTGACCGACCAGACGACGGTGAACCGCGCCACACTTCACCTCGCGCCGCTGCTCGCGGTGTTTACGGTGCTTGCGTTCCGGGCATTTGCGGCGCACTGGGAAGAGGAGTGGGCGGCGCGGGCGAGCACCGCAAGCTGAGTGCGGTTTCGTACGCCGCTTCGAGCGCGCGCGTGTGCCGCGGCATATCGGTCAATGTCGAATTCGCAAGGCCGGCGCGGATGGCGGCCCGCACTCGTCCCATGAACGTCGCGTCCGTGGCGAGCCTTGTTGCCAGGCTCACATATTCCGATTCGCTGCTTGCGATCGTTTCGGTGACACCGAGGTTGACGAGCATGCTGTACCCCGTGCGCTCGGCATGCCGCTGTCCCACGAGCGTCACCACCGGCACGGCCATGGCGAGCGCTTCGAGCGTGCCGTTGACGCCACCGTACGGCATCGGGTCGAGCACGAAGTCGACGAGCTCGTAGCGTGACTGGTTTTCCGCTTCGTTACGGCCCTGCGGAACGAACAGGATGCGGTCCGCCGCAATGCCGGCCGCGGCCGCGATTTGCAAATAGGACTTCTGCACCGCCGGGCTGAACGGCGAGAACGCGAGCTTCGCTTGCGGGATGCGTTCGAGGACAGCGCGCCAGAGCACGAGACAGCGCTGCGACAATTTGAGCGCACTGATGAAAGCGCCAATGACGATCGTCGCCGGCGCAATGCCAAGCCCGGTGCGGGTGAACGGATAGCTCGAAGCCGGCGCGACGTACCGGAAAGGATAGACGCATCCCTCCATCGGCAGCAGGGTGTCGACGTGGAACGATTGATTCGCGGCGACATCCGCGTAACGGTCGGTGAGCTTGAAGTCGACCGCCGACAGCCCGACGCTGCCGGCGCAAGCGACGTGCGTGATCTGCACGCGCGCGGGCTTGAACGCGAGAATGCCCGGTCTCGCGCCCTTGGTGTGCGTCGAGAGGTCGACGAGGATATCCAGGTCGTCCTGGGCCATGCGCAGTGCCGCAACGCGTTCGGAAACATCGGCGATCACCTCGAAGCGATCGCCTGCGCCGCGGAAGCGATCCGTCCATTCATCCGCCTCGTGCACCAGCGAATAAAAACTGATCTCGAAGCGGGAACGATCGTGATGCTGGACAGCCTGCCACATCATCTTTCCCATGACGTGGTCGCGCAAATCCGCCGACAGATAGCCGATGCGCAGCCTTCCCGGCCTTCGCGTCGCGGGGCGAGGCAGCGGCTCGCCATACACGCGCTTCGCGGCAGCGTCGTACGCGCGCGCGAAATTCAATACCGTCTCCGGCCGGACGTCGAAGAACAGCAGCAGGTAATTGAGTTGCTCGAGGCAATCGACCAGCTCCACTTCGTCCGTCGCAACGAATTGGTTGGCGGCCAGTCCCGCCAGGTACTGGTCGACTTTTCGAAAATCACCCTGGTGCTGAGCTACCTCCAGCGCCTGCACCGCCAGCGGAAGCGCGCGGGGGCAGGTCGCCTCGAAACGACGGAAGTTCTCACGCCAGGCCTCGAATCGGCCGGACGCGAACAGCACGGCCCCGAGGTTCGCGTAGGCCGCGACATGCCGCGGATCGATGCGGAGCACTGCTTCGTATGCGGCTATGGCCGCGTCGTGGGAGCCATTCTCCTGGTTCGCGACGCCGAGGTTGAATTGCGCGGCAATGAGGTCCGGGTTGATCGCAAGGGCCTGTCGATATGCGCGCACCGCATCGGACAACGAGCGCCGCTTCTGCAACGCGACGCCCAGGTTGTAAAGCGTATCCGCGTCTCTCGGGTCCAACGCGAGCGCGCGCTCGAAAACCATCGCCGCGGCGACGCCGTCACCGCGCGCAAGATGCGCAAGGCCGAGTGCGCGCAGAATCATGACGTTCCGTGGGGCCTGGGCGAGCCCATCTTCGCACATTGCGACCGCAGTGTCGGTGTCGCCCTGCTGCGTTGCGAGGCGGACCGCCGCAAGCCTGGCGTCTACGTAATCGGGCGCGGCGGAAACTGCCGCGGCGAACGCTCGACTTGCCCCGCCGACGTCGCCTGCGTCGCGCGCGACGATGCCCGACAGGTAGTGCGCGGGAGCAGACTCCGGCTGCAGCGCAAGGACCTGCGCGTAAGCATGCCGCGCGCGCAGATGCTCGCGATGCTGTTGCGCTCGCACGCCCTCCTCCCAGGTCTTCGCGAGATCCGCCGCAGAAACGGGACATTCTGGCGCGTTGCGGACGGTCGTGGTCAACGTGCGCAGCGCCGCGAGAAGATCTTCCGCATCGGCAACCGCTAGGTCGACAAGCGGCGGCACATGGGCTGCCGGATGGCCGAGCGACCAAAGCGCGCGCGCAGGCCGCACCGCCAGGAAAGGCGCCGCCGCCGCCGCGAGCCCGTTCATGTCGATTAGCACGTCGGGATCGCGCGCCGCCACGGCTTTTGCCACGCTCATGTCGGGCCACGCGGGCAGCACCGCGACCTTCGCCGCTGCGTCGCCCAGCACCGCAACGACATCCGGCGACTTGGGGCCGACGGTCGCGAGCAAGAGATCGAATGCTTCGTGCGGCAACGCAAGCAAAGCGCGTATAGCGCTTCGCATTTGGTCATTCGTCTCGACCGGGAGCAGCACGACGACGCGCAGCGCGACGCCGGCCGTGCGGCGCGGCCACAGCAGCGGGAACGGCGGTGCGAAGGACTTCTTGCAAAGCTCGGCATACGACCGCGCCAACGCAGCCGCCTCCGCAGCGCCCACGCTGGCTGCGGCGTGGGCGATGACGCGCAGCGACTCGTGCTCCGACGCCGCGAAAGTGCGCGTTGCGGCGTGCGCGAAGTTGCCGGTCGGCGTGGACTGCACCATCAGCGAGCTCTTGCTTTCAATAATTTGCGCAGTGCAGCGGGTGTAAGTCGATCGAGCACGCGTCGCACGTTGGTCCCCATGGGCAACGACGGCGCCCCCACGGCAGGAGCAGTCGGATCTCTCGCTCCATTCGCAGTCGGCACCGCTTGCCGCGCTGCATCGATTGCGTCTTCATAGATGCGGAGCGTGGACTCGACCATTGACTCCGGCGCGGACAGCGTTACTGCTCCAGCGCGATCCGACATCCGTGCCACCGCCGCTGCATTTGCGTGGGCGAGGATCTGCGCGATGCGGTCAAGCATCTTCGCTTCGTCGCTCCACTCGTCATCCGTCCACAACCAGCCGGCGCCGGCGTCGGCGACGCGCTCGCCTAACGCGCCGAACGGCGGCACGATAACGGGCAACCCGGCTTGCCACGCCTCGGATAGCGTAAAGCTGAAAGTCTCTGGACCTGCCGACGGAAAGGCGACGATTTGCGCGCGATAGTGCGCCAGCAAAGCCGGCAAATCGCGCGGCGCGTAGTGGCCGTGAATCGTCAGCACCGCGTCATCGCTTTGCCACGGTCCGTGCTCGACATCCATGTACCCGATGAGCACGAAACGCAGGCGCGCGCCGCCGGCGCGCACGAGCTCGGCGAGGCGCTCCAGCCTGCGAGCGCCCTTGTCCGGCCCGACAGCGCCCAGCACAGCCACTGTCGGCACTCCATCCTCCGGAACGGCGAGCGAAAAGGAACGAACGGACGGCGTTTCGCTCGACGCGCCTTCGTCGACTTCGCGCGGCGTTTCGCTGGATGGGCACTCGGCAGATTGGAGCGCCCATCCGCTCGCCTTCGCAGCATGGCTCACCACGGCGATTGGATGTTGCGGATAGTAGCGGGCGAGCGCGGAAGCGGCGAAACGCGACGGCGCGATCAGAAAGGCGGAGCGCGCCAGCAGTGCGCGATGCTGCGCACGCCAATCCGAGATGTCGATGTGCGCGAAAGCAGGTTGCTGGCGCAGGCAAGCCGCGCAAACCGCCGGATCCGTTTGCTGATGGCAATATTTGCCGTCGACCCCGAGAAACAGGATCGTAGGGCATGCAAAGCTCAAGTCGTGCACTGTGTAGCCGTATGGCACGTCAAGCGTCGCCAACGCGGAAATGATGCCGCTTCGACACCCGGAAATATTGTGGAGATGGACGAGATCGACGGCCAATTGCTCGCACAGGCCGCCGACGAATCGAGGCCACGGCTCGCCCTCCGCGCGGACTCGATCGAAGGTGCGAACGACGCCATCGGCGCGCTGCTCCTCCACCCGCCACGCGTCGCCGAGGGCGAACGCCAGATAGTGACGATACCGTGTGCGCGTCGAGTCGATCAGAAAACGGGCGTGGTGCTCGGTGCCTCCTCCGTGACCGTGAATCACGTGCAGCACGCCGTGCACGGCGCCTCCCGAGCGAGAACTCGCGGAAGCGTCCTCGCCGCACGGTTCCGTTGTGGCGGGCAGTTTCAACCGCTGCCCCAGCGGTGGGGCAGCCGCACGAACCCCATCTCGCGCGTCGTGCCGGTGACCACGAACGAACGCTCGACGCAATCGAACAGGCGCACGCCTTCCGGGTCGAGCGCGTGCGCTCGCACCAGGTACTTGCCGGGCAAGAGACCGACGCGAGGCAACGTCAGGACGAAAGCGAAGCGGTGCTCGGCGATGCCCGACGGCGAGACTCCATCCATATCCGTCGCCACTCCGTAGATCGGCGTGCCGTCGGCGCGCACGATTCCGATCAGCACGTTCGGCGTCCGGCCGTCGGGCGAGAAGACTTCACCGGAGATTCGAAGCAGGCCGCCGTCCGCGATCGAGTCGCCCGGCTCGAACTCGAGCGACTGGATCGCGTACACGCCCGCCGCGATGGCCGTCGTCTCCGCGATGGGCCGTTTCGCCTGCGCAGCTTTCTCCTCGTGGAATGCGAGGTAAGCCTGGGTGACTTCCGCCGCGGGCCCATAGCGCTCGGTTCGGCCCTGCCTTAGCCACAAAGCATCGCGACAGAGCTTCTGCACGTGATACATGCCGTGCGAGCAGAGCAGGAGCGTGCCGCCGTCCCCGAGATAGCGCTCTAGCCAGGCGACGCATTTCTTCTGGAATGACTCGTCGCCGACGGCGAGCACTTCGTCGGTAATGAGCACGTCGGGTGCGAGCGCGGTCGCCACCGCGAAACCTAGGCGCACGATCATCCCGGACGAATAGTGCTTGATCGGGTCATGGATGTGCTCGCCGATGTCCGCGAAAGCGATGATCTCGTCGCGCTTCGCGGCGATCTCGCGCGCCGAAAGCCCGAGCAGCGCCGCTGCAAGCTCGATGTTCGCGAGGCCGGTGTAATCCGGGTGGAACCCGGACCCGAGCTCGAGCAACGCGCCTACGCGGCCGTCCACGGACAGCGTTCCGCGCGTCGGCTCGATGACGCCGGCGATGATCTTCAAGAGCGTGGATTTTCCCGCTCCGTTCTCGCCGATGATGCCGAGCGATTCGCCCCGCTTCAACTCGAGACTCACCCCGTCGAGCGCGCGAAAGACTCGCGCGGCACTGCGGCCCGCGAGGAGGTCCCAGACGAGGCGAAGACGGCCGCCGCGAGCGTCCACTTTCGCGTAGTCCTTGCCGACGCGGTCGAGTTTGAGGAGCGAGCCGGTCATCGGTCGACGCGCAGCTACAGGAAATCCTCGAAGTGCGGCGAGAGTCGACGGAACACCCAGCGGCCGCCGAAAAAGAGCGCGATCGCGACAGCGAGCGCGACGGCGTCGCCCGGCCGCGCCGCGAGGTTGCCTTCGAGCAGCGCGTCGCGCAGGCGGGCGACCAGCCAGCTGAACGGATTCGCCGCAACCCACGGCCGCATCGCTGCAGGCACGAGCGACAGCGGGTACAGGATCGGCGTGAGGTACATCGTGATCATCAGGAGTGGCACCAGCACGTGTTCGACATCGCGGATGAAGACCTGGAGCGCAGCAAGCATTAGCGATAGCCCGGCCACCGCAATGGCGAGCACGAACCACAGCGGGACCGCGAGAAGCAGCCCTTCGAAACGCACCGGCTCGCCGAATGCGGCGAGCGCGGCGAGCACTCCGAGGTAGCCGGCGAATTGCAGCGCGAGGGTTGCGCCGATCGAGGCGTAGATGACGATCTCGTGCGGAAACGCGACCTTGCGGATAAGTCCCGAATAACCGCCGAGACTGACCGTCGCGCGCACGAGGGCCTCCTGCACGGCAAGCCACGGCCAGAGCGCGACGGCGACGAACAGCAGGAAACTCCTGCCGTCGGACCCGCCCGTGCGAAACACCGTTGTGAAGACGAAATGGTAAACCGCGAGCAGCGCGAGCGGATGCAGAAGCGCCCACGCGAGCCCGGTGGCGCTTCCGAGATAGCGCGTCGTGAGCTCGCGGTGGAAGAAGTTGGCGAACAGCGCGCGGTCGCGGGCACCGGCCGCGCGGCGCGACGCGGCAGTCCTGTTCGAACCATGGATGGAAACACTTCGGGATGCGCCCGTCATGGCGGCAGCATAGCAAGAGCCAGTCCGCTTCCGGACGGCGATACATCGCGCACTGGCGAAAGCTTTTGCGCCAGCGCCACCTTCAGGACGACGCGCTACTTCGGTGGCGAAGCCGCAGCAGGCGACGCGGCTTTGCCAGGCGGCGGCACCTCGACTTTGGCTACGAGCCCCTCGACGGCCTTCTGGTTGATCTCCAGCCGAGGATTGCGCCGTATCGCCGCGACGACGGAATCCCGCGCATCGTCGATGTACTTCTGCCGCATTTCGCCAAGAATCAGGGACCGCACTTCGTCGAACGGCATCTGCCGCGCAGGTTGTCGACCCTCGAGCTTGATCACGTGATAGCCGAAGCGCGTGAGCACAGGCTCACTGACATCGCCCGGATTCTTCAAGGCGAATGCCGCCGCCTCGAACGTGGGGTCGAATCTGCCGCGCGGACCGGAATCGAGGCGGCCTTTGTTGCGAGTCACGGACGAATCGTCGGAAAGCGTCGGGGCAAGCTGGGTGATGTCGGTGCCGGCCAGCAGTTTTGCCCTCGCATCGTTGGCGGCAGCAAGCGCTGCATCCTTGCCTCGCTTCGTAACGTCGAAGAGGATGTGCGAGACATCGATCTCCTCCGGGACCACGTATTTCGCGCGGTTGATGAGATAGAGCTCGCGAGCGCGCGCGACGTTCTTCTCCGTGGCGCGATCGAATTCGGCTCCCGCCTCGTTCTCGATCCGCTCGACCATCAGGGCGGCGAGCGCGCGATCGGTCTCGAGCATCAAGCGCCGCTGGACGACTGGATCCTTGTCCATCCCGCGTTCACGCGCGCGATATGCAAGCGTACGGTTGACCAGCAGGTTGTTGAGACTAGTCTCGACGCGCTGCGCGCTGGTCGCGAACGCGAGGCGCTGGTCGGCCGGAACGCGCGTCAGCTCGGCGGTCCAATCGGACCGATTCAACACCGCCTCAGGGCTGCTCACCAGAACGTCGTCGGCCGATTCGGTCATGGCGAGCGACGAGAACGCCACAAGAAGGGATCCGGCGATAACGGACGCACGGGGAAATCGTCTTCGTTGGTTCATGTTACTCGACCATCGCTAGGTGAACCTGCAACAACGGGCGCGTGAATCCTTGGGCCCAAAACATTGGGCCCCCACCGCAGCAGGGGCCCAAGGGAGACGTGTGGAAACGTCAGTGCCTGGCCGGCTTTTGGAACTCGAGTCGAATGTCGCAGTAGGGATAATAGAGCCGCCCCGGAACGCACGTTGCCGTCCCGTAGGGCGAATCGGCGGTGACACGGTCGCGCCCGGCCACGTTGATGTAGTACCGCACTCCGGGCGTGAGCGCCACGTCTTGAGTTTGACCCGTCCAGAAGCGGTTAACCGCTCCGACTCCATACGTTACCGTCGGGCTCGTATCCGATGCCGAACCGGGGTTCTCCGCGTAGAGCGTGCAGGGAGAGGTCGAGATCGCAACCGTCAGCACGTTGGTCATGTTCGGCGCGGGGTAGCCTGTCGCACTGATCAAGGCGATGTTGGGCACGTTGTCGTTGGGACCTGTGGGAACGAAGTCGACCACGAGGATGCCGTTGGGTCCGAGTCCAACGCCACCGTCGGTATCGGAAGTAATGTACGTGTCGAGGCTATGGCCGGAGTTCGATGTCCAGTCCCACGTGGACCGGATGGTCTTCGCGAAGCCGTACGCTGCGCAAATATTTCCCCCGCTTCCCGCAACGACAGGAACAGCTGCTGCATTTACTTGAACGGCGGCTTGCGCCGTTACCGTTGGACCACCCGACGTCGCGGTAGCGACGGCGGTAATGGTCCACGTTCCGGCTGCGGGAAGCACGACAGAGTTCCCACCCCAGCCCGAGATCCCATTTGCAAACGCCGCATTGCCGGGGCCCGACGCTGACCAGGCGACCGTCGCAATCGTTCCATTCGTACATGACACCATCAATGGAAGCGAAGTGCCGGCCGTAACCGGACCGGCGGGTGCAAACGTGCAGGCAAAGGACTCCGGCCTAGGCGGCGGGTTCCCGACAGGCGAACAGGTTAGCGTGCGAGTACTCGCGTCCCAACTCCAGGAGCAGGTGCCTTGGTCATTGATAGTGATGGACGCGCCAAGCGCCGTTGACGACGAAAGAGATGACGCTGATGCGACCGCAAAGATCGCCGCGCCCGCGAGCGCATGGGTGAATCGGGTAAATTTCATTAACACTCCTGGAAGCGAAGGTTAGGCATGATCGGCTAAATGTATGTAAAAACAGCACCTTACGCTATTATATGCGTAATCCACCTTAAAAGTGTAGCGCGCTGCTTTTTGTAAGTCAATCGCTGCACCAAAATAACCTCCCTCCCCGCAGCCTTTGTGGGTCATGTTGTCGTCGAGCAACTCTCGATCACGACATGAAAAGGGCGGGACCCAATGTTTGCGTCCCGCCCTGTCCAAAGGCGACAACCGTGTGGTTGTACTACCGTTACGGCGTAGTCCTCTTCGTCGCGTGGTGCGGGAAGTTTGCGCCAAACGTCGACAGGAACGTCTTGCCGCCGATAGTCAGAGCATCGTTGTTGAACGTCTCGGCCGCAAATCCGATGACCGGCAGCCCGAAGTAGGTCGCAGTCTGACCCAGGAGCGGCGCTGCAGCACCCGTCAGATCGACGATGGTCGTGGCACCGGCCGGAGCCGCAAGAGCATGCTCGTTCGGAACCGCGGGACTGTTGAAGCCCAGCGTCGCCCATCC
>Ga0070672_100002799_pt1 | contig 11173 bp, 8 predicted proteins | sample KBSM13metaG_FD_66151 | JGI IMG/M metagenome (GOLD analysis project Ga0070672, IMG submission 66151) | Miscanthus rhizosphere microbial communities from Kellogg Biological Station, Michigan, USA - KBS M1-3 metaG | ecosystem: Host-associated > Plants > Roots > Rhizosphere > Soil ... | reverse complement strand
GCCGGTGCATTCAGCCTTGTCTGGCTCGAAATCTTCTGATTCCGCTTTTCCCATCCGCTGGCGTTTGAATCAAGTATGCGGAGGAGCGGAGTCGAGCGCTCGGCGACCAAGGCGACTGAAGTCGCGTTCCCGTCGGATTTCAGGCACCTGCGGTCGCGGCGAGGGCCGTGCTGTTCCGAAATTGAGGGCAACACCGCCCCGAGGCGTGTTGTTCTCGATGCCGCATCGCGCGATGCGCTGAATCGGCACGCTCGAAGCGCCACCTCGCCACATCGGGTCGTGGTGCGGAGTCGCATCGTTCTGTATTCGGCGCAGCTCGGATCCGATCGTCAGGTGGCGCGCCACCTTCGCGTGACGCCGCGGACGGTGAGGCGATGGCGTGAGCGATTCTACGTCGGCGGCCTCGACTCTCTGTTGTGCGACGCGCCGGGCCGCGGTCGCAAGTCACAGCGACGAAGCGAACTCGAGTTCGCAGCAGGCGAGTACCTAAAGGCATCGATTGGATCTCAGAGGCCCAGCCTTCGCGCCCTGGCGCATGCGCTCGACGTTCCGGTCGTCACGCTGCATCGTTACGTCAAGGCCGCCCGCCTGGCTGGTTCGGTAAAGAGCGATGACGCCGGTAATTGTGGAACACCGGACGACACGAGCGCGCCGAGTCGAGGCAGCCGTCTTGCTACCCGTTTACAAACGGCACCCACCAAGAGGAAAACATGAGACTGCAGACAATGCGACTTGGGATCGGATTGATGGCGCTGGTGCTCGCACTCGGCCTGGCGCGCTCGGCCACCGCCACGACGATCAATTTCGCGAGCCTTTCGCAGCCTGGCTCCGGCTCTCGGAGTTTGGGCACATCGTTGACATTCGGAGGATTCGACTTCACGTCGACTCCGGGCGGCTTTGGCGACCTCGGTCTGGACGTGTGGCAGGACAGCAGCCCGAACCATCCAGTCGGCGGGTCTGCCGCGACATCGCTGTTCGAGTTCACGGCGCTGGCCACGACCACCTTCAAGCCCACCGGAGGGGGAACCTTCGAACTGGACGGCATTGACCTGACGCAATATGGAGTCGGACAACCTGGGGGGAATTTCGCCGTCACGTTTGTGGGGACCAAGAGCAATCTTTCGACGGTTACGCAGACGTTTGTCGTGCCGATCGACGCCGCAACGCCGGTCCTGCATCCATTCACATTCTCAGGGTTTACCGACCTGACGTCGGTCAGCGTCCAGCAGGGCATCTTCGCTGGCGGCACGGCGTTCCAGTTCGACAACATCGTCGTGAATGCGGGGCCGCAAGGTCCTACACCCGTTCCCGAACCGGCAACGTTGCTCCTCATGGGAAGCGGAATCGCAGGCGCCGTCATACGCCGGCGCGCGGCGAGGCACGAACAGTCCGTCTGAAGGCGACGTCATTCCGATCGCCCTGGAGCGCTCCAGGCGCGAGAACCGACGGGTCAGCGACGAGCCCGCAAACGCAGTGGCGCCTCAACCATGGCGGGGCGTATGATCCGCCCATGAAAAAGGTGAACCGCCGCGATTTCGTTCGGACCGCCACCGCCGCCGGCGTTGCGGCTGCTGCCGCCACGAAGCCGTTGTTCGGCCAAGCGCCCGCTGTCAAGACGAGCAGCGTCAAGCCATGCGTCGTTGCCTCGTCGAATGGCAATCGCTCGAAAGACGAGCACGGCGTCACCTGCGTCGAGCGCGCCTTCAAGATGATGACGGATGGCGCCGACGTGCTCGATGCGCTGGTTGCCGGCGTCAGCATCGTCGAACTCGATCCGAATCAGACCGGTGTTGGCTGGAGCGGTCTGCCGAACGCTGACGGCGTCGTCCAGCTCGACGCGTGCTGCATGCACGGGCCGAAGAGGCGCGCCGGCGGCGTCGCCGGCATCGAAGGCGTGCGCGCGCCCGCGCGCGTGGCGCAGCTGGTCGCCGACGAAACCGATCACCATCTGCTGGTAGGCAAAGGCGCGCAGGAGTTCGCGCGCTCGATGGGCATCAAGATCGAGGAAGGCCTCATCAACGAGACCGCGCGCAAGCAGTGGCTGGAATGGAAGCGCCGCACCGACCCGCTGCACTATCTGGATCCGAAGAAGCGATCGCAGGCCTGGTACGACGTCGGGCTCCAGATGGTTCGCGAAGGCCTGATCGACGGCGAACACTACTGGGGCACTATCAACTGCGATGGCGTCAACGCCAAAGGCGAAGTCTGCGGTGTGACGACGACCAGCGGTCTGGCGTGGAAGATCCCCGGCCGCGCGGGCGATTCGCCGATCCTCGGCGCTGGCCTCTACGTCGACGGCGACGTCGGCGCCGCCGGTTCGACCGGTCGAGGAGAGGCGAATCTCTACAACCTCAGCTCGTTCGTCATCGTCGACGAGATGCGGCGCGGCGCGCACCCGAAGGACGCCGCCATCACCGCGCTGAAGCGGGTCGCGAAGAACACCATCGAAAAGCGCCTGCTCAACGCCAAAGGTCAGCCGAACTTCGGATTGAGCTTCTATTGCCTGAACCAGAAAGGCGACTACGCCGGCGTGGCGATGTACGAGTCGACTTACGCGGTGTGCACGGAGAACGGGCCGCAGACGCTCAAGACCGACGCGCTGTTCGAAGGCAAGCCGACCGACTAGACGACCGATTCGCAGCTTGACGCCAGCGAGGCAGACGTCTACCCTAGACGTCTAAGTCAATGCTGCGCCGGCGTCGCCGCCCCGACGTTCTCCAGGGCACGCTCGACCTGCTCGTGCTGAAGACCCTCAGTCGAGGGCCTCAGCACGGCTACGGCATTGCCACGCACATCGAGCGGGTTACCAACGACGCGCTCCGGGTCGAAGAAGGGTCGCTCTATCCGGCGCTTCACCGGATGGAACAGCACGGCTGGATCACCGCAGCGTGGAGTCTCACCGAAAACAACCGGCGCGCGCGGCTCTACAAGTTGACGCGCGCGGGCGAAAAACGGCTCGCGGAAGAAGAAGCCAAATGGACGCGGCTGACCGAGGCGGTGGGCAAGCTGCTTCGCTACGCGTGACTAGGCAGGGGGCACCATGGGCATTCTTGGCCGACTGCGTGGAACGCTCTTCCGCGGACGCGACGACGTGTTCGACGAAGAGATGCGGTTCCATGTCGACGCCCGAACCGACGAATACGTCCGTCGCGGCATGACGCCCGAGGACGCGCGGCGCGAGGCGCTGCGCCGCTTCGGCAGCGCAACCCTGGTGCGCGAGCAGACGCGCGACGCCGACTCGTTCCGCGCGCTTGGCGATGCGGGCCGCGACCTCCAATACGCGGTCCGGCTGCTGGTCAGGAACCCGGGCTTCTCGGCGATCGCGGTCCTGACGCTCGCAATCGGTATCGGCGCGAACACCGCCATTTTCTCGCTGTTCAACGGCTTGCTGCTCAGCCGTCTGCCGGTTCGGGCGCCGGAACGTCTCGTCCTCTTCACGCCCGCTGTCGGCGAGGGCACGAGCACCGGATCGCCTCCGACCGGACGATGGGAGCTGTTTTCGACGGAGGTCTACGAGCATCTCCGAACGCAGCCGCTGCCGTTCGAGTCGCTGGCGGCCGTGCGCAGCGGGCCGAGCACCGTGTCGTCGCGATTGGCCGGCGAGCAGTCGAGCGCCGAGCGCGCCGTGGTACATCCGGTCTCCGGCAACTACTTCAGCACGATCGGCGTGAGCGCCGCCATCGGCCGCACGCTGCAACCAGACGACGAACGTCCGGCCGCCGTCCCGGTTGCGGTCGTCAGCGACGGCTACTGGCGCCAGCAGCTGCACGCCGACCGGACGGCGATCGGCCGTGTCGCGATCCTCAACGGCACCGCGTTCACGATTGTCGGCGTCACGCCGCGTGAGTTTTTCGGCGAGCGCGTGCGGCGGCCCCCCGATTTCTGGGTGGCGTACACGTTCCAGCCGATCATCGAGCTTCGCCCGTCGTTTGTGACCCTGAACGACGTCTACTGGCTCAGCCTGATCGGACGGCTCCGACCGGGCGCGACCCGCGCCGAAGCAGAGCGCGCCGCGACGACCGCGTTGCAAGGCTTCCTGCGCGCCGCGGCCGGCGCGAACGCCGGGCCCGATCGCGGCAAGGAAATCCAGGAATCGCGCATCGAATTGTTCGACGGCAGCGGCGGCGTCTCGGGTCTTCGCACACAGTACGGCGAACCGCTGAAGATTCTGCTGGCGGTCGTGGCGCTCGTACTCCTGATTGCGTGCGCGAACGTCGGCAACCTGCTCCTGACCCGCGCGGCGGCGCGGCAGCGCGAGATGTCCATCCGCCTCGCGCTCGGCGCCGGACGCGGACGGTTGATCCGGCAGCTGCTGACCGAGAGCCTGCTGCTCGCCGCGCTCGGCGGCGCGGCTGGCGTGCTGGCGGCGCGCTGGGTGGTAGTCGCGTTGTTGGCGCTCGTGTCGCGGACCGCGCCAGTGCGGGCGACCGTCGACGGTCCAGTCCTCGGGTTCACGATTGCCGTGACGGTGCTGGCCGGTCTGCTGTTCGGTCTCGCCCCCGCGCTGTATGCGCGCCGGCTCGATTTGGTAGGGGGGCTAAAGTCGCGCATCGGTGCAGACCGGGTGGGGCGCCGTCGCCTGAGCGCCGCCGAAACGCTGGTCGTCGCGCAGATCGCCGTCTCGCTGGTGCTGCTGGTCGGCGCGACGCTGCTCGCGCGCAGCCTGATCAATCTGCAGAACCAGCCGTACGGATTCGATCCGGATCGCGTGCTGCTGGCGCGCTACAATCCGCGGCTCGCCGGGTATCGGCCGGCGACGATTCCGGCGCTTCATCAGCGGATTTACGAGCGCCTGGCGGCGCTGCCCGATGTTCGTCACGCGACGCTCGCGTCCTATAGCCCATTCAGCGGCAACCGGCTCGGGAACACCGGCCACGTATCGGGGTACACACCGAAGCCCGGCGAGAACGTCGATCTCGAGATGGTGTTCGTCGGACCGGAGTATCCGGTCACGCTCGGCATTCCGCTGCGCGCGGGTCGCGCGATCGGATCGCGCGACGGCGCGGGCGCGCCGCGCGTGGCGATGGTCAACGAAGCGTTCGTGCGCCAATACCTCGCTGGCCAGTCTCCGATCGGTCAGCGCTTCGGGTTCGATGACGGCAAGCCGGAGCTCGATTACGAGATCATCGGCGTCCTCGCCGACGCGCAGTTCCACGATCCGAAACAGCCGATTGCACCGATGACGTTTCTGCCGCTGCTGCAGGAGGCCACGCAGTTCGCGCTGCAGGCGGAAGCGATTCTGCAGACCAAAGGCGCCCCCTCCGTGTCGGCGAATGAAGTCCGGCGCGCGCTGCGCGAGGTCGACGGCAACCTGCCGTTGAACGATCCGCGGCCGCTCCGCGATCAGGTCGCCGACCGCTTCGGCAGCTCGCGACTGGCCGCGCGCTTCGTCGGATTCTTCGGCGCGATGGCGCTGTTGCTTGCCTCGATCGGGCTGTTCGGCGTCGTGTCGCAGGCGGTCGCGCGCCGCACGACCGAGATCGGCGTGCGGCTGGCGCTCGGTGCGCAGCGGACCGACGTGCTCTGGATGATGTTTCGCGACACCATCGTGCTGGTCGCCATCGGCGTCATCGTCGGTGTGCCAATGTCGTTCGCCGGAGCGCGGCTGATCGCCAGTCAGTTGTTCGGGCTGGGCCCGATCGACGTGTGGTCGATCGCCCTCTCGGCGTTCACGCTCGTGGCCGTCGCCGGGATCGCCGGCGCCGTTCCGGCACGGCGGGCGTCGCGTGTCGATCCGATGTTCGCGCTGCGCGCCGAGTGATCAGCGCGAGTGTAGATTCCGCGTAGCGTCTGGATTGCCACGACGGCAGCAACTATCCGAGAAGCTGTTTGGCGATCGTGTCGAGCTGCAGGTTGGACGTGCCTTCGTAAATCTGACCGATCTTCGCGTCGCGGTACAGCTTTTCGACCGGGTATTCCTTGACGAAGCCGTTGCCGCCGTGAAGGTTGACGGCGAGCGAGGTGACGCGCTCAGCCACTTCGGACGAGAAGATCTTGCACATCGCTGCTTCCGCCAGGAACGGTTGCTTCGCGTCGCGCAGACGTCCCGCGTTGTATACGAGCAGCCGCGCCGCTTCGAGCTCGGTCGCGGCGCGGGCCAGCTGGTGCTTCACTGCCTGGAATTCGGCGATCGCCTTGCCGAATTGTTTCCGTTCCCGCGTATAGCGGATCGTATGGTCGAGCGCGCCTTGCGCGAGCCCGATCATCTGCGCGCCGATGCCGATGCGCCCCTCGTTCAGCGTTTCAATCGCGACCTTGTATCCTTTGCCGACCTCGCCGAGGACGTTGGCGCGCGGGATGCGACAGTCGTCGAACAGCAGCTCGCAGGTGCTGCTGGCGCGAATGCCGAGCTTGTCTTCCTTCTTGCCGACCGAAAACCCCGGGGTGCCGCGTTCGACCAGGAATGCCGTGATGCCGCGGTAGCCGGCGTCGGGATTCACGTTCGCGAACACGATGAAGAGGTCGGCCTCGTTGCCGTTGGTAATCCACAGCTTTCTTCCGGCGATCGTCCATTCGTCGCCGCGCTCGACCGCTCGGGTGGTCATCGCGAACGCGTCGCTGCCCGATCCGGCTTCCGAAAGCGCATAGGCACCGATGGTGCTGGCTGCCATCGTTGGTAGGTAGCGCCGCTTGACCTCGTCGCTGCCCCAGCGCAGCAGTGCGTTGATGACGAGCGTGTTCTGGACGTCGACGACGACGCCGATGGAAGGGTCGACCCTCGACACCGCCTCGACCGCCAGAGTGGAGTGGAAGAACGTCGCGCCGCCGCCGCCGTAGCTCTCCGGGATTTCGATGCCCATGATCCCCAGCTCGAAGAGCTTGTCGATCAGGGCACGCGGGATCTTGGCGTGCTCGTCCATCTCCCGCACCAGCGGCCGGATCTCGCGATCCGCGAATTCGTACACGCTGGCCTGGAACAACCGTTCGTCTTCGGACAGTGTGGTCAGCGCGCGAGGGATGAGCTCGGTGTTCTCGATCGTCACGACGAAAATCTTAGCACTCGGGACGGCCGGCCGACGGCGTACCGAGCACTCGAAAGCGTCTAAAATAGGACCATGGCCAGTCGGATGCGCATCGTAATCGCCGCCGCCGCTTTGACAATCGCGCTTGGCCTGCAGGGCGGCGCGCCCGCGGTCGCCCGCGGGGAAGCGCATCGCGGGCTGTGGCAAGGTCTCGCCGAAGCGCGCCTGATGGCGGCTGCGCGCGAAGGCGGACAACAGCAGCCGCCGCCGGCGCAGCAAACGCCGCCCCAACAGCCGCCGCCAGCCGATCCGGCGCAGCCGCCGGTCTTCCGCACCGGCATCAACTTCGTCCGGGTCGACGTGATCATCTCGGACAAGGCCGGCAACCCGATCGCGGACCTCTCGCAGGCCGACTTCGACGTAACGGAAGACGGCAAGCCGCAGAAAATCGAAACCTTCAAGCTGGTCAAACTCGACGGCGGACGCGGCGACGCGGTCAAGGACCCGCCACGCGAGATCCGCACCGACTACGACGAAGAGATGGAAGCGGCACGTGACGATGTGCGGCTGTTCGCAATCTTCCTCGACGACTACCACGTGCGCAAGGGCGCAAGCCTCGCCTCGCGGAATCAGCTCTCGCGATTCATCGAGACCCAGCTCGGGCCGTCAGACATGGTCGGCGTCATGTATCCGCTCGAGTCGACGGCGTCCGTGCGGATGACGCGCAATCACTCTGCCGTGATGCGCGGTCTGCAGCAGTTCGAGGGCCGTAAGTACGACTACACGCCGAGAAACATGTACGAGGAACAGTACGCGAACTATCCGACCGAAACGGTCGAGCGCATTCGCAATCAGGTGTCGTTGTCGGCGTTGAAATCGTTGATCGTGCACATGGGATCGCTGAAGGAAGGGCGCAAGTCGCTCATCGTCGTCAGCGAGGGCTACACCTACATGGTGCCGCCGCAGATGCGCAACGCCAACGCACAGCTGCCGGGAGTCGGGAACCCGAACGCGCACAACCCGATGGCCGGCACCAACGACATCAACGAAGACCGCGCCGCCTGGTCGCTCGGGATGGACATGGACAGCGACCTCCGCGAGGTCTACGACACCGCGAACAGAAACAACGTCGCGATTTATTCCGTCGACCCGCGCGGGCTCGCGACATTCGAGTTCGACATCAACGAAGGCATCGGTCTGCAGAGCGACAGCAAGTATCTCAACTCGACGATGGACTCGCTGCGGATGCTGTCGGAGAACACCGACGGCCGGGCGATCGTCAACCGCAACGACCTCGTCGCCGGCATGCGGCAGATCACCCGCGACGCCAGCGCCTACTACCTGATCGGCTACAACTCGTCGCAGGCGCCGTCGGACGGCAAGTTCCACGAGATCAAAGTGCGCGTGAAGCGGCCAGGTGTGCAGGTGCGCGCGCGCAAAGGTTACTGGGCGCTCACCCAGGAGCAGACGGCTCGCGCGCTCGCGCCGCCGAAGGCCGCGCCGCCGAAGGCGGTCGAAGTGGCGCTGGCGGCAGTCAATCGGCCAGGTCGTGCGTCGGTGGTCCGGACCTGGGTCGGCACCTCCCGCGGCGAGAACGGCAAGACGCGCGTGACGTTCGTGTGGGAGCCGCTGCCCAAGCAGCTGGGCGAGAAGCCGGGCTCGCGTGAAGAGCCGGCGGGCGTCACCATCACGGCCGTTGCCCCCGATGGCTCGCCCTATTTCCGTGGTGCGGTTCCGTCGCGCATCACCTTCGACGTGAACCCGGGGAAGATCCAGCTCCGGATGTCCGTCACCGGTGCCGCCTCGCAGGTGCTGGACAGCGAAACTCGAGAGCTCGCGATTCCCGATCTGACATCGACGCAGACCATGATCGGGACGCCGGAAGTCCTGCGCGCGCGCACGGCGCGCGAACTGCAGCAGTTGAAGTCCGATCCGGCCGGCATTCCGATCGCCGCGCGGGAGTTCAGCAGAACCGATCGCTTGATCATTCGCGTGCCGGCCTACGGGCCCGGCGGAACCACGCCGACCCTCAGCGTTCATCTGTTGGGCCGCGCCGGCAACGCCATGAGCGAGCTTGCGCCGGCTCCGGCGCCAACCGCCGGGATGCAGCAGGTGGAACTACCGCTCGCCGCGTTGGCGCCCGGTGAATACGTCGTCGAGATCAAAGCCACCGGTGAGGGCGGCGAAGCCACCGAACATGTCGGGTTCCGTGTGACCAGCTAGCTTGCCATGCGCGCGGTCGTCGCGATCCTCGTCGCCCTGGCGGTGTCGAATGCGGAACCGGCCGGGCGTCTCGTCCAGATCGACGTCAGCGCGGTCAACGCGCGCGGCCAGGCCGTGCTCGATCTCAAGCCGGGAGATTTCCAGCTCAGGGAGGAAGGCGCCGCACAGGCCGTCGACGGCGTGCGATTGGTCCGCGGGGAGCCGCGTCTCGTCGCCGTCTTTCTCGACGAGTACCACGTCGACGCCAGCGCGACGTCGCGCGTTCGTGAAGCGGTCGCGCATTTCGTCGATCAGGACCTCGCACCGACCGATCTCCTCGTGGTGATGAAGCCGCTCGACTCGATCCTGACGATTCGCCTGACGACGGATCGCGCGGACGCGCATCGCGCGATCGAGGCGTTCGAGGGGCGGAAGGGCAGCTACCAGCCGCGCAACACCTACGAGCGCGAGTTCATGGCGGGGACGCCGCCGCGAATCGAGGCGGCACGCATCCAGGTCGCGCTGTCGGCAATCAATGCGCTCACGCTTCAGCTGGGGAGCATGGACGATCGGCGGAAGACGCTCGTCGTCGTCACAGAGGAGATCGGCCGGCCGGATCGGCGCCGCGGGCAGGACCTGCCGACACTCGACACCATCGTCCGGTCCGCGAACCGAGCCAATGTGTCGGTCTATCCGATCGACCCCGGAGAAACCCCGCGCCCCGCCGCGGCCGATCCGCGCAGTGATTCGTTCCAAGTGCTGGCCGGTGAGACCGACGGTCGCACCGCCGCCAACCTCGCGGCCGGCCTGAAGCGCGCCGTCGCCGACGCGACCGACTACTACCTGCTGACGTATCGGTCGTCGCAGCCCGACGACGGAAAGTTTCGCGGCGTGGACGTGCGGGTCGCGCGCAAGGGCGTCACGCTGCGCGCTAGAAAAGGCTACTTTGGCGCGTCGCCAGACGAGGCGCTGCGCGCCGCGATACTCGCCCGGCTGAACGAACCCAAGGCTCCCGCGCCGATCGAACCGGCGCCCCACGCCAGCACGCTCATCCGTCCGTGGTTCGGCATGTCGCGCGGTGACGACGGCAAGACGCGCGTGACGTTCGTCTGGGAACCGGCGGCGCGCGTGCCGGGCGACCGTGTCCGTCACACCGCCAGACGGCTCGTCCTGACGGCGCTGGCCGCCGACGGCTCGGTCATCTTCGAGGGCGCCGTGGCGCCCACCGGACCGGCGGCGCTCGACGAACCGGGAACGACGCCGGTGCGCGCGGTGTTCGACGTCGCGCCGGGCCGCCTGCGCTTGCGGATGACGATTCAGGATGTCGCCGCGCAGGAGATCGACCGCGATGTGCGCGAGTTGTCGATTCGCGACCTGCGTGGCGGGGTGGCGATCGGCACGCCGGAGGTGCTCCGCTCACGCAACGCCCGCGAATTTCGCTCGCTCGATGTCGCGGCCGCGGTGCCGGTGGTGGCGCGCGAGTTCAGCCGAACGGAGCGTCTCCTGATCCGGTTCCCCGCGTATGGCCCATCCGACGCCGCTCCGGATGTGTCAGCCAAGCTGCTCGGGCGGATGGGACACGCGCTGAGGGAGCTGACGGTGTCGCGGGCGTCGATGCCGGGCGGCGAGAACGCGATCGATCTGCCGCTTGCCGGTTTCGCGGCGGGCGACTACACGATCGAAGTGACCGCGGTCAGCGGATCGGCTGACGCCAAGGACCGCCTGGGTTTCCGCGTGACGCCTTAGCTTGCCCCTACGGCAGCTAGCCCCGAGCCCCTAGCCCCTACTGGTCTTTACGCGTACATGCCGCGCATCCGCGTCACGGTCGCGACGCGGCTGATCGCGACGATGTACGCGGCGGTGCGCATGTCGACTTTGTACTTCAGCGACGTTTGCAGCACGGCGTTGAACGCCTCGCACATTTTTGCTTCGAGACGCTCGTTCACTTCCTTCTCCGCCCAGAAGTAGCCGTAGCGATCCTGCACCCACTCGAAGTACGAGGTCGTCAC
>Ga0070672_100002788_pt1 | contig 11204 bp, 9 predicted proteins | sample KBSM13metaG_FD_66151 | JGI IMG/M metagenome (GOLD analysis project Ga0070672, IMG submission 66151) | Miscanthus rhizosphere microbial communities from Kellogg Biological Station, Michigan, USA - KBS M1-3 metaG | ecosystem: Host-associated > Plants > Roots > Rhizosphere > Soil ... | reverse complement strand
TCGTTCCGAATCTTGTGGACTGCACCGCGGGCCACATCGCCCAAGTGGGGCGTTGGCCCTTGATTACTCTCTATGAGGAGCATCTGCCCGTGGCCGCGCTCGTCATCAAACGAGCCATCGATCTGATTGGCGCAAGTGTGGGGCTGCTGCTGACTGCGCCGCTGTTCGCCGCGATCGCTCTCTTGATCAAGCGCGATTCGCCTGGTCCATCGGTTTACGCAGCTCCGCGCGTTGGTCGCAAGGGCGCGCATTTTCGTTGCTACAAATTCCGAACGATGTCCGTAAATGCCGATGCAATCAAACAACATTTACGGGTCCTCAACCAGCGCGAGGGTCCATTCTTCAAAATTGAAAGCGATCCTCGCATCACCCGTTGCGGACGTTGGCTGCGAAAATACAGTCTCGATGAATTACCGCAACTGTGGAACGTTCTCCGCGGTGAAATGAGTCTCGTCGGGCCACGCCCTCACCCTGTCGACGATTTCGCCAGATACCAACTCACCGATTTCTGCCGTCTCGATGTCCGGCCAGGAATGACCGGGTTGTGGCAAACGACCGCTCGTAGGGACCCATCGTTTCAGACGAACATAAGACTCGACCGTGAATATATCCAACGCTGGAGTCTTGCACTCGATCTACGAATTCTCATCAAAACAATTCGAGTCGTTTTTGCCGGCGGAGGCTGCTGACGCCACGTGCCGGAAGCCACCTACAATTCGCCTCTTCGCGCGTGGTCTGCATTCGCTTGGATTCCTGTCGTCGCAATAGCTCAAGTCCTGAAAATTCTCGCCAGTGCACCGGTCGTGCTGTTCTTGCTTGCGCTAACCGCGATGCTGTTCCGTCCACCGGAACTAGCCTGCTCATCGCTCGACCGCGTGGCATTTGTATTGATGCTCGTCGCATTCCTTCTACGTTCCGTTCTCGTCCGGCAGCCTGTCCGTTTTGAGCGCAGCGCGGTGTGGCCTCTCGGCGCGTTGCTGGTTATGAGTTTAGCTAGCGTTGCAACCCAACCCTTCGAGGTCAAGACCTGGAGCGTACTTGCCGCCAAACTGATCGTTCCGTATGCGCTGTTTCACATTGCGCGGCGCTCGTTTCGAACTGAATCTTCGCGCAGGGCACTTGAGACCTTTGCCTTACTCGTCTTGTCTTACTTGTGCTTCATTGCGGTGGCCTTCCTGTTCGGTGCTCGCAGTCTGATCCTGCCTCGTTTCATTCTCGACGAGGGCCTCAGCATTCACATCAACCGCGCCCGCGGCCCTTTTCTCCAGGCCGTCGCCAACGGTGTGACCCTCAACATGCTTGGATTGCTTGCTCTCGACACGTATCGTCGCAGACGCATTCGCGGCGCTTTCGGCGCAGTCCTTCTCGTCGCGCTTCCTGTCGCGATACTTGCCACCAAGACACGCGCGGTCTGGCTCTCATTTCTCGGTTCGGCACTGATTGTCATCCTCTTCAATTCCAACCGCCGGATTCGCCGAGTATGTCTTGCACTGGTCATGACCGCCACCTTTTCCGCGGCGGTAGCGTTCAGTGCGACTACTCTGGGCTCATCCTTGCAGGATCGTTTCGAAGACCGCAGCCCAGTGGAGATTCGGCTCGCTGTCTACCACGCTGCTTGGGACATGTTTCGTGAACGACCGCTACTCGGATGGGGCGTGTCGCGCATGCCCTCACAACTTGAAGAACGCGTCAGCGATTTTCATCTCAACCAGTTCGTCGTTCACAACACGTATCTCGAAATTCTCGTCGAACACGGCTTGCTGGGGTTGCTGTTGTACGGATGGTTGATTGTCCGACTGTTCCGCTTGGCGCGCTGGCGTTCGGCCGCGGATTTGAGTGGCACATTTCTCGACCACGGATTTCGCGAGCTGTGGCCGGTGATTCTCGGTGTCTATCTGCTGAATGGTTTCTTCGTAGTAATGAACTACCAGTTCGTGAACGGATTCCTATACACACTGGCAGGCTTGCTCGCTGGGAAGAACGACACAAAGGATGGGTCAAGTGCGCCCGCCAACTAGCCGGCGATCCAAAGACGGGATACACAAGTTGGGCCATGCCGCTGATTCGGGTCCGCCCAGAAGCGAGGTACGTGAGGCGCAGTCCTTCCTCACCGGTCGCGGCGGCCTCTACCTTGGCGCGCGCTATGGACTCGGCGTCCTCATCAGCCTCGGCAACATGTTTGTTCTAACTTGGTTGCTCGGGCCACATGTCTACGGGCTCTTTGTCACCGCCATCGCCCTTACCTCAGTCCTGGCAAATCTCGTCCGCAGCGGTCTGGATACTTATCTCGTCCGGTGCGAGCGCATCCCCGAGCACCGCGACTACGATACGGCCTCCACTGCGATCTTTTGTTTCTCGATCGTGGCCATGGCGGGCGGAATGGCCGCAGTTCCTTTGCTCACGCGCTGGTTTCACAGTGCCGAGTTTGTTCCCCCATTTCTGGTGACGATGCTGACGATCCCGATCGTTGGCCTCGCCGGTCCTGTTACTGGGAAGCTCGAACGCGCTTTGAACTTCCAAACCGTCGCAAAGATCGAGCTCACCGGGCAATCGCTCGCGCTGGTAACCGGCCTCACGCTGGCGCTCCTGCGAAAGGGCATTTGGGCGCCCGTCGCAGGGCAGCTCGTTTGGCAAGTCTTCGGCCTGCTCGCCGCCTTCCGGGCGGCGCGCTATTTCCCCCGCTTCGTTCTTGACCGCAATCGTCTTAGCGAGATGCTCGCGTTCGGTGTCGGTTACACCGCTTCTCAACGTACCTGGCAGTTGCGTGCGTTGGTGAATCCATTGATTGTGGGGCGATTCGTCGGCGCCGAGGGAGTGGCTTTTGTCGGGCTCGCCATCCGTATCGCCGAAGGATTGGGTTTTCTTCGTACCGCCGCATCGCGCTTGGCCATCGCGAGTCTCGCCCGTCTGCGCCACGATTCTGATTTGCTTCGCGCCTCGTTGCAGAAAGCGCTCCGAGGCCAAGTGATAATTCTTGGGCCTTTGCTCGACGCCTTCGCGATCGCCAGTCCTTTCGTCATCCATCGCGTGCTCGGTGAACGTTGGTATACAGTTCAGCGAATCTATCCACTCATCGCGCTCGCCGTCCTGGTCAATTCGATCTACAACCTCCAATCTGCGGCCTTGTTCGTCATCGGACGCCAATGGATCGTACTACGCGCTTTCGCCTTGCACGTCGCTCTTTTGGTGATCGGCGCGCTGCTGCTTGTTCCCCAGTTCGGACTCATCGGGTACGGCGTCTCCGACTTGATCGCGTGCGCCGCCTATCCGCTGCTGCAGATCGGAACATCGCGCGCCATAGGTTCTATCTCTCACACGCTCTGGGTTTGGGTGCTTGCGTTCAGTGCTCCGCTTTTCTTTCCTTATGCAACCGGAGCCTGGAGATTCGCCGTCTGCTTTCCCGCACCGGTGCTGGTCGCTTGTGCTGCCTGGGCTGAGCGCCACAGGCCAACAAAAAGAGAAGTCCAAGTCTGTTCTGAAATGAAAGAACTCTTACTGCGAGGATAACCGTGCCAGTCGTTGCCTACATCGCGAATCAATTCCCATCGCCTGTCGAACCGTACGTGCAGGACGAAATCCGCGAACTTCGCCGTCGCGGCGTTACCGTCGTCGCTACCACGGCGCGTTGGCCTAAGTTCGCGGCCAGCAATTCCATTTCACCGGACATAAATTTGCAGAAAATCTCCTGGCGCGCTCTGGTCCAAGCAATATTTCTCTTGATTTGCAGATTCCCGCATCTTGCAGACCTCTTTGCTCGAATTCTTTTCGAGGGACAGGAGTCGTTGTCACGCCGCGCCCGTTGTATCGTCCATACGGTTCTTGGCGCCTACTATGCGGTGATACTCCGTCCCTTTCACGTCAATCACATCCACGCCCACCACGGGTATTTCGGGTCGTGGATCGCATTAGTCGCTGCTCGGATTTTGAACGTCGGATTCAGTCTCACGCTTCACGGATCCGATCTTCTTCTTCACCCATCGTTCTTGGATACGAAGCTGGCGAACTGTGATTTGTGTTTCACGATCTCTGAGTACAACCGAACTCATCTGATGCTGCAGTTTCGAAAAATTCCACCCGAAAAAATCATCGTGCAGCATCTCGGCGTTGATATCGCTGAACCATCTTTGTCTTTCGCGGAGCTTCCGCCGACCTGTGTCGTTCTCCTCGCGATTGGGCGCTTACACGCAGTCAAAGACCACGCATTTCTCATCAACGCCTGCGCGAAGCTTCGAGACCGCGGCACGGACGTTTTTTGTCTCATAGCCGGCGAGGGGCCTGAGCGGGACCCTCTCGAACATCAAATTGCTACGCTGGGTTTGGAAGGCCGCATTACTTTGCTTGGCCATGTGCCTCATGAGGAGCTCGACGCGCACTATGCGCTCGCTGACATCGTCGTTCTCACGAGTCGTAGCGAAGGCATTCCTCTGGTACTGATGGAAGCTATGATGCGCGGGAAAGTAGTTCTTGCGCCCGAAATCACTGGCATTCCTGAGCTCGTGGAAAACGGGCGCACCGGCTTCTTATACCAACCCCGCTCACTTGATCAGTTCGTTGCCCAGATAGAGCGACTGCAGCTTGTGGCCCCCTCAATTCAGCGGGTTCGCGTTCAGGCGCGTGCTCACGTGCTCGCTCATTTTGAGCGCACTACCAATCTTGAGATGTTTGCCGACAGATTTCTTGCTCACATCCGAAAACCTTCCACTACCGTCTATGAAAATCCTGTTCTGCAACAAATATAATTTTCGCTTCAGCGGCACGGAGAGCTACCTCTTCGATCTCATGGACCTGCTGCGCGCTCAGGGCCATGAGACAGCGTTATTTTCCATGGCCGATGAGCGCGGCATCCCGACAGCTTTCGACTCCGATTTCGTTTCTCACATCGACTTCAAACAACCCGCAGGCGTCATGCGCCAACTCCGTCTTGCTGCCCACGCCGTTTACTCGCGTGATGCAAGGCGGCGTCTTCGTAGCGTGATAAATAAATTCAAGCCGGATGTGGCGCACATCCGCAACATCTACCACCATCTTTCCCCTTCGATCCTTTGGGAGCTTCGCGCACAAAAAATCCCCGTCATCTACCACGTGAATGACCTCAAGTTGGTCTGCCCGAGTTTCAATGCCGTATCGAACGGTGAGCCGTGCGAGCGGTGCGCGACTGGAAAATTCTGGCACGTCGTTTCAGAAGGATGTTATGGGAAGTCCCGTCGCCAAGCACTGGCGCTTGCTGCCGAAGCCTATGCCCACCGCTGGTTGCGCACGTACGAAAGGTGTGTGGATCTCTTCATCGCCCCCAGTGAGTTCGTACGCAACAAGCTCGTCTCCTCGGGTTTTGAAACAGATCGCATTCAGGTCTTGCCCCATTTCCAAACGGTCATCGCTTCCGATCCGCCTCCTCCCGGCAACTCGATTCTTTACTTTGGGCGCCTCTCCGCGGAGAAGGGAGTTGAAGATCTCTTACACGCAGTGAAAGCCCTGCCCTACATTCGTGTCAATATTGCAGGAGAGGGACCTCAGAAAGCACAACTCGAAGGCATGGCGAGAGAGTTGCGTCTCACCAACGTTCAATTCCTCGGTCACCTTCAGGGGGCTGCACTGTCGCAAGCAATCGCCGGTTCGCGCTTCACCGTCTTCCCATCGCACGCGTTTGAAACTTTCGGTAAAAGTATCGTCGAGTCCTACGCACACGCCCGCTCGGTAGTCGCCTCCGATCTCGGGTCGCGTCGCGAACTAGTCTCGGAAGGTAAGACTGGACTCTTATACCCAGTCGGTGATGTAGGGGCTCTTCGCGCCGCGATTGCCTTTCTCCACGAGGACTTAGGGCTGGCGCTCCGCATGGGGGAGACTGGTCTGCAACTCGTTCGTGACCGTCACAGCCCATCGCGCCATCTCGAGGAACTCGCCAGTATCTATAAAACATTGATTCACAAATCCCATCTTGCTCGTCGTCGCATGAAAGTTGCTTTCATCGGCGGACGCGGCGTCATCTCGAAGTACAGCGGGATCGAGGCCTACTACGAAGAAGTTGGCAGGGAACTCGCGCGTCGCGGACATGATGTCACCGTTTACTGCCGTTCGTACTTCACGCCGCCTCAACAAAAGCACGAGGGAATGAGCGTCGTCCGCATCCCCACCCTTCGCACCAAACATCTGGAGACCGCCATGCACACGTTCCTCAGCAGCTTGCACGTGCTGTTCTCGCGGAATCGCATCGTTCACTACCACGCCCTCGGTCCGTCGCTGTTCTCTTTCATTCCGCGTCTTGCAGGAAAGAAGACGGTCGTTACCGTGCAGGGCCTCGACTGGCAACGCAAGAAATGGAACGCACTGGCGTCGGCTGTTCTTCGCGCCGGTGAACATGCCTCTGCCACCTTACCTGACGCGACCATGGTCGTTTCCCAAACTCTGCGCAAGTATTACGACAATCGCTATGGTCGAGAATCTCTGTGCATTCCGAATGGAACTCATCTCCGCGAACGACGCACGCCCTCGCACTTGTCGGATTGGGGGCTGGCGCCGGATGACTACATTCTTTTCCTCGGCCGCTTCTCGCCCGAAAAAAACTGTCACATGCTGATCGACGCCTACAAACGCCTCGATACGTCCGTCAAATTGGTCTTCGCCGGAGGTTCGAGCTATACCGATGCATACGTGGATCGACTTCGTCGGCACGCCTCCGATCGCATCCGATTTCTTCCCTGGGTTGGCGGCGACGAACTCGAAGAACTTCTTACCAATGCCATGCTCTTCGCGCTGCCTTCAGATATGGAGGGACTATCGCTCGCTCTCCTCGACGCCATGGGCGCCGGCGTTTGCGTCGTCACCAGCGACATTCCAGAGAATCGCGAATTGGTCGACGGCGCCGGCTTTACGTTCCGCCGCGGTGATGTCGAAGACCTGGAACGCGTCCTACAGATGTTGGTTGGAGATTCGGCAGCTAGGCGTTCAGCCGCTGCAGCTGCAAAACAGAGAATTCGGGATCACTATCTTTGGTCCGATATCGCGTGCCGCATCGAAGCTGCATACTTGAAACTTACGGAGAGGCACGCGTCGGAAAAAAGACCGACAGCTGCCTAGAGCGGCCATCCCGGGTTCAATCCTTGCGGCCGTTCGTTTGGCAGCGATAGTACACGGCATCGCAACCGTGTTCGACAGAACACATCACTGCTACGGTTTCCGCGCTTGCATGGAACCGTTTTCTCTGCGGTCGTCGCGATCCTTCGCGCGCTTTGCGGTTAAGATCTCGCCGACGCATGTAAAATCCAACCACACATCATGCGAATCACTCTCTTCGGCGCCACCGGCCTGGTCGGCAACGCGCTTATGCGCGAATCTCCATCCGACTCCATCGCCGGGCTCAGTTCTAAAGATGCCGACATCCGCAAACCCCAAGCCATCGCGCAAGCCCTTGCCGGCACGCGGCCCGATTGGATCATCCTCGCCGCCGCATACACCGACGTCGATGAATGCGAGTCCAACCGCGACCTTGCCTTCGCCGTGAATCGCGATGGCGCCATCAACATCGCTCGCGCCGCGAAAAAAATTCATGCGCGACTTCTGTTCTTGAGTACCGACTACGTGTTCGACGGATCCAAAACCACTCCATATGAGACCTCTGACAAGCGCGCTCCGCAAACTATCTATGGGAAGACGAAAGCTGAAGCCGAAGTACGCCTGATTGAAATCATTCCTGAATGCTGCATCGTTCGAACCTCATGGGTTTACGGAACGGGCGGAAAATGTTTTCCCGAAACAATTCTCAAACTCGCAGCCACGAAACCTGAGATCTCTGTCGTGAATGACCAGCAAGGTTCGCCAACCTATACCGTTGATCTTGCTCGCGCTATTCTTGACCTGTGCACCAAGAACGCGAGTGGTATCGTCCACGTCACAAATAGTGGACATTGCTCCTGGTACGACTTCGCGCAGGAAATCGTGGGTAGCGCCGGACTTCCCGCCCAAATCCGTCCGGTCTCGAGCTCCGAATTCCCACGGCCTGCAAAGCGTCCTTCCTATTCCGTCTTATCGCCCGTAAGTCGTGAGAAACTCGGCATTAAGATGCCCGACTGGCAAGACGCCTTAGACCGCTATTTGGAGGAACGCGATCGCTAAATTCGCGTATGATTGGGCAGCGTTACTGGGGAACCAACTCTGGCAATTCCACGAATGCCTTCCGGTACGCATAATGACGCTCTTTGCAATCCCGTTTTCGGAGAACCCGGGACCATGGCCACCCCGCAATACCTTGAATACATCACACGTTCGAAGCGTCCGTCGCTCAGCACGCAAATGATGAACGCACAGATGAGCGCCCAGATTGATCGTCGTCGCCAAAATCGTGCCGACAACGTCTTCACTCACATCGAAGACGTAACCTACGCTGTCCTCCGCCGTCACACAAAAACCGCCTGACGTAGTTGTTCTTCTTAGCGCTCCTAGCGAACTTTGCGGTAAAAGGTCTCCGTTGGCGGATCGCGCCGAACCTTTCCACTGCAGACAGGTTGAATTGCCACATGCGTTGCTTGAGTCTGTGGACAGAAGTAACGTGGACGTTGCAGAGCGAGGGCACTAAGCTAGTTCCGAGATGGTTTTTGTTTCCTTTCGGGACCCAAAATCAATGCTGCGAAAGTTACGTCTGATTCACTTAGTGTTCATAGTGTCGATCCCGCTCTGCGCATGGGTCGCGCAGAGTTCCTGTCCTTCTAACAGCAGCGATTGGACCTTGTGGCATTGGGTGATCACGGAGTTGGCGGTTTATTCAGCGTTTGTAGGATTTTTCTATCGCCGGAAGCTGATGCGTAGCTCGGAGGCGGCATTGCGAGGGGATGCCTCTAACTCGAAAGCTCTTAAACAGTGGCAAGCAGCGCAGATCGTCAGTATGGCAGCGGCGGAAGCAATTGCCTTTTATGGAGTAGTCTTGCAGATGGTTCTTGGCAGTCCACTTTCACAGGCGTCATCCTTTTACACGATTGGTTTACTTTTGCTGCTGCTCTGGAGGCCCAGATATCGACAGCAGCCTTGTCAGCCTGCGATGAAGTGTTCATCTTTAGGTGTTGTCATCACGCGGTTGAGCTCACGAAAGAGCTAGGCTAGTCCAGCTACTAGCTCGGAGCCAATCCATCTTCAGTAACCATACTCTCCCTCAACCCCTGCAAAACGCAGTAGCAAAAGCAAAACGCAGCGGGTGACCCATCCGCCAGCTCGCTCCTAACTCCTTCCATCTCAGCAAATTCGTTCCTCTGAGCATTTGCCATGCGCGTGCACAAGTGAGAGTGGCGCGCGAACGAGGCCGCCGGTCTCCCTGGGCGTAACCAGCGACTCAGGGGCCAGAGGAGGTTTCATGTCGATCCTATTTGTCCTCCTGATGTTCCTTCTGATCATGTCGTTCAGCTACTTTCGCACGCGCAACAACGTCACCGTTCGGCCACAGCCCTCGACTTCGCCTCAAGTCCCGCACGTAGAGCGCGAACTCGGATTCCAGATTCCGCGAGGCTACTGCTTTCATCCCGGACACACTTGGGTGATGAAGGAAGCCAACGACAATGCGCGGGTTGGACTCGATAGTTTCGCCGCCAACCTCATTGGCAAGATCGATGGCATCGATGTTCTTGCCGAGAACCGCTGGGTGCGACAAGGCCAGAAGTTGGTGACGATTCATTCTGGCGGCGAATCGTACGAACTTGTTTCGCCGGTGGAAGGTGTGATCACCGAAATCAATCGCGACATCCTCGACGAACCTACGCTCGCCAGCCGCGATCCGTATCAGAAGGGCTGGATTGCTACTGTGAAGTCTCCCGACATCGCCATCAACCAGAAAAATCTCGTGCAGGGCGGAATGGTAGCGCCGTGGTTGCAGAACAATGTCACGCGCCTGAATGGCATGGTGGCGCAACTTGCCCCAACTATGGCAGCCGACGGTGGATTGCCGATGCCCGGCTTGCTAACCCGCGTCTCACCTGAATTGCGACAGAAGTTGCTGAAGGAATTTTTTCTTGCGTAATCGCCGCATGCGTAGCGATCGCTAGTAATCACACTTGAAAGGAGAACGACCATGGAAACCGGCAGAGCGATCCTGGTGGACATCACGAAATGCATCGGGTGCCGGAGTTGCGAGCAAGCGTGCAAAGAAGCACACGGATTTCCAAAAGAAACGGAAGCGCATCTTTCTCCGACAGCGCTGACGGTGATTGAAGAACGCGGCGACAAGTATGTCCGCAAGATGTGCATGCACTGTCAGGACCCAGCGTGTGCGTCTGCCTGCTTGGTGGGGGCGCTGAAGAAAACATCAGCGGGACCAGTAACCTACGACGGCACAAAGTGCATCGGATGCCGCTACTGCCTGGTGGCTTGCCCGTTCAGTGTTCCGCGCTATGAATGGTCGAAGCTCGTTCCTTACGTCAAAAAGTGTGATATGTGCGCGGCGCGTCAGGCAAAAGGTGCTCCACCAGCATGCGTCGAAGCTTGTCCCACGGGCGCGTCGATTGTCGGAGACCGCGCCGAAATGCTCGAAGAAGCTGAGCGCCGCATTCTTGCCGGCGGCTACGTCAAACACATCTATGGCAGCGAGGAGGCCGGGGGCACATCCGTTTTTTTCATTTCCGATGTCCCTTTCGAGAAGTTGGGGTTTGTGGCGGCTCCGACGCAGCCGTTGCCAACCCTCACCGCGAATGCCTTGGGTGACGTTCCCACAGTCGTTCTCGTCGGCGGGGCGCTCCTCTCGGGCTTGTACTGGATTACGCAACGCCGTGCCGAAGTTACCGCCACAGAAACTAACGCAGTGCGGACCAACGAAACAGAAAGGAGACAATCATGACTCGCACTCTGCCGAGACTCACTTTATGGCGTGCGATTGTCGCAGCGATCTTCGCCGTGGGACTTTATGCGACCTACGCACGTTTCTTCCTCGGGTTCCAGAAAGCAACCAATCTCACGGACCCGCAACCGTGGGGACTCTGGGTCGGATTGGGTACACTCTGCGGCGTTGGCCTCTCGGCAGGCGGCTTTGCAATCGCGGCCGCTGTCTACCTGCTCGGATTCGAACGCTATCGTCCGGTGTTGCGCGCAGCTGTGCTCGTGAGCTTCCTCGGATACTCAAGTGTGATTGCAGGCATGATGTATGAACTCGGTCTGCCGTGGCGCATCTGGCATCCGATCGTGATGTGGAATCGTCACTCGGTACTCTTCGAAGTCTCCTGGTGTGTCATGCT
>Ga0070672_100002786_pt1 | contig 11207 bp, 8 predicted proteins | sample KBSM13metaG_FD_66151 | JGI IMG/M metagenome (GOLD analysis project Ga0070672, IMG submission 66151) | Miscanthus rhizosphere microbial communities from Kellogg Biological Station, Michigan, USA - KBS M1-3 metaG | ecosystem: Host-associated > Plants > Roots > Rhizosphere > Soil ... | reverse complement strand
GCTGCCGCTGCCGGCGTCACGCGCGGCGCCGTTTACTGGCACTTCCGCGACAAGGCACATCTCTTCGACGCGCTTTGCGAGCGCGAGCAGCTCCCAATGGAGGCGATGCTGGCGTGCGCGGGCGAGGTGCGGCAGAAGGATCCGTTGAGAGCGCTGCGCACGCTTGCGGTCGACGGCCTTATGCGCCTTGCGACCAACGCCCGAACCCAGGCCGTATTCGACGTCATCTTCCACAAATGCGAGTTCGCCGCCGAGTTCGCCTCGGTCGCCGGCCGCCGTCACGCTACCGACCGAGGCTGCCTCGCCAACGTCGAGCGCCTCCTGAAGCAGGCCGTCGACACCGGACAGCTTTCGGCCAATACCGACACGGAGCTCGCCGCGCGCTGCCTAAATGCATACATGGTCGGGTTGATGCACGAGTGGGTGCAGCGGCCGGAGGCCTACGATCTTGCGCAGGCCGCGCCCGCAATGATCGACTGCGTCCTCGCCGGGCTGGTCGAGAAGCCGCCCATGCGCCGCCGCAGCAAGGCGGCGCGCCCGGGCATCGCCGCAAGCCCTGCTGCGGACAAGCGAGGGCCCTCGCGACCGTCGCGGCGTGCGGCGCGCAGCTAAAGCGCCTTCTATCGCCGATCGTCGAGCCCGCGGCAACCCCGCCGAGGGGCATAATCGCGATTTTCAGCCGGGCATCCCACTTCATGAGCACTTTCGAAAAGATCGGCGTCGTTGGCGCCGGAACGATGGGCAACGGCATCGCGCAGGCATGCGCGGTGTCGGCACTGGATGTGGTCATGGTCGATGTCTCGAGCGACGCCGTGGCGCGCGGAATTGCGACAGTAACCGGCAGCCTCGACCGGCTGCAGAAGAAGGAAAAGATCGCGGTCGCCGACAAGGAGGCGGCGCTGAAGCGCATCACGGGCACGACGCGGTATGACGATCTCGCGGCCTGCGATCTCGTGATCGAGGCGGCGACGGAGAACGAAGAGCTGAAGGTCAGGATCCTGAAGCAGGTCGACGGGCTCGCGCGTCCCGACATGATCATCGCGACCAACACTTCGTCGATCTCCATCACGCGTCTCGCGGCCACGACGTCGCGTCCGGGCAAGTTCCTGGGAATGCATTTCTTCAACCCGGTGCCAATGATGTCGCTCGTGGAGGTGATTCGCGGACACCTGACCGAGGATTCGACGGTCGATGCCGTCGCGGGTTTCGCGAAGGCGCTGGGCAAGACGCCGATCGTCGTGCGGAACAGCCCCGGCTTCGTCGTCAACCGGATCTTGTGCCCGATGCTGAACGAGGCGATCCTCGCCCTGCAGGAAGGGCTCGCGAGCGCCGAGGACATCGACAACGGAATGAAGCTCGGCTGCAGCCATCCGATCGGCCCCCTCGCGCTGTGCGACATGGTGGGCCTCGACGTGCTGCTCGCGGTGATGGAGGTGTTCTACCGCGACTTCAACGATCCCAAGTACCGGCCCGCGCTGCTGCTGAAGGAGATGGTGGCGGCGGGACGTCTCGGCCGCAAATCGGGCCGCGGCTTCTATACGTACGCCGGCTCGTAGGGGTGAATGCTCTACTCCCGTTGGCGCCCATCGCCGATCGAGAACGTAGGCCGGAAGTGGCATAGAATCCGCCGGTTGGGATTGCGGACCGACCCTCGATAACGTCGGCCGGCCCACGGCATCGAGGAGGACAACTGTGCCTGCGACTTCCGCTCTGGATACCTTCCCGCGGCTTCTCCTGCATCACGCGAAGGTACGCGGCGATCGTCCCGCGACGCGCGAAAAGGACCTCGGTATCTGGCAGACCTGGACCTGGTCGCAGGTTGCCGACGAAGTTCGCGCGATCGCGTGCGGGCTCGCCGCACAGGGGTTTGGCCGCGGGATGCACCTTGCGATCATCGGCGACAATCGGCCGCGGCTCTACTGGTCGATGCTGGCGGCGGAAGCGCTCGGCGGCGTGCCGGTGCCAATGTACCAGGACGCGCCGGCCGCCGAGTTCGTCTACGTGCTGCACGACGCCGCGATCGTGTACGCGATCGCCGAGGACCAGGAGCAGGTCGACAAGCTGGTCGAGGCGATGCCGAGCGTGCCCACGCTGCGTCACGTCTATTACGACGACCCGCGCGGGCTTCGGCACTACGAAGGTGTCCTGGGTTACGACGAGCTGACGCGGCTTGGCCGCGAGCACGATCACGCTCATCCCGGCTTCTACGACGAGCAGATCGCCGCAGGAAAGGCGGACGACGTCTCGGTGATGCTCTATACGTCCGGCACCACCGGCAAGCCGAAGGGTGTTCGCCAGACGCACGCGGCGTTCATCGCCGCCGCCAAAGGCGGGTGCGAGTTCGATCGGCTCACCTCGGCGGACAGCATCCTGTCGTACCTGCCGATGGCGTGGGTCGGCGATCACCTGTTCTCGTTCGCGCAGTGGATGTACGCGGGATTCACGATCAACTGCCCCGAGTCTGCCGACACGGTGATGACGGATTTGCGCGAGATCGGGCCCACCTACTATTTCGCCCCGCCGCGCGTGTTCGAGAACCTGCTGACGCAGGTGATGATTCGCATGGAAGACGCGAGCGCGCCGAAGCGCTGGCTCTTCCGCCGTTTCACCGCCGTTGCGCGCCGCTGCGGCTCGGAGATCCTCGACGGGCATCCGGTGAGCATCGCCGACCGGCTTCTCTACGCCCTCGGGAACGTGCTGATCTACGGCCCTCTGCGGAACGTGCTCGGGATGAGCAACATCCGCATCGCGTACACCGCGGGAGCGGCGATCGGCCCGGACCTGTTCCGGTTCTATCGCTCGATCGGAATCAACCTGAAGCAGCTGTACGGGCAAACGGAAACCTGCGCGTATGTGTGCCTGCAACCGGATCGCGGCGTCAGGTTCGACACCGTCGGTTTGCCGGCCCCCGGGGTGGAATTGAGGCTCGCCCCGAGCGGCGAGGTGCTCGTGCGCGGCCCGATGCTGCTCAAGGAGTATTACAAGCGCCCTGACGCGACCGCCGAGTCGATCGACGCGGACGGCTACTTCCACACCGGCGACGCCGGCGTGATCGACAACGCAGGACATCTCCGGATCATCGATCGCGCGAAGGACGTGGGGCGCCTCGCGGACGGCACGATATTCGCGCCGAACTACATCGAGAACAAGCTCAAGTTCTTCCCCCACATCAAGGAAGCCGTCGCATTCGGCGCGGATCGGGACCGCGTCTGCGCGTTCGTCAATATCGACATCGGCTCGGTCGGCAACTGGGCCGAGCGCCGCGCGCTGCCGTATTCGGGGTACGCCGATCTCGCGGGCAAACCGGAGGTGTACGAGCTCATTCGCGAATGCGTCGAGCAGGCGAACGCCGAGCTCGCAACCGAAGGCGACCTCGCCGCGTCGCAGATCCACCGTTTCCTAATCCTGCACAAGGAGCTCGATCCGGACGACGACGAGCTCACCCGTACCCGCAAGGTTCGGCGCGGATTCGTGGCGGAGAAATACCGCGTGCTGATCGACGCGCTTTATTCCGATCGCAGCGTCCAGCACGTCGAGACCGCCGTCAAGTTCGAGGATGGACGTTCGGGCACCGTCTCCGCCGACCTCGCGATTGCCGCGGCGAAGACGTTCCCGGCGCACGCTCGGGCGGCGGCATGAGGGTCGCCCGGTGAGTGGGGAGACTCGCCGCATCGGCGACGTCGTCCTCAAGCTCGACCACATTTCCCTCGCCTTTGGCGGCGTCACCGCGCTGACCGACATCTCGTTCGACGTGCGCGAGCACGAGGTGCGCGCGATCATCGGGCCCAACGGTGCCGGCAAGAGCTCGATGCTCAACGTGATCAACGGCGTCTATCGACCGCAGAAGGGAACGATCACGTTCCACGGCACGGAGCGGCGGGGCATGGACACGCACACTGCCGCCGCCCAGGGCATCGCGAGAACGTTCCAGAACATCGCGCTCTTCCGCGGGATGTCCGTGCTCGACAACATCATGACGGGCCGCAACCTCAGGATGAAAGCGACCTTTCTCGAGCAGGCGGTCTGGTGGGGGCGCGCGCGCAACGAGGAGCTCGCGCACCGGCGCAAAGTCGAGGAGGTGATCGAGTTCCTCGAGATCCAGCACATTCGCAAGACGCCCGTCGGCCGCCTGCCGTACGGCTTGCAGAAGCGGGTCGAGCTCGCCCGCGCGATCGCCGCGGAGCCCACGTTGCTGCTGCTCGACGAGCCGATGGCGGGAATGAACGTCGAGGAGAAGCAGGACATGTGCCGGTTCGTGCTCGACGTGAACGAGCAGCACGGCACGACGATCGTGCTTATCGAGCACGACATGGGCGTGGTGATGGACATCTCGGACCGCGTGGTGGTGCTCGACTACGGCAAGAAAATCGGCGACGGCACGCCGGACGACGTGCGCGGCAACCAGGCGGTCATCGACGCGTATCTCGGCGTCGCGCATTAGGCGCCGGGGAACGAATGCGCGAAAGAGCGCGAAACAGCGCGAAACAGCGTGACGGAACCGAAGGAGCGCGATGAGCTTCTTTTTCGAGGTGTTGATCGGCGGCCTCCTGTCGGGCGTGATGTACTCGCTCGTGGCGCTCGGCTTCGTGCTGATCTACAAGGCGTCCGGCGTGTTCAACCTCGCGCAGAGCGCCATGGTTTTCTTCGCGGCGCTCACCTACGTCGGGCTGCTCGAGGTCGGCCTGCCGCCGTGGGGCGCGATCCCGGCGACGCTGGTCGTCATGATCGTGCTGGGCCTCGTCACCGAGCGGGTCGTGCTGCGCCCCCTCGTCAACCAGCCGCAGATCACGCTGTTCATGGCCACCATCGGCCTCACGTTCTTCATCGAAGGCCTGGCGCAGCTCGTGTGGGGCGCGAACGTGCGCGGCCTCGACCTCGGGCTCCAGGACGAGCCGATCCAGTGGGTGACCGACAAGACCGGCATGAGCATCTCGAAGTTCGACCTCGCGGCTGCGGCGGTAGCGGCGGCGCTCGTCACCATGCTCGCGCTCTTCTTCAACCGCACGCGAATCGGACGCGCGCTGCGGGCGGTTGCCGACGACCATCAGGCGGCGCTCGCGGTCGGCATTCCGTTGCAGCAGATCTGGGCGATCGTCTGGGGCGTCGCCGGGGCGGTCGCGCTGGTCGCGGGCCTCATGTGGGGTGCGCGCAACGGCGTGCAGTACGCGCTCACGTTCGTCGCACTGAAAGCGCTGCCCGTGCTGATCCTCGGCGGATTCGACTCGATACCGGGCGCGATCGTCGGCGGCCTCATCATCGGCGCGTCGGAAAAGCTCGCCGAGGTCTACATCGGTCCGCTCGTCGGCGGCGGGATCGAAGGCTGGTTCCCTTACGTGCTGGCTCTCGCGTTCCTGCTGATCCGGCCGGAGGGGCTGTTCGGCGAGAAGATCATCCGCCGTATTTGAAATAGGGTCAGAAGACGAGTTCCGCGCCGCCGCCCCTCTGCCGCCCCCAATTCCCTTTGCCCGCCCCCTCTGCCGAAGCCTCTCTGCCCGTCGTCCGCTCATCTCCTGCCCATCACAAATAATTCGTCTCTGACCCCAATTAAAAATGCTTTACCGCGAAGCAGGCCAGTTCAAGACGTCCTACCAGACGGACGCCGCGATCTTTCCCATTCTGCAGGACAAGATCGCCGTCGCAGCGATCGTGCTCTTCGCATTCCTGGTCGTTCCGTTCATCGCCACGCCGTACATCTTCACCGGCATCCTTATCCCGTTCCTGATCCTGTCGCTGGCGGCGCTCGGGCTCAACATCCTCACGGGCTACGCAGGCCAGATCTCGCTCGGCACCGCCGCGTTCATGGCAGTGGGCGCGTTCGCGTCATACAACTTCCTGCTGCGCGTTCCTGGCATTCCCGTCCTCCTGGCGTTTGCCGGCGGCGGCGTCGTTTCGGCGCTCGTCGGCGTCGTGTTCGGGCTGCCGAGCTTGCGCATCCGCGGCTTCTATCTCGCGGTCGCCACACTCGCCGCGCAATTCTTCATCCTGTGGTTCCTCGCCAAGGTCGGCTGGGTCACGAACTACAGCTCATCCGGCGTGATCACCGCGCAACAAGTCGTCATTCTCGGCTACGCGTTCACGACGCCGGAGGCCAAGTACCTGCTCGTGCTGTCGATCGTAGCCGTGATGGCCCTCGCCGCGAAGAACATGGCGCGCGGCAACGCGGGTCGGTCGTGGATGGCCGTCCGCGACATGGACGTCGCGGCGGAGGTGATCGGCATCCGGCTGATGCGCGCGAAGCTGCTCGCATTTGCCGTGAGCTCCTTCTACTGCGGTGTCGCCGGCGCTCTCTTCGCTTACGCGTATCTCGGCACCGTCGAGCCCGAGGCGTTCAATCTCGATCTTTCGTTCCGGATCCTGTTCATGATCATCATCGGCGGCATGGGGACGGTGCTCGGGGCATTTCTCGGCAGCGCGTTCGTCACGCTCCTGCCGGTCCTCTTGAGCGTGTCGGTGCGCTTCCTCGACCGCAATCTCAACCTGCGCATCGCGGAAAGCACCATCTCGAACCTCGAGCTGATGGTATTCGGCAGCCTCATCATCTTCTTCCTGATCGTCGAGCCGCATGGCCTTGCCCGCCTGTGGCAGATCGGGAAGGAAAAGCTGCGCCTCTGGCCATTCCCGCATTGATCTGGCGGCGCAGGTGATCGCCCTCGCGATTGTCGTCGCGGCGACAGACAGTCGGCCCTTCTTGATATAGAAGGCGATTTGTCGTCAGACGAGCGGCCTTTGTGCACACGTTTGTTGCTCATCGGGCTAGGGAGCGACTTCGTGGACCCGCGAATTTCCCGGAAGCGTCATGGCAAAAAGGGCGAAATCACAAACCAGCGCCGCAGGGACACCGCAAGGAACGGCGCGCGGTGGGGATCAGACACGCGCTCCGTCGCCAGATGTTGTATTGAATGCGCCGTGGGCGACAGATCTTTCCGAGGAGCTAAAGCGACGCGTAATGGCCGAGACACTCGTGCGTCTGATTCCAAGCGGCGGCTTCGTGTGTCGCAAGGGCGACCGCGCCGAGCATTGGATCGGCATCGTTTCAGGGCTGGTGAAGGTCTCGAGCGTTTCTCCCGAGGGCAAGCCCACGACGTTCATCGGCGTGCCGTCCGGGGGATGGTTCGGTGAAGGAGCTTTGCTCAAAAGGGAGTCGAGACGTTACGATGCCATTGCGCTCCGTTCCAGCGTCGTGGCTTACATGCCACGCAACACGTTCTTCCTGCTGCTCGATACCAACGTCCACTTCAACCGGTTTCTTTTGGTTCAACTCAACGAACGGCTGGGGCAATTCGTCGCGATGGTCGAGCACCAGAGGTTTCTCCGTCCCGATGCGAGAGTGGCCGCGGAACTCGCCGCATTGTTCAATCCCGTTCTCTATCCCGGAAATCATTCGATCCTGCCGATCTCTCAAGAGGAGCTCGGCCCGCTGCTCGGGCTCTCCCGCCAGCGGGTGAATAGCGCTTTGCACAGGCTCGAGCGCGCCGGACTCCTGACCGTCGACTATGGCGGCGTCACGGTAAAAGATGTCCAGGGGCTACGCGAATACGCTGGCTGACGAGCGGAGCGAGAAAGCGTCGCTGCCTGGCCTGCGCTCAACAGCGGCGAGCATGTCGATGCGCTCGTTATGAGCTGACGCACGATCCGTAGCATGCTGATCGGACGAGAGCTCTTCAACGACACGCACAGCCCGAAGACCAATCACGCCGAGGGGATCACGATCCGGCGGACCCACTGCGAGTTGTCTTCGCGGACAGACTTGACCGACGACTTCCATTCGGCCGAGGTCGGTTGGACGTTCCCGGCCACATCGATTGCGCGCGAAACAAGCGCATGCGGACCTGGCGACACTTCATTCCAATCGATCGACCAAAGGGTCCATGCAAAGGCACCGCCACGTTCGCCTAACCGCGTTGCACGCCATGCGGATCCGTCGACACGCACTTCCACCGCTTTCAATGCCGACGGGCCGCCCCACGCTGCGCCGCTGATCCTGTACGCGTATCCGCCCTTTGCATCCTTACGTCGCGTGACGCGGCCAATCACCGACTTGAGCCGATTCCTGGAGATCGACGTTTCGAGCACGGTGCCAGCATCCGGTGTCCCGGCCTCCCGCAGGGTGTGATAGTTGCGCGCCATGTGGCCGCCTTCGTAGCGGCGATCGAGCACTTCGATCCGGTTCAGCCATTTGATCTGGGTCATGCCGTACCACCCCGGCACGATCAGTCGGAGGGGGAATCCGTGCTCGGGTGACAGCGGACTTCCATTCAGAGCATAGGCCAACATCGTGCCGGGATTCAGCGCATCCTGCACGTACAGGCTGCGGCCATGGGCGGCCGGGGCGGGTGCGTCGGGCTCCCGCTCCAGATCCATGCCGAAGAACGCGATCTCGCGCGCTTCCGACCGCAACCCGCATTCCTTCAGGATCGGCGCCAGGCCGACACCGGTCCACATGCCGTTGCTGACCTGGCCGTTAGCCGAACCGTAGGCGTTGTTGCCTGAGCACTCGATCGTTACGGCAACCTCGCGTCTGTCGGTTCGCTGCTTGATCTGGTCGAGCGTGAGCTCGCGGGGTTTGTCGACGAAGCCGCCGATGCGCAATCGCCAGTCCGCGAGCGATGTCTGGACCGTCCGCGTCTGATGGAAGACGAAGAATTCGTCCTGGGGCGTCTTCCACGAGGTGAGACGCCGGAGGTCGAAGAACTTCACGCGCGGATTCTCCGCGCCGTTCTCCACCCTGTAACCGTCGAGGTCCGCGAAGTCGACCACCTCTTCGCCCTCTTCCAGCGCGCACAGTTCGGGCGGAATGCCGACAAGTGCCAGGCTGGCTACGGCCTTCAGGATTGCCCTCCGGTCGCGATCTAAGCCCAGGTTGTCCTCCGGACTTCTAGATCCCGAGGCCCGGCTTTACATCGGCCGCGCGCCACGCGTGAGCAATGCGCTTTTGCAATGCCGCGGCCTCGCCTGCACGGCCCTGTGCCGCCAGCGCCGCCTGCAGGCCGTACAGGCCACGCCCGTTTTCCGGGTTGCGCTCGAGATCCTCGCGGTAGACCTTCTCGGCACCGCTGAAATCGCGTGCGCGCATCAACGCGGCGCCCAGCGCCTGGCGCGAGGAGAGATACCACGCCGGCGGGTCGTCCTGCGCCAGCGCATCCTCCGCAATGACCGCCTCGCGCAGCCAGCCGATCGAAGTCGGAAGGTCGCCGCGCAGCAGCGCGCCGCGGCCTTCGAGGTAGCGTTGGGCAAGCGCGACCACCGCCCCCGACGTGTTGTTGCCGAAGGGGACGCTCTTCGGCAGATCGTTGACGGTCCTGACAAATTTCGCCCCTTCGCTCATCGCGTCGGGCGTCTGGTTCTTCGCCACGAACGCAAGCGTGCGCGCGAAGTGCCAGATCGCCACAGTCAGCGGCACCTCCGCAGGTGGCTTGGGCAGAGCGAGGATGTCGTCCCAGCGCCCGAACTGGAGCAATACCATCGCCGGGGTAACCATGAAAAAGTCGAGCTGCGCCGCCTCTTTCGTCCAACGCTCGGCGTGCGCGTAGAGTCTGTTCGCGGCGGCGATCGCGCGCGTCGCGTTCCCCGCCAGCGCGTTGGTCACGGCAAGAAAATGCAGGTTGTGGCCGTAGTAGGCGACGCTATAGAAGGTCGCGCCGCCCGACTTCGGCAGCGCTTCGTCCGCCTGTACCGCGGCCTCGTTGGCGCGCGCGGCCCGCGGATAATCGCCGGTGCGGATGTAGATGTGCGCCGACATGTGCAGCAGGTGCCCGGCGGCCGGCGCGAGCTTCTCGAGCCGCATGGCGGCCTGAAGAGCCTTCTCCGGATGCCGCGAACCTTCGATAACGTGGATGTAGTAGTGATTCGCGCCGATGTGGTCGGGCCGCTGCGCCATCGCGCGCTCGAGCACGCTGGCGGCCTCCGCCATGCTTGCATCGCTCGTGTGCAGATTCATGAGGCTTTCCGCGTACAGCACCGCGGCGTCGGTGTCGTTCGGATAGCTGCGCGCAAGATTCTTCATCGCGCTCATGTACGCAGTCTGCAGTGGTTGCGGATTGGCACCCGGATCGGGGCTGTAGCGCTTAGCGAGCGCGTCGATGTACGCTTGCTCGGCCGCGGAGGCGTTGGATTTCAGCGCGAGCGCCCTTTGCACCTCGGTGTACGCCGTCTTGTGCGCGTCACGGCTCATGGACTGATTGATGTTGGGACCGAGGGCCAGCGCGATCCCCCAATGCGCCATCGCCAGGCCGGAATCCAGTTCCAGCGCACGCTGGAACGATCTGATCGCGGCTTCGTGATTGAAGGCGAAGACGAGCTTGAGCCCCTGGTCGAAGTACGCCTGCGCCTGGGCGTTCCGAGTCGACACGGGGTGGTGCAGCGTCCCGAGGCCGCGTTCCAGTGCGACCGGCGCCGTGGGCGCGCCGGATGGCGCCATGGTGTGGGCCGACACGCATACGGGAACCACCAGGGACAACAGTATCGAGATGGGCAGCACAGGCTTTACCGGGAGTTTTAAGGGCAGCTGCACATCCGTTCCAAAGTGCGAGGTCCGTTGCTTCACGATCCACCCAAAAACTCCCGACCTCAATCCACGCGACCACGCCATGTACCGCACAAATGCTCCATCGAAATTGCGGTCCACGATCGCGTTTCCCCGCGCCGGCGTGACGTGCGATGTGCTCGCGATTTGTTCTCGCGATTTGTCCTCAATTGTCACTTCGATGACAGTTTTTCCCCCGCGAATGACATACAAATCATTTTAGTCCGGTGGCAGCTGGCGCGTATAAGAAAGCAGACCGCCGGGCGAACTCAACCGAAGGAGGTTTGGAGATGGAAACGTATCGCTTCGTACGAAGTGCCGTGATCGTGCTGCTGGGGCTGTTGTGTGCGGTAACAGAAAGCGCGGCGCTCACACCGCCCGAGATCCTCGTGTTATCGAACCGGGCCGATCTGATTTCTGGCGGCGACGCATTGGTGCAGGTCAACCTTCCGCCAAGCGTGCCGGCGAACGGATTCAAGATCCTCCTCAACGGCACACTCGTCAACAGCATGTTCGCAATGCGTCCGAACGGCCGCTTCCAGGGGGTCGTGACCGGATTGCGCAATGGCGATAATCTTCTCACCGTGCGTTCGGTTTACGGGAGCTCCCAGATCACCATCACCAACCACCCGATCGGCGGACCGGTGTTCTCGGGCGGCGGACAACTCCAGCCCTGGATCTGTGC
>Ga0070672_100002782_pt1 | contig 11217 bp, 13 predicted proteins | sample KBSM13metaG_FD_66151 | JGI IMG/M metagenome (GOLD analysis project Ga0070672, IMG submission 66151) | Miscanthus rhizosphere microbial communities from Kellogg Biological Station, Michigan, USA - KBS M1-3 metaG | ecosystem: Host-associated > Plants > Roots > Rhizosphere > Soil ... | reverse complement strand
CAGCTGCAGTTGCACCCACAACTGCGCACATCCTCGGCTACGGCCGGGCGTCCACCAATGACCAGGATCTGACCGCGCAGCCCCACGGCCTAGCCGCCCTTGGCGTCCCCGTTGAGCGGATCTACGTCGACCACGGACTGACCGGCAGAAACAAGGAACGGCCCGGACTCGGCGAAACCGTGACTTTCGGCGCTATTTGGCGTCGTTTTGTGATCGCTAAATGGCGCCCAGAGCACGGCGCGAGGGCCTGGCCTAATCCCTCCGTCTCGTATCCCTGGGGTTTTGAGGCACAAAGGTTTCGAGACACCGAATCGGGTTAAGAGAACGAGTCGGCTCAGAGGGAACGTCTAGTGGAAACTTCTCGCCTAAGGGCAGCAGCGCGCGTGGACCTAATCCCCGCCCTGATTCCCGGCACGATCCTGGAGGACTGACCGCCGGTACGTGCTTGGCGTGAATCCCAGGGTCTTTTGGAAGTCGTTCGTCATATGGGCATGGTCGGTGTAGCCGAATTCGGCAGCTATCCCCGCGAGGTCTGCAGCCTGGTCGGTCCGTGACCGATCAGCGGCCTCCTGCAGGCGGCGCCGTCGAATGAGCGCGGACGGGCTCAGGCCGATGTACTTCCCCGCCACCCGTTGAAGGGTTCTCGGCGACACAAACAGACGCGCCGCAACGTCCTCAATGCGGAGCACGTCGCTGCACGTTCCGATAATGTCCATCATCGCGTTGGCAAGAATGCCCTCCTCTGACACCTCCGGACGCTGCGCTACCAGCCAACCAGCGAAAGCCTCCACAGCGTGTTGCCGACGCTCCTGTGGATCGGGTCCGCCCATGGGCTCCGACACTGAGGCATGCAGATCCGCAAGCGGCAGTGGCAGCTGGGAATCCCGCAGGCTCCCTGGATCGTGCGTGAAACGCGGAACCAGCGCGGGACGCAGGAGAGCCCCCACCGCCCAGCCCCGGCCTGTGAGGTCGCGATGTGATCCACGTGTTGTCGGGCCTGCGAACTCAACACGATCCTTCTGGACAACAAGGTTGGATGCAGGGAATGCGATCAGATGCTGGCGTGACGTGTGCCCCGGCTCAATGTCCCATTCGGGGATCCAAAACCACTGCACCAGGTCCGACACGGACTCCGGCGCGGGCACACGGTGAAACGTGGGAAGCCGGGCAGGGTAGAGGATTCCCTTGAACGAAACCACCATGGGCGGATACTCCTTATCCAGGCTGTCGCAATTCACCAAGCCGCTGGGCGGACGCGTGCGTACCGTGAGATCTATGAGTGATACTACAAGCCCCGAACTGACCGCAGCCGCCGACGGCAAGCACACAACATCCGGCATCCCGCACGGCTTCACGAGCCTCACGCCATTCCTTGCGATTCCCTCGGCGAAGGAGGCGATCACGTTCTACCAGGACGTTTTCGGCGCCCGCACCGTCAATGCGACCGAGATCGGCGGAATGGTGGTCCACGCCGAGCTGGACTTCGGTCAGGGACGGCTCCAAATCGGTGAGCCCAACCCGGACTACCACCTCGTCCCGGCGCCGAACGGCGAGGATGATTGCTACTCCGTCGGCTTCTACTGCGCGGATGCGGACGCCCTCGTCGCGCGCGCCGAGCGGGCAGGAGCTACCATCCGGGAGCCGCTGTCCACCTTTGTGTCAGGAGACCGATTCGCCAGCATCCGCGACCCCTACGGTGTGCGCTGGTCCATCATGACTCGGGTCGAGGACCTCTCCGAAGAGGAAAGCACACAGCGCGTTGCCGACTGGGCCGCCAAGCAAAGCTGAACCGGCGCATCCCAGCCCACAACTTTCATCACGATCGGTGTCACAACAAAGACTTTCGCTACGGCTCACAGGGGCTGACAGAGGCTGCAACTATGCTCTCCAGCATGCACTCTTTCACCCGCCGCGGACTGCGGTCACACCGCTTTCCGGAAGTAACCCGCCAGGACATCGCTGCCTTCCTCGCTCTGGACGAGAACAAACAATTCGAAGACTTGCGCACTCTCCGCACCCGTGCAGCGCACCTGAGCGGCGGCAGCCTGGGCGCCTACACCGCGCTATACGTTGGCGTCATCCTGGTTGCCCTCCCATTGCTCGGCCCGGCAACAGCATCATGGGTAGGACCTTTCGCCTCATCTCTGTGCATAGCCCTGATAATCCTTCTCGCCGGCTGCTGGATCGCCTACTCGTTCATCCAGGACCAGCACGACATGGCACGCGCGGCCACCCGTCTTGCGTTCTACGAAGAAGCCCTCAAAACCCAAATATGAAAATCACCCCCTGAGAACCAGGGCTAATGCCCGAAACCGCAAAACTCTTCGCGAGATTCAACTGGACCTCAAGCTGTAGCTGCTGGGCCTAGAGGAGGTACCGGTAAACCGTGGCGCGGGAGACTCCGAGCATCTTGCCGATGTCGGAGGCACTGACCCCTTTGCCCTTGAGTTGTCTGACCCGGGCAGCGGCCGCGTCATCGACTTTGCGGGGCCTTCCGCCGTGGCGGTTGTTGGCCGCGGCCGCTGCGAGGCCGGCTCTTGTGCGTTCGATCATCGTGTCACGCTCCAGTTGCGCGAACGCGGCCATGATCGTCAGCATTGCGGTGCCCATGGGCCCGGTAGTGTCGAGTCCTTCGGTCAGGGCCCGGAAGCCTGCTCCCCTCTCCCGGATGTTCTCGATGATGTCCAGGACGTGCCTAGTGTTGCGGCCCAGGCGGTCCATTTTCCACACGGTGAGTACGTCGCCGGCCTCCAGCCGGTCCAGAGCTCTGGACAGCTGAGGGCGTTCCACCGTGGAACCGCTGACGCCGTTATCGGCGAAGGTCCGGGCTGCGCCGGCGGCCTGGAGTGCAGTGAGCTGCAGATCGAGGTTCTGTTCCGCGGTGGAAACCCTCGCGTACCCGATAACGGCCACGGCCGACCCACCATTCTCTTAATCCCGATCAAATTGCCTTTATGAGGCAATCTGTTGTTGGACGGCATTCTGAGACTGTGGAAGGGCGTGTCGAACCGCCAATTCCTCGCCATTCCTCACGCCACCTCAAAAGCAATCCGAGCGTCTCAGTATTGGATCCTTTTCAAGACGGTACGGCCAGCCCGGCGGTGGCATGCATGACTGAGGACTTCGAGTGCCATTTCAGAGCTTCACTCCTGACGAGGTTCCCGAAGATTTGTTGTGTCGTCGTGCGGAAGTGCAAGTCGCCTGAGAGCTCCTGTGGCGTCACCCGGACTTCGTGGTCCCGGCACACCTCGAACATCTGGCGAGGATGTTCTGCGTCGGCTGCCGGCCATCGAGCAGAGGGGTCCGGCGTGACGTCTGACCGGCGCTGTTTTAGGGGACTGAAAGGGTGCGTGTGAGCTGCTGGGCTGAACGCTGGACCATGTGAGCGAGGGCCTCTACGTCGAGTTCGGGCAGGCGGAGTCTGGTGACGGTGGCGGTGATGGATCCAGCGATGGTGCCGTCGACGAAGTAGGGGGCACTGACGCCGAAGGCGTCGGGAATGCGCTCACCCTCGCCGGTCGCCCATCCGCGCTCCCGTATGGTTTGGAGATCGTTTTCGAGGGCTCGCCGGTCTGTTTGGGTGCGTTCGGTGAGGGGTTCGAGCGTGAGCGCGTCAAGATCACCGGGGGGACAGTGGGCGAGAATGGCTTTCCCGCCTGCGCCGGCGTAGAGGGGAATAGCCACACCTGAAGCAAGACCGTAGTGCAGAGGCCGGACGCCGTCCACCACTGTCGTCATCACGGCCTGTCTGGTGTCGGCATGGAATTGGATGAGTCCGATGGTTTCACCGGATTCCTTGGCAAGTCCGCGGAGAATGGGATGTGCGACAACAGCTGTGTCCACCGAAGGACCCAGATGGGCTGCCCAGTGAAACAGGCGGGGGCCGGGGTGCAGTGTGTCGTGGTGCTGCAGAGCCAGTCCTGTGGTCAGGGCGGTGGAGACCAGGCGGTTGGTGGTGGCTATGTTGGCTCCAATTCCGCGCGCGAGCTCGTAGCCGGTGGGCAGCCCGTCGGGTTCGGCAACCAGCGCGGTGACCAGACGGGCAAGGCGTTCCACGGCAGTGGAACCGGGAGGGTACGTGATGGGTGTCAGATTCCCCGATGCTTGATTTCCGGCACATGCGGCTTCGATGTCGCGGGCCGCTTGCCGCGCCATCGGGCCGAAGCGGGCAAGGTCCTCGTCGCCGGTGAGAAAGCGTGGACGGGTGATCGAGACGGATCCGGTCAGTCCGTGACATTGAAATGACGCTGCAGCACCCGCGGCCAGGGGAAATTGCTGCCCGACGCTGATCGTGTATCCGGCGCGGCGGTCCTCGGTGAGGAGTCGTTCCAGTTCGGCGCGCTCGGTGACGGTATCGGGAGTGTGCGCCTCCAGCTGCCGTTCACCCAGGGCGCCGATTCCCAGTCGGCCCAGGATCGAGCGGCCGGTTGCGCCGGCGTGGAGGGGCAAGACCGTCCCGGGCTCGAGCAGATACTTGATGGGTCCGGGCCGCCGCCGGCAAGCGACAACAACGGCGCTGGGTCGTGGTGCGTCGTGAACAGCGATAAGGACAGTCGCATCGGATTGTTCGCCCAGGCGTTCAATGATCGCTTCAGCGCTGCGCAGCAGCGGGTGGCGTGCGTGCAGTGCGGCACCTAGGACACGCAGCCGCGGTCCGACCTGATAGTTTCCGTTGCCGCTGACGGCCGCCAGCCCGTGTTCTTCCAGGCCGAGCAGGACACGGTTAACGGTGCTGCGGCTCGCGCCCAAGGCCAGTGCGAGTTCACGTACGCCGGTCGCATCTGGGCGGGTCACCAAGGCGTGCAGGACCTCAACAATGCGCTCGTTCCCTGCTACGCCACTCTCGCTGACCACGGTTCCACCACTCTCTTGATACTCCGGGTCCCCCTCGGGGCCGGATCTGCTTTCACCACGCTACCGTCAGCGAAGGCGGCAGCGGTGGAGGGACAGACGCATTCGTCCCCGCCATGGGCGCTTGACAGCACACCATGGCGCACATCACACTTGAAATACATATTAGGACACTGTCCCATTTTTTATAGGAGCAAAGATGCCCCAGGTTAGTCAGTCCGTTCCCCCGGTAGCGGACGCCGTTCATCTGAAAAAAGCGAAGAAGGCCACCGCTGTCGCGGCGTTCGGCACCTTCATCGAGTACTACGACTTCAGTGTCTTCGGCTATGTCGCCGCGACGCTCGCCGTGGTGTTCTTCCCCAGCGGCGATCCGGTGGCGGGCCTGCTCAATACCTTCCTGGTCTTTGGCACGGCCTTTCTGGTCCGGCCGCTGGGCGCGATCTTCTTCGGACGCATCGGGGACCGCTACGGCCGGCGTGCCAGCCTCATCGGCTCGGTCATCCTGATGAGCGCAGCTGCCGGGTTCACTGCGCTGCTGCCGACGTACGCGCAGATCGGTATCTGGGCACCGATCCTGCTGGGCCTGCTGCGGATGCTGCAGGGTATGTCCGCAGGCGGTGAGATCGGCGGCGCGGCCACCTATATCCGCGAGTGGGCCCCGGTCGAGCGCCGCAACCTCTATATCTCCTTCATTCCCAGTGTTGGTGTCCTCGGCAAGGCCGGCGCTGCGGGACTGGCCGCCCTGGCGGCCACGTTCGTGCCCGCGGCGGAGATGGAGTCGTGGGGATGGCGGATCCCGTTCCTGCTCGCGATCCCGCTGGGCATCCTCTGCCTGATCATGCGGCTCAAGATCGAGGACAGTCCTGAATTTACCCAGAGCGCGGGCAAGGGCCAGACGACCCGGACCCCCGTCGCTGAATTGTTCCGGAACCACCGCTCGCGCCTGACGAAGGTCTTCTTCATCTCCCTTGTGCAGAACATCGGCACCTACCTCGGCACCGTCTACGTGGCCGTCTACTTCAGCACCGTCCTGCACTTCTCCAAAGCCGAGGCAGCGACCATAGTCCTGATCGCCGTCACCGCCGCGGCGCTTCTTATCCCCCTCGCCGGCCAACTCGGCAGCCGCATCGGCAGCAAACGCCTGCTGACGGCCTCCTACATCGCCTACATCGCGCTCACGTTCCCCTCCTTCATGCTCATGAATGCCGGCTCGGTGTCGCTGGCGATCTTCGGACTGCTCCTCGGCATGGTGCCCTACGCCCTCTGCCAGGCCGGCACCTACGCGGCCATGCCGGAGTTCTTCCCCGTCGAGGTCCGCCACACCGGCGTCGCCTTTGGCCACAGTGTCGGGGCCGTGCTCGGCGGTGCCGGCGCCCCGTACGTGGCTACCTGGCTGATCGACAGCACGGGCAACAGCATGATCCCGGCCTACATGCTCATCGCCTTCGGCGCCCTGGGCCTGGCCGTGCTGCTCGGCACGGTACGCAAGAACACCCTGACCCCTGCCTCCCATCTCTACCGCTAGGAACACCGTGCCGACCTTTTACGTCTCTGACGAGATCCACACCGATGTGCTGGCAGAACTCAGCGCGCTGGGCCAGGTCCATCTGGGCTACGGCCCGGACGCCGTCCGCTACCAAGACGTCCGCGACGGTATTGACGCCGTCCTGCTGCGCGCCGAACTCTTCGACCGGGAAAAGATCGACAGTTCCCCCCGGCTGCGCATCATCGCCCGCCACGGAGTAGGAACGGACAACGTCGATATCGAGGCGGCCACCGACGCAGGCATCTGGGTGACCACCACTCCGGGCAGCAACAGCCGCGCCGTCGCCGAGCACGTCTTCGCCCTCCTGCTCTCCCTGGCAAGGAAGGTCCCCTACGGGGCCGCCCAAACCACTTCCGGGCAATGGGCGTCCGCCAAACCCCAGATGAACGGCTTCGAACTGCACGGCCGCACCCTCGGACTGCTCGGATTCGGCAACATCGCCCGCATGGTCGCCGGAATTGGGCAGGGATTCGGCATGCATGTCCTGGTCCACGATCCCTTCGTAGAAGAATCCGCCATCCAGGCCGCAGGTGCCTCTCCGGCGACTATCGATGAGGTTCTCGCCGGCTCTGACGTTCTCAGCCTGCACATGCCGCTGACCGAACAGACCGCCCAAATCATTGATGCCGAGGCCCTGGCACGAATGAAGCCAGGATCGGTGTTGATCAACACCTCCCGCGGCGGCCTCATTGATGAACAAGCCCTGGCCCGGGCGTTGCAGGACGGCCATCTGGGCGGGGCCGGGCTCGATGTCCTTGAAGGGGAGTCCGTGGACATGAAGGACCCCATCGCACACTCCAAGATCCAGATCGCAGGGGTGCCGAACCTGATCGTGACCCCGCATGTCGCCGGCCAAAGCGAAGAGGCCTTTCTTGCCGCCGGAAGCGGCGCGCTGCAGGCCATCCGGCAGGCCCTCGCCGGCCAGCGGCCAGCACACGCAGTGAACACCATCGCTGCCCCCGCCCACGCCTAACAGAGGGAAGAACGTCGTGCCGTCCCACCAGCCGGCGCGCATGCCCGGCCCGAACCAATCCCTAGAACCGCTTCATTGCGTGACGCAGCGGCCCAAATTCGCACCGATCGAGCTAGCGAGAGACACCATGTTTATCGACGCATCAACCAAATCACTCACCGTCAGCCCCCGTCCAACCAACGCTCCCTCAGGGCTCATCAAAAGCCTGAAGAGGTACCCCACAGCCAATGTCGGTGACGCCATGGACCGGCTCAACCTCATGGACACCGGCATCGCATCACAATGGGCCAACGCCCGGTGTGTGGGTCCGGCACTGACCGTGCTGACCCGGGAGGGCGACAACCTGGCCATTCACCGCGCCCTCGACGACGCCGAACCCGGTGACGTGCTGGTCATCAACGCCCTCGGAGGAACAACACGGGCCGTATTCGGCGATCTCCTGGCCGAAATCTGCCTCGCCAAAGGCATCGCCGGTGTCATCATCGACGGACTGACCCGCGACCGCGCGGCAATAAGGGAACTTGGCCTGCCCGTCTGGGCCCGCGGGGCCTCACCGGCAGGACCCGCCAAATACGGGCCCGGAGCCGTCTCCGTGCCGGTGGCCTGCGGCGGCACCGTCGTCAACCCCGGCGACCTCATCACAGCCGACGATGACGGGGTCGCCGTCATACCCGTCGAACGCGCCCAGGGCATCCTCACCAGGCTCGCAGACATCGACAAATTCGAGGAAGATCTCCGGGTGAGAATACGGAACTCCGCCGTACATGCAGCAGCGCCGGCCATGGCAAGCACCAACTAAGAACCCCAGCGGCGCTCATCGTCTAACCCGCCGCCATCACCACCTCCCCGACTCCCGGCCGGGATGTCATCGACAGAAACACCGGTGGCCTCTGTGGCATAAGCCCAGAGGCCACCCCCGGCCACGCCGCATCAGGTCCACTTCCGCATCGCCCACCAAGACCGAGGAAAACGAGAGATGACCAGATACCGCCATCACGAATGGGCACGCCTCATCGGCGCCCCGGTCGAAATCCAGAAACATGGTGACGTCATCCGCACAGGGATCGTCGACGACGCGATGCCCGACTCCTCCATGATCTGGATAGCATCCGACGAAAAGTCCACCAGGACACTCTTCGAAGCCGCTCAAGGCTTCCAGGTCTGGGTTGAACCCAGACAACTCGAAGGAATCTCCTCCTACCGCATGACCACTGGCGCCCTTCACGACTAAACCGCTTCGAGCCGGGAGTGCGGTCAGCAAATCGTGCACCGTCCTGCATTTTGTCAACGGCTGTCTGCATCAAACGGCAGCTACTACAGCGCTGAGGCCCACTGAAGTCGATTTCGGCGCTATCTCCAGCATCTCAAATACGATCGTATTTGAGATGCCAGGGAGACGACCGAAACCGATTGGGCTTCGACGCTGCAGTGGTTGCCGTTTGGTGCAGAGACGTTTGACGGCGGCCACGGCGGCTGAGTGGGCGATTTTCCCGCTCACGAGATCCTGATGCCAAGCGTTCCGCCACGGTCAGCAGCGCCGGATTGTGGGCATGGATCGCAGCGCCCGAATCGGAGGACATATCGTCGCCGTCCAGTCCGTCATCCCTGCGGCGCAGCCAGTACGCCCAACAATCTCCCCCGCCATGCTTGCTCTTGAAACGAATGCCCAGAGGCAAGCTCCCGTCGTCCAGCTCCTGGTCGCGGATCCACGTGGCGATAATGGTCGTCGCCGCCCGGTTCTCACCGTGGAGGACGCCGAGGGTGAGCTGAGATATGCCGAGTTCATCGCTGATCTTCTCGCCGATACCGCCCCCTAGGTGTACTGAGCCATCAGGTTGGTGACACCCGGGTGATGGGTGTGGTTCCGATGCCGGTGTGGATTCGTTCAGTGTTGTAGTGCTGGAGCCAGGGCGCAAGTGCGGTTTGGCGTTGGGTGCTGCTGGTGAAGACCTGCCGGTAGGCCCATTCGGTTTGCAGGGTCCGGTTGAAGCGTTCGGCTTTGCCGTTGGTCCAGGGGCAGTGGGGCTTGATGAAGCGCTGAACTGCTCCAAGATCTGCGACTGCCTGACGGAACATTGTGGAGTTGCGGTAGGCGAAGGCGTTGTCGGTGATGACGCGTTCGATCCGTTGGATGCCGTGGCCGGCGAAGTAGCCCGCGGCGCGGGTGAGGAACCCGGCCGCGGTGGCGCCCTTCTCGTCGGGAAGGACCTCGGCGTAGCCGATGCGGGTGTGGTCATCGATCGCGACGTGGACGTAGTCGTAACCGATCCCGCGTCCCTTGACCTGCTCCGAGCGGCCATGGGCCCGCCAGCCGCCGCCGTCCGGGATGCGTCCGAGCTTCTTGACGTCCAGATGGACCAGTTCCCCGGGCCGTGCCCGCTCGTACCGCTTCGCCGTGGTCCGGGCGGCGCGGATCGGGGCGCCGGTCAGCGGATCGCAGTCTGCCAGCCGCGGGACCCCGTGCCGGTTCAGGATCCGGGACACCGTCCGGGCCGGGACGCCGGTGAACGCAGCGATCCTCAGCGGCCCGAACCGTAACGACCGCCGGGCGTCCAGGACGGCTTGCTCACGGTCGGAACTCGTCCGGGCCGGTGATGACCTCGGCCGGCTCGAACGGTCCCGAAGCCCGGCTGCGCCCTCGGCCCGGAAACGTCTGACCCACCGGTACGCGGTCTGCCGGGACACGCCCAGCTCGGCAGCGATATGGGCGACCGGCCGGCCGGCGGCCACCCGGTCAACGATCAGGAGTCTTCCATGAACCGTCAACCGGGCATTAACGTGGGACACGAGGACCTCCGAGCGCAAAGTGTGTGAACTAGACAGCTCCACTTAGCCCGGAGGTCCTCCTCGTTTTCAAGCCCTACATGTCAACAACGTCCCGGCTCAGTACACCTAGGGCTGCGATGGAGTCAGGGTGCTCGACATCAACCCACCAACCCGCGTTATCCAGGCTGAGCTGGTAGGTGCTGCGCCGGTCGCGCCAGTGCCGCGGCAGGCAACCCATCTTGACCTGGTTGCCCCAGTCGTCTTTGACGCCCTTGACGCAGTCCTCCAGGGTCATCCCCATGAAGTCGGCTCCTTTTGCATCGGGTGCTTGGCGCCGTAGCCGGACAGCACCTCCGCGAAGGCGATCTCGTCATTGTCGGAAATGTAGACCGTGGAGCCGGGAGGGTCATAGCGACTCCAGCCTGCCGGGTCATCACCGCTCAGGCGCGCCGGCGGATCCAAGGCACCGCGGTTGGTGGTGGTAACCCTGCGGCCGGACCGGAAGTCATCCAGGACCCAGAGCGGATCTAATGCTGCTTCGCGATTTGACTGAAGCTGAGCGTAGCCTCATGGACCGGACGTTGGGCAATCCCGAGCATGTATCGTCGGCAACGGTGGTCGAATTGTTGGAAGCCGTGAAGAACGAGATGATCCTGTCCCCTAGCTCCGAGCGTGATGCGGCCCTTGCCTCGGTGACAACCATGCAACGCGAAGCGCCTTTCAGTCGTTTCCACGGCAAAATGTGGTTCCCGTTCAAGCTGCGATTGCTGTGCTAAGTGGGCCCAAATCTGATTGACATTCCTACCCCGCCGGCAGCAGGAACGCCAAGATCCCAACCGGCGTGTCGCGCCAGGCAGGGTCCCCCGTTGCGCAGGCCTCCCAGCGGGCTGACCCCGTTTGGTTGCCGTACCTATTTTGCCCGGCAGGTGGCCGGAGTATCGTGGTGCGGAGCTGGCCGGGCCGGTCCCGTCCGGCCAGGCAGCAAGCAGTGCTCACAGCGCGTCCATTGGCGATCGCCTAGGAGTGGCCATGACTTCGCCCAGCATCCCCATACCGCAGCCTCCCACGAGGCCGGTGGTCG
>Ga0070672_100002781_pt1 | contig 11217 bp, 8 predicted proteins | sample KBSM13metaG_FD_66151 | JGI IMG/M metagenome (GOLD analysis project Ga0070672, IMG submission 66151) | Miscanthus rhizosphere microbial communities from Kellogg Biological Station, Michigan, USA - KBS M1-3 metaG | ecosystem: Host-associated > Plants > Roots > Rhizosphere > Soil ... | reverse complement strand
AAGTCTTCTCAACGGGCGGTCCGACGGTCGACCCGCGTATAGCCTCCCGCCCAGCTGCCGTGATGAAGTGAAATAAACTTCAACACGAGCATGAAACCCCTTGCGACGCTGCGCCGTACGGCTCGGTGACCCAAAACACAGGACTTTCCCTCCAATGCGTACTCTCGTGTTCGCGCTCGCCGTTTCCGCCATGGCCCCCGGCGCGATTCGGGCCCAGGGCAACACGGCTCCTTCCGGCGCCCTTCTCACGCTGGACGAGGCCATCTCGCTCGCTCGGCGCAACAATCCGACTTACCTCGCCACGGCCAACAACCGCCGCACCGCAGACGCTGCCGTCCGCAGTGCCAAAGGCGCGCTGCTGCCGTCGGCCGACGCGTCGTTCAGCGGACGGTACCAGCAGAGCGGACAGCAGGTCCTGAGCGGTCTTTCGTTCAGCAGCAGCTCGTCCACGCTGCAGTCGTCCTACAACCTGGGCCTCAACTACCGGATCAACCGCTCGACGTTCCTCACGCCCAAGGCGGCGGTGGCGAACCGCGATGCGGTCGATGCCGACATCAACGGCTCGGCGGAGCAGCTGCGGGCGGCCGTGACGCAGCAGTACCTGAGCGTCCTCCAGGCCCAGGCGCGCGCCGCGCTTCAGGATACGCTCGTGAAGACCGCGCAGGCGCAGCTCGACCTCGCGAACGCCAAGGTCCAGGTGGGTTCCGGCACCTCGCTCGACATCCGTCGCGCTGAAGTTGGACTCGGCCAGACCCAGGTCGCCCTGCTCCGTGAGCGCAACAACGTCGAAATCGAGAAGCTCCGCCTCTACCAGCAGATGGGCGTCGCCCAGCCTGATGCGGTGCAGCTCGTCACCGACTTCCCCATCGTGACTCCGAATTTCACGCTCGGCGCTCTGCTCGATGACGCGCGACGCCAGAACCCCGCGATCACGGCACTCCGCGCCCGTGAGCGCTCGGCCAATCTGGAAGTCGACGTCGCGAAGTCGTCCTATACGCCAACGCTGTCGCTGAGCACCGGCTTCGGCGGAAATTCCTATCAGTACACCAACAGCGATTTCCTGGTCGGCCAGGCGCAGCAACAGACGCTTCAGGCCCAGGCGTCGTGCTTCCAGGCCGATACCATCCGCACGCGCGTGGGACTGCCGAGCAGCAACTGCACCAGCTCGAAGTTCACGTTCACGGCAGCGCAGGCGGACGCGATTCGCTCGAACAACTCACAGTTCCCCTTCCACTTCAATAAGTCGCCGTTCGGTCTGAGCGCGCAGCTGTCGATGCCCATCTTCGACAACTTCTCGCGCGAAGAGCGGGTCCAGCAGGCGGCAGTGGCGAAGGACGACGCAATCTTCAACGTGAAGGCGAAGGATCTGGCCATGACGGCCGATGTCACGCAGGCATTCCGCACCCTCCAGACGGCCATCCAGACGGTCGCGCTGCAGGACCAGACTGCCAAGAAGGCCCAGGAAGAGCTGTCGTTCGCCGAAGAGCGCTACAAGGTCGGCGCATCCACCTTCCTCGACGTCGTCACCTCACGTGGCAGCTACGAGCAGGCGCTGATCGATCGCGTCAACGCGGTCTACGACTATCACAAGGCCTTCGCCGCGCTCGAGAATGCGGTCGGGCATCCCCTTCGCTAGCACCTCCCCACCGAGAATCCTACTATGAGCAAGCGTGTGAAGTTGTCCGTGTTCGGCGGGGTGATCATCGTCCTCGCCGCAATCGGCGGGCTGACGGCGGCGAAGCGAGGCAACAAGGCTGTCGAGGTCCGCATCGAGGAAGTCATGGCGCGTGATCTCATCGCGTCGGTCACCGCGAGCGGCCAGGTCCGCCCGCAGACCAAGGTCGATCTCAGCTCCGACATCACCGGCAAGATCGTCAAGCTCGCGGTGAAGGAAGGACAGATGGTCACCAAGGGCCAGTTCCTCCTCCAGATCGACGCCCAGCAGGCGGAAGCCGCCATGCAGCGCTCCGAGGCGGCACTCGCGTCGAGCAAGGCGCAGTTGACGCAGGCGAACGCCAATTTCCTCCAGGCGCAGAACAGCTACAACCGCACCGCCGCCATCAAGAAGACCAACCCGCAGCTCATCTCCGACGAGCAGATGGAGCAGCTGCGCACAACGGTCGACGTGAACAAGGCGATGTACGAGGCGGCGCGCCACTCGGTCGACCAGTCCAGCGCCTCGCTCCGCGATGCACAGAGCTATCTCGGCAAGACGTCGATCTACGCGCCGATGGCTGGTCGCGTGACGCGCCTCGTCGTCGAAAACGGCGAGACGGCCATCCAGGGCACCATGAACAAGGATGCCGCCACGCTGCTCACCATCGCCGACATGAGCATCCTCGAAACCAAGGTCAAGGTCGACGAGACGGACGTCGCGCGCATCTCGCTCGGTGATTCCGCCGTGATCCAGATCGACGCATTCCCGGATACGACGTTCATCGGCAAGGTGACCAAGATCTCCAACAGCGCCGTGAAGGGTGCCACCGCCACGCAGGGCGCCGACCAGGCCGTGGACTACGAGGTCACCATCCAGCTCGTGAACACCCCGGCGGAGACCCGCCCGGACTTCTCGGCGACGGCCAAGATCATCACCGACACCCGCAAGTCTGCCCTGTCGATCCCGATCATCGCCCTCACCGTCCGTGAGAACGAAGCGCTGACCAAGGGAGACACCGCGGTGGGTCTCGGAAAGGCACGCCCGAAGAAGGAAGTCGGCAAGAAGGACGTCGAAGGCGTCTTCGTCGTGGCAAAAGACAACAAAGTGACCTTCCGGCCCGTAAAGGTAGGGATCGCCGGCGAGAAGCACTTTGAGGTCCTCAGTGGCCTCAAGGCGGGGGACAAGATCGTCGCCGGCACCTATCAGGCTATCCGCGAGCTCAAGGACGGTGCTATGGTTCGCGAAGCGAAGGTCGACCCGAAGAAGCCACAGGCGGCAAAATCGTGAGCAATCAACTGGACACACTCGAAGCCCCGCTCGGCGTAACCGCCGAGCGACAGGCCGTCATCTCGGCGCAGGGCGCCGCGCCCGACAAGGATTGGGTCATCGTCACGCGCGGCATCAAGCGCGAGTACGACATGGGCGGTGAAGTCGTCCGCGCCCTGCGCGGCGTCGACGTCGCCATCCAGCGCAACGAATACGTCGCCATCATGGGCCCGTCGGGCTCGGGAAAGTCGACGTTCATGAACGTCATCGGCTGCCTCGACACGCCGAACGCCGGTGAGTACTGGCTGAACGGCCTTCAGGTCTCGAAGATGAGCGACGATGCCCTGGCGCGCGTGCGCAACAAGGAAATCGGGTTCGTCTTCCAGACGTTCAACCTCCTGCCCCGCGCCACGGCGTTGCACAACGTCGAGCTTCCGCTCGTGTACGCAGGCGTGGGCGCGGAAGAGCGCAAGCGCCGCGCGAAGGAAGCGCTGGAGCGCGTGCAGCTGGGCGCTCGCATGGACCACAGGCCCAACGAGCTCTCGGGCGGTCAGCGTCAGCGCGTCGCCATCGCGCGCGCGCTGGTGAACAACCCGTCCATCCTTCTCGCCGACGAACCTACCGGTAACCTCGACTCCACGACCTCCGAGGAGATCATGCGGGTATTCGAGAACCTCGCCGACCAGGGCCAGACGGTCATCATGGTCACGCACGAACCCGACATTGCGGCCCATGCGCGGCGCATCGTCGTGCTCCGCGACGGCTTGGTGTCGAGCGACGACCGCCGGTCGTCCTTCATCGAGAAGCTGGGAATTCCCGCGCCAGTTCTGTAAGCTCTTCCTCTAGGGCGATGTCCTGATTCCAGCGACGGGCCGCTCGATAGGCGGCCCGTTCGCTTGTGTCCGGAATTCCCCGGCCGCCCTACTGTTCCGCCAAGGTTCACGTGCCTTTTCTCGAAGCTGTACGGCTCGCGCTTCAGACCATCTGGGTGCAGAAGCTCAAGAGCTTCTTCACCCTGCTCGGCGTGATGATCGGCGTGACGTTCCTCATCGCCGTCGTCTCGATCGTCGGCGGGATGAACCGCTACATGAGCGACGAGCTCGTCGGAAAGATCATGGCGATCAACTCCTTCGAGCTGCGCCAGCGGCCCAGCATCAACATCGGTGACAATTCGGACGAACACCGCCGTGAGCTGAGACGTCGTCCTCCGATCAAGGAAGAGGACGTCCCCGCGGTGGCGGCGATTCTTCCCGCCGATGTCCGATGGGCCGCGGTGGGACTCGGCAGCTTGCCAGCCGAGTCGAGATACCAGCTGAAGCCGAAGTCCGTTCGCGTCTTCACGGTGACGAACGACTACTTCGACATCAAGCGGATGTCGCCCGTGAAAGGACGCCTGTTCAGCCAGCAGGAATACACGCATGGCGGCAATTCCATCGTCATCGGCCAGGACGTCGCGACGTACTACTTCGCCGGACTGGAGCCGATCGGGCGTGAGCTGATCGTGAAGGGCCTGCCCTACGTCGTTGTCGGCGTCATGGAGCCTCAGGGCAGCGCGTTCGGTCAGTCGTTCGACCAGTTCATCATCGCACCGCATACGTCGCCGCTCAACCGCCTGGTGAACCTGCACGGCGTCATCAACACGATGATCATCCAGTCGCCGAGCGCCACGGGAATGACGGCGACGATGGAGAACGTGCGCGAGGTCATGCGCATACGCCGCCACCTGCGTCCCAACCAGAAGGACAACTTCGAGCTGCAGACGTCGGAGTCGGCGCTCGCGTTCTGGACCAAGATCAAGGGCTACCTGGTGATGGCGGGTGTCGCACTGCCGGCCATCGGATTGATCGTCGGCGCCATCGTGATCATGAACATCATGCTGGTCGCGGTCGCGGAACGCACGCGTGAGATCGGCATTCGGAAGGCGCTCGGTGCGAAGCGTCGCGACATCATGTCGCAGTTTCTCGTCGAGAGTGCCACGCTGAGCACCGTCGGCGCGGCATTGGGTGTCGCGACCGGGTTCGCCTTCGCGAAACTGATTGCCGCCCTCAGTCCACTGCCGGCAGCGGTGGAGCTGTGGTCGGTCGTCGTCGGCATCTCGATTGGCGCCGGCGTCGGCATCATCGCCGGAGTGTATCCTGCCAGTCGGGCTTCGCGGCTCGATCCCATCGACGCGCTGAGACAGGAGTAAGTATGCCCGCAATGTCGCTCCTCGAGCAGCGCCTGTTCGGTATGAAGGAAGGCGTGACCATCGCGCTCGAATCCATTCGCGCGAACAAGGTGCGGGCCGGCCTCACGATCCTCGGCATCGCGGTCGGCGTGTTCGTCGTCGTCGTGATCTCCGCGGCGATTCACGGCATCAACGACAGCGTGGCGAAGGACTTCGAGAGCGCTGGACCCACGACGTTCTCCCTGTCGCGCTTTCCGATCACGTTCGAGGCCTGCGATGGCACGGACGACACGTGCAAATGGCGCAGGAATCCTCCGCTCACGCTGGCCGACGTCGAGGCGATGGAGCAGTTGCCCAGCGTGCGCACCGCTGGCGCACAGATCCAGACGTCGAGCAACGTCTCGTACCGCGACAAGCGGATTTCCGGCGCAGCCGTGGTGGGCTACACCGGCAACTGGCAGCAGATCGACGGCGGCGGCGACCTCTATCCCGGACGCAATTTCACCGCGGCAGAGGCGGCAGCGGGCGATCGGGTGGTCATCGTGAACGAGGAGATGGCGAAGCAGCTCTTCGGCGAATCTGACCCGGTCGACAAGACGATCAACATCGGCAGCGAGCCCTTCCTCGTGCTCGGCCTCTACCACTACAAGGCCAGCTTTCTCGGTGGTGGCGACAGTCCGAAGGCGATCGTGCCGATCGAGGCAGCGCGCAAGCACATGGGCGCCTCGTTCGACTTCATCTGGGTGTCCGTCGTTCCGGCGCTCAACTCGACACGCGCACAGACGATCGACGATGTGATCGCAGCGATGCGTGGGCGGCACGGTCTCCGGCCGGCGGCCGACAACGATTTCGCGATCGTCACGCAGGATCAGCTGTTCGAGATCTACAACAAGGTGTTCGGCGCGTTCTTCCTGGTGATGGTGGTGCTCTCCGGCGTGGGGTTGATCGTCGGAGGCGTGGGCGTCATCGCGATCATGATGATCTCGGTCACGGAACGCACTCGCGAGATTGGCGTCCGGAAGGCCCTCGGCGCGACCCGCGGGACGATCCTCTGGCAATTTCTCGTGGAGGCCGTGACCCTCACGGGCATCGGCGCCGTGATCGGCCTCGTGCTCGGCGCATTGATGGCATTCGCGATCAAGTCGATGACCCCAATTGCGGCCAGCGTGCCTCCCATGGCCGTCCTCGCGGCGCTGGGCTCGAGTGCCGTGACGGGTGTGCTGTTCGGCATGCTCCCGGCCGCCAAGGCCGCGAAGCTTGATCCGGTAACGGCTCTGCGATACGAGTAGTACCTGCATTTGCGGTTGCCGTTGCCATAAGGGCCGCAGGCAGCGGCCCGCCCCGTAAGCCATGGCGCAAAGCGCCTGGCGCCCTGTAAGCGAAGGCGCGGAGCGCCGAGCGCCCCATAAGGCCCGCGAAGCGGGCCGCCCCGTGTGTCGACCTGACACTTTCAAGGCGAGCCGGCCGTATACAACGGCATGCCCTTTTTCGAAGCGATCCGTCTGGCGCTGCAGACCATCTGGGTGCAGAAGCTGAAGAGCTTCTTCACGCTGCTCGGCGTCATGATCGGTGTCACATTCTTGATCGCCGTGGTCTCGATCGTGGGTGGCATGAGCCGCTACATGACGGACCAGGTCGTCGGCAAGATCATGGCGGTCAACTCCTTCGAGTTGCGGCACCGGCCGAACATCAACATCGGCGACCACGACGACGAATACTGGCGTGAAATGCAGCGTCGGCCGCGCATCCGCGAGACGGATGTCGAGCCAGTCGTCGAGGCGCTGCCGGAAGGTGTGAAGTACGCGGTGATCGGCAACGACAACCTCGAGATGCAATCGCGGTATGTCGCCAAGCCGAAGAACGTGCAGACGTTCACCGTGACGCAGGACTACTTCGAGATCAAGAAGATGGCGCCGGTGCGCGGCCGTCTCTTCTCGCCGCAGGAGTACGAGCGTGGCATGCCGGTCATCGTCATTGGACAGGACGTGGCCGACTATTTCTTCCCCGCGCTCGATCCGATCAACCGCGAGCTCACCATTCGCGGCGTGCCGTACACGGTGGTCGCCGTCATGGAGAAGCAAGGCAGCGCCTTCGGAATCTCCTTCGACAAGTTCATCATCGCGCCACACAAGTCCATGCTGAATCGGTACGTCAACAAGCACGGCATCATCGACGCGATCATGGTCCAGACGCCCAGTCGCGAGGGCATGCTCGAGGCGATGGAGTCCGTGCGACAGATCATGCGCGCGCGGCATGGCCTGCGTCCCAACCAGCCTGACAACTTCGCACTCGAGACGTCCGACTCCGCACTCGAGTTCTGGAACAAGATCAAGGGCTACCTCGTGATGGCGGGCATCGCGCTGCCCGCGATCGGATTGGTCGTCGGCGCGATCGTGATCATGAACATCATGCTCGTCGCGGTGGCCGAACGAACGCGTGAGATCGGCATTCGCAAGGCATTGGGTGCAAAGCGGCGCGACATCATGTCGCAGTTTCTCGTCGAGAGCGCGACACTGAGCACTCTCGGCGCCGCGATCGGAGTCGCCACCGGCTTTGCCTTCGCGAAGCTCATTTCCGTACTCACGCCGCTGCCCGCCGCGGTGGAGCTCTGGTCCGTCATCGTCGGTATCTCCATCGGCGCCGGCGTTGGAATCGTCGCCGGCGTGTATCCCGCGAGTCGCGCGTCACGGCTCGATCCAATCACCGCGCTGCGGCAGGAGTAAGGATGTCCGTCCTTTCGGAGCGCATCGCCGGATTGGGCGAAGGCGTCACCATCGCGCTCGATTCCATCCGGGCGAACAAGGTTCGCGCCGGCCTCACCATTCTCGGTATCGCTGTTGGCGTGTTCGTCGTCGTGGTGATCTCGGCGGCCATTCACGGTATCAACGACAGTGTCGCCAAGGACCTCGAGAGCACCGGTCCGACGACCTTCTTCGTGTCGCGTTTCCCGATCAGCTTCGAAGCCTGCGACGGCACCGACGACACATGCAAGTGGTTCCGCAATCCACCGCTCACGCTCACGGACATGGAAGCGCTCGACAGGCTGTCCACCGTTCGCGTAGCCGGCGCGCGCATCGACATGGACATGCCCGTCGCGTACAAGGACAAGCGGCCCACCGGCATTCAGATCAGCGCGTTCACCGGCAACTGGCAGCAGATCGACGGCGGCGGCGATATCTATCCGGGCCGCAACTTCACGCAGGCGGAGGCGACATCCGGTGATCGCGTCGCCGTCATCAACGACGTGCTGGCGACGCAACTCTTCGGAGAGTCGGACCCGCTCGACAAGATGTTCGAGATCGGAGGACAGCCCTTCAAGGTGCTCGGCATCTACCACTATGAAGCGAGCTTCCTGTCGGGCGGCAACAAGGGCCGCGTCATCATCCCCATCGAGTCGGCGAGGAAGTCGCTGAAGGCGCGGATGAACGATCTCGGTATCGCCGTGATTCCCGCCGCGGGCGTGCAGCGTGCGGAAGCCATCGACGACGTCATCGCGACCATACGTGCGCGTCGCGGGCTTCGGCCGGGCACCGACAACAGTTTCGCGATCATCACGCAGGACCAGCTGTTCGACGTCTACAACAAGATCTTCGGCGCGTTCTTCCTCGTGATGGTGGTGCTGTCGGCCGTCGGTCTGATCGTCGGCGGCGTCGGCGTCATCGCGATCATGATGATCTCGGTCACCGAGCGCACTCGCGAGATTGGCGTCCGAAAGGCGCTTGGCGCCACCCGCGGCACCATCCTCTGGCAGTTCCTCGTGGAGGCCGTGACGCTCACGGGCATCGGGGCCGTCATCGGCCTGGTTCTCGGCGCCTCTGTGGCGTACGCCATCAAGTCGATGACCCCGATCGCCGCGAGCGTGCCGCCGCTGGCCGTCGTGGCCGCCTTGGCGACGAGCGCCTTCACTGGTGTGCTGTTCGGGATGATCCCCGCTGCGCGGGCAGCGCGCCTGGATCCGGTGACGGCGCTGCGGTACGAATAGAGGAGGACAGGAGGACAGGAGGACAGGAAGAGCACGCACTCCTGTCCTCCTGTCCTTCTGTCATCCTGTCCTCCTAGCTCCTGACACTTTCCAGGCGCGCGCCACGTAGGTCTGGCAACCCCTCCCTCAACGCGCCAAAAAGCCCATGCCGTTCTTCGAGGCCGTCAAGCTCGCCCTCCAGCAAATCCGCGTGCAGAAGCTCAAGAGCTTCTTCACGCTGCTCGGAGTCATGATCGGCGTCATGTTCCTCATCGCGGTCGTCTCGATCGTGACCGGCATGAGCAAGTACGTCGAGGAAGACTTCATGGGCCGCATGCTCGGCGCGAATACGTTCACCGTGCGCCGGTTCCCGTGGTTCGGGAACAACACAACCGAAGAGGAATGGCAGGAGTGGCAGCGCCGCCCCCGCGTGTATCACCGCGATGTCGCGCTGGTGCGTTCGACGCTCCCCTCGGGAACGAACTACGCCGTCGAGAGCCAGGACCAGATCTGGGCCACGAGCATCTACTCACGTCCGCGACAGGTCGAGGCACACGCGGTCGAGGGCGACTATTTCACGATCAAGAAGTACGACCTCTCGAGCGGTCGCGTGTTCACCGAGCAGGAAGCCGAGCTCGGAACGCCCGTCGTCGTCATCGGCGACGAAGTCGCTTCGTTCTTCTTCGTTGGGCTCAACCCGATCGGCCGCGAGCTCAAGATGGGCGGCATTCCGTACACGGTCATCGGCGTCATCGAGCATCAGGGCAACCTGTTCGGCCAGTCGCTCGACAAGACCGCCTACGCGCCCTTCAACTCCCCACTGCACCGCCTCACCAACCCCATGGGCGATATCGATGGGCTCATGGTGCAGGCGCCCAATGACGTCATGATGCGCGACGCCATGGAGACGGTGCGCGAGGTAATGCGCTCACATCGCGGGCTGCGGCCGGCACAGGCCGACAACTTCGTCATGGAGACGTCGGAGTCCGCGCTCCAGTCGTTCCAGCAGACCAAGAACATCATGACCATCGCCGGAACGGCGCTTCCCGCCATCGGCCTGGTCGTCGGTGGCATGGTCATCATGAACATCATGCTCGTCGCGGTTGCCGAGCGCACGCGAGAGATCGGCATCCGAAAGGCCCTCGGTGCTCGTCGCAAGGACATTCTCCGCCAATTCCTCGTCGAGGCGGCGACGCTGAGCACCATGGGCGCAATCCTCGGCATCCTGCTGGGCATTCTGGGGGCGAAGATCATATCAGCGAACACACCGCTGCCCGCGGCCATCGCACCGTGGTCACTCGTGGCCGCGACGCTGCTCGGCACGGTCGTCGGGATCATCTCCGGCGTGATGCCCGCGCGGAAGGCATCGCGCCTCGATCCCATCGAAGCCCTGAGGCAGGAGTAGACGATGAAATTCCTCACTCCGTTCATCCAGGTCTTCGAGGGCGTCACCATTGCGCTCGATGCACTGAAGGCCAACCGCGCGCGCGCATTGCTCACCATCATGGGCGTCGCGCTCGGCGTCTTCGTCGTTGTCGCGATGTCGTCCGTGGTTCGCGGCATCAACGAGTCGTTCAAGCGCGATCTCGAGGCGGCGGGACCATCGTCCTTCTACGTCTATCGCCGGCCGATCGGTGGCTTTCAGTCGTGCGACGGCACAGTCGAGACGTGCCCGGAACGTCGCAACCCGGCCATCACGCTCGAAGAGGTCGCAGCGATCGAGCGTATGCCGACGATTCGCGCCGTCACGGCGCACATCGGCACCGGTGCGAAGTTCAAGTACAAGGACAAGTCGATGAACGCCGGCATGGAGGTGTACACGCCGAATTGGACCGAGGTCGACGGCGGCGACATCTTCCCCGGCCGCAACTTCACCGTCTCGGAGAACGCCGCCGGCGCGCAGGTGATGCTCGTGAACGACAAGATGGCGGAGACGCTCTTCGGCGACTCCGATCCCATCGACAAGGAAGTGTTCGTCGACGACGTCAAGTTCACGGTGATCGGTTTCTACCACTACACGGCGAGTCCGATGGGCACGCCGACTTCGGCGGGCGGGGGCGATCAGGCAAAGGCGATCGTTCCATTCGAGAGCGCGCGCCGCAGCCTCAATCCGTGGATGCGTGGCGTCGATTTCATCGTGAAGCCGGAGCCGGGTGTCACCACCGA
>Ga0070672_100002779_pt1 | contig 11218 bp, 9 predicted proteins | sample KBSM13metaG_FD_66151 | JGI IMG/M metagenome (GOLD analysis project Ga0070672, IMG submission 66151) | Miscanthus rhizosphere microbial communities from Kellogg Biological Station, Michigan, USA - KBS M1-3 metaG | ecosystem: Host-associated > Plants > Roots > Rhizosphere > Soil ... | reverse complement strand
CCAAGCGCTCGCTTGCCGATGGATGCCGTCACCCTCACCACTGCCAGCGGCGTGGATCTGTTCGCGATGCTCGGCACGGTGCTGTGGTACGTGTTGCGCATCGGCGCCGCGTTGCAGGCGTTGCCGATGATCGGAGGCAAGGCGGTGCCGGCGCGGGCGCGGTTGTTGATCGCGCTGGCGATCGCGGCGTCGTTGTCCAGCCTGCTGCCGGCGCCGCCGGCCGCGGCGATCGATGCGGCGACGGTGCTGAACGTGGTGCGCGAATTCGCGATCGGCATCGCGATCGGGTTGATGCTGCGCATCGCGTTCGAGGCCGGGCAACTGGCGGGTGAGCTGGTCTCGCAGGGAATGGGCCTGTCGTTCGCGACGTTGGCCAATCCGCTCAGCGACGCGGCCTCGCCGGTGCTGTCGCAATGGTTCTACCTGGCCTTCGGCATGGTGTTCTTCGCGCTCGACGCGCACCTGGCGCTGGTGCGCCTGCTGCTCGACAGCTACCACGCCCTGCCGGTCGGGGCGCCGATCGCCGATGTGCCGGCGTTCCTGGCGACGGTGCCGGAGTTCTTCGGCACCGCGCTGCGCGCGGGGCTGCTGCTGGCGCTGCCGGTGATGATGGCGCTGCTGGCGGTGAACCTCGCCTTCGGCGTGCTGTCGCGCGCGGCGGCGCAGCTCAATCCGATGTCTCTCGGCCTGCCGGTGTCGCTGCTGGTCGGGCTTGCGCTTTTGATGCTGCTGGCACGCGAGTTGCTGGGGCCGGTGCAGGCGTTGTTCGAGCAGGCCTTCGCCGCCGCCCGCGCCGTGACCGGATGAGACGATGAGCGAAGCCGCCGACCGCGACGAACGCACCGAACAGCCATCCGAAAAACGGTTGCGCGAAGCCCGCGAGCGCGGCGACGTGCCGCGTTCGCGCGAACTCGGCAACGTGGCGGTGCTCGGCTGCGGCACGCTGGCCCTGTTCGCCACCGGCCCGCGCATCGGGGCCGCCGCGCAGGCCTGGTTGCGCGACGCGCTCACCCTCGACCCGGCGATGCTCGACCAGCAGGATCGCCTGGTCGCGCACGCCGGCCAGCTGCTGGTCGGCTTGCTGCTGCCGGTGCTGCCGCTGTTCGGAATCGCGCTGGCCGCCTGCCTGATCGCACCGGCGGCGATGGGCAGCCTCGGCTTTTCCGGCAAGGCCTTCCAGCCGGATTTCTCGCGCCTCAATCCGATGTCGGGACTGTCGCGGCTGTATGGCCGCGACGGCCTGGTCGAACTGCTGCGCTCGCTGCTGCGCGTGGTGCTGGTCGGTGGCAGCGGCGCGTGGGTCGTGCATGGCGCGTTCTCGCGTTTGCTGGCGATGCCGCACATGGACGTGGCGACGGCCGTGTCGATTGGCGTGCATTCGGTGCTGGTCGCGCTGATGACGATGGTCGGGGCGCTCGGCCTGCTGGCCGCGATCGACGTGCCGTGGCAGCGCTTCCAGCATCGCAGCCGGCTGAAGATGACGCGCCAGGAAGTGCGCGACGAACACAAGGAAAGCGAAGGCAATCCCGAGATCAAGGCGCGCGTACGCCAGGTCGCGCGGCAGATGTCGCAGCGCCGGATGATGGAAGCGGTGCCGACCGCGGACGTCGTCATCACCAACCCGACCCATTACGCGGTCGCGCTGAAATACGAAGCCGGCCGCATGCGCGCGCCGAAAGTCGTCGCCAAGGGCGTCGACGAGATGGCGCTGTCGATCCGCGACGTCGCCGGCAAGCACCGCATCAGCGTCGTCGAGGCGCCACCGCTGGCACGCGCCTTGTATCGGCATGCGCAGATCGATCGCGAGATCCCCGTGAACCTCTACGCCGCCGTCGCCCAGGTGCTGTCCTACGTCTACCAGCTCAAGCGCTGGCATCCGGCGCACGGACCGATGCCGGTGCTCTCCGAGGTGCCGGTCGACCCGAAGCTCTCCGACGTTGACGGGACGGAGTCACCGTGAGCGCACCCAGCCGCCTGTCGGTCGTCACCAGCGCCATGCGCAACGGCGCCGCCGCGCCACTGGTGGTGATGGCGATGCTGGCGATGGTCGTCGTGCCGCTGGCGCCGCTGGTGCTCGATGCGATGTTCACGCTCAACATCGCGCTGTCGCTGGTGGTGCTGCTTGCGGTGGTCTACGTCAAGCGGCCGCTGGAATTCTCGGTGTTCCCGAGCGTGCTGCTGATGGTCACGCTGCTGCGCCTGGCCCTCAACGTGGCATCCACGCGCGTGGTCCTGCTGCACGGACACGAAGGCGCGGGCGCCGCCGGCAACGTCATCGAATCGTTCGGCCATTTCGTGATCGGCGGCAATTACGCCGTGGGCCTGGTGGTGTTCGCGATCCTGACGATCGTCAACTTCGTCGTCGTCACCAAGGGCTCGGGCCGCATCTCGGAAGTGTCCGCGCGCTTCATCCTCGATGCCCTGCCCGGCAAGCAGATGGCGATCGACGCCGACCTCAACGCCGGCCTGCTGACGCGCGAGGATGCGAAGGCGCGACGCGAGGAAGTACGCGAGGAGGCCGACTTCTACGGCTCGATGGACGGCGCCAGCAAGTTCGTGCGCGGCGACGCGATCGCCGGCCTGCTGATCCTGGCCATCAACCTCGTCGGCGGCCTGCTGATCGGCGTAATGCAGCACGACATGGGATTCGGCGATGCGGCGCGCACCTATTCGCTGCTCGCGATCGGCGACGGCCTGGTGGCGCAGCTGCCGGCGCTGCTGATCTCCACCGCGGTGGCGATGCTGGTCACGCGCGCCACGCGCGAGCAGGAGATGGGTGCGGCGGTCAACAAACAGGTCTTCGGACAGGAGCGCGCGCTCACCGTGGCGGCGGTGCTGCTCGGGATCATCGGGCTGGTGCCGGGCATGCCGAACCTGCCGTTCCTCGCCCTGGCGGGTCTGCTCGGCTACGCCGCGTGGCGCCTGCACCAGCGCAATGCCGCGGTCGAACAGACCGCCGAAACCAATACAACGGCGCCAGCGCCGTCGGCCACCGCCGAACTGGGGTGGGACGAGTTGCGTCCTGTCGAACCGCTGGGCCTGGAAGTCGGCTATCGCCTGATCGCGCTGGTCGACAAGAACCAGAACGGCGACCTGCTGGCACGGCTGAAAGGCGTACGGCGGAAGCTCACGCACGATCTGGGCTTCCTGATCCCCGCCGTGCATGTGCGCGACAACCTCGAACTTCCGCCAGGCCAGTACCGCGTGCTGCTGCACGGCGTGCCGATCGCGACCGGCGACCTGCATCCGGATCGCGAACTGGCGCTGGACCCGGGCCGCGTGTTCGGCCCGCTCGACGGATTGCCGGGTAAAGACCCGGCGTTCGGGCTGGATGCAGTCTGGATCCTGCCGAGCCAGCGCGCGCACGCCGAATCGCTGGGCTACACCGTGGTCGATGCGGCGACGGTGGTGGCTACGCACCTGTCGCACCTGGTGCGCGAACGCGCATCCGAACTGCTCGGCCACGACGAAGTCCAGCAGCTGCTGGCCAGCGTCGGCAAGCAGACACCCAAGCTCGTCGAGGATTTGACGCCCAAGCTGCTGCCGCTGTCGGTGGTGGTGCGGGTGCTGCAATCGCTGCTGGCCGAACGGGTGCCGCTGCGGCAGATGCGGCAGATCGTCGAAGCCCTGCTCGACCATGCCGCGCACACACAGGATCCGGCCACGCTCACCGCGGCGGTGCGCACCGCGCTGGGCCGCTTCATCGTCCAGGAACTCAACGGCATGAACGTCGAGCTGCCGGTCTACACGCTGGCGCCGGCGCTGGAACGCGTCTTGCAGGATTCGGTCAGCGGCCAGGGCGCCGCTCTGGAACCCGGGCTCGCCGAGCGGTTGCACCACAACCTCAGCGAGTGCGTCACCCGCCAGGAAGGCCGCGGCGAACCCGCGGTGCTCCTGGTACCGGGCCAGATCCGCGCCTCGATCGCACGGCTGGTCCGGCACAGCGTCCCGCAACTGGCGGTGCTGGCCTACGGCGAGGTGCCGGAGGACAAGCGGTTGCGACTGGTCGGGGCAGTGGGCTGAGTGACGGATGCGCGGCGCCGATAGTCGGCGCGGCAGGAGAAGGCAGTGAGAATCAAACGTTTCGTGGCACCGGACATGCGCACCGCATTGCGCATGGTGCGCGAGGAACAGGGTCCCGACGCGGTGATCCTGTCCAATCGACCGGCCGAAGGCGGCATCGAGATCGTCGCCGCGACCGATTACGACGAATCGCTGGTGCAGCAGGCGTTGCGCGCCGCCGCGCCGACGCTGGAACCGCATTCGGCGCCTGTCGTCGAGTTGCATGCGCCGCGTGGCATGGCACGCGACCGCATCGCGCACATCGAACCGATCCACGCTGCGGCGCTCGTCACCGAGGCGGCCCCCAATTCGCCACGGCTTCCGGCCAGTCGCGCCGAGTCGATGATCGCGGCGCTGTCGTCGCCCGCGCCCCAGAGGACCCGCGACGGCATTGCCGCCCGCGCACGCGCGGTGTTCCGCATCGGCGAGGCACCGGCGCAGCAAGCCAAATCCGAAACCGCGGCGCCGACGCTGGCGGAGCTGGTCAGCACGATGCCGGCGGACACCCGCCCAGCACCCGAAGCACCGCGTCTCCCGGCTGGCGACGACTTCCGCGCGCTGCTCGCGCGCCTGGCCGAATCCGAAGCATCGAACGAGCGCGAGGTGGCCATCGAGGCGCCAGTGGTCGAAGACGTGGGCATCGCCACCGCGAACGACGATGCCCCGATCGTTGAAACCCTTGCGGTCGACGTTGGCGCCGCGGCAGTCGAAACGACCGCTGCCACGAATGCAGCGCCTGTCGAGACGCCTATCGAAGCGCCGGCGGCCGTGCCGACGCTGCACGCGGTTCCGGCCGAGGATCCTGCGCTCGCCGCGATGCGTGGCGAGCTGGCGGCGATGCGCGCCCTGATGGAACGGCAGATGGGCGAATTCGCGCTCGAGCGCCTGCGCGGCTCGCCATTGCGCGCGATGGTGTACGACACGCTGATCTCCTACGGCTGCGATGACGCGTTCGCGCAATCGGTGGCCTCGCGCATCGATCCGAATCTCGACGCCGCCCAGGCGCGCGCGCAGATGCTCGACGAACTGGCGCGCTCGATCACGGTCAATCGCGCCGAACCGATCGACGACGGCGGCGTCATCGCGCTGGTCGGACCGACCGGCGCAGGCAAGACCACCACCGCAGCCAAGCTCGCCGCGCGTTTCGCCGCGCGCCACCGCACCCGCGACGTGGCGCTGGTCACCACCGACACCGAACGTCTCGGCGCGCGCGAGCAACTGCATGCGCACGGTCGGCGCCTGGGCATCACCGTGTGCGAGGCGCAGGGTCCCGAAGCGCTGAACGCAACGCTCGACCAGCTCGTCGACTACCCGCTGGTGTTGGTTGATACCGCCGGTTATGCCGTACGCGATCGCGCGCTGCTGGGCCAGATCCTGTGGCTGCGCACCGCGCGCCGCGTGCGCAGCCTGCTGGTGTTGCCGGCCAACGCGCACCCGGACGACCTGTGCGAAGTCGCGCGCCGTTATCGCGCCGCATCGCCCGAAGGCGTGGTGCTGACCAAGGTCGACGAAACCGGCCGCGCCGGCGCGGCGTTGTCCGTCCTGCACCGGCAGAACCTGAGCCTGGCCTACACGTCTTCCGGGCAGCAGGTGCCTGACGACATCGCTCCGGCCGATCCCACCCGGATCGTGGCCACGCTCGAAAAATTGCGGCGCGCCGCCGACAACCCCCTGGCCACCGAGGACCGACATGCCGTCGCCTGATCCCAAAGCTCCCGTGTCCAGCGACGCTGCGTCCGCTCCGGCGGCGACCCTCCCCGCCTCCACGCGCACCGCGCCTGTCCGCGTCATCGCGGTCGCCAGTGGCAAGGGTGGCGTCGGCAAGACTTCGGTGTCGGTGAATCTCGCGCTGTCGCTGGTCCATGCCGGGCATCGCACGTTGCTGCTGGATACCGATCTGGGCCTGGCCAACGTCGACGTGATGCTCGGCCTGTCGCCGCGATTCACGCTGGCCGACGTCATCGCCGGCCGCTGCGAACTGGCCGACACCGTGGTCGAAGGGCCGGGCGGGCTGTACGTCGTGCCCGCCGCGTCCGGCAAGCGCCACATGACCGAGTTGCTGCCGCAGCAGCACGTCGGACTGGTGCATGCGTTCTCGCAACTCGAATTGCAGATCGACACGATGGTCGTCGACAACGCGGCGGGCATCGCCGACGGCGTGTTGACCTTCTGTCAGGCCGCTCAGGACGTGATCGTCGTGGTCTGCGACGAGCCGGCTTCGGTCACCGATGCGTATGCGCTGATCAAGGTGCTCAGCCGCGAGCGCGGCGTCAACCGCGTGCAGGTGCTCGCCAACCAGGTCACGCATACCGGCGAGGGCCGCGAGCTGTTCGCAAAGCTCGAACGCGTCACCGCTCGATTCCTCGACGTGACGCTGTCCTACCTCGGCGCGATCCCGCGCGACGAATGGCTGCGCCGCGCCGTGCAGCGCCAGGAAGCGGTGGTCGAAGCCTTCCCGTCGAGCCCATCTGCGCTCGCGTTCCGCGACATCGCCCGGCGCGCGGCGCAGTGGCAGGCGCCGCAGGGCTCGCGCGGCCACGTCGAATTCTTCCTCGAACGCCTGGTCGCCGCGCCGACGCGCAGCGCCGCTGCATGAACGCCACGGCGGCCGCCCAGTACCGCGCGCAGCATCGTGGCGATGCGGCGCAGGTCGTCGAACGCCATTCCGAGCTCGTGCGCCGCATCGCGCACCACCTCGCGGCGCGCCTGCCGGCGAGCGTGGAAGTCGACGACCTCATCCAGGCCGGCATGCTCGGCCTGATCGAAGCCGCGCGCAATTTCCAGGCCGACCAGGGCGCGGCCTTCGAGACGTACGCCTCGATCCGCATCCGCGGCGCGATGATCGACGAGATCCGTCGTGGCGACTGGGTGCCGCGCTCGGTGCATCGCCGCTACCGCGACATCGTCGCCGCCACGCGCAGCATCGAGCAGGCGCACGGCCGTGCCGCGACCGCGCAGGAAGTCGCCGCGGCGCTGGGCGTGGGCATCAACGAATACCAGCAGATGCTCGAGGAAGCCTCGCGCGGGCAACTGCTCAGCCTGGACGAGCACGCCGAGATGCACGACGGCGAGCCGCGGCTGGCGCGCCACGAGGGCCTGACGCCAGCGCGCATGTTCGAGGACAGCGCCTTCCGTGGCGCGCTGGCCGAAGCCATCGCCGGCCTGCCCGAACGCGAGCAGCTGGTGCTGTCGCTGTACTACGAGCAGGAACTCAACCTGCGCGAAATCGGCGCCGTGCTGTCGGTGAGCGAATCGCGCGTCTGCCAGATCCACGGCCAGGCCACGCTGCGCCTGCGCGCCCGGTTGGGCGACTGGCGCGGGACCGGCATGGACGACGACGACTGACCACCCGCCCGTACGCATCCGCACCGGCGCCGGTCCGATGGCGCCGCTCAAGTTTTTCCCCCGCCCGCCGATAGCCGGGCCGAAGACCCAACGAAGTTCCCCATGGACAAGAACATCCGCATCCTGATCGTCGATGACTTCTCGACCATGCGCCGCATCGTCAAGAACCTGCTCAACGACCTCGGCTTCTTCAACACCGCCGAGGCCGACGACGGCCACAGCGCGCTCGCCGAATTGCGCAAGGCGCCCTTCGACCTGATCGTCACCGACTGGAACATGCCCGGCATGCCCGGGATCGAACTGCTCAAGCAGGTTCGCGCCGATGCGACGCTGGCGAAGATCCCGGTCCTGATGGTCACCGCCGAAGCCAAGCGCGAACAGATCATCGAGGCCGCGCAGGCCGGCGTGAACGGTTACGTCATCAAGCCGTTCACCGCGACCACGCTCAGCGACAAGCTCGGCAAGATCTTCGAACGGCTGGAGAACGCGGCGTGAGCGATGCGGCAGCTCCTGCCGACATCGCCCGCGACGACCGGCAGCAGGTCACCCGGCGCATCCGCTCCGCGTTGTGGGCGATCGAACATGGCGACGAAGCCGGCTGGCGCACGCAGGTCGATGCGCTGATCGCGTGGCGCAACCAGCCCCTGCTGCAGGGCCTGGTGCGTCTGGCGCGCGAACTGGCGCAGACATTGGGCGACGCGCCTTCGCACGGCGGCGCCCTGCCCGACGCATGCGCCCACCTGGAACATGTCGTGCGGATGAGCGAGGACGCCAGCCATCGCGCGCTCGACCGGATCGAGCAGTGCGGCGTGCTGTTGTCGCAGCTGCACGCCGGAACCAGCGTGCAGGCGCATGCCGAAGCCACCGCCGCGCTGCGTGCGCACCTGTCGGAAATGACCGCCGCGCAGGGCATCCAGGACCTGACCGGACAGGTGATCCGCCGCGTCGTGGAGATCCTTCGCTGCGTGCACGCGGGACTGGACGCGACCTCGATGCAGTCGCCGCCCTTGCAGTTGCCGGGCTCGCTGGCGGCAGTGAATCCCGCACCCGCGACCCAGGACGAGGCCAACGAGTTGCTGTCCTCGCTCGGCATCTAGCCATGTCCGTGGCGGCGTCGGACATCTGCGCGGACTTCCTGGTCGAAGCGCGCGAGATCGTCGATGGGCTCGGCGGACAGGTGGTCGCGCTGGAGCAGTCGCCCGGCGACCGGCATTGCCTGGACGCGATTTTCCGCGGCTTCCACACCATCAAGGGCGGCGCCGGCTTCCTCGGATTCCCGGAAATGGTGGCGCTGTGCCACGCCGTCGAGGATCGCCTCAACGACGCGCGCACCGGCGACGCGGCGATGGATGCGATCACCTTCGACGCGACCCAGCAGGCGATCGACCTGTTGTCCGACATGCTCGACGCGATCGGCGCCGGCGTGGCGTGCACACCCGCGCCCGCGGCGCTGTTCGATGCGCTGCACGCAGCGGCCATGGCGCCCGCTCCTGTCCCGGCCGCCGCCGCGGCCGTCGTAACGGATGCCGACGGCGAGATCGACTTCGAAGCGCTGCTCGACAGCCTGCACGGTACGGGTGGAATCCCGGGCGTCGTGCCGGCTCCTGCCGCACCCGCACCACCGGTGGCGCGCGCGCCTGCTCAGTCGGTGGCCGCACCGTCGACGGCCCCCACGAAAAACGAAGCCGAAACCACCGTGCGCGTCGACGTGCGCCGGCTGGACGCGATGATCGACCTGGTCGGCGAACTGGTGCTGGCGCGCAACCGGCTCAAGTCGATCCGTCCGCGCCTGCGCGACGAAGCGCTGCATCGCGCCGTGAGCCAGCTCGACGTCGCCACCTCGCGCCTGCAATCGGCGGTGATGGCGGCGCGCATGCAACCGGTCGGCCGCGTGTTCGCGCGCTTCCCGAAGCTCGCGCGCGACGTCGCGCGGCAGCTCGGCAAATCGGTCGAACTGGAAGTGATCGGTGCCGATACCGAACTCGATCGCAACCTGGTCGAAGCCCTCGCCGATCCATTGGTGCATCTGGTACGCAATGCCATCGACCACGGCATCGAATCGCCGGCGCGTCGCCAGGCAAGCGGCAAACCGGCCGCGGGCACGGTGCGCCTGTCGGCGCAGCAGGAAGGTGACCACGTGACCATCCTGGTGCGTGACGACGGCGGCGGCATCGATCCGGAGGCCATCCGTCGCCGTGCCGTCGACAAGCGCCTCGTCGACGCCGAGACCGCGGCACGGATGTCGCCGGACGAATGCCTGCAGCTGCTGTTCCTGCCGGGGTTTTCGACCCGCGACGCCGTCAGCGACTTGTCCGGCCGCGGCGTCGGCATGGATGTGGTCCAGTCGAAGATCCGCGAACTGAGCGGGCAGGTGCAGATCCATTCCGAGATCGGTCGTGGCTCGTGCTTCTCCATCCGCGTGCCACTGACGCTGGCGATCCTGCCGACGCTGCTGGTGGAGATCGACGACGAGGTTTACGCACTGCCGCTGGTGCGCGTGATCGAAGTGCTCGCGCACGATCCGGCGACAGAGCTGCGCATCGACGGCCAACCGATGCTCGACCTGCGCGAACATCCGGTGCCGCTGCTGGGCCTGCGCCGCTGGCTCGGCCGTCCGGCGGACGCGCCGTGCCCGCAGTCGGTGGTGGTGCTGCAATCGGGCGAACAGCGCTATTGCCTGGCGGTGGATCGCGTCCGCGGCCGCGAGGAAGTCGTCATCAAGGCGCTCCCGCCCACCCTGCGCGGACTGCCCGGGTACGCCGGTGGCAGCCTGGTCGGCGACGGGCGGATGGCGTTGATCCTGGATGTGGATGCGTTGCTGGAGACGGGACTGGGGCGGGAACGCAGCCAGGCCAGTTGACGCTCCGAATCCTGTTGGCGGGTGGGCCGAACAGGTCGCCGAATCCCTTCCTTCGGGGGGATCACGAGCCGGCAAACCATCGCCATCACCCTCAAGTCCCCCGCTTCGCAACCGATAACGTTCGTAATGGACAGACTCAGTGTCATTGGTGTCGTGCTCGCGATTGGCGCCCTCATGGGCGGCAGCGTGCTCAAGGGCGCGGGCCTTTCGAGCCTGTGGTCGCCGGCGGCCTTCGTGATCGTGATCCTCGGCACGCTGGCGTCGATCCTGCTGCAGACGCCGATGTCGACGTTCCGGCGCGCGTTGAAGATCGCGCGCTGGGTGATCCACCCGCCGGTGCACGACGGCGCCGCGATCGTCGCCAAGCTGGTGGGCTGGAGCACGATGGCGCGCAAGCAGGGCCTGCTGGCGCTGGAGGCCGAGGTCGCGCGGCAGAGCGATCCGTTCCTGAAGAAGGGCCTGCAGATGGTGGTGGATGGCGTCGCGCCGGAAGCGATCCGGCAGATGCTCGAAATCGAGATGGACGGGCAGAACCATCGCGACCTCGCCGCAGCCAAAGTGTTCGAGGGCATGGGCATCTACGCGCCGACGCTTGGCATCATCGGCGCAGTGCTCGGCCTGATCGCGGTGATGAAGAACCTTGCCGACCCGAGCAAGCTCGGCCACGGCATCGCCGCGGCGTTCACCGCGACCATCTACGGCATCGGCACGGCCAACCTGTTCCTGCTGCCCATGGCGAGCAAGCTCAAGGGCGTCATCCAGAACCAGACCTCCGAGCGCGAGATGGTCGTCGAGGGCCTGATCGCGATTGCGCAGGGCGAGAACCCGCGCAACATCGAGACCCGGCTCAACGGCTACGTGCACTGAGATGGGCCGCCGAAAGCATCACGAAGAGCACACGAACCACGAAGCCTGGGCAATCCCCTACGGGGACCTGGTGACACTGCTGCT
>Ga0070672_100002775_pt1 | contig 11220 bp, 11 predicted proteins | sample KBSM13metaG_FD_66151 | JGI IMG/M metagenome (GOLD analysis project Ga0070672, IMG submission 66151) | Miscanthus rhizosphere microbial communities from Kellogg Biological Station, Michigan, USA - KBS M1-3 metaG | ecosystem: Host-associated > Plants > Roots > Rhizosphere > Soil ... | reverse complement strand
CAACGCGCTCTCGCCGAAGGCCATGGAGCTCAGCAAAACGGCGCGCCTGCCGCGTTCGTACTGGGGCTGGGACGAGATCGTGGAAATGAGCGCCGGCGGCTACTGGCCGTACACGCCGAACACGAACCTGCTGTACGGGCTGAGCGAAGCAATCGACATGCTGCTCGAGCAAGGACTGCCGGCAGTCTTCGCCCGCCACCAGCGCTGGGGCACCGCCGTGCGCGCCGCAGTGCAGGCGTGGGGCTTGCCGATCCAGTGCGCGGATCCGGCGCTGTATTCGCCGGTGCTGACCGGCGTGGTCACGCCTCGTGGCGTCGACGCCGATGCGGTGCGCCGTCTGATCCATGAGCGATTCGACCTCTCACTGGGGACCGGCCTGGGCAAGCTGAAGGGTCGCATGTTCCGCATCGGCCACCTTGGCGACTGCAACGACCTCACGCTGATGGCCACGCTTGCCGGCGTCGAGATGGGGCTGAAACTCGCTGGCGTGGCTCTCGCCGAGAGTGGCTTGTCCGCGGCAATGGAGTTCTTCGCTGCGACGCCGTTACCGGGGCCGGTGGTCTGATCGTTCGGCCCGCGAGGGAATCCGCGACTACGCAGCCAATCACCTCGAGCAGTCAAGCAGTCGTTCGCGATCGTCTGCAAATGGCCGGTCGTGTCGACTGCGACCGTCCGCTTGCACGCGCCTTTGCATCGACGACCGGTTTTACCAATCACGTTCGATGAGTCGATGATGGAATTACGGCCTTCGCCGGGTTGCCCGGCCATTCGCACGGGCGGTCGGGCGCAACCCGAGCCGCGATCTTGGTCAATTGGCCGCGAGTGAGCCTCGCATGTCTTGTCGCCGCAGCGGCATCGATAGTTGGAGGGATCGTCGTCGGGAATGTCCAGCGCGTAGTCGAGCAAAAGTTCTTCACCGCGCCGGATGCGGCGCTTTGTGCGGACTTGAATCCCCAGCACGCCTCGCGCGTCGCGCACCTCGACCGCCTCGACATTTGGACGACACGCGTGGTTGATGTGCCGGGTGAGGTTACCGCCCCGAGCACCGTCGATCAGGGTTCCGTCCGAGAGTAGGAACAGGTACGTCACCTTGCCATCCCAATCCGGGCGGATGGCGCCGGCCGGGTAGCGTCGGCCCGCATAACGGCCGACGTTCTGACCGGCCTCTAGGTCAGCGAGCGCAAACACGCCCCGGCCATGAATCGTGCTCGGCTGTACCTCGAAAGATGCCGACGGGCGAGCGGCCGCCGGGCGGCGACGGATGTTCTCGGGATGCATGTTTCGGTTGATAGAGAGTGATGTTCCGCGCTTGCAAGGCGCGGACCAGTTTCCCGGCGTGCCGATGGCTAGTCTCGCACCAGCATCCGCCGCAACTCTTGTCTGCACGGGGACCTCCCGGCTTGCCACTGACAACACGGCGAGGTGCCGGCACCCAGTCGCATCTACGTCGCGCCTCCCGACCACCACATGCTTCTCATAGGCGATCAGATCCGGTTGAACCAAGGGCCCAAGGAGCATCACTCACGGCCTGCGATCGACCAGGAGATCTGTGGTCGGATCCGACGCTCGGCCATGTCAATGTCAGTCAGCCAGGTCGGGTGTCCAGTGGTCGGCCTCGGCCGCAAGCTCTTCGAGGCTGAAGCCGGTTTCGCGTTCAAGCCGCCACGCCAGCTCGCTGCTGTCCAGCCCAGCGAAGCCGGTCTGCAACCTGACGAGCGCATGCTCGATCTCAGATTTCGCTTCCTCGACCGTGACGCGTTCAGCCCCGCGATGAGCCCTAATTGCTCGAAGCACGGCTGCGAGGTGCAGCGTTTGTGACACAGGTGCGCATGTAACCGGAAGCGGCTCCGGACTCATTACATCCGGCCCAACGCCGCACCTGCGATGACAATAATCACGTCAGAGGAGTGACTTCCGCGTCTTCCAGACGTACCCGGCTTGCGATAAGCCCGTGCGCGCGCTTGAGCGACGCGCACTCATCCACGTGGCGGACGTTCTATTCCGACCCAACGCCTCCTCAGGGTTTCTCCTGCACAACCCATGCGGGGAAGCGATCCTGGCTTCGCAGTGCCAGCACCTGAGGCACGCCATTGGGTCCGTTGAAGCTCGGCTCCTGAATTCCCGCTCCGGTTTCACGTCATAGCCGAGACACCGCCACGCGCCTGGCGCCGCAGGGGGCTCCGATCGCGAGTCGATGCGGCGCCCGTCAGGCCGAACGCCGGATCTGCGGCAGCTCGGTAACCTCGGCCGAGCGCGCGACAACCGGCTCGGCGTCGCTCTCACGCGCCACCTCGGCGCTCTTACGCTTACGGATCACGACCCGGTCGCCCGGGGTCCTGTCGAGCAGCAGCCGGGTCACGTCGGGCCGGGCGTAGTGGCCGGCCGGGTCGGCCGCGGCCTTGGCCAGCGAGATCATGCCGAGGTCGAGATCGGCGTAGACGATGCCCTCGGTGCCCTCGGCCAGAGGCTGGTGCATCAGCTGGCCGTCGGGCGCGTAGATCGCCGTGAAGCCACCGCCCTCGAGCAGCAATTGCCGCTTGGTCGGATCGTCGCCACACAGCATCGCGACCATCTCCTTCGAGACGGTGGCGCAGGGCGCGAGCACGAAGCAGCTGCCCTCGACCGCGTAGATCCGGCTCGCCGCGTTGTTCACCTCCGGCCCGAGCGCGTAGGCGCCGCCGCGATAGAGCGAGAAGCTCGGCCATGCTGCTATGTGCACCTGCTCGTTCTGCGCGTACATCGCGTACTTCGAGAGCGGCTGCAGATGCTCCCAGCAGCAGAGCGCGCCGATTCGGCCGAGCGGCGTGTCGTGCACCGCGAGGTCACTGCCGTCGCCTTCGCCGAACACGGTGCGCTCGACGTGCGTCGGCTTGAGCTTCCTCCGTTGGGCGACCGTCTCGCCGTCGGCGCCGATGACCCACTGGCCCATGTAGAGGCTGCCACCCTGCTTCTCGCTGTGGCCCATGACCACGCAGATGGCATGGTCCTTGGCCGCCTGCGCCACGCGATCGGCCTGGGCGCTGCCGTAGATGAGCGAGTTGTCGTGATAGCGCTGGACGAACTGCATGCCCCAGGCGGGCGAATCGAGCCAGATGAACCACGGATAGCCCGGCAGCCAGGTTTCGGGAAAAGCGATCAGCTTCGCGCCGTTGCCGGCGGCTTCGGCGATCAGCCGGATCGCCTTGTCGATCGACGCGTCGAGGTCGAGGAAGACCGGTGCGGCCTGGATCGCGGCGGCACGAAACTTGGGATGCGAGACGGGCATGGTGGGCTCCGGTGCTGTGAGGTGACGTCATGCTAGGGGCCGCTGCTCGGCGCGGCTTGCCTCAGCGTGGCGCCACTCTTGACTGGAGGTCGCATCGGCTTCGGCAGAGAGCGCGGGCACTGGCGCCGCGCCGCTCCACGGCCTATGCTGGCGAATGGCCCATATCGTCTCCACGACCCAGGTCGATCCGTCACAACGGGTGGCGTATTGGACCGACTTGGTCTGCGACACCTACGTTCAGCTCGAGTGCGACGCGTACGGCGCCAGTGAGCGGATTGATGGCGAGATCGTGGCCGATTCTCTCGCGACTTTGCAGCTGTCGCGCGTCACTGCCACTGCACAGCTGGTGCGTCGAACTCCGGCCAAGATCGCGCGTGCGGTCGAAGATTATTTCCTGGTCAGCATCCAGACTGAAGGGAGCGGCGTCGTTTCGCAGGACGGCCGCGACGCCGTCCTCGCGCCCGGGGATTTCGCTCTGTACGACAGCACCCGTCCCTACACGCTGACCTTCGCCGGTCCGTTCCAGCAGATCGTGCTCATGCTGCCCGGCCAGACGCTGCGCACCGCTCTGCGCGAGACGGAGCGACTCACGGCGATGCGGGTCTGCGGCGATCGCGGTGCGGGGCATCTCATGATCGGAATGATCGGCACCCTGGCGGCCGACATCCAGACCCTGGCGCCCGAATCGGCTGTGGCCGTGGCCGACAGCGTAACGAACATTCTCATCGCTGGACTTTCGGCGTTGCCGGCGGCGCGCCGGCCGCCGGTTTCGCAGATGACCGCGTACCACCGCGAGCGCATCAAGGCGATGGTGCGCGACAGGCTGCGCAATCCCAATTTCGGAGTCGCAGAGATCGCGTCGCACCTTCGACTGTCGCCCAGCACGCTGCACCGAGTGTGGGGCGGCGAGGGTTGTTCCCTTTCCGATTGGATTTGGTCGCTCCGGCTGGACGCGGCCAAGCGCGACTTGTACGACCCGGCCCAGGCGGCACGCAGCATTAGCGACATCGCGTTCGCTTGCGGTTTCAATGACGCGGCCCATTTCAGTCGTGCTTTTCGCGCACGGTTCGGTTGCCCGCCACGCGATCTGAGGCCCCCCACTTCTCCACCGAGGCCGCTTCCCGCTGCAAAGCCCCGATAAGTTGGACCGCTCGTGTCGAACCCATCTCGACGACGTCAATGCCATGAATAGGAAGCAGTCATTCTTGGCAGTCCGCTCCAGGAGGAGCGCTGCGCGCAGCGACCGTCAGCCGAAAGGGTGGTCGACGGGGAAGAACGGCTTGCCGTTACAGGCCGAAGTTCGTAGCCGATCGCTCCAATTGCAGGCGAGCTTCGCCTGCCGCGGCGCCTCCCTTGCGCTGTTGAATCAATTCGATGGCCATGCGAGCTACCTCGTAGAGCTCGGCGGTCGTGACAGCGTTCTCGCACGCATTGAGAAGTCGAAAGCCCCCTAGCCCCAGATGCGTCTTGATGACATTCGCCAGAGCAGCGGCAAATCGCTTGTCGAGGCCGATTGCCGCCGGCACGCCGGTCGACGTTGCTTGTTGCCTTGCGCCCACGGTGCTCGACGAAGCAGCGATCACATCAGCGGGCTCGATGAGCCCGAGTCGAGCGAGGCTCCGAAAGTCTTCTCTTGTCACGCCGACCAGATTGCGGAGAAGCATCTCCTCCGTCTTGACTCCGTCGAGGATCATGAGCAGGTTTTGCGCGACCGCCCCGAGTCCCGCACCGTAACTCCGTTTCAGCTCCGCCTGTCCAGCCGACGTTCTCTTCCAGATCACGACATCCTCCGCGCCGTTGCCGGGAGCCCAGCTCGCCGGTGGGATCGACCGCCGGACCAGATGACCGCATTCTGATCTCATCGACGGGGCCCGGATGACGTCTGGCCGCGAGCAAGTCCGCTGCTGCGTTCACCGGACGAGCCCGCTGTGAGGAGGCCGCGTGGCCACAACTCGAACGATCTGCCCGTCTACAGTTGGCGCTTGGGCTACGGCGCAGCATTCGCGCCTCGTCCTCACCCGCCGCAACGATTGAGAACTAGCGGAGCGCCGCTGTCGCATTGGCGGAGCGCTTGGATGGCAGCTCGCAACTGTCTGCGAACGAGACTTGCCGCGCCTCGGAGAACCTCCGACTCCCGCCGGAGGCGGTCTGAGGGCTGGGTCGGACGCCGTTGTCCAATTCCACTCTTCAGCGCGATCGCGACTACTTGCCGCAGTGCTCAACGCCTGGCCAGACTGCCGGACCTCCACCTCGGCGCAGCCGCCCTGACGACGACGCCTTTCGAGGACTACGTCCTTCGATCAATGCCGGATGGAGGATGCCGGTTCCTTCCTTCTGCGGGCGCGCCGAATCGATCGCCTTCCTAGAGTGGGCGGGCGCACCCGGTGCGCGCACTGCCAGGAGCTCCGCCATGAAGCCTTCGCCCGACCCCTCCTCCGACGCTTCCCGCGTGCGTCGACTTTCGCTGCTCGCCGCTGCACCGCTCGCCGCGGTCGCTTTCGCGGTTTACGCTTTTACCGGGCTGCACACTGACGCGGACGCTACCGCAAAGCCGGTGCTTTCAGCAGCCGCTCCCGCCGCAGCGACGATGGAAGCGGGCGCCGCCGCTCCAGCGAAGCTCGATGAAGCGCCTGTGCCGTCGGAGCAGGACGCCGAGCTGCTCGCCTATCACTCGCACGGGGGCTGACCGCCCGCGCGCGCTCCTTCGGTCGGAGCGTTCGCCCGCAAAGGAGAGGATGACGCAGCGCACGCTGTGCCGCACGGCCTTGCACCTGTTGCCGAAGCGGTGTGCAATGCCCGCTCTGCAGCGGCATGAAGGGTGGTCGGCATGCGACGCTTCGGCATCACGGCACCCGGTGGCGTGGGTGCTTTCCTCGTGCTGCTCACGATGGCGGCACACGCAGCAGGGCTGGCACCGGCGCCGGCCCAACTGATCGACGAAGCGGTGCGCGTCGTCCGCGGCGCGGAGCCGCAGCGCGTTACCCTGCCCGACTACCTCCCCGGAGCAGACACCTCGGACGGCTCGATCCTCGAAGCCACCTACATCCTGCGCGCCGAGACGAATGCGGCTCGTGAACCGATGGCGATCTATCTGCCGGGCGTCCTCACCTCCGTCCGCGTGAAGGTCAATGGCCACATCGTCTCGGATCACGTCACCGAGCGGATCCCGCGAGGTCATCGCGGGGCGGACCGCCTTTTACTGTCCAGCGTTCCCGCGGAATTCGTCCGACCGGGCGTGAACGAGATCGAGATCACGGTCGCCAGCCTGCGGTGGACGAGCCTCTCGAAGGTCTGGTTCGGCAGCGAGCGCGAGCTGCGCCGGATGTACGACCGCAAGATCATGCTGATGGTCGAAGGGCCGATCGTGGCATCGGGCGTGATGATGGCGCTGTCCCTGTGCATGCTCGTCCTTTGGGTGCGGCAGAACCGGGATCCGCTGTACGGCTACTTCGGGTTCGGCGGGCTGCTGTGGGCCCTCCATACCGTGTGGACCTTGCTGCCCGACCCGCTGCTGCAGCCTCCCCACTTCAGCATCTGGTGGACGATGGGCTTCTCGTTCTTCTGCGCGCCGCTCATCATCTTCTGCGTCCGCCTCTCGAAATGGCACCTGCCCCGCTTCGAGAAGACCCTTTGGGTCGCCTTGGCCCTCGGCCCTTTCCTACTCTACGCCGGCTACTTCGCCGGCTTCGCGGGCACGTCCGAAACGTACTGGCGACTCCTCTGGATCGGAGCCGTCGCCGTCGGTGTGCTTGCCGTGGGGCGCTACGCGTTCGAAGAGCGCAACACGCGCGCGGCGCTGCTGCTTGCGGCCGGCGGCATCGCGTTCGCGTTCGGCGTGCGCGACTGGCTGCTCGCCCGCGACGGCACCGACAACAACCCGGTGTACCTGACGAGCTACAGCGGCCTGGTGTTCTTCCCTCTCGTCGCGTGGATCCTCATCGACAACTTCGTAAAGACCGCGCGTGCGCTGAGCGAACTCAACGTCGAGCTCGAGCGCCGTGTCGTCGACAAGAGTGCCGAGCTGCAGCGGGCGCTCGACGACATGCGCCAGGCAAAAGATGCCGCCGAAGCGGCCGACCGGGCCAAGAGCAGCTTCCTTGCGGTCGCGAGCCACGATCTCCGCCAGCCGGCGCATGCCCTCGGCCTCTACGTCGCTGCCCTGCGCACCGAAGACCTGACGGCCGAGCAGTACCAGCTCACCCAGCGCATGAGCGACTCCGTGACCGCGCTCGACACCATGTTCAATGCGTTGCTCGACATCTCGAGGATGGAGGCGGGAGCCGTCGTGCCGGAGGTGCGCGCGCTCGATCTGGAGTCGATGCTGCACCGCGTCGCCAGCGATTTCTCGGCGGAGGCCGCCGGCAAGCGGCTGCGCTTCTCGACGCGAGTGAGCAAGGCCGCCCGCAACCTGCGCGCCCGCAGCGACCCGATTCTTCTGGAGCGCATCGTCCGCAATCTGCTCGGCAACGCCATCAGGTACACGCAGACGGGCGGCGTGCTGCTGGCTTGCAGGCTGCGCGGCGACCAGTGGCGGATCGAGATCCGGGACACGGGCCCGGGAATCCGGACGGACCTTCACAAAAGGATCTTCGAGGAGTTCTTCCAAATCGAGGGTCCCGAGCGCCAGCAGGCCGGCGGGCTGGGTCTCGGCTTGTCGATCGTGCGAAGGCTCTCCGAGCTGCTCGGTCATCCGCTGACGCTGCAATCGATCGTCGGACGCGGCTCCTGCTTCGTGCTGACCGTACCTGCGACCGCCGAAGCTGCACGCCGTTCCGAGACGGTCATCCAGGTCGGGTCGCTCCACGGCCTCGGCGTCGGCATCATCGACGACGACCCGGAGGTCCGCGACTCGATGGCGGTCCTGCTCGGACGCTGGGGTTGCAAGGTGCTGGTCGCCGAAAGTGCAGAGGAGTTGATCGAGCAGGCCGGCGAACACCCCCGCGAGCGGTTGCAGGTGCTCGTCGTCGATCTCCAGCTGCGCGGCGGGCGCAGCGGCATCGACGCGATCGCGGCCTTGACGCAAGCCCGCGGCGTCCGCTGCCCGACGCTGATCGTTTCGGGCGCGGCGGCGCCGGAGCGCCTGACACAGCTTCGGGCGAGCGGCTTTGAATGGCTGACCAAGCCGGTGGCGGCCGCGCGCTTGCGAAGCTGGCTCATACAGGCCGGCCGCCGAGCCACCGTCGCCGACGACGCCAGGGAGCTTGCGTCGACTCCCCCTGCCGACGAGACGCTCGAGACGGAACTCAAATGGACGTCTTGATTGCCGACGACCATCCGCTCGTGCGCGATGCCCTGGCGACGATCGTTCGTCAGCTCGACGCGGACGCGCGGGTCGTTCAGGTCGGCGACTATCCGACGCTCGTCGAGCACGTCAGCGCCGCGGTTCCCGATCTGCTCCTTGTCGATCTCAACATGCCGGGGATGAACGGGCTCGACGGCCTGCGTCGCCTGCGCCAGCAGTTCCCCTCTCTCGCCGTGATCGTCGCCTCGGGCCAGGATGACCCCGCGACCATTCGCGGCGCGCTCGCAACCGGTATCAACGGCTTCGTGCCGAAGAGCGATTCGCCGGCGCTGCTGCTCCAGGCGCTAAGGATGGTGCGCGCGGGCGGTGTCTACATTCCGGCGCGAACCCTCGGCGACTTCCAGAACGGCCAGCCACCTCCAACGATCGACTCGTCGGGCCTGACGCCGCGCCAGCTCGACGTGCTTCGCCTCTTGCTGAAGGGCGAGCCGAACAAGCTCATCGCGCGCCAGCTAGGGCTCACCGAAGGCACGGTGAAGGTGCACATCGCCGCCATCCTGCGCGTGCTGCAGGTTCGCAACCGGACTGAAGCGGTCGTGCGTGCGCGCGAGCTCGGGATCTGCGCGCCGTCCTGAGGCCGATCGCGTCGTGCCGCTGCGCGGCACTATGCCTTTCGACAGATGCCGTGAGTGCAAGGCTTTCTCCTCTATCTGAAGGTCGCATTTGCCGGCGTGCCTCACTAGATTGAGCTCCCGTCGCGAGCACCGTGCCAAGCGACGATTCGGTCGAGGAAACGCCATGTCAGCTCACCGTCTTCGTTTCGAGGACGCCGATTGGCGTCCGCACCCAGTCGCCCTCGCGCTCTATGTCGCCGGCGTCGCCGTGCTCGCGTGGGGCGTGCACGCCTTTTCTCAGATGCCCAGCGGTCAGGCAGGCGCATCGCCCCAGGCCGAGCCTTGGCGCGCGGCCGCATCGAAGTGGTCGCGCGCGCCGGCGGCGGATGGTCAGCGCATCTCCGTCGCCGCTGATGCGGCCCCGCTGGCGGATCCACCGCTGTCGACGGTCAACGCACTTAAGGATTCCGATCACTGATGGACTCTGTCGCCCATCCCTTCTTGAGCGCCGGCTATCTCGTCTCGGGCTTCGTCATGGCCGGCATCTATCTGCCGCAGCTCGTTCGCGGTTGGCGGAACCCCCAGGCGACCGTCATCGCCCAGTCGCTCTCCAGCTGGACCGTCTGGGCGGCGTGCCGGGTCGTTGCGCTGCTCTATGGGTGCCTGGTGATCGGCGATCCGTTGTTCATCCTGGCGGTAGGCCTCGATCTGCTGGGTCGGCTCGCAGTGCTGGCGGTGCTCATGCGCGCCATGTGGCGGCTGCAGGCCTGGCCGCCGCAGCGGCGCGCTCTTGCAAGACTGGAGGGAATGTCATGAACAACGCGAGGAGCGACGAGCAGCAGGTCCTCGAATGGGCCTTTCGCTGGGGCGTGCCCACCTTCGCGTGGGCCTTCATGTTCGCCTTCTTTGCGTTCGCCGACTCGGTATCGACGCACGAGCCGCGCGAGATGGCCCACGCTGATCCCGCCGTAGCATCGGTCGCCGGTGACTGCCTCAATCCTGCTCCGCGCTGAAGAGCCGGCCATGCGCAGGACGACGCTTCGCTGGTTTGCGGCAGCAGCGTCGCTGGCTGGAATCGCGCTGGCGCTGCTCGCTTCGCTGAGTGGTCACAGCAGCGTCAACGCCGCACGGTCGGCGCCCCACGTGCCTGCCGCGTCGCCGGCCGTCGACGGAGACGTCAGGGCGGACTTTTACCGATTCGCCCTGAACGCCTTGCTGGTGACGTTGATCGACGACGACGAGCCACCGCGCTGGAGCGACGTCGCCCTGAATCACATCTGCGGGCCGGCCACGCACGTGGAAGTGGACGGGCTACCGCTGGTGCACGGCAGCAGGCTCCCGGCCGGAGCGTTCACAGTGCGATGGAGCATGGACCATTGCACGGCACTGGAGGCATTCGAGCTCCAGGGTCGGGTCGACCTTCTCGTCTTCCATGAAGACACCGGCCTCAGCGCCGTCGTGACACCGGACGAGCTGATCGTCTCGAGCGCGATGGGCTCGAGCCGGATGCGTGCGCCGTTCGCATCGTTGATGTCGCTGCTGCCGGCGCAGCACCGGCCTTAGAGCGGTTCGGGCCACGTCAGGCAAGGCTATTTTTCCGCTGAGGTGCTGCAGTACGTGATCGAAGGTCGGGCCGGGCGCCTGTTCATGGCCAACGAAGAAGAGCTGCGCCGACGCTGACTCAGCCAACCCAGATGCCCGCTGTGGGTTGACTGCAGGGATTTCTGCCCTGGATCATCTTGCCCATACCTGTCGTTCGCGGTTGCCTACCGAATAGCAGACGCGCGCACCCGCAGTGGCCGTTCTAGGTCCGTCGCAAGCGGCAGCTATGCGGCTATGGGTGAGGGCGCTCTCAGACGAGGGTGGCCGAGAGCTCTTTGATCCTGAGCGCCTCTGAGCAGCGACGATCAACTGTTGGAGAGGCTTTGGGGCTGTGAGCATCAACCGGGCGGCGCCATAGCAGCCTTCCTCGACGGACTGTTGCTTCGGCAGCCGACCTTGCGAGACGATCCCCTCTTCAAGCGCAAACTGTCGTTTCCAGATGCGCGGAAAGTCAGGCTCTGTTCAACGCGGGGACCGATCGGGCCGGCTTTCGATAG
>Ga0070672_100002773_pt1 | contig 11223 bp, 10 predicted proteins | sample KBSM13metaG_FD_66151 | JGI IMG/M metagenome (GOLD analysis project Ga0070672, IMG submission 66151) | Miscanthus rhizosphere microbial communities from Kellogg Biological Station, Michigan, USA - KBS M1-3 metaG | ecosystem: Host-associated > Plants > Roots > Rhizosphere > Soil ... | reverse complement strand
ACCGCGTGCGGCGCCATCAAGGGTGCCATCGACAACGCACAGCTCGGCAGCCTCACGGGGCTGCTGAGCAAGATCAAGCCAGCCGTGGATGCGACCCGCTACGAAGGCGATCGCTCGAGCAAGAACGACGCGTTCGTCGACGAGGTGGCGAGAACCAACGTGCGCCAGACCATCAGCGCCATCCGCCAGGGCAGCGCGGTGCTCGCGGGCCTCGAGAAGGAAGGCAAGATCAAGATCGTCGGCTCGATGTACAACCTGGTCGGCGGGCGGGTCGATTTCCTCGCTTGATCGTCGCGCTCCCGAGCTCGGCAGGCGCGGTCGATGAACGCGTCGCGGCGCTTCAGCGCCGCCTGCGCCGGGCCAATGCCCCGAGGGCGCCGAGCCCGCCCAGCATCAGGGCCCAGGTTTCAGGCTCCGGCACCGGTGCGGCGACACCGACCGCGAGCGTCAGGTTGTCGACGGTCGGCCAGACCGTCGAATTCGGCGAGACGCTGCTGACCGCCAGCGAGGTGATCGTCCCGGTGCTCTGGAAGCCGAGGAAGCTCGAGAGCGTGGCGCTCGTGATAGTCTGCGTCGAGGTCGCGCCGAGCGAATCGCGCGCCGTGAGCATCACGGTGCCCGAGGCGAACGCGCCGTTGACGTCCGAGCCGAAGAAGAGGCCGCCGATGGCATTCACGCCCGGGCTGAAGCCGGAGAACGTGATCACGTCGGTGGCGCTGTTGGTCGAGAGCCAGGGGTTCGCGGCCGAGCCGCCGCCGTAGAACGAGGTAGTGCTCGTGGCGGTATAGCTGTAGCTCCCGGCGGACCGCAGCAACGGGCTCGGCGTTGCATCGATGATCGAGAAACCCGTGAAGCTGTCGACCCCGGGAGACGACACCGAGGCGAGGAAGCTCGCTTGCGTGTTGTAGACCACCAGCGCGGCCTGCGTCGCGGCCGAGGCTGCCAACAGGCCGGCCGCGGCGATCGACTCGAGGAGCAATGTCTTCGTCTTCATCGGATCACCTCACGCCGCTCGGCGGGCTCAGGTTGCAGGTCGCCGGATTGCGCCGGCTCGTCGGCTGCAGTTCGGTCGACGTCTCGTTCTGATAGCGGGCGACGATGTCGAGGCACGACGCGGTGCGCGTCTCGACGTTGCCGCCGCACGTGAAGCTCGCCGCATCGTTCGGGTCGCCGGTGCCGTTGTAGAAGGCGGTCTGCGGCCAGGGGCACAGCGGTCGGCTGCGCGTGACGACACCGTTGCTGACGTTGGTGGCGAGGATGCTGTCGGGCGCGTTGCCCGTCTCGACCCACTCGACCATCCGCTCGAACAGGTTCTGCGGCTGCGGCCCGACGCCGCCGCTGCAGTGGCCCATGCCCGGCGCGACGAAGAAGCGGAACCATGGCTTCACGGCATCGAGCCCGCCGAAGCGGTCGAGCGTCTCGTTGTAGTAGTGGATCGACTGACGGTGCGGAATCAGCGGATCGGCGCCGCCGTGATACATCAGGATCTTCGCGCCCCGGTTCTTGACGGCGTCGAGCGCCGTGCTCGTGATGTCGCTGTAGGGCGCGACCAGCTGCGTCGCGAGTTGCGTCTCGTCGTCGAACTGCGACAGCGGCAGCGGGTGCCAGTCGAACGTGGTGTCGGCGTGGGCCCAGCACTGCGAACCGAGGTTGCCGCAGGTCGCGGTCGAGCTCACGCTCGGCGCCGCGCCGCGCTCGAACGGGTACCAGATGCGAGTTCCCTGGTCGTTGCGCGGGCCGTCCCACATCATGTTGATCGCCTGCGCCTCGTTGGCGGTCAGGCAGTTCGTCGCCGGCGCGCCGGGACTCCCGCAGATGTTGGCGCGGGCGTCGAAGGTGCAGGCGCGCGGGTCGGCGAGGACGCCGTCGACGACGCCGTCGTTGCCGTCGCACGCGGCGACCGCCGACGCGTTGGCCGCCGCGAACTTGGCCGGCGTCACGGAGTTGCTGGCGACGTCCTTGTTGACCCACCACGGCCACAACGTCGCCACTTGCAGCCGGGAGTTGTAGTTGGCCGGTGCGCCGACCAGGAAGCCGTCGAAGTCATCGCCGTGGCTCAGCGCCAGCGACAGTCCCTGCCGGCCACCGGTCGAGCAGCCGTTCCAGTAGTTGCGCGTCGCGGGCGTCCCGTAGTAGGTGCGGGCGAGATCGAGTGCCCACCGGTACTGCTGGCGAAGACTCTCGACGAGGAAGTCGTCGAGCTTGCCGTAGTTGAGCGTATGGCTCTCCTGGATCACGGCGAAGTTCGGGTTCTCGGCGGTCGTGTGGCCGGTGTCGGTCGACGAGCCGACGTAGCCTGCGTTCGTCGCCGCCGTCACCGCACCGACGCTGCCCGCGAGCCCGCCGCCGCCGAGGTTCTGGACCTTTCCGTTCCAGGCACCCAGGCCGTTCGCTCCGCCCGATGTGCCGCCATCGGCGGGATTCAGCGGCAGGCCGACGCGGAGCACGATTCGCTGGCTCTGGCCCGGCGCATACCCGCTCGCGACGTCGCCGCGCGACGAGTAGACGAAGTTCGCCTCGCAGCGCGCGTTCGGCGCGGCCGCTGTCAGCGTGGTCAGAGAGGTCTGCGCGTTGACCTGCGACACGTAGGGCTGCGCCGCCAGGAAGTCGCCGAGGGCGGCGCAGCTCATCTGCGCGAATACGCTGGCCGGCGCGCCCAGCAACACGGTGGTGGCGACGATGGCTGGCCTTGAGATCTGCATGGCTCTTGTCCCGATGCGGCGGCGTGCTCAGGGTATGGGCAGTTCCGCGCTTCTGATAGCTAGGGAAAGGTCCGATCTGCCTGGGCATATCGGATGCCAACCGCGCCTCTGCGAGAAGTCGTTCGGGTGATGACCCGTCGGTGACCCGCGGACTCAGCGCTCGTCGGCTTGCGCCTGTGCCGCCAGCCGCGCCGGCGCGTTCAGGGCGCCGTAGCCGTCGTAATCGCGCACGCGCTGAACGATCTCGAAGAAGAAGCGCTCGGCGAACGCTTCGGTGTAGATGTGAAGATAGTCTCCGGCAGCCGAGCGATCGAACAGGATCCCGAGTTCGCGCAGCGACGCGAGCAGCGCCGAGTCGAGGTCGAGGCGGGCGGCGAGGTCGTCGTAGTAGTTGGCCGATATCGGCACGAACGACACGCCTCGCGACCTCAACGATGCGACCGTGGCGAACATGTCGTCGCAGGTGAACGCGATGTGCTGGACAGCGACGCCGCCGGAAGCGCTCGCCGTGCGCGCGGTCCGGGTCATTTCGCTGCTCGACGTGTTCAGGACGATGCGAACGCTGCGCTCGACGTCGGCAATGCCCACGCTGCGGACCAGGCCGAAGGGGTCGGCGAGCTCGAGGCTGTCTCCCGGCTCGAGCCCGAGCACGGCGCGACCGAACAGCACCCAGCTGTCGATCCGGTCGTTGGCCAGACCCAGCGCGATGTGGTCGACACTGCGCAGCCCGCAGTCGGGCACCGCTTCGGCGCCGCGGTCGATGACGAAGTCCGCCGCAATCGGGTCGACATCGAGCGTCGACACGGCGACGAAGTGGACCAGGTTGCCGCCCGGAGAGACGATCGCCGGCATGGCGAGCTCGCGCGGGCCGCGCGGGCCGTCGAAGCGCGCCGATTGCAATGCGACCGCGCGGTTCACGGCGCGGTCGGGTTCGTCGGTCGCAACGCCGATCGCGCAGACGCAGGGGCCGCTCTGGAGAAAGCGCCGGCGGGCGAACGAATCGGGCTCCGCGTTGACGACCAGACTGATCGACCCCTGACGAAACAGCGTGACGGCCTTCGAGCGATGGCGCCCCACGCGCGCGAACCCCATCTTGCCGAGCGAGGCTGCCAAGTCGGCGGCGGCGCCGTCGGCGGCGGCGAATTCGAGAAACGAGTAGCCCGCGAGCCGCGGCATCGCCGGCGGGTCGAACAGCTCGATTCGGTCGCTCGCGACCTTTGCCGCCGCGTCGCCGTCTCGCTCGGCCTCGACCTCGAGGTGCTGACGGACCTGGCTCTCGAGCAGGAGCAGCGAGCGCATCGCGTCCGTCGCGGTGCGCCGGTTCGGCGTCTCCCGAAAGACGTCGTTGAAGATCTCGAGCGACAGCGGCCCGGCGTAGCCGGCGCGCAGCACCAGCGCGAGATAGCGCTCGAGATCGAACTGGCCCTGCCCCGGGAAACAGCGATGGTGGCGCGCCCACTGGACGACGTCCATCGCCAGGATCGGCGCGTCGGCCATCTGCAGGAAGAAGATCTTCTCGCCCGGGATCGTCGCGATCGCCGACGGGTCGTCGCCGAGCGACAGCGTGTGAAAGCTGTCGAGGACGAGGCCCAGGTGCGGATGGTCCGCGCGTTCGACGATCGCCCACGCCTGGCGGTAGCGGTTGACGTGGCGGCCCCAGGCGAGCGCCTCGTAGCCGATGCGCAGGTTCCGTCGCGCCGCGCGCTCCGCGAGCTCGTGAAGCTGGGCGGCGCTGCGTTGCGGGTCGGCGAGGCTGCGCTCCGACGTGTTCGAGCACACCAGCAGCGTCGGCGCACCGAGCGCCTGCATCAGGTCGAACTTGCGCTCGGCGCGGTCGCAGTTTCGCGCGTGGTCGGCGTCGGGCATGCCTTCGAAATCGCGGAACGGCTGGTACAGGTCGATCGACAGGCCGAGGTCCCCGGCCATCGCCCGCAGGTCGGCGGCACTGCCGTCGAAGTTGACGAAGTCGGCCTCGAACAGCTCGATGCCGTCGAAGCGGGCGGCGGCGATCGCCTGCAGCTTCTGCCGCAGCGTCCCGCTCATCGACACCGTCGCGATCGATCTGCGCATCGCCGCCGGCTCCTTTCAGTAGCTGAGCCGCGCCACCGAGCGCAGCACGTCCGGCGTCGTGCCCGGAAAGCCGAAGAACTCCAGGTACGCCGGGATCTGCTCGAACAGCATGTCCGAGCCGACCTGGAAGCGGCAGCCGCGCTCGGCAGCCGCCTTCAGGAACGCCGTCATCTCGCTCTTCATCACGACCTCGCCGACGAAGGCGGTCGACGCGATCCGCGCCACGTCCATCGGCATCGGATCGCCGTCGTTCATCCCCAGGGGCGTCGCGTTGACGACGATGTCGAAGCCGGCGGGATCGTTGGAGCCGGTCCGGACCTCGAGCGCCGGGTAGTGCGACCGCAGCCGCAGGGCGATCGCTTCGGCGACGTCGGCGCGCATGTCGAAGACGCCGATCGACGCCGCGCCGGCCTGCGCGAGCGACGCCGCGATCGCCGAGCCGACGCCGCCGGCGCCGACGACGAGCGCGCGCGCGCCGGCGACGACGCAGCCCTTGCGGCGCACGCCGCGAACGAACCCTTCGCCGTCGAACATGTCGCCGACGAGTCGGCCGTCGCCGTCGCGGCGGACCGCATTGCACGCGCCCGCGATCTGCACCGCCGGCGATCGCACGTCGAGCAAGGCCACGGTGCTCGCCTTGTGCGGCATCGTGACGAGCGCGCCCCGGATGTTCTCGAGCGTGAAGAGCGCGCGCAGGAACGCGGGGTAGTGCTCGTCGCGGCAGCCCATCGGGACGACGACCGCATCGATGCCGGCCTGCTCGAACCAGGGGTTGTAGATCAGCGGCGCCTTGAAGGCGTGCGTCGGCCAGCCGATGTGGGCGACCAGGGCCGTGGTACCGCGAATCATCGAGAACCTCTACCGGCGTCGTTTGCTCTGGCTGCCGTGGCGCATCGCGAGGAAGGCAATTCGAAGTCCCACCGGCTCACCCGAAAGGAAAAGTCCGTGGCCATTTTGTATCCGGGCAACCTAGAATTGAAATTTCGTTCTGGTTGACAGAACATGAAACCTGGGGGCGCGCTGCCGCTGTCATCGAAAGGTCGACGGTACGCGTTGTTCGCACCCGCTCTGATGCTGCGTCCCGGCCAGAGACAGATCATCAACTTGGTTCGTACTCAGGAGAAACCATGAAATCGAAGCTGATCCAGCTTGCCGCGATGTTCTCGCTGCTGGCCGTGGGCGGTGTGGCGCTGGCCCAGGATATTCAGGAACGGACGATCCGGTTCGGCCACCTGAACAACCCCGACCACCCGACCAGCGCGGGCGCCAAGAAGTTCGCCGAGCTGGTGGCAGCCAAGAGCGGCGGCAAGATCAAGGTGCAGGAATACCCCAGCAGCCAGCTGGGCAACGAGCTGCAGCAGCAATCGGCGCTGCAGGGCGGCGTGCAGGAAATGCTCGTCGCGTCGACCACGTCGCTGGCCGGCATCGTCAAGGAATTCGGCCTCTTCGACTTCCCCTTCCTGTTCAGCAACGCCCAACAGGCCGATGCCATGGTCGACGGCCCGCTCGGCAAGCTGCTCAGCAGCAAGCTGGCGGAAAAGGGCGTGGTCGTGCTCGGCTTCTTCGACCTGGGCTTCCGCAACGTCACCAACGGCAAGCGGCCGATCACCAAGCCCGAGGACCTGGAAGGCCTGAAGCTGCGCGTGATTCCGAACCCGGTGTTCCTCGAGACCTTCAAGACCTTCAAGGCGAACCCGATCCCGATGCCCTTTGCCGAGCTGTACGGCGCGCTCGAAAGCAAGGCCGTGGACGGGCAGGAGAACCCGTACTCGGTGATCCTGTCGAGCAAGTTCTACGAAGTGAACAAGTACGTCAGCGCCACCAACCACGTGTACGCGACCAACCCGATCCAGATCAGCAAGCGCTTCTGGGACAAGCTGTCGCCGGCCGAGCACAAGATCCTGCAGGACGCCGCCATCGAGGCCCAGAACTACCAGCGCACGGTCAGCCGCGAGGCCGCCGGCAAGGCTGTGGCCGAGCTCAAGGCCAAGGGCATGCTGTACAACGACATCGCCCCCGCGGAGCTGGCTCGCATGCGCGCCGAAGTCAAGCCGGTCCACGACAAGTTCGCCGCCTCCTACGACACGACCGTGGTGAACCTGTTCAGAAGCGAGCTGGAGCGCGTCTCCAAGCTCTGAGCTTTTGCGCGGGCCAGGCTGCCGCGTCGGCCACCAAGTCGGCGCGGCACACTCCTGGCAGGGGTCTCGCGGCCTTGCTCGCGAGCGGCAGCGCGGGCGTCGGCTTTTCAGCAGCCGAGCGAGCTGCAGGATTCGCCCCGCGATCGCCGTTCTCGGCGTCATGCCGCCGGGCGCCAAGATCGCGATGACCATCGCGGGCGCGATCGGCGCTAGTTCCGCAAACGCTTCTGCGGCCGCGGCGATGCTCGAGTTCCTGGCCGCGCCCACGGCCGCCGCCGTCCGGCGCCGCCACGGCATAGCCGATTCCACCGGCGGAGCCGCGCTGCGCCCGAACGGCATTACCCTTGCCTGAGAGCACGATGATCATCGACGTCCACGGCCACTACACGACCGCCCCTGCCGCCCTCGGCGCCTGGCGCGAGCGCCAGATCGCCAGCCTGAACGGCAGCACCGCGGTGCCGTCGCCCTCGGAGCTGCGCATCGGCGACGACGAGTTGCGCGAATCGATCGAGCTGAACCAGTTGAAGAAGATGGACGAGCGCGGCCTGGACCTCACCGTCTTCAGCCCGCGCGCGAGCTTCATGGCGCACCACGTCGGCGGCTTCGAGACCTCGGCCGCGTGGGCCGCGATATGCAACGAGCTCTGCTATCGGGTGAGCAAGCTCTTTCCCGATCGCTTCGTCGGCGCGGCGATGTTGCCGCAGTCGCCGGGAGTCGATCCGGCGACGTGCATCCCTGAGCTCGAACGCTGCGTGAACGAGTACGGCTTCGTCAGCGTCAACCTCAACCCCGATCCCTCGGGCGGCCACTGGACGAGCCCACCGCTCACCGACCGCCACTGGTACCCGCTCTACGAGAAGATGGTCGAGCTCGGGATTCCGGCCATGATCCACGTCAGCACGAGCTGCAACCCGGCGTTCCACACGACCGGCGCCTACTACCTGAACGCCGACACCACCGCGTTCATGCAGTGCCTGAGCGGCGATCTCTTCACCGACTTTCCGACGCTGAAGTTCCTGATCCCGCACGGCGGCGGCGCGGTGCCCTACCATTGGGGCCGCTTTCGCGGCCTGGCGCAGGAGATGAAGAAGCCGCTGCTCGGCGATCACCTGCTCGAGAACATCTTCTTCGACACCTGCGTCTACCACCAGCCGGGAATCGACCTGCTCACGCGCGTGATCCCGGTCAAGAACGTCCTCTTCGCGTCCGAAATGATCGGCGCCGTGCGCGGCATCGATCCGGAAACTGGCCACGCCTACGACGACACGCGACGTTTCATCGACGCTGCCCCCGGGCTGAGCGATGCGGCACGCAATCTGATCTTCGAAGGCAACGCCCGCCGCGTCTTCCCGCGCCTCGATTCGGCGCTGAGGGCGCGGGCCCGCTGAAACGAGGAGCGTCCATGCACGAGCTCGGCATCGTCCATCGCAGCGTCGCACGCGCCGATCGCGCCGCGACCGAACGCTTGGCGCCCTTCGGCGTTGCGACCGTCCATGAGGCGATCGGGCGCGTCGGCCTGATGCATCCCGGCATGCGCCCGATCTACGCCGGCGCGCAGTTGTCGGGGACGGCGGTGACCGTCCTGCTGCAACCCGGCGACAACTGGATGCTCCACGTCGCCGCCGAGCAGATCCAGCCAGGCGACGTCGTCGTCGCCGCCGTCACCTCGCCGTGTAGCGACGGCTATTTCGGTGACCTGCTCGCGACGTCCTTCCAGGCTCGCGGGGCGCGGGCGCTAGTGATCGACGCCGGCGTCCGCGACGTGAAGACGCTGACCGCGATGGGATTTCCCGTGTGGAGCACGAGCATCTCCGCGAAGGGGACAGTGAAGGCGACACTCGGTTCGGTCAACGTGCCGATCGTGTGCGCGGGTGCGCTCGTGGCACCCGGCGATGCGATCGTCGCCGACGACGACGGCGTGGTCTGCGTTCCCGCAGCGCGCGTCGTCGTGGCGGCCGAGGCTGCCGCCGCTCGCGAGGCCAACGAAGGCTCCAAGCGCGCCAGGCTCGCGGCGGGCGTGCTGGGCCTCGACATGTACGGCATGCGCGAGCCGCTCGCGCGAGCCGGGCTGCGCTATGTCGACTGACACCGCGACGACGCCGATCGCGCCGGCGGCGCGCGGGCGCATCGGCATGGTCCTTCGGCGAGGTCGGCGGCATCCTTCCTGTGCACAGCAACTCCGGAGACAGAGATGACCCTCTTCACGCGCCGCCAGGCGCTGCTCGCCGCCGCGGCGCTCGCCACCGGAACTCGCGCACAGGCGCAGGCGATGCCGGCCAAGCCGGTTCGCGTCATCGTCGGCTACAGCGCAGGCGGCGCGGTCGACATCATCGCGCGCGCGCTCGCCCAGCACCTTCAGGCCGGTCTCGGCCAGCCGGTGATCGTCGACAACAAGCCCGGCGCGGGCACCAACCTGGCCACCAAGTCGCTGATCGACAGCGCTCCCGACGGCACGACGCTCATGCTGGCGGCGAACGCGCTCGCCGCCAACGTGTCGCTGTTCCAGCCGGCGCCCTACGAGCTCGATCGCGTCACGCCGATCGCCCTCGTCGGCCGCGTGCCGGTCGTGCTCGCCGCGAGCGCGCGATCGAGCGTCGATTCGCTGAAGGCCGTGATCGCGAGCTCGAAGGCCAAGCCGGAGTCGATCAACTACGGCACGCCGGGCAATGGCTCGACGCCGCACCTGGCGATCGAGCTGTTCGAGCGCGCCGCCGGAATCCGGCTGATGCACGTCCCGTACAAGGGCGGGGCGCAGGCGATCAACGACGCCATCGCCGGCCACATCCAGACCGTGGCGGTCAACGCGCTCGAGCTCGTTCCGCATGTCAAGGCCGGCACCCTGCGCGTGCTCGCGGTGCTGAGCGAGAAGCGCTCGCCTATCTTTCCGGAAGCGCCGACGATCGCCGAGTCGGGGTTCGCGGGCTTCGAGGCATCGGTGTGGTACGGCGTCGTCGGCCCGGCGGCGATGCCGGCGCCGGTCGTCGCGCGCCTTCACCAGGAAGTGCAGAAGGCGCTCGCAGCGCAGGACGTGCGCGAGCGCCTTGCGTCTGCCGGCGGCGACGTCGAGCCGGGATCGCCGGCGATGTTCGCCGCCCTGCTGCGAAACGAGCAGCAACGCTACGCGAAGCTCATCCGCGAATCGAACATCAAGCCCGATTGAGCGGAGCCATCGTGGGCGTCGCGGATCCCTTGGGGCGCTGGGCCGCCATCGCGGCGCTCGCGGTCGCGCTGGCGCCGGGGTGCGCAGTTCCGCCGGCGCCCTCCGCGGTCGTTCCTGCTCCGGCGAGCGCCGCATCCGCCGACGCCGCAAGCGATGACGTTCGCCGGACGCTCGCACCGACCGGGTCTTTGCGGATCGCCGTGTACGCCGGTAGCCCGACGTCGCTGGTCCGCCGCGCCGGCAGCGACGAGCCGCGCGGCATGAGCGTCGACATCGGCGCAGCGCTGGCGAGCCGGCTCAGCGTGCCGTGGCGGATCGTCGAATTCGAGCGAGTGGAGCAGGTGATCGAGGCGCTGCGAGGCGGCCAGGCCGACATGACGATCACCAACGCGACGGGGACGCGCGCCGCGCTGGTCGACTTCGCCGAACCGATGGTCGCGCTCGAGCTCGGCTACCTCGTCGTCGCGGGCTCGCCGATCGCATCGATCGCCGACGTCGACCGAGTCGGCGTTCGCGTCGGCGTCAGCCAGGGCAGCAGTTCCCAAGCCACGCTCGGCAAGGCGTACCGCAACGCGACACTGGTGCCCGCGTCGTCGCTCAAGGCGGCGGCCGAGATGCTGACGGAGCACCGCATCGACGCGTTCGCGACCAACAAGGGAGTGCTTCATCAGATGGCCGACGGGTTGCCGGGTGCGCGCGTGCTCGACGGTCGCTGGGGCGCCGAATCACTGGCGATCGCAGTGCCGAAGGGTCGCGACCTCGCCAAACCCTGGCTCCAGGGCTTCAGCGCCTGGGCACGGCAACAAGGACTCATTCGCCAGGCAGCCGATCGCGCAGGCCTGCGCGGGCTCGCCGAGCCGGAGCCACGCTGAGCCGGCCGGCCTCCAACGCCGGCCCGCCGGGGGGGGCCGCTGCCGCATTGATCGCCCTCGTCCGGTGGCATGTACGCTCCGGGTGCGCGGGCAGGTCCGGTTTGCCGCGGAGGACGACATGATCACGCTCTACGGCTTCGGACGCATCTTTCCCGAAGGGCACGGCGAGACGAAAGACCTCTGGGCGCAGTGGGCGCTCGAGGAGACGGGCCTGCCGTATCGGGTCCACGCGCTCGACCACACCGGCGGCGAGCTCGACGGCGAGGCCTATCGCCGGATCA
>Ga0070672_100002764_pt1 | contig 11243 bp, 12 predicted proteins | sample KBSM13metaG_FD_66151 | JGI IMG/M metagenome (GOLD analysis project Ga0070672, IMG submission 66151) | Miscanthus rhizosphere microbial communities from Kellogg Biological Station, Michigan, USA - KBS M1-3 metaG | ecosystem: Host-associated > Plants > Roots > Rhizosphere > Soil ... | reverse complement strand
CGATCCAGAAGGATTCCCAGCCTCCGAGCTGCCACGTGATGGCGCGCACGCCCAGATCCCGGATCGGCGTGAAATATCCGACGAACGTGTAGCCGGTCCACAGCGCGACGACGAACCATGCGGTGTGCTTCAGCCCCTTGATGACGAATTTCTCGAGGGACATCGGCGCAGCGTCGAGGCGCACCCGGGCAAGGCGATCCCCTTCGATCTTCCGCTCGATCCACAGGAAGATCTCGGTATAGACCGTCTGCGGACACGCGTAACCGCACCACACGCGACCGGCGATCGCGGTCACGAGAAACAGCGAAAGCGCGGACAGGATCAGCAGCACCGCCAGGTAGATCACGTCCTGTGGCCAGAACACCGCACCGAAGATGAAGAACTTGCGTGCGCCGAGATCGAACAGGACGGCCTGGCGGCCGTTCCACGTGAGCCATGGCAGACCATAGAACACGAGCTGCGTGGCGAACACGAGCGCCCATCGCCATGCCGCGAACCATCCATGCACGGCCCGGGGATGGATCGTCTTGCGAATCTCGTAGAGCGCGACTTCTTCGCTCGACGGCAGGATGGGCACGACCTTGCGCGTGCGCGTCGCAACGTCGTCCACGACAACGGTCGGCGCTTCCCGATCGGGCGGCATGCCAGGCGTATGCACGATCCATCGAACGCATTACTTGGCGTTCGACAGGCTCCAGACATAGGCCGCGAGAAGCTGGATCTTGCCCTCGTCGAGCCGGTCCTTGTGCGCGGGCATCCTCGTGACCGCCGATGCCTCACCGCGGCCGCGTGTAACGGTCTCGCTGATCGCCGCCTCGGTGCTGCCATACAACCAGATCCGATCGGTCAGGTTCGGCGCACCGATCTGCTGATTGCCCTTGCCGTCCGCGCCGTGACAGGCGGCGCAGTTCTGCGCGAAGAGCGGCTTGCCGAGTTGCGTTCGAACGTTGTCGGACGGAAGGCCCGACAGGCTGCGCACATACGCCACGACGTCACGCACGCCTTCACTGCCGAGCGCCGCGCCGAACGCCGGCATGATGCCGTTGCGGCCATTCAGGATCGTTTCGCGGATGTTGCTCGGCTCCCCGCCGTAGAGCCAGTCGCGGTCGCGGAGGTTCGGGAATCCCTTGCTGCCGCCGGCATCGGAACCATGACATTGCGCGCAGTAGTTGAGGAACAGCCGTTCGCCCATCGCGTTCGCTTCGGGATCGGCTGCAACCGCCTTGATGTCCATCGCGAGATACTTGGCGTACAGCGGCTCGACCTTCGCGTCGAATGTGCGCACTTCGCTCGCGTACGCGCCAGCGGAGGTCCAGCCAAGCGCGCCCGGCGCCTTGCCGAGCCCGGGGTAGAGGATCAGATACGCGAGCGCGAAGACGATCGTCAGCCAGAAGAGCCACATCCACCAGCGGGGCAGCGGATTGTTGTATTCGGCGAGATCGCCGTCCCAGACGTGACCGGTCGTCTCCACCTGGGCGCCGGGCTTGGGCCGCTGGACACGCATCTTCCCCAGCATGTGCAGCAACAGGCCGCACGCGGCGATCGACAGCAGCGTGGCGATCGCAACATACAGGCCCCAGCCGTCGGCCATGAAATCGCTCATCGCCGCGCTCCGCCGTTGCGGAACACTTCCTCATTCTCGTCAGGCAACGCGAACGGGGCGTTTGCCGCGGCACGAAACTCATCGCGGCGGCGGCTGCTCCATGCCCAGTGAACGATGCCCACGAACAACAGAAACGACATCACGGTGAATGCGCTCGAGAGCGTCGAATAGATCTCCATGGCTACCTCACGTTGCGCAGTGCAAGTCCCAGGTTCTGCAGGTAAGCGATGACCGCGTCCTCCTCGGTCTTGCCCTGCAACTGCTCCGGCGCTTTGGCAATCTCGGCGTCCGTATAGGGGACCCCGACGCGGCGGAGCGCCCGCATCCGAGCGCCGATGTCGTCTCCCGCGAGCGGTGTCTTGGCAAGCCACGAATACGCGGGCATGTTCGATTCAGGCACGACGTCACGGGGATTGCCGAGATGAACGCGATGCCAGTCGTCCGAGTAGCGCCCGCCGACGCGCGCCAGGTCCGGTCCCGTCCGTTTGCTTCCCCATTGAAACGGATGGTCGTACACGAACTCGCCAGCAACCGAATAATGTCCGTAGCGCTCGGTTTCCGCGCGGAACGGACGAATCATCTGCGAGTGGCAGTTGTAGCAGCCCTCGCGCACGTAGATGTCGCGTCCGACGAGTTGCAGCGGCGGATAGGGCTTGACGCCTTCGACGGCCGTCGTCGTCGACTTCTGGAAATACAGCGGAACGATCTCGACGAGGCCGCCCACGGCGACCACGAGGATCGTCAGGATGATCATCCATCCGATGTTCTTTTCGATGAGTTCGTGCGAGAGCTTCATGGCGTGAGCAGTCGGTTCGTCAGACGACGGCGGGCAGCGGCGCGCCAACGGGCGGGATCGGTGCCTCGAACTTCTTGCCGAGCGCAATCGTGCGCACGACGTTCCACGCCATCAGCAGCATGCCCACGAGGAACAGCGTTCCGCCGAGCAGCCGGATCGCATAGAACGGGTACGTCGCCTTCACGCTTTCGACGAACGCATAAGTGAGCGTGCCGTCGGGGTTCGTCGCGCGCCACATCAGGCCCTGCATGACCCCCGCGATCCACATCGACGAGATGTAGAGCACGACGCCGAGCGTCGCGATCCAGAAGTGCGCGGTGATGAGCCGCGTCGACCACATCTCGACACGCCCGAACATCCGCGGGATCAGGTAGTAGATGCAGCCGATCGAGATGAACGCGACCCAGCCGAGCGCGCCCGAGTGCACGTGTCCGACGGTCCAGTCGGTGTAGTGCGACAGCGCGTTGACCGTCTTGATCGACATCATCGGACCCTCGAACGTCGACATGCCGTAGAACGACAGCGAGACGATCAGGAACTTGAGGATGGGATCGTCGCGCAATTTGTGCCAGGCGCCCGACAGCGTCATCATCCCGTTGATCATTCCGCCCCACGAAGGCGCGAGCAGGATCAGCGAGAACAGCATGCCGAGCGACTGCGTCCAGTCGGGCAGCGCGGTGTAATGCAGGTGATGGGGGCCGGCCCACATGTACGTGAAGATCAGCGCCCAGAAATGGACGATGGACAGCCGGTACGAGTAGATCGGGCGGCCGGCCTGTTTCGGCACGAAGTAATACATCATGCCGAGGAAGCCCGCGGTCAGGAAGAAGCCGACGGCGTTGTGGCCGTACCACCACTGCACCATCGCGTCCTGCACGCCTGCGTATGCCGAGTACGATTTCATCGACCACGGCGAGATCGGCATCTCGGCGCTGTTGACGATGTGCAGGATGGCGACGGTCAGGATATAGGCGCCGAAGAACCAGTTCGCGACGTAGATGTGCGGCGTCTTGCGCTTGGCGATCGTCCCGAAGAACACGACCGCGTACGAAACCCACACGACGGCGATCAGCAGGTCGATCGGCCATTCGAGCTCCGCGTACTCCTTGCCGCTCGTGTAACCCATCGGAAGCGTGATCGCGGCGAGCACGATGACGGCCGTCCAGCCCCAGAACGTGAACGAGGCGAGCGGCCCGCAGAACAGGCGCACCTGGCACGTGCGCTGCACCGCGTAGTAGGACGTCGCGAACAGCGCGGAACCGCCAAAAGCGAAGATCACCGCATTCGTGTGCAGCGGGCGCAACCTTCCATAGGAAAGCCAGGGAATGCCGCTGCCGAGCTCCGGCCACAGGAGTTGAGCGGCGATGATGACGCCCACCAGCATCCCGACGATGCCCCAAACGACGGTCATGATCGCGAACTGGCGTACCACCTGGTAATTGAACGTTCCGCTGTTCGATTGCGAGGGCGACAAGGCGTGCGCGGTTTGCATTCGTGAGGATTCCCTGGAAGGACCGGACGATGTTACGAGCGAGGTGCGTCGTGCAACTTGACGAAGGTCAACACGGATCGTCGTCGTCCGCGAGAATCCGATGCGCCGGCCCCTCGAGGTCGTCGAACTGACCGCTCTTCGTGGCCCACCAGAAGCTCGCGCCGATCAGGAGCGCGAGCACCAGCGACAGCGGGATCAGCATGTAGAGGATGTCCATGCCCGATCAGGAGCGCGCCGCTGCATCGGCACGCGTGACGACTGCCGGCCGCCCAGGCGCAGCGTCGGGTGTCGAGCGCTTCGACGGCCGGTCGGAGAATCTGGTTTGCGCGCGAGCGGCCTTGTGCGCGCCGGACAATCGAGACAGCCGCCATGCATTGCCGACGACGATCAGCGACGACGCGGACATGCCGATGGCCGCCGCGAGCGGCGAAAGATGGCCGGTGGCCGCAAGCGGGATGGCGACGATGTTATAGACGAGTGCCCACGCAACGTTTTGACGGATCACCCTGAAAGTGCGTCTCGCTGCAACGAGCGCATGGCCGATCCGCGAGAGGTCATCGCCCAGCACGACGGCGTCGGCGGTCCACTGCGTCAGCGTCGCGGCGCTGCCGAGCGTCAACGCCACGTCGGCCTGCGCAAGGCTCGGTGCATCGTTGATGCCGTCTCCGATCATTGCCACGACCGCGCCGCGGCGTTGCAGATCGGCGATCAAGCGGCGCTTGTCGACGGGACGCGCGTCGGCGTGCCATTCGTCGATCCCGACTGCATGCGCGACGCTCGCAACGGTTGCTTCCCCGTCGCCCGAGATGATCGACGGATGGAGTCCGAGTCCTCGCAACGTGCGCACGAGCGCGACGGCCTCGGGCCGTACGCGGTCGCCGAAGCGGATGCACGCGAGCCATTCGTTCTCGCTTGCGAGCAACGCCGGCGACTCGCCGGACGCGACGTCGACGAAGGACGCGGGAAGCGTCGCTCGGCACCGTTCGGCGACCCAGTCGGCGCGTCCGAAGCGATACCGCGTGCCTTGGATCAGGCCTTCCACTCCGCTTCCCGCCACCGCCGTCAGATGCGATGCAGCGAGCGGGTCCACCTTGAACTCGCGGAGCGCGCGCGCCATCGGGTGCGCGGATCCCTGCTCCAGCGTCGCGGCGAGATGCAGGCAGCGGGACGCATCCTCGGGCACGGCTGCAGTGACGCCCGCGACGCGAATGTTGCCGGTCGTCAGCGTTCCCGTTTTGTCGAGAACGACGTGCGTGACCCGAGACATCGCCTCCAGCGCATCCGGCCGCACGCAGAGGATCTGTCGCCGCCCGAGCGCTCCCGCCGCGGATGCCAGTGCGGCCGGCGTGGCAAGGGACAGCGCGCACGGGCACGAGACGACCAGCACCGACAGCGCTACGGGCAGCGCCCGCGCCGGATCGATGAACCACCATGCAACCGCGACGGCGGCGGTGAGCGCGAGCAGGATTGCGACAAAGCGTGTCGCGACGCGGTCAGCGAGCCGCGCGATGCGTGGCCGCTCGCTTGCCGCGCGTTCGACGAGACGAGCGAGTCCCGCGAGCGTCGTTGCTTCACCCACCGCGGTGACGCGGACGACGAGCGGGCTCTCACGATTGACGGAACCTGCCATCACGCGGTCGCCCTTCGTCTTGGCGCGAGGCCAGCTTTCGCCTGTCAGCACCGCCTCCTCCACGCTCGATCGTCCTTCGACGACGACGCCGTCGGCCGGAAGCGGCGCGCCGCTCTCGACGCGAATGCAGTCGCCGACACGGAGTTCCGTGGCGGTTACGATTCTCTCGCTTGCGGTTTGCGGATAGCCTTCGAGCACATGCGCGCTCGGTGGCATTTCGCGCGCGATCGACTCGAGCGCATCTCCGGCCTTCGCCCGTACCTGCAACTCGACGAAGCGTGCAACTAACACCAGCGCGATGAACATCGTCACTGAATCGAAGTACACGGCGCCCCGGCCGACGATGGTCGTCCATGCGCTCCAGACGAACGCGCCGGAGACGCCCAGGGCGATCGGCACATCCATTCCCGGTCGGCGAACCCGCAAGCCGCGCCACGCACCGGTGAAGAACGGTGCCCCGGAATACAGAACGACCGGGAGCGTAACGACGAGACTCGCCCAGTTCATCAACGCCTGGTACTCGGCATCCACGCCGTCGACGCTGATGTATGCGGGGACGGCAAACATCATCACCTGCATCATCCCAAGCAGCGCGAGCGCCATGCGCAAAAGCAGCGCACGACTCTCTCGCCGTGCGAGCGCCTCTCGACGCCCGGGGTCGTACGGATGTGCGCGATAGCCGATCCGCCCGATGTCGCGCAGAATTGAGGCAGGGCTCGTGTCGGCGGCAGCGAAGCGAACCCGTGCGCGTCGCGTCGCGAAATTCACGCTTGCCTCGCGAATGCCCGGCTGCTGCATGAGCCATGTCTCGATCAGCCATACGCACGCACCGCAGTGGATGCCGTCGAGCAGCAGAGACATCTCGCGAAGGCCGTTTCCGATGTCTCTTGCGACGTCGGCAACGTGAGCACGCGGGACGTCGGAAACCGTTGGCGCTTCGTTTCGTGCTTGCGGCTCCGCCTCTTCACGCAACGCATAGAACGTCGACAATCCTGCGGCGCGGATCGTCTGCGCCACCGCCAGGCAGCCCGCGCAGCAGAAGCGCTCCGACCTCCCGTCGATGTCGGCCCGCCAATTGGAGCGCGATGGGTTTGCTTCGCCGCAATGAAAGCAGCGCGTGGGCACGCTTGTCGCGCGCTCGAGCGTCGACGCCATGGCGTTTCCCGCCACGCCCGTTTGAGCGATGATGCGAAAGCCGGCGGCGTTCAGCGCAGGACCAGGACGGGCAGCTCGCTATGCGTCAGTACCTTGTGCGTCTCGCTGCCGAGCAGCACCCCCGCGATGCCGCGCCGGCCATGGGACGCCATGCAGATGACGTCGCACTTCTTTTTCTTGGCAGTCGTGATGATCTGCTTCCAGACGTCGTTGCTCTCGACCAGCACAGCCTCGAGCGGCACGCCGGCCGCTTCGGTCAGCTTGCGAATCGTCGCGAACAGCGCATCGCCCTCGGCGCGCTCCTGGTTCTTGTGCGCTTCCTCGAGGACATCTTCCGCGGGCCCGAACGTTCCGTATGGGCTGCCGGCGAACTTGGGATAAACGTGCAGCGCGGTCAGCTTGGCACCGGTCTTCTTCGCGAGCTCGATGGCTTCCTTGACGGCCTTGTGCGACAGCTTCGAGCCGTCCGTCGGTACGAGGATGTTCTTGAACATGTGGGCTCCAGATTGGGGTTGCGGCGACAGACCGCCCGCGGGACCGGATTGTGCGGATTCGCCGCTGCCACGACTTTGATCTGCGACAATTTGCCTGCGTGGTACGAATCCGCGCGGAAGGAGCGGAAATGCTCAAGGTATTGCTGCCCGTCGATGGTTCGCCGAGCGCGGTGCGCGCGACGGAAAAGCTGATCGAAACCCTTGGCTGGTACAAGGAATCGCCGACGGTCGATGTTCTGGCCGTGCATCTTGCCGTGCCGCGCGTGCCGAACATGGGCGCGTTCGTCAGCAAGGACATGATCCAGAAGTACTACGACGACGAGCGCGCGGCGATGCTCGCGCCGTCACGCAAGCTGCTCGACACGGCCGGCGTCACGTACACCGTGCACCAGATGACGGGACCGATCGCGGAGAGCATCGTCGAGAAGGCGACCGAGTGCCGATCCAACATGATCTTCATGGGCACGCGCGGGATGTCCGCGCTGGCGAACATGGCGTTGGGCTCGGTGACCACGCGCGTCCTGCACCTCGTTCACATTCCCGTCGTGCTGATCCACTGAGCTCACGCGAGCTCAGGCCGGCGGCGGAATCATTGAAAACGGCCGCGCCAGCCCGGACGGGCGACGCGGCCGCGCTGTGGATGCGACCGAATTACGGCTTCAGTTGCGCGCGCACTTCCCCGCCGGGATTGGCGGCGCTGTGAATGTTGACGTACAACTCGCCCGCCTGGTACGCCTTCATTTGATCGGGCGTGAGCTTGGCGCCGGCCGCCGGACCAAACTTGTTGCCTTCCTTGGTGAAGGGCACGATGACCGGGCCGTTCTTGCCGGCCGCAGCCTGATGGATGTGCGCGGCGGTCGGTTCGAAGCCGGTGGCAGTCACGCTGCCGCTGACGGTGCCGTCGTCGTTGATCGTGATGGTTCCCGCGCCCGACCCGGCGCTCTTGACCGGCGGCACTTCCTGGTCGCCCGAAAGCTTGACGTCCATCTTGCCGGCGAGCGCCGCCGCGGACGTCAAGCCAAGCACCACGGCGAACGACCACGCCGAAAACTTGAGACCCTTCGACTTCATCGATTCATTCATTGCATGCCCCCTTGGGTGGTGAGAACCGGAACGCCGTCTCGACGTCTGCGACGTTCGCGCGCGTTCCGGAATGGCGGAAAAAGAACCCGACGCCGCGCAAACAGCACGTGCGCGGAGCATATTCCGCTGCCAGCGTTCGAGAGTGTACATGGTGAAACGCGGCTTCGCTCGGCTCGGCCGTTACAATCCCAAGCCTGCCTGCCCGGGTGGTGAAACAGGTAGACACAAGGGACTTAAAATCCCTCGGCCGCAAGGCCATGCCGGTTCGATTCCGGCCCCGGGCACCAATAATCAATCACTTACGAATTAGCTCGACAACCGTCTAACTTCCGTGGGACAGCAATGGGACACTAATCCCAACACGGCTCAACGGATGGCAACGATTGAGAAGCGAGCAGCGAAGGACCGCACTACGAGGTACCGCGTCCGTGTGCGTCTGAAGGGCGATAAGCCGCGTACGCGCACGTTCAAACGGCTGACCGATGCGAAGGCGTGGGCCGCGAGTGTAGAAACGGATCTCGGACGCGGCGCGCATGTGCCGACGACAGCCGAACGGCGCAAGACACTCGCCGACCTCATCGACAAGTTCATCGCCGAGCAACTGCCAGTCAGGCCGAACAACGCCGATCGAAAGAAACTCGCAGCGCAGCTCGAATGGTGGAAGGTACATGCGGGCGGCTACCTGACGCTTGATCGCGTCACGCCCGCGGCGATCGCTGGATTCCGCTCCGAGTTGATGGCGCGCAGGACCGGCCGTGTCACGCCTGGCGGCGAGCGCAGCGAAGACGGCGCGCCGGTCGCGCCATCGACAGTCAATCGCTACCTAGCCGCCCTATCGGCGGTTTGCAAATGGGGATGGAGCGAGCTCCGCTGGCTCCCGTCAAATCCGGTGCTCAGCGTGACCAAAGGGCCTGAGCACGCCGGCATCATCCGCTTCCTGACGGACAGCGAGCGAACCGCCCTCCTCGCTGCCTGCAAGGCCAGCAAGGACCCGAACATCTATACCGCGGTCATGCTCGCGCTCGCGACGGGCGCCCGCGCCGGCAACCTGCGGGCGTTGACGTGGCAAGACGTCGACTTGAAGCGCTGGACGCTCCGCTTCGTGCACACCAAGAATCAGCAGCCTCGCTACGTCCCGCTCGTCGGTCCCGCTCAAGCCGTAATCAAGGCGCATCAGAAGCGCGATCCGACTGGCAAGGGGTGGGTGTTCAAAGGTGCGCGGGACAACGCGCCTGCCGATCTCGACGCGCCGTGGCGGGCCGTTCGTGCAGCGGCCGGCCTCACTGGCGAGAAGCATTGCCGGTTCCACGATCTCCGGCACACGACGGCGAGCTACCTGACGATGAACGGCGCCACCCTTGCGGAGGTTGCCGAGGCGCTGGGGCACCGAACGCTTGTCATGGCAAAGCGGTATTCACATCAATCCCCAGAGCACGTTCGATCGACGTTCGAGCGGATTGCGGACAAGCTCAAGGAGCAACCCGACGCCTGAAGCCAGGCGGCTCCCACACCTATGGCGCGCACACCCAAAGGACCCGACGACGCGAACGACGAAGGATGGTTCCGTCGAGAGGCCAAGCAACACATGGAGCGGGATGTTTTGCCCGATGGGGGGAGCATCAAGCCCGTTGTCATTCACTGGAATTTGGATGGCAAAACGATCGTAACGGAGGGTGGAACCTCCGTCCTCACCATCGACATGCCGACGCTACGTCGTGAATCGCCAGAGCATTACAAGACTGTCTACGACTTGCTTATCTTGCTTAAAAAGCAAGCATGGACCGCGCTCGACGCCGTGAGCCTAGTGGATATGCACCGCGGCTCCTCAGGTGCAAAGGGCCTCAATCAGATCCGGCGGGACCAATATAAGTACATCTGGCGGGATGAAGATCGGCTCGTTTCAGCCCTCATTGGTAAAGACGGGGACCAGCTCTGCCGTCTTTTGGACGAATGCAGTTATCCCAACGACAAGCGCGCGTCATTCGGCCGCAGAAACATTGCTGAGGCACTGCGCCGCAAGTACCGGATGTCCGCGAGTCAAATCCGAAAGATCCTAGAAGACGAAACGCGCGTGCGCTAAGCGCATCTGCGTTTTGCAGTACGGTACTCCACTCCCGAGACCTAAAAAGCCTAGTTCATCGTCGCTCACATCGGCATACTCATTTTGACCGTAACGCTCAATAACGAGCGTTGCGATTCAAAGGAAAGGTGACGAGCCAGATGAGCCGCAATCTTCAATCGGTCGCTCAGTTCGCTGCGAGCGGACCATTCACGCAGAACCAGCTCCGGTGGTGGATTTTTCAAGCGGAGACGAACGGACTTGCTGCTTCTGGCGCGATCGTTCGCGTACAGCGGCGAATCTACCTGGACGTCGACGCGTTTGACCGCTGGATCGATTCCCACAACGAGCACGTGGCGGTCGCGGCGTGAGCCCGCCAGACGTGAAACGACCCGGGAGCGTGGAGGCGCAACGTTGGCTCGCTCGGTCGCATCGCGTGTCGCATACGGATACAACGTCGATTGGAGCGAGATCGAGCGCCTGCTGCTGGCTGCGCAGCGCCTCGCCAACGCGTCGATAGCCGCCGGTCTTGATGAACATGACCGCGCATCTCGCGACCGCCTCGCGCGACATCGCGAAAAGCTTGCCGAGGCGGCGTAATGGCAGAGGCCATTGCACGACTCCGCCCGAGTCCATTCGATATACCCATTTCGATCCCGGCAATCGAATCATTCATTCGCCGGCCGCTCGATTGGTCGGCACTCGCCGATGGTGAGCCTCCTCCTCGGGATTGGGCAATCACCGGCTGGCTTGGCATGGGGCACGTCACGCTGCTCGCCGGCCTTGGTGGGATCGGGAAAACGCTGATCGCGCAGATGATCGGATCGGCGCTAGCACTTGGCCGGCCCTTCATTGACGAGGTTCCTGCCACGCGCTGCGTACTCGGCTGGTTCGCCGAAGATGATCACGACGAACTCTGGCGTAGGCAAGT
>Ga0070672_100002753_pt1 | contig 11260 bp, 7 predicted proteins | sample KBSM13metaG_FD_66151 | JGI IMG/M metagenome (GOLD analysis project Ga0070672, IMG submission 66151) | Miscanthus rhizosphere microbial communities from Kellogg Biological Station, Michigan, USA - KBS M1-3 metaG | ecosystem: Host-associated > Plants > Roots > Rhizosphere > Soil ... | reverse complement strand
GGCGCCGTCTGCGAGCTGCCCGAGAGCGAGACCAGGACGTTCTGGCCGACGTTCTGCGCCGACAGGCCCATCTGCTGCAGGCGCGTCCGGTCCATCTGCAGGTTCACGGCCGGCGCGTCGAGGCGCTGGTGCACGTGCGCGTCGACTGCACCCGGGATCTGCTTGATGCGCTTGACGAGGCCGGCGGCGATCGCGGCGTTGGCGTAGAGGTCGTTGCCCGTGAGCTGGACGTCGATCGCCGCCGGCAGGCCGAAGTTGAGGATCTGGGTGACGATGTCGGCGGGCTGGAAGAAGAACTCGATGCCCGGGAAGCGCTTCGGCAGCTCGGCGCGCAGCAGGGTCACGAACTCCTCGGTCGGCCGGTGCCCTTCCTTCAGCGCCAGCTGGATCTCGCCGTCGAGCGTGCCGATCGTGCCGGAGTTGCTGTACGAGAGGTTGATGCCGCTGTTCGGGACGCCGAGGTTGTCGAGGATGGTCTCGAGCTGATCCTTCGGAATCAGCTGGCGGATCACCGTCTCGACGTCGTCGGCGAGGCGTGCCGTCTCCTCGATCCGCGTCCCGGTCGGCGCGCGCAGGTGCAGCCGGATCAGGCCGGCATCGACGCTCGGGAAGAAGTCGCGGCCGAGGAACGGATAGAGGGCGCACGAGAGCAGGCAGAAGGCGAGGAAACCGACGCCGAAGACACCGCGCTTCTTCAGCAATCCGTCGAGCAGGATCGTGTACGCGCCGCGGACACGCTCGAACTGGCGATCGAAGGCGCGGTAGACGCGCTGCAGCGGGCTCGGCCGGCCAGAGTCCTCGGGACGACCGTCGCCGTGGGTGGCGCGCATCAGCAGCAGCACCAGCGTCGGCACCAGCGTCCGCGACAGCAGGTACGACGCGATCATCGCGAACACCACCGCCTCGGCCATCGGCACGAACAGGAAGCGGGCGACACCGGAGAGGAAGAACATCGGCACGAAGACGATGCAGATGCACAGCGTCGAGACGAACGCCGGCACGCCGATCTCGCCCGCGCCGATGACGATCGCCTCCTCGAGCGGCTGGCCGAGGTGCAGATGCCGCTCGATGTTCTCGATCGTCACGATCGCCTGATCGACCAGGATGCCGACCGAGAGCGCCAGGCCGCCGAGGGTCATCAGGTTGAGCGTCTCGCCCAAGACCTGCAGCACCAGGATCGAGGCCAGGATCGAGAGCGGGATCGTCAGCGCGATGATCAGGGTCGAGCGCCAGTTGCCGAGGAAGAGCAGCACCATCACCGCGGTCAGGCCGGCGGCGATCAGCGCCTCGACGACGACGCCCTGCACCGCCGCCTTGACGAACACCGACTGGTCGAACAGCGGCGTCAGCTTGACGTCGGCGGGCAGGATCGCCTGCACCCGCGGCAGGATCGCGCGCAGGTTGGCAACGATGTCGAGCGTCGAGGCGCCGCCGTTCTTGAGCACCGAGAGCAAGACGCCGCGGGCGCCGTCCTTGCGCACGATGTTGGTCTGCGGCGAAAAGCCGTCGCGAACGTAGGCGACGTCGCGCAGGTAGGTGGTCGTGCCGCCGCTGGTCTTCACCGGCAGGTCGTTTAGGCCGGCGATCGCCTCGGGCGAGCCGTTCATTCGCACCGTGTACTCGGTGGCGCCGAACTTGGCCGTTCCCGACGGCAGGATCAGGTTCTGCAGGTTGACCGCGTTGACGACGTCGGCCGGCGACAGGCCGCGCGCCTGCAGCGCCTGCATGTCCAGATCGACCGAGATCAGCCGGTTCTTGCCGCCGTACGGGAACGGCACCGCGACGCCCGGGATCGTCACCAGCTGCGGCCGCAGCGTGTTGACCGCGGCGTCGAAGACGGTCTGCTCGGGCAGGGTCGGGCTCGACAGGCCGAGCTGGATCACCGGGATGCTCGATGCCGAGTACTTGATCACCAGCGGCGGCGTGATTCCGGGCGGCAGCTGGCGCAGCTGCGCCTGCTCGACCGCGACCACCTGCGCGATCGCCGTCTGGATGTTGGCGGTCGGCTGGAAGAAGACCTTGATGACGGTGATGCCGGCGAGCGAGGTCGACTCGATGTGCTCGATGTCGCTCACCGTCGTCGTCAGGCTGCGCTCGTTCTGGGCCGCTATCCGCTGGCCCATCTCCTGCGCCGGCAGCCCGTTGTAGTTCCAGACGATCGAGATCACCGGAATGTTGATCTCCGGGAAGATGTCGGTCGCCATGTTGAGCAGCGCGAACGGCGTCGCCAGGACGATCAGCATCGCCATCACGATGAACGTGTACGGGCGCTTGAGCGCCAACTGGACCATCGACATCGAAAACGCGTGCCCGGCTGCGGCAAAACAACGATGATATTCAGAGTCGACAGCCTGGCGTCGGCGATGTCTTACCGGCGCCAGCCGGCTTGTCCCACACACCGACCGTTCGTCCTGAAATAAGGTCGGAGTCCGACCGGACGCGCCGTCCACCTACCCAGCCGCGAGAACAACCATGAGCACCACCACCTCCCCCACCACGAACACCGACAGCACCGGCGACGACGACTCGATGACGGCGATGCAGAAGTTGCGCGAGCAGGCCGACGCCGCAGTGCAGCGCATCCAGCCGCAGATCGCCGCGGTTTCGACCTTCGCCCGCAACGAGCCGACCAAGGCGCTGCTGATCTCGGCGGCCGCCGGCGCGGCGCTGATGGGGCTGATCGCGCTGATGGTCCGGTCGGGCAATCGCTCGCCGATGTCGCTCGGCGGTTCGGCCCTGGCCGCCGGCGCTTCGGCGATGGCGGCGATCCGCGACGCCGCGCTCGATCTCGCCGACAGCGCCCAGAGCATGGCCGACGACGCGCTCGAGTCGGGCCGCAAGCGCGCCGCCGAAACGAGCGACAGCCTGAGCAAGCGTGCCTACGCCGCGGCCGACCACGTCGGCAAGCGCGCGTCGGTAGCGGTCGACGGCGTCAGCAAGCGCGCCGCGGCCGCGGTCGACACGGTCTCCGCCGCTGCCGACAGCGTCGCCGAGGCCGCCGCCGACGCCTGGCAGAAGGTGCGCGACCAGGCCGCGCCGGTGGTCGAGCGCGTCAAGCCGCAGATCGACGCGGCGACTCAGTACGTCAAGGACGATCCTGCCCGCGCGGCCCTCGGCCTGGCCGCTGCCGGAGCGGTCGTCGCCGGCCTGCTGGCGCTGATCCGCCACTCGAGCGAAGAAGACTGAGCCGGGACCGATCGGCACAGCGCTTGCCGAAGCGTTGCATCCCACTCAGGAGCAACGCCATGACCCGTCACCAGCCTCGCCTCTCGACTCTCGTTCTCTGTGCCGGGCTGTTCGCCGGCGCCGTCGGTAGCGCCGCGGCGCAGTCCGCCAGCCAGGCCGCACCGGCCGCCGGTGCCAAGACCGCCGTCCCGGCGGCCGACAAGGACTTCGCGCAGAAGGCCGCGGTCGGCGGCATGGCCGAGGTTCAGCTCGGCAAGCTGGCGCAGCAGAAGGCGTCGAACGACCAGGTCAAGCAGTTCGGCTCGCACATGGTCGAAGACCACTCGAAGGCCAACGACGAGCTGAAGCAGATCGCGAGCGCCAAGGGGCTCGCTTTGCCGAGCGACCTCGATGCCGCCCACAAGAGCAAGTTGGCCAAGATGGAGAAGCTCTCCGGGGCGGACTTCGATCGCGCCTACATGGACGAGATGGTCGCCGACCACAAGAAGGACGTCGCCGAGTTCCGCAAGCAGTCGACATCGGGCAAGGACAATGACCTGAAGGCGTTCGCCGGCAAGACACTGCCTACCCTGGAAGACCATCTCAAGATGGCGCAGTCGACCGACGCGGCGGTCAAGAACGGCGGCAAGTCGAGCAAGTCGGCGATGGCGGGAGCCCCGGCCAAGCCCTGACCGCGGCGCCGGCGGAGCGCGGCTACCATGGCCGCGAGTCCGCTCGGCAGGAGAGCCGCATGTACGTCCGCAATGCCTGGTATGTCGCCTGCACCAGCGACGAGCTGAAGAACGAGCCGCTCGGGCGAACGATCTGCGCCCAGCGCATGGTGTTCTTTCGCGGCGAAGGCGGAGCGGTCTCGGCGCTCGAGGACTTCTGTCCCCACCGCGGCGCGCCGCTGTCGCTCGGCCGCGTCCGTGAGGATGGCCGCATCGTCTGCGGCTACCACGGCCTGGTGATGGGCGGCGATGGCCGCTGCGTCAGCATGCCGGGACAGCGCGTGCGGCCGACGATCAAGTCGTTCCCGATCGTCGAGCGCTACGGCTTCGTCTGGGTCTGGCCCGGCGAAAAGACCGCTGCCGACCCGGCCCGGCTACATCACCTGCCCTGGGCCGAGAGCCCCGAGTGGGCCTATGCGGGAGGTCTCTTTCACGTCAAGTGCGACTACCGCCTGATGGTCGACAACCTGATGGACCTGACGCACGAGACCTACGTCCACTCGACCAGCATCGGCCAGCCCGAGATCGAGGAAGCGGCGCCGAGCACCCGGGTCGAGGGCGACTCGGCGATCACCAGTCGCTTCATGACCAACATCTCGGCGCCGCCCTTCTGGCGCGCGGCGCTGCGCGGCAACCGGCTCGCCGACGACGTGCCGGTCGACCGCTGGCAGATCTGCCGCTTCACGCCGCCGAGTCACGTGATGATCGAGGTCGGCGTTGCCCACGCCGGCCACGGCGGTTACGACGCGCCTCCGGAGCGCAAGGTGTCGAGCGTCGTGGTCGACTTCATCACGCCCGAGAATGACGGCTCGATCTGGTACTTCTGGGGCATGGCGCGCAACTTCAACGTCGACGATGCGGCGCTGACCGAAACCATTCGCTCGGGTCAGGCCGAGATCTTCGGCGAGGACGTCGGCATCCTCGAGGCGCAGCAGCGAAACCTGGCCGAGCAGCCGAGCCGCCACCTGATGCGGCTCAATATCGACATGGGCGGCTTCGAAGCGCGGCGAATCCTCGAGCGCCTCGTCGCCGAAGAGCAGAACGACTTGCTGAAGGGCTGAGGTCGCGCGCCGGTGCGGGGCGCGGCGTCGGCCGGCTCGCGCCGTCGAGCCACGACGACAGCCTGGCGAGCGCGCCTCGCGCCGATTCGCTCGCGTCGGCGCGGCCGAGCTCCTGACCGAGAACGAACGACGGATCGGCAGTCCAGCGCCAGGTGCCGAGCAGCGCGTCGAGCACATGCTCGGCGCCGGCGAGCGCTTCCTCGAGCGCCAGCTTCAGAAGGCCGGCCTTGTCCATGTCGACGGCCGCGTCGAGCTCGCAGGCGCTGCGCCCGGGCCAGCCGCTGGCGCCGGCGATGGCCCCGTACACGTAGCCGAGAAGTAGCGGGTCGGCGACGACCCGAGCCGCCGCGTCGTCGCCTGCCGATGCAATGCCGGCGCGCAGCGACCGGCAGACCGCGACGACGTGGCGCAGCCTCGCCTCGTCGTCGTCGGGAAAAGCCGCGACAGGCGACCTGGACAGTGCAACGGACATTCGCCATCTCCTTCGACGCAACCTCGGCACGCGCCTTGCGCGACCGGCCCAGCCGACTCTAGGAGCGAGCGATCGAGAGCGACAGCGCGCTGCGACGAGGCCGCGCGCGAGCGGCACGAAGTGCCGAAAAGCGATGACGAAAGCGTCGCCAAGCCGCGGCTGTCCGACACCCATCTGCTCCGCCTCGAACCCGCCATCAGCGCGATCGAGGTCGCCGCGCACGCATCGCAGGCCAGCGTCCTCGTTACGACGACCCCTGGCACGACGGCGCGCGTGCCGCTCGAGGCGATGCGGCGACGCCGGCGAGCATCGTCTCGACCGGAACGCGCAGCCGCTCGCCGTAGATCGCGAAGGCGTCGAGCGCGGCGCGGCAATGGCGCTCGAGGTCGGGCGCGAGCGCCAGGCTGACCAGGAAGGCATTGCTCGCATCGCGCTCGCGTCCGGCGAGCGCGCTCGCGATCGCCAACGTCGCCCAGTCCTCGACCCGGCCCTGCGGGAAGCGGCTGCCGTGCAGGGTCAGCGCGTGCAGCGCCAGGCGGCGCGCCGCCTCCGGTTGCGACGGCCGCTGGCGCAGCAGCAGGAAGGCCAGGTTGCCGGCGACTTCGGGGTCGAGCGGATCGGCGCCGAAGGCGCGGACCTGCAGCGCCAGCGCCTGCGCCGATGCCCCGCGCCGACCGTACTCGCTGCGTGCCGCGTCGTTCAGCTGCTGCGCCTCGCGCGGCGCCAGCGCCAGGCCCCACACCGGGTCGACCGCCGGGCTCGCGAGTGCCCCGGCCGAGTCAAGGATCGCGGCATCGCCGACGACATCGTCGGCACGACCGGCGACGTACAGCACGCGCGCGACCAGTCGCTCGGCCCGCTGGGCCAGGCGCGGCATGTGGTTGGCCATCAGGTCGTTGGCACGGGCACTGAAGTCGGGCATCACCTCGATGCCATCGGCCGGGCGCGCATTGGCGACCGCAGCGCCGGTCGCTGCGGCAGCAGCCGCGGGGACCGAGGCGGAAGGCGGCGGGGAGGGATCGCCGCCCTTGGCGCTCGGAACCGCGACCGGCTGCGCCATCGTCGAGGGCGACGCCGGCACCGGGCCGCTGCTCGCCGTGGTGCGATCCGGCGCCGCCGTCGCGCCGCGCGACGGCACCTTGCCAGCGACCGCCCACGGGTAGGCGTTGTCTCCGGCCGGTGTCGACGGCTGCGGCTGCGCGCGTGCCGGCGCCGGAGCGACCGTGCCGGCCGGCGCCCGCGCCGCCATCGCCTGCGTCTGCGCCAGCTGGGCCCGCGCTGCGCGCGCGCGCGCCAGGGCCAGGTTGGTCTCGCGCGACGGAAAGGCGATCGCGTGCGCGGGCGCCGCCGCCGCCGCCAGCGACACACGCGGCGGCAGGCGCGCGACCGGAGTCGCTCCCGTCTCGCGCGCAGCGGCGCCGTTGCGCGGCGCTTCCGGACGGGCCGAAACAGCGACCGTCGTGCGTGGCACGGGCGCCGCCGATGACGGCCGCGCTCGTGTCACCGCCAGGCGCGAGCCCGACACCGGAGACGGTGCCGGTGCGACCGAGGCCGACGACGGCGACGGCGACGGCGACGGCGACGGTGCCGCAGCCGGGGCAGTGGGCTCCGTCGTCGCCATCACCACGCGCGACGTTGCCGACGACGCAGCCGGCTGCCCGGGAACCGCCGTGGCAGCCGAGTCGCCCGTCGCGGTAGCGAGGCGCGGCTGCGACGACGACGACGCAGTTTGCACCGCGGACGCCGCCGGAAGAGCGCGCGCCGCCGGCGCGGCGGGAGGCGTCGCGTCCGCCGCTCGAGCGACGGCGACGTCGGCCGGCGGCCGGCTCGCGCCGGCCCAAGGAACGTCGTGCGATGCCAGCCACGCGGGACCGAGCACTGCCGCGCCGGCGAGCGCCGACGTCGCCAGCCCGGCAGCCCACCGGAGCCGGCGTGCGCGCTGCTTCTCACGGGCGAACCGCGCCATCGTCACGCGGTCGATGTCGCTCTTCTCGACGTGGATCGCCGCGTGCGCGAACGCCGGCGTCGCGATCGCGGGGGCGGCCAGCGGCGTCGTACCGACGCTGCCGGCGGGCGCCTGGGGCGTCGTCGCGACACTGGCAGCCAGAGGCGGCGTGACCATGCTCGCCGCCGCCAGTGGCAACGCGATCCGCGTCACGGGGGTCGGCGCCGCGCGCGCTGCCGCGTCGGCGTCGATGGCGAGGGTCCAGCCGCGGTCCAGCGAGCGGCGCAGGTCGGGCTGGTCGAGGGGCTCGGCGGCGAGCGCGATCAGGTCGGCGTGCGGCCGCGTCAAGGGCAGCGCGCCGTCATGGACCTCGATCAGGCGGCGCACGAAGGCGCGTGCGTTGGCGTGTCGCGGCCGCGTCCAGGCGCGGTCGGCGGCGCCGTCGAGCTCGGGCAGGTAGCGCCAGAGCATCGCCGCGAGGCTGAACATGTCGCAGCGCCAATCGAGCTGGCGCGTCGGCGCGAGATCACCCTGGCGTCCGGCATCGAGCGCATGCAGCAGCCGCGGCGACTGGTAGTCGTAGTCGAGCTGCGCCGCGATCGGCAGCGCGCTCTGCAGCCGCTCGCCAGACACCAGCGAGAACGCGAAGTCGATCAGCGTGATGTCGTCGAAGCGCGGATGGAGCGCGCGCGCGCCGGCGAGCGGGTCGAAGTCGACCGGGCCGACCGGGATGCAGACGTTGTCGGCCTTGAGGTCGAGGTGCACCAGGCGCAGCTCGTGGATCGCGTCGAGCGCGACCAGGCTGGCCCGCGCCAGCGCCCACCAGTGGGCGCATTCCTCGAACACGTTGCGCAGCAGCACGCCGTCGCGCTCGAGCGGCAGCAGCGTCGCCCAATGGTCGACCGTGATGCCGGCGTCGTAGGTCTGGACCAGCGCCGGCCGGTCGGCGGCGCCGCGGTCGAACTGGACCACGTCGGGCACCGGCTTGATGCCATGGCCGACGAGGCGGGCGAGGATCCGCCACTCGCGCTCGGTCCACTCGCGGAAGTCGCCCTCCGGCGTGGCCAGGAAGCGCTTGGTGTAGCAACGCCGCTGGCCCGGCAGCGACGCCTCGCGGAAGACCTCGACGTGGTCGCCGGTCACCATCCGCAGCCGGCCGCGGCCGAAGACCCGATCGATGTCGGCCGGTGTCATGGCTGGCTCCTCGTCCGCACCACCGCGCCGTCGCGACGGGCGACAGGAGACGCCGGCTCGGCACGCTCGACCAGCAGCACCGTCGCGTCGTCGGCGCTGCCCTGCGCCCGCGCCAGCGCGACCAGCCGCTCGGCCTTGACGGCGAGCGGCAACGACTGCGCCAGCAGCCGGCACCAGTCGAGGTCGGCGAGATGCTTGTGGACGCCGTCGCTGCACAGCGCGAGCAGCTCGCCGCACGCCAGCGCGTGGACGCGGGCATTGGCACCGAGCGTGGCGCCGTTGCCGATCATTCGCGCCGGGTCGTCGGGCGAGCCGCCCGCGGGCACCGGCTCGCCGAGGTTGGCGAAGGTGTCGTCGCGCGTCAGCGCCGCGAGCAGCGCCGGTGCGCGCGGCGACCAGCGATAGGCCCGGCAGTCGCCGACCCAGGCCACCAGCCAGCTGGCGGCGAGGGCATCGAGCGGCGCGCCGAGGACCATCGTCGCCGCGCCGGGCTTGTCGGTGACGCGCGCGATCGCGTCGGCGATGACGCGATCTGCGCCGAGCACGGCGGCGCTGACCGCGTGCTCGTCGGGCGTGCTCGCGCCGAAGGTCTCGTGCAGGTGGGCGACCAGCAGGCGGCTCGCGAGCTGCGCCATCGCGCCGCCGCCGACACCGTCGGCGACGATGAACATCCGGCCGCGGCCGGCGAGCGAGCTGTGCGCGTCTTCGTTGCGCCGGTGATAGCTGCCGCACGACGTCGCGACCGCGGCGTCGAGCCGGCGCACCGGGTCGGCGTAGACCGCCTGGGTCGCGCTGGCGGTGGCCGGCGCGTCGGCGCGCCGCGCCGTGCGTTCGGGCTCGAGGGGAGTGATCAGGCCGTGCATCGCGGATCCTCCTGGCTCAATCGCCGGCGCGACGCGCGAGCGTGAGGGTGCAGCGCGGCTCCCCCGGCAGCGCGCCGCCGAGCACCATCGTCTGGCCGAGCTGCCAGCGAAAGCGCGCGCCGGCGTCGTGGCGCTCGCCGTCGATGTCGATGCCGTTGTCGCCCTCGACCAGGCCGTGCGCCGCGTGCTCGTCGATGGCGTCGACGACGACGTGATGGCCGGAGACGCCTTCGTGGCTCCAGTCGATCACGACCGTCTGGCCGCGCGAACGGCCGATCGTGACCGGCAGCTCGCTGCGGCGGATCGCATGGACGCGACCGCCGGCCGCGCCGGACTGCGCAATCTCGAACACCGGCTCGGCAGCACGCACGGCAAGCACCGCCGTGCGCGGCGTCGAGGGCGCGCCGATCGCCGCGGCGAGCGGTGCCGCGACCGGCGACGTTGCCGCTGCCGGCTTGCTGCCGGCCGCACGCAGAGAAAGCGACGGATAGTCTCCTGGCGGGCCATCGGCGCGCGCCGACAGGACAACGCGCAGCCCGGGCTCGAGCGCGATCGCCTGCGCGCCGCCGGCCGCCGCTGGAAGCGACCGCGCCGGCCGTGCCGGGTCGGCGTCCGTGCTCTCGACGCGCAGGCCGTTGGTCGAGCCGGCGTCGGCGACGTACCAGACGCCGCGCTCGAGCCAGAGCTCGGCGTGACGCCGGCTGGTGTACGTGCCGTCGATGCGCAGGTCGCAGTCCGCGCCCTTGCCGGCGACGTAGCGCCGACCCGGGACGACCGAGCTGAGCACCGCGAGACGCGGCCCGGCGCCGTCGTCGATCTCGAACTCGCAGCGCCGGCCGGCGAGCGGCGTCGCCGGGACCGCGTCGCGGCGCTGACCGCGCGCGACTGCCGCGCTGGTGTCGTTCTCGCTCCAGCGACCCATGACGCTGACCTCGTACGGCCGCGCGACCGCAGGGTCGGGCCCGGTCCTGAGCGCCGCGAGCAGCTCGCGGTATTCGCCGTCCTCGACGGCGCGCTCGCGCGCGTCGAGGTCGCACAGGCCGGCAAACTGCGACAGGTCGATCACCGCCGCATTGGGCAGGCGCCCGATCACCTCGCGTGCCAGGTAGCGCTTGACCTGCTCGGGCCGGAACTCCTGCATGAAGCGCTGCAGCAGCTCGCGCGGCGCCGGTCCGCCGGGCGAGCGAACGCCGATCGCGGTGAGCGTGAACCAGTCGCGATCAGCGATGACGACGTGCAATCGCACCTGACTGGCGACGAAATGTTCGAGCTCGTCGCGGACCGCGCGGATCAGCGGCGCGTAGACGCCGAGGTCTTCGACGTCGGCGAGCGCCGGCTCGGCGAAGCCGCTCGCCTCGCGATCCACGCCGACATCCGGGTCGAGCCCCGGCTCGCGTGCGCGGCCGGCCGAATGCCCGGGCAAGTCGGCACGGCCGGCCGCCGCGCCGATCCCCTGGACGCGATGAAGGACCCACGATTTCATGGACATGACAGGCTCTCGGTTGCGATGGCGTTCAACTGCGATAGGCCACGACCAGCGTGGCAAGCGGGCCGCGCGCGCGCAGGTGGCGCACGCGCGGAAACGCCGGCAGGCCGTAGGCTGCGCCGATGCGTTCGACAAACTCTCCCCAGGCCGGCTGCAGCGCATCGCCGGCGGCCACCCGGCGCTGGAGCGCGGGCAGCGAGAGATCGATCAGCAGGGCGATGCGCGAGACGTCGCCGACCAGGACGATCGCCCGCCTGAGCGTGTCCTCGATGTCGGCGAGGCAGCGCTCGAACGGGCCGTCGAAGGTCCAGACCAGCGGCACCGGCAGCGTCTCGGCGGCGCG
>Ga0070672_100002750_pt1 | contig 11264 bp, 8 predicted proteins | sample KBSM13metaG_FD_66151 | JGI IMG/M metagenome (GOLD analysis project Ga0070672, IMG submission 66151) | Miscanthus rhizosphere microbial communities from Kellogg Biological Station, Michigan, USA - KBS M1-3 metaG | ecosystem: Host-associated > Plants > Roots > Rhizosphere > Soil ... | reverse complement strand
CACGTTCCGCAGCTGGCGAGCGGTGGTGGTCGCGGTGGTCCCGCTCGCGCTGACATCGATCCTGTGCGAGGCGCTGATGGTTGCGCTGGGCATCGGAGTGAAGGTTGCGACACTCCCGGTCATCGCACTGGGCGTCGGCATCGGGGTCGACTACGCCCTTTACCTGTTGTCGGTGCAACTCGCGCAGCAGCGGGCCGGCGCCCCGCTCGCCGATGCGTACAGGAAGGCGGTCCAATTCACAGGCAAAGTCGTCGCGCTGGTCGGCATCACTCTAGCCGCGGGTGTCATAACGTGGGCCTTTTCGCCGATCAAGTTCCAGGCCGACATGGGCATCCTGCTCACGTTCATGTTCGTGTGGAACATGCTCGGTGCACTGATCCTCATCCCGGCACTCTCATACGTTCTGTTGCCGACGTCGCGAGTGCGGCGCAGTTCAATCCTGAGATGATGGACGGGACCGAAGCCGTTCGCTACGGCATGGCGACGCTCGACAGCTTCGTCGGGAAGGAAATCGGCTTGTCGAGCTGGGTGACCGTGGATCAGCGGCGCATCGACGAATTCGCCGACTGTACCGGCGACCGCCAATGGATCCATGTCGACGTCGAGCGCGCAAAGCGAGAAAGCCCCTATGGCGGCACCATCGCGCACGGCTACCTGACGCTTTCGCTCGCCGCTTCGTTGACGATCGAGGCCGGCGCCATTCCGTCCGACGCGGCCGCTGCGCTGAACTACGGCCTCGATAAGGTGCGATTCATGGCGCCGGTCAAGGCCGGCGCGCGGCTGCGGAATCGCGTCGTCCTGCTGGCGCTCGTACAGCGCCCGAACGGCGGCGTCCTGCTCACGCTGCAGAACACGATCGAGATCGAGGGCGAGACGAAGCCCGCGCTGGTTGCCGAATCGCTCGCGCTGCTGATGAGCGCGGGGCCGAGATGAGGCCGGTGATGAGTACCCAGCATCGATCGACGCAAACCAGCACTTCGCGCAAATCCGCGAAGCCTCGCATGGAGAAGCCGGCGAAGGCGGCGAAGCGGCGCGTGGCATCGTCGCCGAAAACCGCCGGCAACCATGCGGCACTGGTGGAAAGTGCGGCGCAGAACACGCTCGCGCTCAACCCGCTCGTCGGTGTCCGGCGCAAGGATCTGCTCGCGGCTGCGGCTGCGCTCACGGCTCAGCTCGCGCGTCAGCCGAAGACGCTCGGTGTCGAGTACGCGAAGCTCGCACGCGAGTACGCGCGCATTGCCCTGGGCCGGTCCGAGATTGCGCCCGCCTCCGGCGATCGTCGCTTTGCCGATCCAGCGTGGACGAAGAACGGCGCGTTTCGCCGCTTGCTGCAATCGTATGTCGCCCTCGGTCAATCGCTCGATCGGTGCGTCGACGATGCCAAGCTCGAGGCATCGAACGCCGCGCGCGCGCGATTCGCCGTCTCGCTCTTCGTCGACGCTCTGGCGCCGACCAATTTCGTCGCGAGCAATCCGACGGCGCTCAAGAAGCTTGTCGACACCAAAGGCGCGAGCGTCATTCGTGGCTTTGCGAACTTCGTCGAAGACCTTGGCCGAGGCAGCCGGTTGCCTCGGCAGGTCGACACGAGGCCTTTCGCCGTCGGCAAGAATCTGGCGGCGACACCCGGGGCCGTCGTCTTTCGCAATGACTTGCTCGAGCTGATCCAGTACGCGCCTGTCGCGCCCGACGTGCATGCGCGCCCTCTGGTCATCATCCCGCCGCAGATCAACAAGTTCTACGTGTTCGACCTCGCGCACGACAAAAGCCTCGTGCGCTGGTCGCTCGACGGCCGCATGCAAACCTTCGCGATAAGCTGGAGAAATCCGACGCGCCAGCAAGCCGATTGCGGCTTCGATGCATACACCGAGGCCCTGGAGCAGGCGATCGACGCCGTTCGTGCGATAACGCGATCACCCGACGTCAACGTGCTCGGGGCCTGCTCCGGCGCGATCACGCTGACCGCGTTGCTCGGTTCTCTTGCCGCCCGTCGCACACCCAAAGTTCGCACCGCCACGATCGTCGTGTGCGTGCTCGACACCGCGTCGATGCAAAGCACCACGGCGGGACTTCTCGTGACCCCGGCTTCCATCGCGGCGGCGAGGGCCGCATCGCGCAAGCGTGGTGTCGTCGAGGGCAGCGATCTCGCACGGATGTTCGCTTGGATGCGACCGAACGATCTCGTCTGGAACTACGTCGTCAACAACTACCTCCTCGGCAACGACCCCCCGGCGCACGACATACTCTTCTGGAACAACGATACGACCCGCCTGCCGGCTCGGCTTCACGCCGATTTCCTCGATTTGTTCGAATCGAACGCGTTCGTGCATCGCGGCAGATTGCGCGTGCGGGGACGCGCAATCGACGTCGGCAAGGTCAAGCTGGAAACCTATGTGCTCGGAGGTCTCACCGACCACATTACCCCGTGGCAAGGCGTCTACCGGACGGCGCGCCTCATCGGCGGCGGCGCCCGGGCGACATTCGCGCTGTCGAACGGGGGCCACATCCAGAGCCTGATCAACCCGCCCGGCAATTCGCGCGCGTGGTTCATGGCGGGCAAGGCGAGCGCGCAGACACCGGAGCGCTGGGTGACACGGCAAGGCAAGACCGAGGGCAGCTGGTGGCCGCACTGGCGCGAATGGATCGGCAAGCGCTCGGGGCCGTTGCGTCCGGCGCCGGCCGAAATCGGCGACGCGCAATATCCGGCGCTGACGGCTGCGCCAGGTACGTATGTCCTCGAACGTTAGGGCGCGGCGGCACATGCAAGTCGATCACGTCGACATTCAAGGGCGTCGAATTCGGTACGCGGTTCGCCCTGGTTCACCCGCCCGCACACCGTTGTTGTTCCTGAACGGGCTCGGCGCCAACATCGAGCTCGCGCAGCCGTTCATCGACGCACTTCCCGAGCCGACTGTCGTCATCTTCGACGTTCCGGGCGTGGGTGGATCGCCGACCCCGGCGATGCCCTACCGGCCCTCGACGATCGCGCGGCTGGCGGCGCGGCTGCTCGATCGATTGGGATTCGACGAAGTCAACGTCCTCGGTGTGTCGTGGGGCGGCGTAATCGCACAGCAGTTCGCGTTTCAGTACGCGCAACGCTGCCGCCGGCTCGTGCTCGCCGCGACGGCCCCGGGGCTACCGATGGTGCCGGGGCGTCCGTCGGTTTTGCTGAAGATGCTGACGCCGCGCCGCTATGTCGATCCGTTGCACGCGCACCGCGTGGCAGGCGACATCTACGGCGGCCTGTTTCGCCGCGAGTCGGCGCTCGTCGACCAGACGCTGCGTCATGTTCGCTTCTCGAGTCGCCTGGGCTATTACATGCAGCTCGCCGCGCTCTTGGGCTGGACGAGCGTCCCATGGCTTGCCAGTATGCGCCAGCCGACGCTGATCATGACAGGGATCGACGATCCGATGATCCCCGTGATCAATGCGCGCTTCATGCGCTGGCTGATCCCCGACGCCCGCCTCGAGCTCCTCGATTGCGGGCACCTGTTTCTGATTACGCTTGCCGAGCAGTCCGCGCACATCGTCGAGGCTTTCCTCACCGAGCCGCGGCAGCAGCAGAGCGAGGCGGCGTTTTCTCGCCCTCTATCCCGGAGAATGCAATGACCGATCTTTTGATCGTACGTACACCCTCGGCGCACGCCGCACCGCTTTCGATCGGGCAGATTCTCGCACATGGTGTAGCGCGGGCGCCATCGCAGGAAATCGTTTATGGGAACCGCCTTCGCTACACCTACCGGGCGCTTGCGGAGCGCGTCCAACGGCTTGCATCGTCCCTGGCGACGCTCGGCGTCAAGCCGGGTGACACGGTCGCGGTGATGGATTGGGACAGTCATCGCTATCTCGAATGCTTCTTCGCCGTGCCGATGATGGGCGCGGTCTTGCACACGGTGAACGTGCGGATTTCGCCGGAACAGGTTCTGTACACGATCAACCACGCGCTGGACGACGTGATTCTCGTCAACGCCGAGTTCCTGCCGCTGCTCGAACCGATCCATTCGAAGATCCGGCCGGGCGTTCGGCTCGTGCTGATCAACGATGCCGCAGCCAGCCATGACACCCGCCTCGACTTCGTTGCCGAATACGAGTCGATGCTCGAGCGCGCGGCGCCGTCCTTCGCGTTTCCCAAGCTCGACGAGGACACGCGCGCCACGACGTTCTACACGACCGGCACCACCGGGTTGCCCAAGGGCGTCTACTACAGCCACCGCCAGCTGGTCCTACACACGCTGGCCACGACTGCTGCGCTGGCGAACGCACCGCACGCGACGTTCACCGACCGCGACGTCTACATGCCGATCACGCCGATGTTCCACGTTCACGCATGGGGACTGCCGTACGTCGCGACGATGCTCGGCGTGAAGCAGGTGTATCCCGGCCGCTATGTGCCGGACGTGCTGCTCGGACTCATCGCTCGGGAGCAGGTGACGTTCTCGCATTGCGTGCCGACAATCCTGCAGATGATGTTGAGCAGCCCGGGAGCGGCCAGCATGGACCTCGGGCGATGGAAGGCGCTCATCGGCGGCTCCGCGCTGCCCGTTCCGCTCGCGCACGCAGCACTCGAGCGCGGCATCGACGTGATTGCCGGTTATGGCATGTCGGAAACCTGTCCGATCCTCACGCTTTCGCATCTCCTGCCGAGGCTGCTTTCCTCGCCGGTCGAGGAAAGCACACCGTACCGGTGCCGTGCAGGTCGGCCGATCCCCTTCGTGCAGTTGCGCATCGTCGATGCGCAGATGAACGATGTCGCGCACGATGGCGCGAGCCAGGGGGAGATCGTCGTGCGTGCCCCGTGGCTCACGCAGGGGTATCTCGGCGAGCCCGAGCGCTCTGAAGAGCTGTGGCACGGTGGCTGGCTGCATACCGGCGATGTGGGCGTGATCGACGAGGATGGCTACGTGAAGATCGTCGATCGCATCAAGGACGTCGTGAAGACCGGCGGCGAGTGGGTGTCCTCGCTCCATCTGGAGGACCTCATCCTGCGCTGTCCCGGCGTTGCCGAAGTCGCGGTGGTCGGCGTGCCGGACGATCGCTGGGGTGAGCGTCCGGTTGCCCTGGTCGTCATCAAGCCGGGTCAGGGTCAGCCGCCGACAGAGGATGCGATTCGCAGCCACGTCGACGGTTACGCGAAACGCGGCGCGATCTCGAAATATGCGGTGCCGAATCGCGTGCATTTCGTAACCGCGATTCCCAAAACCAGTGTAGGCAAGCTCGACAAGAAAGTGATCCGGGCGCAGCTTCATGAAGAGGCCGCCGCGACCCGGTGAGCTCTCGCCTCCCACGACAACATCTGAGCACACGATGAGCCAATACCAAGCTCCGCTCGCAGAAATGCACTTCGTGATGACCGAGTTGGCGGGTCTCGAAGATATTGCCCGGCTGCCCGGCTTCGAGGATGCGACGCCTGACACCGTCCTCGCAATCCTAGAGGAGGCCGCCAGGTTCGCCACCGAAGTGCTCGATCCACTGAACTCCATCGGCGACCGCGAAGGCGCGCGACTGGACGACGACGGCCGCGTCACGACGCCAGCGGGGTTCCGCGACGCGTATCGCCAGTTCTGCGAGTTGGGCTGGAACGGACTTTCGAAAAGCGCCGATTTTGGCGGACAGGGAATGCCACATCTGGTCGCGGCAGCGATCGACGAAATGTGGAATGCAGCCAACATGGCCTTCGAGCTCTGCCCGATGCTCACCGGCGGTGCCATCGAGGCCATCGAGCTTAACGGCTCGGACGAGCTCAAGCGGATCTACCTGCCGAAGATGGTGTCCGGCGAATGGACCGGGACGATGAACCTGACGGAGCCCCAGGCGGGTTCCGATCTGGCCGCGGTGCGCGCGAAGGCGGTTCGCCAGACCGACGGCAGCTATCGCATTTCCGGCAACAAGATCTTCATCACGTACGGCGACCACGACTACACCGACAACATCGTCCACCTCGTTCTCGCCCGCACGCCGGACGCGCCGCCGGGAACGAGAGGCATTTCCCTTTTCGTCGTTCCCAAGTTCGTGGTGAACGCCGATGGCAGCCGCGGGCGGCAGAACGACATCCGTTGCGTGTCGCTCGAGCACAAGCTCGGCATCCATGCGAGTCCCACAGCCGTGCTTGCGTTCGGCGATAGCGAAGGCGCTGTCGGCCACATCGTCGGCGAGGAGAACCGGGGTCTCGAGTACATGTTCGTCATGATGAACCTTGCCCGTTTCGGCGTCGGCATGCAGGGCGTTGGGATCGCGGAGCGCGCGTATCAGCGGGCGCGCGACTACGCGCGGGAGCGCGTGCAGGGACGGATCGTCGGCGCGGCGCGGGACGCCGTCACCGGAGGCATCATCGGCCACCCGGACGTGCGGCGCATGCTGATGACGATGCGCGCGCAGACGGAAGCAGGGCGGGCCCTCGGTTACGTCACGGCCGCTGCGCTCGATCGCGCGCACCGCCATCCCGATGCCGGCGTCCGGCAGCGCGAGCTTGCCTACGCGGAGCTGATGATCCCGATCGTCAAGGGTTGGAACACGGAGGTTGCGCAGCACACGGCGAATCTGGGCGTGCAGGTGCACGGCGGGATGGGTTTCATCGAGGAATCGGGTGCGCCGCAGTACGTGCGCGACGCGCGCATCACGACGATCTACGAGGGCACCACCGGCATCCAGGCGAACGACCTGATCGGCCGCAAGATCGCGCGCGACGAGGGCAAGACACTGCTCGCGGCAATCGAAACGATGCGCGGCGTGCATCGCCAACTTTCAGTCGGCGCTTCGGACGACGTTCGTGCGATCGGCATGCGCCTTGGCACCGGCCTCGACGCGCTCGAAAGCGCCGCACGCTGGATCATCGCGCGCTGGGCCGCCGATCAGCGCAGCGTGCTCGCGGGCGCGGCAGCGTTTCTGCAGCTCTCTGGCATCGTGTGCGGTGGTGCATATCTCGGGCGAGCCGCGGTCGTCGCAGCAAAGAAGCTCGCCGCAGGCGAAGGCGATGCGCCCTTCCTGCGCGCGAAGATCGCGACTGCGCGCCATTTCGCCGACTACTGCCTGACGCAGGCGCCCGGCCTGCAAGACGCCGTGGTGACTGGTGCCGAGGGCGTTCTCGCGCTCGCCGATGAACAATTCTGATGCGCGATTCCATCCTGACGCGAGTATTGCCGGCACGCGAACATCCGCAGAAGAGCCCGTGACGTGCATCGTTGATTGCAACAGAAGGGCCGCTTCGAATGAAACTCCCTCTCACGCCGACGATCCTGATCGTCCCTGGTTTGCGCGACCACGTCGCGGATCACTGGCAGACGCTCCTCGAGCAGAAGCTTCCGAACACGAGATCGGTTCCGCGGATGCAGGGGGACAAGCTCTCCTGCGCCGCGTGGGTCGGGTTGCTCGACAAATCACTGGCGGCGATCCAGGGGCCGGTGATCCTCGTGGCACATAGCGCAGGGGTGATGATCGTCGCTCATTGGACGGCTCGACATCGGCGACCGATCGCCGGAGCCTTGCTCGCGACACCTCCGGACTTCGAGTCGCCGCTTCCCCAAGGGTACCCGACGCAAGAGGTGCTGCGAGAGAACGGCTGGTTGCCGATACCGCGTTCACGGCTGCCCTTTCCGAGCATCGTGGCCGCAAGCACCAACGATCCGCTCGGACGCCTCGAACGAGTACAGGAACTCGCGCTCGCCTGGGGCAGCACGATCGTGAACGTCGGCGCGGTCGGACACCTCAACCCCGCATCAGGGCACGGCGAGTGGCCGCGGGCGGAAGAATTCGTCCGCGAACTCGCCAACGCGACCGCATGAGCCAGCCCTCGTCCACAGCCGTCATTCCAGCAGTTGGCTGGCGTGGGAACGCGCATCGAAACTGGTCAGGCCTCTTGCTCAGCGTCGTCGTCGCAGTCGCGTCCGCCTTCATTGCCGATCACCGCGGCGGACCGACGCTGTTGTACGCACTGCTGCTCGGCATGGCACTGAATCCGCTCGCCGTGGAAGGGAAGGCCAAGCCCGGCGTCGATTTCGCGGCGCGTCGCATTCTGCGCTTCGGCGTGGCGCTGCTCGGCGCGCGAATCACCTTCGACCAGATCGGCGGCCTGGGCTGGTATAGCGGGGTCCTCATCGTCGCGGGCATCGTCTTCACCATCGCGGTCGGTGTCGCGTTGGCCCGGATGCTGGGACTCTCGCGTCGGATTGGCATCCTGACCGGCGGGGCGACCGCGATCTGCGGAGCGTCGGCGGCCATTGCGATCGCGTCGGTTCTGCCGAGGAACGAAACATCGGAGCGCGAGCTGATCTTCACCATCGCGGGTGTAACCGCGCTGTCCACCATCGCGATGGTGCTATACCCGCTGGTGGTCGCATGGGCCGGTCTCGACCCTCATCAGGCGGGCATCTTTCTCGGCGGCACGATCCACGATGTGGCGCAGGTGGTCGGCGCCGGCTACAGCATCTCGCCCGACGTCGGCGATTACGCGGTGTTGACCAAGATGCTGCGCGTTGCGCTACTCCTGCCGGTCGTCATGGCGATTACGCTCGTCGTGCGTCATCGCTTGGGTCGCGATCATGTCGAGCGCGGCAGTGATCCACTTCTGCCGCCGTTCCTTCTCGTGTTTGTCGCGTTCGTGATCGTAGGCAGCATGGGGTGGATTCCCGCTGCAGTGGGAACTGCGCTGAACGAGGTTTCACGCGCCTGCCTCGTGATCGCGATCGCCGCGGTCGGTCTCAAGACCTCAGTGGCCGAAATGAGGAAGGTGGGCGTTCGCGCCATCGTTCTGCTCGCCGTCGAAACTGCGTTCCTTGCGGTCGTCGTGCTCGTTGCGCAAGCAGTCCAAAGCCTTCACTGAGCGCATCATGCAATAACTCGGCGCTCCATTGCTGTGCGAAGGCTAGACGAGCTTCAGCTTGCCGAAGTTCCTGTTCGTTGCGTCACGACATATCGGGTAGGAGACCGGCTTACGGTGTTGCGCGATATTCCGCGCCAGCGTTCACGAGATTCGAGGACGAGATCGTTCGATGACCTGATCGCTCTCGAGGCGCTCGTTCTGCCTGTAGGGCCGGCATTTCAAGCTCAGCGATTCGTACTGTTGAGCGCGAGATGCAATGCCGTGATCCGCGCATATGTCATCGAGTGCGTCGTCGTTCACATCGCAAATGCAGGCTATATACGATACCGCACAGACGGCGCGTCCGTCGAAAGGCAGATTAGGCTCGCGGGCACAAGATGAAAGGCACTTTAAAGGTGATGGTGGTGGACGACCACCACGATGGGGCGGAGGCGCTGGGGCTAGTTTTGTCGGTGTTGGGCGCAGACGTGCTGATCTCATTCAGCGGCGAGGAGGCTATCGAAGTGGCCAAAGATTTTCGGCCTCGCCTGGTCATTCTTGACATCAACATGCCGGGGCTCGACGGTTTTGAGACGGCCGAGCAGTTAAAGCAGCAGGAATGGGCCGCACATTCGACGTTCGTCGCACATACGGCGTTTGATCGTGCCCGCGAAGCGGCTGCCGTTGCCGGTTTCGATCACTTCGTGGTTAAGGGCGATAACTCGGTAGATACGTTTCAGAAGATACTGGACGAGGTCGACACTTGACACCATGCCACTCCAACGCGCGGCGTCTCGAATAGTCGCGATCGGCCGAGCCCCTCGAGCGCATTGGTGGATCGCGCTTCAACGCGTGGAACAGCGCTACCCCGCGCTTCTCGACGTCGTTGTGATCCGAATCCGGCAACGGATCCTCAGAACGCCGGACTGGAAGCGCCTTCTTCACGTCGGCCAGAAAAAACGATGCGGAGTTTCTACTCCGCAACCCTCGGGTGCGGACCAGAAACTCCGCATCGCCACCTTGCGTGCGGACGGGGAGGACACGGCTGTTGCGGCGAAGCTCCTTTCAGGCGCTCTGTTAATCCGCAGGTCCCAGGTTCGAGCCCTGATCGGGGAGAGAAATCCATCAATTAGTTTGCGGAGTACCGGCGCGCTTGAGGCGAAGCACACACGGTTTGAGGCTATCAGGTGCACGACACTTGTGTCCGGCGCGACGCCTGCGCGCTGACGCGGCCTTGAACGTTGTCACACGATGCACTACCCGCGCTGGCCCCTTCCACAGCCGCGAGGCGTAGCGGGGCCTTTAGCGCGCTTGGTAGAGGGTAACGTTAAGGGCGGCGTCATCTGCTGAATTGCGAACTGACTAGTCGGTCGCGGCAGCGTCGATCGCATCAGCACCGATTGTCCCCGTCATTTGCGACCGCTCACGCAGCTAGAAATCCGCAGCCGTGTAGCGAAGCCACTGATAGGAGTCGTCCGATTACGCTGCCGAGTTAGTCTAAAGCGCGTGAGGCTCTCGACAGCAGGCGTATTTTCCGCTACGACAGGTACTTGAACGCCGACCTCCCGGCGTAGACCGCATCGCGTCCCAACTCATGCTCGATCAGCAGCAATCGGTTGTACTTGGCAACACGGTCGGAACGGCAGAGGGAGCCGGTCTTGATCTGCCGCGCGGCGGTGCAAACGGATAAGTCGGCGATGGTCGTGTCCTCGGTCTCGCCGGATCGATGGGAAATAACGGACGTATATCCACCCGCGGCGGCCATCTCGATTGCCGCGAGTGTTTCAGTGAGCGTTCCGATTTGGTTCAGCTTGATCAGGATGGAATTGGCGACGCCTCGTTCGATCCCTTCCTTCAGAATCGCCGTATTGGTAACGAATAAGTCATCACCCACGAGCTGAACGCAGCTGCCGAGCTTCTCGGTCAAGAGCCTCCAGCCCGCCCAATCGTCCTCCGCCATGCCATCCTCGATTGAGGCGATGGGATATTGGCGGACCCAGTTAACAAAGTAATCGGCGAATTCAGCGGCGGTGAAACGCTTTCCTTCGGACGCGAGTTCGTAGTGGCCGTCCCGACAGAATTCCGAACTGGCAGCGTCAAGTCCGAGCCAGATATCCTCCCCGGGTCTGTATCCGGCTTTTTCGATTGACTGGAGAATTATTTCCAGCGCCGCTTCGTTGGATGCCAGATCGGGCGCGAAGCCGCCCTCGTCGCCGACCGCCGTCGAAAGGCCGCGGCCCTTCAGTACGCTCTTCAAAGTGTGGAACACTTCGACTCCCCAGCGCAGGGCTTCAGCGAAGGTCGGCGCGCCCGCCGGGATGATCATGAACTCCTGGAGATCGACACTGTTGTCTGCGTGGGCGCCGCCATTGATGATGTTCATCATGGGAACCGGCATCTGAAACGCGCCGCTGTGGCCGATGTGTCGATATAGCGAAAGGCCCTTCGACGCCGCGGCCGCTTTGGCGACGGC
>Ga0070672_100002742_pt1 | contig 11279 bp, 9 predicted proteins | sample KBSM13metaG_FD_66151 | JGI IMG/M metagenome (GOLD analysis project Ga0070672, IMG submission 66151) | Miscanthus rhizosphere microbial communities from Kellogg Biological Station, Michigan, USA - KBS M1-3 metaG | ecosystem: Host-associated > Plants > Roots > Rhizosphere > Soil ... | reverse complement strand
GTCAGCCTGCGAGCATCGACACCGGCGCTGGCGCAGGTGGCGGAGGCTGCGGCGCAGCAACGGAGGTCACTCCGAGGTCCTTCATCATGGACATGATCGTGCTGAAATCAGCCGCGGTCTTGACGCTCGCAATCGGCTTCGCCAGCAGATTCACCGCGCGCCCGCTCACCACGAGCGGAAATTCCGGCGGCAACTCGGCACGCAACGCCCTGATCTCCTGGCCCGCGATCTTGCCCGAGATGCCGCGATCGAACAGCAGCACGACGAGGCTCGTCTTATACGCGGCGGCGGCGCCCGCGATCTCCTGCGCGGGCACACCCGCACCCAGCGTGAGGCAGTTGACGCCTTCGGTGAACAGCAGCAATTCGAGAATGGCGAGACCAAGCTGATTCGGATCGTTCGGCGGGGTCGCGAGAAGCACGTGCTGCGCTTCGCGCTGCGGACGAACGAGCCGGGTGACGTCGCGCAGCAGGCGCTGGACGAGATCGCCGAAGCGCAACTCCTGGAAATTCTCCATCTCGCCGCGCACGACTCTCTCATGCACGGCTTCGTTGAGCGGAATAAGCGTCGCCTCGAGGAATTTGCGCATCCCCTGGCTCGCCAGTAGCTTCGAAAGGTGCTGCTGCAGCTCGCCGACGCGGTGCTGCGCAAGCAGCTTGACGGCAGTCTCGATCTCCATTGGAAGAGGCGCGGGATCCTCGACCGTGAGGCCGAGCATCGATTGCAGCACCGACTCGGTCAGCGGCACGACGGCGCCGGCGCGCCAGCCTTCGGAAAGGAGTTGCTTGATGAGCTTGAGCCGTGCAACCTGGTCAGGCGGGTAGACGCGGTCGCCGAACCCATCGCGCAGCGGTGACGGAAACTTGTAGCGGCGCTGCCACATGTACAGCTGCTCCCGGCGCAGTCCGGTGATTCGGACGACCTCCCGAATGTGCAGCGAGTTGCGCGCGTCGCCCGGGGCGGTCACTTCGGCCATCTCCACCGGCGTCTCGCGCCGTCTGGCCGGCGCAGTTATCAGGATGCCCATCGTCGTCGTTCCTTAGCGTTTTGCGTCACTCGCGTGGCGCGGTATGTGCTGCACAAGTTTGCAAATACTCGCTTGCGTTCGGAAGGCCCGGCCACCGCTCCGAAGGCCCCCCGCACCTGCTTACCTGCAGGCTGTGGATCACGGTCGGTACCATGCACGATGTGTGCCAGGGAACTGTGCTGGCCTTGCCCGCCCCCGGCCTTTCGGCCATCATCTGAGCAAAAAGCAAACCGCCAAGGAGGAGGACAGAATGACGCACGACGGGGGCGGCGCTCGGGGCGTCGATTCGTGCAGTACAACCGGACGTCGGCGCCGCATTGGCTGGCACTTGCACGACCGGAACGCGCTCGTCACACTCCCAACCGCCTGATGCTTCGATTCCGCAACGACTCGTCCGACCCGCTCAAGGACGCCCGCTCCGTCGAGCGCTGGCTCGCCTCGCTGCCCGCGAACGACCCGCTTGCCGCGCAGCGCGTCATCGTCGCCGAGATTCACAAGCTGGCGGCGCGCACCGCGCGGCGTACGCCTTCGGTGCTGGCAGCGGTCTTCGCAGCGGACAGGCACGCGAGCGCAATCATCCGCAACCTGACGGCGCAGTACATCGAGCATTGCGAGCGGTCACCGAAGCTCGAAACGCAGTTGTGGCAGGCGCTCGATGCGCTCGCGCAGTCCTTCGAAGGTTGCTACGCGACGTTTGCGCGCGAGATCTCGGACCCTATCCCCCGCAACAAATGGGTCGCCTTGCTGCCGGAGCTCATCGCTCGCCAGATCGTGCATCTCGCGCGCGACGCGAAGCTCAGGCTGTATCGCTGCGAGCGCTGGTCGCCGGCAAAATGGACGGCGCTTCACGCACCCTTCGCGCGCGCGTGCGCTCTGCGCTTCGAGCGCGAGCCGGTGCGGCTCGACATCACGGGCGCACCCACGACGATCGAGCGCCAGTTCCTCATGCTGCTCGTGCTGAAGCTCGCCGACCCAGGCAACCTCGCCCCGAAGGACATCGAGTGGGTCGCCGGCCAGCTCGACGAGTGGTGCCAGCCGCTGCGCCTGACGCTCAAGCCGGCGACCGCCAACTCGTTCTATGTCGATCTCGCCGGCAGCACCGGCTTCCAGCGCCGTGCGCTTCATCCGCTCGAAGGGAGCGTGCTGTTCTGCGACCTGCGGCCGCTGCTTGCACTGATGCAGCAGAACCGCGTGGTTCTGGACGAAGCGGTTAGGAACGAGCCGCGCACCCGCAGGAAATCGAAACATCGCGCTGAGCTCGAGCTTTTCGTCAAGCTCGCAAGCCGCATCGATCCCGAATTCAAGCCCTTGGCCCGGCGCGGGGAGCGCAGGCCGGCGAGCGGGTCCGCCGATGCCGTTGTCGGCTTCGCCAACATCTGCTCTTACGTGCGATCTGACATGGCGCGGCCGCGGGCCGTCGACCAGAGCGCCGGCCGCAATTTCGGAACGACGATGGAGCTCGCCGTGTTCGGGCGCTCGCGGGTCGAGTCGGAGCTTCATCGCGAGCTCCAGGCGGGACGCGTGTCGACATTCGACATGGCTGGCGGATCGTGGGAGATCAAGGACATCAGCGCTTCGGGCCTCCGGCTGATCGCACCGATGAGCATCGCCGGCGAGTTGACGCTCGGCATGCTGGTGGCGATCCGCCGCCACGGCGCGGACACGTGGGTAATGGGCATCATCCGCCGCATCCGCAGGTTGACGATGAAGGACGCCGAGATCGGCTTGCAGCTCATTGCCGATTCGCTCGCGAGTGCGGAGCTCACCGAGCAGAAGAAGTCGCCGGACGCCAGCTATTCGGTGAATGGCGAGAACCATGTCCTCAACGGACGGAAATTCCATGGCCTGTACCTGTCGTTCCGACGGCGGCCAGATGAAGCGCCGGTCCAGTCGCTGGTCGTGCCCGCCGGCGAATACCATGCGTCGCGCCGGTACACGCTTCGCGCGGCTGGGGCCGTGCGAACGATCCGGCATGGGCGCCTGCTCGAGGAGCACGCGGGCTGGGTCTGGACGGTGATCGACAACGTGGCGCCGGAATTGGGCGAGGGCGGCTCGCAGCCGCCGGCGTGAAACGCACGCAATGACGGCGGACCGCTACGCCGAGATCTACGCGGCGCACCGCTGGGACGTGCCGGCACGGTTCAGCATCGCGCACGCGTGCTGCGGGCGCTGGGCCGCGGATCGTTCCCGGTTCGCGCTTTACTGGGAAGACGAGTCGGGAGCGACAGCGGCCTTCACGTTCTGGGATTTGCAGCAGCAGGCGAACCGCTTGTCGAACGCGCTGGCCGCGCTTGGCATCACGCGCGGCGACAAGATCGCGCTGATCCTTCCGCAGCGGCCGGAAACGGTCGTCGCGCACATCGCCGCTTATCAGCTCGGCGCCGTCGCCGTTCCGCTGTCGTTCCTGTTCGGCCCGGAAGCGCTTTCGTACCGGCTGACGGATTCCGGCGCCCGCGTCGCGTTCGTGGATCCGCAGTCGCTGCCGAACCTCGCGCTCGTTCGCGATGCATGTCCGGGTGTCGAGCACGTCGTGGGCGTCGCCGGCGCGAGCGAGGCATGGGTCGCGTCGTACGGGTCTCTGCTCGAGCGCGCGTCCACGCACTATTCGCCGGCTGCTACGGCCGCAGACGATGCGGCCCTCCTCATTTACACGAGCGGCACCACCGGACCGCCGAAGGGCGCGCTGATGCCGCAGCGTTGCCTGCTCGGGAATCTGTCCGGGTTCGTCCACTCGCACGACGGCTACCCGCGCGAAGGCGATCTCTTCTGGTCACCCGCGGACTGGGCATGGACCGGCGGCTTGATGGACGCGCTCCTGCCTGCGCTGTATTTCGGCCAGCCGATCGTCGGTTACCGCGGGCGCTTCGACCCGGACCGCGCGCTCGCGCTGATGGCGAAGTACGGCGTCCGTAACTCATTCCTGTTCCCGACCGCGCTCAAGCTCATGATGAAGGCGCACCCGCGACCGAAGGAGCGGTTCGATCTTCGGCTGCGCACGATCATGAGCGCGGGCGAAGCGGTGGGCACGACGGTGTTCGATTGGGCGCGCGACGCGCTCGGCGTCACTATCAACGAGATGTTCGGCCAGACGGAGATGAACTACATCGTCGGCAACTCGCAGGCGTTGTGGCCCGCGAAGCCCGGCTCGATGGGCCGCCCATATCCCGGACACCGGATCGAGGTCATCGACGACGACGGAAGCATTGTGTCCGACGACCAGATTGGCGAAGTCGCCGTCCATCGCACGGCACCGGACGGTACGGAAGACCCCGTGTTCTTCCTCGAGTACTTCAGGAATCCGGAGGCCACGGCGAAGAAATTCACCGGCGACTGGTGTCGCACCGGCGATTTGGCAAAACGCGACGCGGACGGATATCTCTGGTACCAGGGACGCGCCGACGACATGTTCAAGGCCGCAGGCTATCGAATCGGGCCGTCGGAGATCGAAAACTGCCTGGTGGGACACAAGGCGGTTGCGAACGCCGCCGTCGTCCCTTCGCCGGACGAGACGCGCGGCAACGTCGTCAAGGCATTCATCGTGCTCGCTCCCGGGATCGTGGCGTCGCCGGCGATCGAAGCCGAGATCCGCCAGCACGTGCGGAGTCATCTCGCGCCGTACGAGTATCCGAAGGAGATCGAGTTCATCGATGCCTTGCCGATGACGACGACGGGCAAGGTGCAGCGTCGCGTGCTGCGCGAGCGCGAGCGGGCGCGCAAGGCGGAACGAGCGGAAGGCGGTTGAGCCTGCGGGCAGCGCGGTCCTGCTTTCGCGCGAGGCGCGCCGTCAGGCCGCGCCCGGCCGCGAGCGCAAACGCTCGAGCAGCGCCCGGTGCGTCACCACCCATGCGACGAGCGGCACCACCGTCGGCAGGATCAGCGCGCCGAACTGATACGAAAAAGCGATCGCTTCGCGCTGCCACGCGACGAATCCCGTTTGCGACGCGATCTGCGGTCCCATCGTGATCGCGATGCTCTTCAGGAAGTCCGCGAGCGCTCCCCACGCGACGAACGGCATCAGCACGGCATAGCCAGCGAAAAGGCGTCTGGGCCACCCGGGCTCCTTTGCGGCGAGCACGAGCGCCGCATAGAGCGGCAAGCCGAACGAATACAGGAGAAGATCTACGCCGACGACGATCTCGCCGCCCTGCGCGCCGGCCGACCCCGCCTTGAGCGTCGTCGCGAACGTAAGCTCCGCGCGCGCCTGCTCGACGCCGCGGATGATGTCCGCCCAGGTCACCCGGCCGATGAGCTCGGCCAGAAACGCTGCCGGCCACAGCAGGATCGGCGCGGTGACGTACCAGATCGCGAAGGTCACCGGCAACCAGGCGAAGACCCGCATGAGGAGTCCCGCAAGCGAGCTCTGGGACCGGCCCGTCACGCCGGACCCGCCCGTCACGCCGACGCGGGTGCCGGCGATCCGGCCGCCGGTCCGCTCCGGCCGCCCCCGGCCACGTCGGCGCGCGGCAGCATCCGCACCCAGACGAGCCAGACGACGAGAACGTCGAGCATGATCAGCGCCTGCCACACGTAGAGGTGCGCCCAATCGAACGCCTTCATGCTCCACTGCCCGAGGTAGAAGAGACTGATGACGCGGACGAGGTTGAGGCCCTGCACCGCGGCGATGCCGGCGCCGAGGCCGACGAGACGGTCGCGCCACAGCGCCGGAAACGCGCAGATCGCCGCGACGAGCGCGATGGTCGCCTCGATCCCGTTGCATCCGGCCTCGATGGAGACCGCGAAACCGTTCACCGTGCTGCGCAGCACCTTGCCTGACGCGGCGACGTTGGGATCGAACAGTGTGAGGAGCCATGCGCTGATCGTCGCAAGCGCGTCGGTCCACGGCACGACGAAGTACTGCTGGGCCCACGGCGTCAGCTCGGCGGCAAACAGCGCCACCTGCAGCACGATGAACGTGACGAAGAAGCGAAGCATCGGCCGATTCTACCGAAACGCGCCACCTGACTCGGAGGCGGATGGGTACTACGATTAGCCGGTGCCCGCCTTCGCGCGCGCGAGCGGCGGATTCGCGGCGAAGTAACGGCGGATGCCCTCGCCCATCGACTCGGCGAACTTCGTCTGGTGGCGGTCGCTGCGCAGCTTCTGCTCTTCTTCGGGATTCGAGATGAACGCCGTTTCGACGAGGACCGACGGAATGTCGGGCGCTTTGAGAACGGCGAACCCGGCCTGCTCGACGGAGCCCTTGTGCAGCGCGTTGATCGTGCCGATGCTATCGAGCATGTGCCGTCCGACCTTGAGACTGTCGCTGATCTGCGCCGTCTGCGAGAGGTCGAGGAGCGTACGCGCGAGCACGGGGTCCCGCGCGTCGAGATTCACTCCCCCGATGAGATCGGCCGCGTTCTCGCTCTGGGCGAGCCAGCGCGCGGCCGAGCTCGTGGCGCCGCTTTCCGACAGCGCGAAAACCGACGAGCCGCGGGCGTTGGGCTCGCGGAACGCATCGGCATGGATCGATACGAAAAGGTCCGCCTCGACCCGCCGCGCCTTCTGCACGCGCGCCGCGAGCGGCACGTAGTAGTCGGCGTCGCGAGTCAGCATCGCGCGCATTCCGGGCTCGGCATCGAGCATTCGCTTGAGCTTCCGGCCGATGGCGAGCGTCACGTCCTTCTCGTGCGTTCCGAGTCGGCCGATCGCGCCGGGATCCTCGCCGCCGTGACCCGGATCGAGCGCCACGGTGATCACACGCCGCCGGCTCGCCGGGCCGCGGGTGTCCGGCTTTGCGGAAGGTGCGCGCTCCGGCGATTGGACCGGCGGCCTTGCTTCGACGTCGGCGGGCTCGCCGCGCTCCTTGAGCAACGCCATCATGGGATCGAGCGGTATCAGCGGATAGAGATCGAGGACGACGCGATGCCCGAACTCGGCAACCGGCTTGAGCCCGAAGACCTGCGTGCGCGTTTCCGACTTCAAATCGAACACGATGCGCAGCGTGTCCCCTCTCGTGCCGAAGCGGACCGATGCGATGTACGGATCGGACGCCTCGATCCGCGTCGGCAGTTGCGCGAGCTCGGTGGTGAGACGCATGTTGTCGAGCTCGAGGATCACGCGATGCGGCTCGGTAAGCGTCTGGAGGCGATACGCGATCGGCGCCGGTGCCTCGAACACGACGCGGGTGTATTCCTGCGCGGGCCACACGCGCGCGGACTGGACGTGTCCGATATTGGCCCACGTGAGCGCCGGCGCAACAAGCTGCGCCGCGGGCACGACCAGCCATTGGCACACACGACGACGCGCCAGCGAAACCGCGATCACGGTGCCCGTCCCGGGCTGGTTCCAATCATCCCGGCCGCGCATGTCTCACCCCGCTTCGTGTACGCAGCAAGCGCGAGCTCGCGCCCCGGCAGCGACGCGTCCGCCGGATACGCGAGGGTCAGCGCAAGATCGGGCACCGGCAGCCGCCCCGCGACCCGCTCCGGCCATTCGATCAAGCACGCCGACCCCGCGTGGAAGCAATCGGAGAACCCCGCTGTTTCCCATTCGTTTGGATCGGCGAACCGATAAAAATCAAAGTGATAGAAGTATATGCTCGGAAATGGATAATGCTCAACCAGCGGATAGCTGGGACTTTTGACCGATCCCTGCCAGCCGAGCGCGCGCAAGACGCCGCGCACGAGTGTCGTCTTGCCCGCACCGAGGTCGCCTGACAGGGTTACGACCATCCCGCCCTCGAGCGTCGGCGCGAGCCGCGCGCCGGTCGCTTCGGTCGCGTCGGCATCAGCAAGATGAAACGTCGCCGTGGACGTGGGGTTGACGCGGCGTTGCGGTAGGCTTGGGTCCATGTCCACGCTTCGCGCCGAACCCCGCCCTTCGTCCGCCGGGCCCGACTGGGCCGCGCTGGCCGCGGACATTCGCGACTGGGGCAAGGCGATCGGGTTTCAGGCGGTCGGCATCGCTGACACCGAACTTGACGTTGCGGAACGGCGTCTCGTCGAATGGCTGGGCGCAGGCCGCCACGGCGCCATGGATTATATGGCACGCCACGGCGCGACCCGCGCGCGGCCCGCGGCGCTCGTCCCCGGCACATTGCGCGTGATCACGGCGCGAATGAACTATCGCCCGCCGGCAGCGCGCGCAAGCGACGACATTCTCGCCGATCCCACGAAGGCGTTCATTGCGCGATACGCACTCGGCCGCGATTACCACAAGGTGCTGCGCGGCAGGCTGCAGCGGCTCGCGGACCGGATCCGCGAGTCGATCGGCGACTTCGGCTATCGCGTTTTCACCGACACCGCCCCGGTGCTCGAAGTCGCGCTCGCGGCGAAATCCGGAATCGGCTGGCAAGGAAAGCACACGTTGCTCCTGACGCGAGACGCCGGCTCGTGGTTCTTCCTGGGCGAGATCTACACGGACCTGCCGCTTCCCGTCACGCCGCCCCAAGCGGCGCACTGCGGCAGTTGCCGAACGTGCATCGACGTCTGCCCGACCGGCGCCATCGTTGCGCCTTACGAGCTAGACGCGCGCCGCTGCATCTCGTATCTCACGATCGAGCTTCCGGGCAGCATTCCCGAGGCGCTGCGCCCGCTGATCGGGAACCGCGTCTATGGCTGCGACGATTGCCAGCTCCATTGCCCGTGGAACCGCTTTGCGCAGGACACCGGCGAAGACGACTTTGCCGTGCGCAACGGCCTCGACGCTGCGGATCTCGTCATGCTGTTCGCGTGGACGGAAGCGGAATTCGGTTCGCGGCTCGAAGGCAGCGCCATCCGGCGAATCGGCTACGAGCGGTGGCTGCGCAATCTCGCCGTCGGCCTCGGCAACGCGCCGAGCCGGCCGGACATCACCGCTGCGCTCGAGGCGCGCGCGGACGATCCCTCGGCGCTGGTGCGCGAGCATGTCGCATGGGCACTCGCCCAGCATCGAGCTCGTCAACGCGAGCGTCGCGATCAGCCCACGTAGCCGATCGTCGCGATGACTGCCGGAAAACTGCGTCCGCACGACCGCAAACGATTGCGATCGGGTGCGGCTAGCGGATCAGCTGATTCATCGACACGATCGGCAGCATTACGGCCAGCACGAGGATGAGCACGATCGCGCCCATCATCACGATCAGCGCCGGCTGCAGCAACGCGGCGAACCAGTTGATGCGGCGCGCGGCTTCGCGCTCGAGCTCCGTAGCCGCGCGCTCGAGCATGGGCGCGAGCTGGCCGCTCGCTTCGCCGTTGGCGGTGAGGTGAACGAGCACCGGCGGGAACACCTTCTGCTCCTTGAGGCCTCGCGCCAGCGAAACGCCTTCCCGCACGAGCGCAGCGGCCCGCGCGGCCGCGGCCTTGAGCGGCAAGGCCCAGACGACGTCGCGTGCGGCATCGAGCGAGCGCAGCAACGGTGCTCCGCTGCCGGTCAGGATCGCGAGCGTGCTCGCAAAGCGCGCGGTGTCGATGGCGACGACGAGACGGCCAACGACCGGGACGCGCATGAGCGCCCGTTGCCAGCGCGCGCGAAACGCTTCGTTGCGGTTGAGAAGCGTCCACCCGAAGATGACCGCAGCGAACCCGGCAAGCCACATCCACGCCGTGCCGCGCAGAAAGGCCGATGTCGCGATGAGCGCGCGCGTTAAGAACGGGAGCGTCTGCCGGCTCTGCTCGTAGACGGCGACGATCTGCGGCACGACGTAGACGAGGAGGACCGCGATCACCGCCGACGCGATGATCGTCACGAGCGCTGGGTAGATGAGCGCCAGCATGAACTGCTGCTTCTGCGCCTGCCGCGCCTCGAGATAATCGGCGAGACGCGTGAGCACGTCCGGCAGGTTGCCGGTCTCCGCAGCGACGGCGACGAGGCCGCGATAGAGATCGGAGAACGTTCGCGGCCAGCGGGACAGCGCTCCGGCGAGCGGCTCGCCCGCCGCGACCAATCCACGAGCCTGCTCGAACACCTTCGCCGCGCGCGCATCGTCGGCCTGCTCGGCGACTGCCGCCAGCGCCTGGTCGAGCGGCATGCCCGAGCGCACCAGCGTTGCAAGCTGGCGCGTCGACAGTGCGACCTGCGCAGCGGGCAACCGCAACCGCTCGACGGGTCGGGCCTCTCCCGCGGTGCCGTCGTTGGCGGCGTCTTCGGCGTCGATTGCCGTCGGGAAGAGCCCTTCGGCGCGCAATTGGTCGCGCACCTGCCGCGCAGTTTCCGCGTCGACCCATCCGCGCCGGAGCTTGCCGAGCGCGTCGACGGCTTCGTAGCGGAACGCGCGCACGTCAGCGAGCGGCGGAACGCCCCGCGCGGACGTCGAGCGGCGCGCGACGCGCTTGCGCATGGAGCTTCGGCATCACGCCTCGCGCGAAACGCGGACGAGCTCGGCGAGCGACGTCGTGCCATCGGCGACCCAGCGCGCGCCATCGCGCCGCAGCGACGTCGTTCCCGCTTGCAGCGCGGCTGCCCGCAGGGCGTGCTCTGGCGCGCGGTCGTGGATGAGCCGCCGCAAAGCGTCGTCCACGACGATGAGCTCGTAGATGCCGGAGCGGCCTAGGTAGCCCGTGTCACGGCATTCGCTGCAGCCTTCGGGCGCGTGAAGCGGAAGGTCGCGCGGCAAACCGAGCTCCGACAAGAGCGCCGCTTCGCCCGGCGTCGCGGGCGCGCGCTTGCGGCAAGCGAGGCAGAGGGTACGCACCAGCCGTTGCGCGAGCACGCCGAGAAGGCTCGAAGCCAGCAGATACGGCTCGACGCCCATGTCCGCGAGGCGCGTCACCGCGCTCGCCGCGTCGTTGGTGTGGAGCGTGGCCAGCACGAGATGGCCGGTCAGCGACGCCTGCACGGCGATCTGCGCCGTCTCGAGGTCGCGGATCTCGCCGATCATGATGATGTCCGGATCCTGGCGCAGGATGGCGCGGAGGGCGCGCGCGAAATCGAGGTCGATCTTCGCGTTGACCTGCGTCTGGCCGACGCCGTCGAGCGCGTATTCGATCGGGTCCTCGACCGTCATCATGTTGAGCGTGCCGCGGGGCAGTCGCGACAGCGCCGCATACAGGGTCGTCGTTTTGCCGGACCCGGTCGGGCCCGTGACGAGAACGATGCCGTGCGGCTCGCGGATCAGGCGATCGACGGCATCGAGCGTTGCCGCGCTCATGCCGAGCGCCGTCAGATCGAGCTGTGCTGCATCCTTGTCGAGCAGGCGCAGCACGACGCGCTCCCCGGGTCCCGTCGGCAGCGTCGATACGCGCACGTCCACGAGCTTGTCGCCGAGCTTGAGCGCGAGGCGCCCATCCTGCGGCAGCCGCTTCTCGGCGATGTCGAGGCTCGCCATGATCTTGAC
>Ga0070672_100002737_pt1 | contig 11286 bp, 10 predicted proteins | sample KBSM13metaG_FD_66151 | JGI IMG/M metagenome (GOLD analysis project Ga0070672, IMG submission 66151) | Miscanthus rhizosphere microbial communities from Kellogg Biological Station, Michigan, USA - KBS M1-3 metaG | ecosystem: Host-associated > Plants > Roots > Rhizosphere > Soil ... | reverse complement strand
TGCGCGCTGTACGGCGCCACGATTCATCGCGTGCAGGGCACGATTGCCGACGCGGGAAAATATTTGCGCGAGCACGGTCCGAAAGACGCCTACGACGTTTCGACGTTGCGCGAGCCGTATCGCATCGAAGGCAAGAAGACCATGGCGTACGAGCTGGTCGAACAGCTCGACGGCGAAGTGCCGGATGTCGTGCTCTATCCCACTGGCGGCGGCACGGGCCTGGTCGGCATGTGGAAGGCGTTCGATGAGATGGAGGCGCTGGGCTGGATTCCGCGCGGCAAGCGGCCGCGTTTCGTATCAGTGCAGGCTGCCGGGTGCGCGCCGGTCGCGAAAGCGTTCCACGAAGGTGCGCAGCGCACCGAGGCGTGGGCGAATGCGCAGACTCGCGCCTACGGTTTGCGCGTGCCTGCGCCGCTGGGCGGGTTCATTTGTCTGCGTGCGTTGCGTGAGACGCATGGCACGGCGATTGCGATCGATGAAGCGCAGATGCAGCGTGCGACACTCGATCTCGCCGCACGATCCGGCATCGATGTGTGCCCGGAAGGCGGCGCTGCCTGGGCCGCGCTCGCTCAGCTACGAAATAGTGGGTTCGTTCGCCCGAGCGATCGCGTGATCGTGTTCAACACGGGCACCGGGCTTAAATACCGGTAGCCGGAAAAAGTCACGCCTTTTGCCGGCGGTCGTCGCAAGGGCCTTGGCCACTTTCGACCAGAGAACCAGTCCAGCGCAGCAGGCCGTTGAGATCCATGCCGCCGACTTGGCGCGCGATCTCGCGGCCGTGCTTGAACGCGATCAACGTCGGGATGCCGCGGATGTTGAAGCGTCCCGCGACGTTCGGTTCCTCGTCGGAGTTCACCTTCGCGAAGCGCGCTTTGTGCTTCAGGCGCCGCGCGGCTTCCTCGTAGTGCGGCGCCATCGCGCGGCATGGGCCGCACCACGGCGCCCAGAAGTCGACGATCACCGGCAGATCGCTGCGCGTGATGTGCTTGTCGAAGCTCGCCGTCTTCAGCTCCAGCGGATGATCCTCGAACAGCGCGTTGTGACACTTCGCGCAGCGCGGCCCGTCGGCGAAGCGTTCGGGCGGCACGCGCACGACAGCATCGCAGTGGCCACACACCAGATGGACGGGTTCGGCCGCGGCAGCTTGATTTGCGCTCATTGATCCGAGCTTAACGCCTGCTGCGCCGGTGTCACGCGCCAGATGCGATTGCCGACGTCATCCGCCACCAGCAGCGCGCCGTCGCGATCGACGGCGACGCCGACCGGGCGGCCGAGCGCGTTCTTGTCGCCATCGATGAATCCGGTGAGGAAGTCTTCGGGCTTGGCGCCGGTCGGATGGCCGTTGGCGAACGGCACGAAGATCACGCGATAGCCCGAGTAGGGCTCGCGATTCCAGGAGCCGTGCTGACCGACGAACGCGCCGCCGCGATAGCGCTGCGGCAGCAAGTCGCCGCGGTAGAAGACGAGGCCCAACGAGGCCGTGTGCGCGCCGACGGCGTAGTCGGGAGCGATGGCTTTCTGCACGAGATCGGGTCGCGGCGGCTGCGGGCGGTCGTCGACGTGCTGACCGAAGTAGCTGTAAGGCCAGCCATAAAAGCCGCCATCCTTCACTGAAGTGATGTAGTCGGGCACCAGGTCGTTGCCGAATTCGTCGCGCTCGTTGACCGCGGCCCACAGCGCGCCGCTTTGCGGCTGCCAGTCGAGCCCGTTCGGATTGCGCAGGCCGGAGGCGAACACGCGCGACGAGCCCGTCGCGGTATCGACCTCGAGGATCGATGCGCGCCGGTCTTCGTTCTCCATGCCGTTCTCGGCGATGTTGCTGTTCGAGCCGACGGTGACGTACACGTGCTTGCCGTCGGGACTCGCGAGCAGGTTCTTGGTCCAGTGATGGTTGATCGAGCCCGCGGGCAAGTCGGCGACTTTCGTGCCGGGTCCATCGATGCTCTGCGCGCCATCGCGATACTCGTAGCGCATGACGGCGTCGGTGTTCGCAACGTAGAAGTTGTTGCCGACGAGCGCCATGCCGAACGGCGAATTCAGGTCCTTGAGGAATACGCTGCGGACTTCGGCTTTGCCGTCGCCGTCCGCGTCGCGCAGCAGGGTGATGCGATTCGGGCTCGCCACTCCCGCGCCCGCTTTCTCTTGTGCGCGCTTGGAGAAAAATCCCTTGATGCCTTTTCTGTCGTCGGGCCGGTCGGCCGGCGCGTTCGTCTCCGCCACGAGCACGTCACCGTCAGGGAGTACGTAAAGCCAGCGCGGATGATCGAGATCGGCTGCATAGCGCGCGACTGCGAAGCCAGCCGCCGCCGCCGGCTTCTGCTCGCCGCTCCAGCCTTTCGCGGGCGCGACGTTGATCGTCGGGATCGTCTTTTCTTCCGGCTTCGGCAGCGTGGGATTCGGGCCGCTGCTGGCGCTGATGGGCAGATCGCTGCGCGATCCGGCGCACGCAGCGAGGCAAAGGAACGTCGGGAAGACTACGGTGGCTGCACGGTTCCATCTGCTCATGCTGGCTCCTCAGTGAGCCCGGCCGCTCACCTCGACATCGCGGTGGATTTCGAACTGGCTGCGCAGGTTCTGGTACTGCCGCTCGCCCATTTGCTTCGCGCGCTCAACTGCGCGATCGCGCACCTGGCCCACGACTTTGTCTTCGTACTGCGTCGACGGGATCACGACCCCGAGCAGTGCGCCGATCGCAACTGCGAGGCCACCGAACAGGAACGGCTGTTCTTCGATCGCCGTGACCACCCGATACCGGGCGCGACGCGTTCCCGCGCGCGCGGCGGCCACGCGATCGCGGAATTTTCTGCGCATCGTCTGCGACTCGGCGTACAGGGAATCCTGGTCGCCGTACAGGGAATCCTCGCCCGCTGCGGAGTCGTCGTCCGCAGCCGCATAGTCATCGCCGGGATACTCGTCGCCGACCGTGACATCGATCGGCTCGCGCCCGCGGACCGTCGACACGATGAGCCACCCGAGACCGGCGAGCGTCAGCAGGATCGGCACCGGATTGCGCCGCACTGACTCGCCCACGGCGCTTGCCATCTCGCCGCCGTGATCTCGCAGGTAAGAGAGCGAGCGATCGAGCAGCTGGCCGGGCCCAAGTCTGCGCTCCAGCGCATCGAGCGTGCGGTCCAGGTCCTCGCGGATGCGGTCGGCGGTGCGCTCGAGATGCTCGGCATTGCGGTTCTCTTCCGGTCGTTGCGATGACGCAGTCATCAGGTTCTCCTCGCCAGAACATCCACATCACTGCGGACAGATGCGCGCGTTCGATCGATCTCGACGTGCGGTGGCAACAGCTTCTTCTTCGCAGCGAAGAACAGCACGATGCCGATGACAGTGATCACGACACCGACGACCAGTGCCGCGAGCCACGGCGCCACTACCTCGGCCAGACCGAGGACGAGCGCGGCCACTAGCACGAGCGAGCCGGCGAGCAGTGTCGCGACCGCGCCGATCAGCGATGCGAAGCCGGCCTTGGCGCGATCGGTCGAGTCGGACAGCTCCGCTTTTGCGAGCGCGACCTCGTTGCGCAGCAGGGACGTGAAATCACCGACCAGACGGCTGAGCAATCCCGGGGTGGATTGCAGATCGAGCAGGTCGTGGTCGCGTTGCGCGGCGGCTCGGGTTGCCATGTCGAACTCCACTCAGATTCCGCCGGGATTCGTGCCTTGCTCGACGACGATCGACTCGACCTCGTCGGCTTCGGTCAGCGTAGGGGCGTCATCGGACGCGTCGTCGGCGAGGGAGGCAGCCCGCTCGGCGCGGCTCGCGGACGCTTTCGCGAAACGCGCGAGCGCGAAGCCAGCCAGCACGCCGCCCGCAATGAAGAGGGCGGGGTTGCGGCGCGCCAGCGCACGCGTGTCATCGACGAGATCCTCGATGCTGCCCTCGCGCAGGCGTGTCGCAAGATTGCTGACGGTGCTCGCCAGCCGGTTGGCCATGTCGGCGAGCGTTGGCTCGTTGTCGCTGAAATGCGCACCGGTCCGCTCGATTGCTTGCGCAATGCCGTCGACGCGTTCCGCGGCCGAGCGCTTGCGCTGCTCGATCGTGCGGCGGCCGTCTTCTTTCAAGCGTTCTGCAAACCCGCGGGACGGGCGCGTGCTGGATCGGGGGTTGGGTTCCATCGCGGCGCTCCCTTGAACTGTAAGGGTTCAAGGGCCGAGCCGCGCTGAGAGTTCCTCAGCTCGCGTTCGCCAGCGGCACTTCCGCTTGCAGGATCTTTGCCAGCGGCCGCGGCTTGCCGATCGCATAGCCCTGGCCGAACTGCACGCCGAGCTCGATGAGGCGCATGCAGATCTCCGGCGACTCGACGTACTCGGCCACTGTCTCCATGCCCATGCCATGCGCCAACTGCGTCACGGCGCGCACCAGCGACTCCGAGCGCTCATTGTGCAGGATGTCGCGGATGAATGAGCCGTCGATCTTCAGCACCGTGAAGTGCAGCGCTTTCAGATGCGCGAGCGACGAGAGGCCGGTGCCGAAGTCATCGAGCGCGAAGCGGCAGCCCAGTTCGGTGAGTCGCGCCATCAGCCGTTGCGCGTGCTCGAGATTGCTGACTGCCGCCGTCTCGGTCAGCTCGAATTCCAGCCAGTCGCCCGGCACGCCGCTGCTGTCGATCTGCACCACCAGCCAGTCGAGGAACGTCGGGTCGCTGAGCGTCGGGCCCGACAGATTGATCGAGAGATGCATCGGCTCGAAACCCGGCTGCTCGCGCTTCGCCGTGGCGAGACGCGTCAGCACGTCGCTGATGACGCAACGATCGATCTGCGGCAGCAGCTGGTAACGCGTCGCGGATGACATGAATTGCCCGGGCAGCACCAGGCGGCCTTTCTCGTCGACGAGACGCAGCAGCATCTCGTAGCGGCGCACTTCTTCGGGTTGCTGAAGCGGCGCAATGGGCTGGCCGAAAATCTGGAAGTTGCCTTTCTCCAGCGCGACGCGCAGCCGGCCGATGATCGCGATGTCGTCGATGCGGCGGTTGATGCTCGAATCGTGGACTTCGTACGACTCGACGCGATTGCGGCCGCGATCCTTGGCGGCCTTGCACGCGACCTCCGCGGCGGCGAGCGCGTGGTCGAAGCTGCGTTCGCCGCCTCGCACGTTCGCAGCGCCGAACGAGATCGACAGCGGGATCGCATCGGTGCCGACGTTCAGGGGTACAGCGCTCACAGCATCGCGGAGCTCGTCGCCGATGGCGCGGGCGCGATCGAGCGGACAATCGGAGAAGAAGATCGTGAAGCGGTCGCCGGACAGACGGCTGAGCACTGCATCGCGGCCCGCGAGCTGCGCCTGGAGCGCGTGCGCCACTGCGGCGATCACCTGGTCGCCTGCTTCGAAGCCGAGCAAGTCGTTGACGACGTGCAGCTGGTCGATGTCACCGTACAGCACGGTGGAAACCGTCCGCGCACCGCGCGAGCCCAGGCGCCATTCGATGAGCTTCTCGACGCCGCTGCGAGTCAGCAGTCCCGTCACGGGATCGTTCGGCAGCGAGATGATCTTCGACAGCTGGTGCGAGAGCACTCCGAGCGCACGCGCGTCCTCTTTGCTGAACGCCTGCTGCTCCATCGTGCGAAAGAGCAGCGCTACGCCTTCGAGCTGCGTCTTGTCGTCCTGGATTCCGATCGCCAGGAAGCGCCCGAGCAGCGGCCCGTTCGCTTCGTAGCGCACGCGATTGCTGACGACCGGCTCGGGCCGGTTGCGGCATTCGAGCAGGAAGGAATCCGCCACGGTTTCCAGCACGTGGCGCACGTCGTCCGCGTCGGCGGCGGTGCAGTGGAAATCGAAATGGTCGCGCGACGGCGGCGTGAACGCGATCGCGTGACAGGCCACGCGTTGCTGCGCTTCGAAGAGGAATTGTCGGATCGCCGCGGACGCTGACATGGTTCGAATATCGGCAGCGTCAGGACTGCAACGGTGCATGAGTGCGCTGCCTGAAAAACAGCGTAAGCCGAATGCCGGCAGATTGATGAGAGACCAGTCGCAAAGGAATAGGCATTTGTTGCGACGGCCTATCGCGCGACTGGGACTCAGGTCCCAAAGATGTGACTTGCATCACAAGACGCAGTGCAGCGATGACAGGTCAACGCTGCAGCGCGCCTAAGGGAGAAGCTCAATCTTCGATGAAGATCGTCGCCGGCTGCTCCAGCATTTCCTTCAGCGCCTGGACGATTTCCGCCGCGTCGTAGCCGTCGATGAAGCGGTGATCGAACGACGACGACAGGTTCATCATCAGGCGCACGGCGATCTGGCCGTGCTGCACGACCGGCCGCTCGACGGCCTTGTTGACGCCGATGATCGAGACTTCCGGCGCGTTGATGATCGGCGTCGAGACGATGCCGCCCAGCTTGCCGAGACTGGTGATCGTGATCGTCGAGCCGCTCAGCTCGTTGCGGCTCGCTGTGCCGTCGCGCGCCGCTTGCGCCACGCGACGAATCTGCGTCGCCAGCTCGCCCAGCGACAGCGCCTCGGCGTGATGCACCACCGGCACCTTGAGTCCGTCGCTCGTCTGCGTCGCGACACCCAGGTTCACGCCGCGATGCTGGACCAGCACGTTGCGCTCGGAGTCGTAACGCGAATTGCACTTCGGGAAGCGCTCGATGACGCGGATCAGGGCCATGCCGAGGAACGGCAGGTACGTGTAGCTCGGCGTGCCTTTCGGCAGTTTCGCGTTGAGATGCTTGCGCAGCCTTTCCAGCTCGGTGATGTCGACTTCCTCGACGTACGAGAAGTGCGGGATGTTGCGCTTCGATTCGGCCACGCGCTGCGCGCTGACCCGACGCACGCCGAGGATGCGGATCTCCTCTGTCTCGGTGCGCGGCTGCCGCCGCTGCGAGCCGTTGCCGCGCGCGGCGATTCCAGAACCGCCGTGCTGCGCTTGACTGATGGCGGCGTCGAGATCCTGCCGCTGAATGCGGCCGTCGCGACCGCTGCCGACGACGGTGGCGAGATCGATGCCGGACTCGCGAGCACGCCGGCGGGTTGCAGGTGATGCGAGCACGCGGCCACTGCGCGGCGCAGCTTGAGCCGGCGGTGCCTGGGTCGGTGGCGGCACGAGCGAAAGATGCGAGCCCGAGGCTTTCTCTTTGGGAGCGGCCGGTGCTTCGCTCTTCGCCTCGGTCTTCTCGGTCGCCGCGCCTTCTCCCGTCTCCAGCACGATGAGCTCGGCGCCGACGGCGATGTGATCGCCCGGCTGACCGCCGAGCGACACGACGCGGCCGGCGACCGGCGAGGGCATCTCGACCACGGCCTTGTCGGTCGACATCTCGACCATCGGCTGATCCTCGGCGACGCGGTCGCCGACTTTGACGTGCCACGCGACGATCTCGGAGGAGACCGTGCCTTCGCCGAGATCCGGAAGCTTCACCACATGGCGGCTCATTTCGCCTCCATCGTTGCCTTCAATGCGGCGGCGACGCGCGCCTGGCCGGGAAAGTATTCCCACTCGAACGCATGCGGATACGGCGTGTCCCAACCGGCGACGCGTGCGATCGGCGCTTCCAGATGCCAGAAGCACTCTTCCTGAATCGTCGCGAGGATTTCCGCGCCGAAGCCGGCGAAGCGCGTGGCTTCGTGCGCGACCACGCAGCGACCGGTCTTCTTCACCGAGCGCACCAGCGTTTCTTCATCGAGCGGCACGATCGTGCGGATGTCGATCACTTCCGCATCGATGCCGAGCGACTGTGCGGCCGCGATACAAACGTGCACCATCGTGCCGTACGTGATGATCGTGACTTGCTTGCCGGCTCGCACGATTTCGGCGGTGCCGATCGGTACGCGATAGTGGCCGTCCGGCACGTCGCCTTTCGGATGCGAGCTCCACGCAACCGCAGGCTTGTTCGGGTCGCCGTCGAACGGCCCGTTGTACAAGCGCTTCGGTTCGAAGAACACCACCGGATCGTCGTCCTCGATCGACGAGATCAACAGGCCTTTGGCGTCATACGGATTCGACGGCATCACGACCTTGATGCCGCAGACGTGCGCGAACAGCGCCTCCGGGCTCTGCGAGTGCGTCTGGCCGCCGCGGATGCCGCCGCCGCACGGTGTGCGGATCGTGACCGGCGCGTTGAATTCGCCGCCGGTGCGATAGCGGATGCGCGCCAGCTCGCTGACGATCTGGTCGTACGCCGGATAGATGTAATCGGCGAACTGAATTTCGGCGACCGGACGCAGCCCATTGACGCTCATGCCGATCGCGGTCGCGACGATGCCGCCTTCGGCGATCGGCGAATCGAGCACGCGGTGCTGGCCGTACTTGCGCTGCAAGCCCTCGGTGACGCGGAACACGCCGCCGAAGTAGCCGACATCCTCGCCCATCGTCACGACGCTCGCGTCCCGCCCCATCATCACGTCCATGGCGGAGTTGAGCGCCTGGATCATGTTCATCTGCGTCATTTGGTTTTCTTCTCCGCCTTGTTCTTCAGCTCGGCACGCTCCGCTGCCAGCTGCTGGCGCTGCTTCGCGAGATGCGGCGTCAGCTCCTTGAAGATGTCGTCGAACATCGTGTCCGGATCGAGCTGCGGCCCATCCGTCAGCGTGCCGTACGTCATGGCTTCGCGCCACGCCTCGCTGACTTGCTCTTCGCACTGTTTCGCGAGAGTGGCCTCGCGCTCCTCCGACCACTCGCCGAGCGCGATCAGATGGGACTTCAGCCGCTCGATCGGATCGCCCAAGGGCCACGCTTCGGCATCGTCCTTCGGACGGTAACGCGACGGATCGTCACTGGTCGAATGCGGTGCCACACGGTAGGTCACATGCTCGATCAGCGTCGGCCCGGCGCCCATGCGTGCGCGCTCCGCTGCCCACTGCGTGACTGCATACACCGCGAGGAAATCATTGCCATCGACGCGAATACCGGGAATGCCATAGCCCGGCCCGCGCGCTGCAAACGACTTGAGCTCGCCGCCCGCGAAGGCCTGGAAGGTGGAGATCGCCCACTGGTTGTTGACGACGTTGAGAATGACCGGCGCGCGATAAACCTGCGCGAACAGCAACGCGTAGTGGAAGTCGGCCTCGGCCGTACTGCCGTCGCCGAGCCAGGTCGCGGCGATGTTGTCCTCGTTCTTGATCGCGGCGGCCATGGCCCAGCCGACCGCCTGCGGGAATTGCGTCGCGAGATTGCCGGAGATCGAAAACAAACGCGCTTCGGTCGAGTGATACATCACCGGCAGCTGCCGGCCTTTGCACATGTCGCGCGAGTTGGAGAGGATCTGGCACATCAGGTCGACGAGCTTCTGCCCGCGCACGATCTGCAGTCCCTGATTGCGATAGCCGGGGAACAGCATGTCGGTCGGGCGCAGCGCCATGCCTGCCGCAACGGACACGGCCTCTTCTCCAGTCGACTTGATATAGAAGGTCGTCCGTCCCTGGCGTTGCGCGCGATGCATCCGGTCGTCGTACGCGCGCGTCAGCATCATGTGGCGCAAGCCGAGCTCGAGATCCGAGGGCGCGAGGTGCGGATCCCACGGCCCGACCGCACGATGATCGTCGCCGAGCACGCGCACCAGATCATTCGCGAGATATTCGGTCTGGGCGAGCGGCGCGGCCGGGTCCGGCCGTCCCGCGCTACCTGCCGGCGAGAGCTTCACGTAGCTGAAGTCCGGCTTCTCGCCCGGGCGGGCCGGGGCCTGCGGAACGTGCAGTCGGGTTCGAATGGCGCTCATTGTTCTTCCTATGCTTGTGTGATCAGCCGCTTCGCCATTTCGTCGGCGATGTCGCTGGTCGGGCGGTTCTCCGCGCGCGAGCGCTCGAAGATCTCGGTCAGGCGCTCGGGAATCTTCCTGATCTCTGCTTCGATGGAGGCGACGCTCGCGCCGCCCAGGTATTCGCGCCCGACGCTGATGATACCCCCGGCGTTGATCACATAGTCTGGTGCATACAACACGCCGGCTGCATGCAGGCGCGCCCCGTCCGCGGCCGTCGCCAATTGGTTGTTGGCGGCGCCCGCAATGATAGTCGCCTGCACTCGCGGGATGGTGTTGCTGTCGAACACGGCGCCGAGCGCGCAGGGCGACAACACATCTACGCGTTCGAACAGGATTTCGTTCGGCAGCGAGGCCAGGGCCGAGAATTCCTTGCACGCGCGCTGCACAGTTTCCGGTCGGATGTCGGCCACGCGCAGGCTCGCGCCGTCGGCCGCGAGCAGGCCGCACAGCTGATAGCCGACGCCGCCCAGGCCCTGCACAGCGACTGTGAGACCGCGCAGGCTGCTGCGGCCGAGTTGAAATTGCACTGCGGCCTTGATGCCGAGGTATACACCGAACGCAGTTTTCGGCGCGGGATTGCCGTCAGCGTCCACTGCGGTGCGCGGCAAGCCGCTCACATAAGGAGTCTGAGTCGCGACGACTTCCATGTCCGAAACCGTCGCGCCGACGTCCTCGGCGGTGATGTAGCGGCCTTCGAGCGAATCGACCAGGCGGCCGAACGCTTCGAGCAAGCGCGGCGATTTGGACTGGCCGCGATCGACCATCACGACGGCCTTGCCGCCGCCGAGCGGCAGGCCTGCCATCGCATTCTTGTAGCTCATGCCTCGCGACAGGCGTAGCGCGTCGGTCAGCGCATCGGCGCTCGAGCGGTAATGCCAGAACCGGCAACCGCCGGCGCCCGGGCCGCGGCTGGTCGAATGAACCGCGACGATCGCGCGCAGGCCGGATTCCTTGTCCTCAGCGAAGACGACGCGCTCATGCGCATCGAAGGCAGGGTTGTCGAACATCGGTCAGAACCTGGGGTTGAAGAAGAACGTGCTACATTAGCGCCACCTAGCTAGCAGATTCTTCTAAACGAGCGTTATTCTGGAGCAGAAACTGCTATGACGGCGGAAGCGCAAAGACGCGAATCGAGCCGGGACCTGGACCGCGTGGATCGCCAGATCCTGGCGCTCCTGCAGGCGGATGGCCGACTCACGGTCGCGGAGCTGGCCCGCACGGTCAATCTCACGCTCACGCCGTGTATCGAGCGCGTGCGGCGGCTGGAACGCGACGGCTTCATTGAAGGCTACTTTGCCCGCCTGAACCCGCGTCGCCTCGGCCTGCAGCTGCTCGCTTTCACCGAGGTCACGCTCGATCACGCCAACCCGGATGTCTTCCAGCGCTTCAAGGACACCGTGCAGGTGATCGACGAGATCATGGAATGTCACATGGTGGCCGGCGGTTTCGATTACCTGCTCAAGACGCGAGTGCAGGACATGGAGGAATACCGCCGCGTGCTCGGCGACAAGATCGCGGCCCTGCGCGGCGTCCGTCACACGCAGACCTATTTCGTGCTGGAGGAAGTGAAGTCGACGCACGCCCT
>Ga0070672_100002729_pt1 | contig 11297 bp, 11 predicted proteins | sample KBSM13metaG_FD_66151 | JGI IMG/M metagenome (GOLD analysis project Ga0070672, IMG submission 66151) | Miscanthus rhizosphere microbial communities from Kellogg Biological Station, Michigan, USA - KBS M1-3 metaG | ecosystem: Host-associated > Plants > Roots > Rhizosphere > Soil ... | reverse complement strand
CGAGCACGCCGCGCGCATGGTCGCGATGAAGGCGGCCAGCGACAACGCCACCAAGCTGATCGGCAGCCTGCAGCTGATCTACAACAAGGCGCGCCAGGCTGCGATCACGCAGGAAATTTCCGAGATCGTCGGCGGCGCCGCGGCGGTTTGATCCATCCAATGTAGGAGCGACATGTGTCGTTGCCTGCTGCAAAGAGCATCGCGACTTACGTCGCTCCTACGAAAAGCAGATATCGAGTTCCAGAGGAAACATAGATGAACAGCCAGGTGATGAGCGGCAACCAGGGCAAGATCGTGCAGATCATCGGCGCGGTGGTCGACGTCGAATTCCCGCGCGAGAGCGTGCCGCGCGTGTACGACGCGCTGAAGGTGCAGAACACGGCGATCACGCTGGAAGTGCAGCAGCAGCTCGGCGACGGCATCGTGCGCACGATCGCGCTCGGCTCGACCGACGGTCTGAAGCGCAACCTGATCGCCGACAACACCGGTCGTGCAATCTCGGTGCCGGTCGGCAAGGGAACGCTGGGCCGCATCATGGACGTACTGGGCCGCCCGATCGACGAGGCCGGGCCGGTCGAGGCTGCGGACCACTGGGAAATCCATCGCAGCGCGCCGACCTATGAAGACCAGGCGGCAGCCAACGAACTGCTGGAAACCGGGATCAAGGTCATCGACCTGATGTGCCCGTTCGCCAAGGGCGGCAAGGTCGGCCTGTTCGGCGGCGCCGGCGTAGGCAAGACCGTCAACATGATGGAGCTGATCAACAACATCGCCAAGGCACATGAAGGCCTGTCGGTGTTCGCGGGCGTGGGTGAGCGTACCCGCGAGGGCAACGACTTCTACCACGAGATGAAGGACTCCAACGTCCTGGACAAGGTCGCAATGGTGTACGGCCAGATGAACGAACCGCCGGGCAACCGCCTGCGCGTCGCGCTCACCGGCCTGACCATGGCCGAGTACTTCCGCGACGACAAGGACCCGACGACCGGAAAGGGTCGCGACATCCTGTTCTTCGTCGACAACATCTACCGTTACACGCTGGCCGGCACCGAAGTGTCGGCGCTGCTCGGCCGCATGCCGTCGGCGGTGGGGTACCAGCCCACGCTTGCCGAGGAAATGGGCGTGCTTCAGGAGCGCATCACCTCGACCAAGACCGGTTCGATCACCTCGATCCAGGCCGTGTACGTGCCCGCGGACGACCTAACCGACCCGTCGCCGGCGACGACCTTCGCCCACCTCGACGCAACCGTCGTGTTGTCGCGCAACATCGCCTCGCTGGGCATCTACCCAGCGGTCGATCCGCTGGATTCGACCTCGCGCCAGCTCGATCCGAACGTGATCGGCAACGAGCATTACGACACCGCGCGCGCAGTCCAGGCGACGCTGCAGAAGTACAAGGAACTCAAGGACATCATCGCCATCCTGGGCATGGACGAGTTGAGCGAAGAGGACAAGCAGTCGGTGTCGCGCGCGCGCAAGATCGAACGCTTCTTCTCGCAGCCCTTCCACGTGGCGGAAGTATTCACCGGTTCGCCGGGCAAGTACGTCACGCTCAAGGAAACGATCCGCGGCTTCAAGATGATCGTCGACGGCGAATGCGACCACATGCCGGAACAGGCGTTCTACATGGTGGGTGGCATCGACGAGGCGATCGAAAAGGCGAAGAAGATCACCGGTTGATGCAGGCGGCCGAAGCCTCCCATCGCAGGACATCAGGCGGGCTTGAGCCCGCCCTACGCAGGAACGACACATGGCATCCACCATCCGCTGCGACATCGTCAGCGCCGAAGCCGAGATCTTCCACGGCGAAGCCGAGATGATCGTCGCCACCGGCGAACTCGGCGAACTGGGCATCGCGCCCCGGCACGCGCCGCTGATCACGCGCCTGAAGCCGGGCAAGGTCGTGGTCACGCTGCCCGGCGGCGAGAAGCTCGACTTCGCGATCTCCGGGGGCATCCTCGAAGTGCAGCCGCAGGTCGTGACCGTACTGGCCGACACCGCGATCCGCGCGCAGGACATCGACGAGGCCGCGGTGCTCGCCGCCAAGGCCGAAGCCGAACGCATCCTGGCCCACCGCGGTGAGGCGATGGAAGTCGCCGAGGCGCAGCTCCGCCTGGCGGAAACGACGGCGCAGCTGCAGGCGCTCGAGCGTCTGCGCAAGAACCTGAAACACTGAGCCGGGCATCCTGCGTCCAGCAAAAACGCCGGCTTCTGCCGGCGTTTTTGTGTTCGGACGACGAAGCGGCGCGCGTACGGCCGACGCGAAACTACTTTCGATACACCCAATGCCTGGACAGCAGGAACCCGATCACGCCAAGCACCAGTTCGACTCCGGGTTTCAACAGCCATGCCCAGCCGCGACCGAGGCCATGGTCGATCGCGCCCAGAGACCATGTGCTGACCAGCGTCGTGCCCAGCCACATCAGCAGGTAGCGGCGCAGCTGCGTCCCGCCGACGGCGTGTTCGTCGCCGGCGAACGTCAACTTGCCATTGAGCCAATACCCCAGCAATGCGCCGGCGATGCGCCCGCCGACGTTGGCCGCCTCGATCGACATGCCCCAATGGCTCAGGAGCACCAGCACGCCCCAGTCGACCAGCCATTGCACGCCGCCGATCAGCAGGTAGTGCCGGGCATGTCGTCCCAGGGTCATGGCAGGCGTGGCTCGCGGATCGGTCGGGCGCGGGTCATCGGGTTGCAGGGCGCGGACGGCTGCGCATCGTAGCAGCGGCGGCCGCTAGAATCGCGGGACGCCCGCCGCCGGAATCCCCATGTCCGCACCGCTGCACGTCGTCATCCTCGCCGCTGGCGAAGGCAAGCGGATGAAGTCCGCGCTGTCGAAGGTGCTGCAGCGCATTGCAGGCCAGCCGATGGTGGCGCACGTCATCGCCGCGGCACGCGCGTTGCAACCCGCCGGCATCCATGTCGTGCACGGCCATGGCGGCGACCAGGTGCAGGCAGCCTTCGAGCACGAGAAAGACCTGCGCTGGGCGTTGCAGGAGCGCCAGCTCGGTACCGGCCACGCCGTGCAGCAGGCGATGCCCGGCGTGCCGGACGACGCACGCGTGCTGATCCTCTATGGCGACGTTCCGCTGGTGACGCCGGCGACCCTGCAACGCCTGCTCGATGCGCCTGCGCACCTGGTGGTGCTCGCCGCCGAGCTCGCCGACGCCACCGGCTATGGACGGATCGTCCGCAATCCGGAGGGCAATGTCGAAGCGATCGTCGAACAGAAGGACACGACCGAGGAGCAGCGGCGCATCCACCTGGTCAATACCGGCATGCTCGTGGCCGACGCGGCCCCGCTCAAGCGCTGGCTCGGCGCGCTGCGTAATGACAACGCGCAGGGTGAGTATTACCTCACCGACGTCTTCGCGCTTGCCGCCGCTGAATTCGAGCCTGCCGACATCGTGCTGATCGCCGATCCCGAGGAGTGCGAGGGTGCCAACGACGCCTGGCAGCTGTCGCAACTCGAGCGCGCGTTCCAGCGCCGCGCGGTGCGCGCGTTGTGCGTGGAGGGCGTGCGTTTCGCCGACCCCGAGCGCGTCGACATCCGCGGCACCGTCCGCGTGGGCCGCGATGTCGAAATCGACGTCGACGTGATCCTCGAGGGCGACATCGTGCTCGGCGACAACGTCCGCATCGGGCCGTTCTGCCGGCTGAAGGACGTCTCCCTCGCCGCCGGAACGCAGGTGCGCGCGCATTGCGACCTGGACGGCGCGAGCAGCGAGGGGGCCGTGCTGATCGGGCCGTTCGCACGATTGCGTCCGGGCACCGTGCTGGCCGACGGCGTGCACATCGGGAATTTCGTCGAAACCAAGAACGCGCGGCTCGGCCCTGGCAGCAAGGTCAACCACCTGAGCTATCTCGGCGACGCGCAGATCGGCAACAAGGTGAACGTCGGGGCGGGCACCATCACCTGCAACTACGACGGTGTGAACAAGTCGACGACGACGATCGGGGACGGCGCGTTCATCGGCTCCAATACCTCGCTCGTCGCGCCGGTGGTCGTTGGAAAGGACGCGACGATCGGCGCCGGCTCGGTGATCACGAAGAATGCGCCGGACGGGGCGCTGACCATCTCGCGTGGACGGCAGGAGACGCTGCATGGTTGGCAGCGACCGAAGAAGAAGTGACGCCGCCGCGGCGCTCGACGACATCCGCGCCGGTCGCGCGCTTCCTATGGCCCGATGAGTTCGACGCCTATCGCGACAACGCGCTGACCAAGAGCTTCCTGGAAGCCGTATCCGGCCCGCTGGTTCGATCAAGCTACCGCGCCGAGTGCATGCTGGAGCGCAACAACGCCGGCTTGTGAGCACGCTGCAATCCGAAATGCGACACCATGCTGCTCGCACCGGATCCACCGAACGCGATCCAGGAGAATCCAGATGCGGGCCCGTTACGAAGGCATATCCGGTTCGGTCCTCGACGCCATCGGCGACACGCCGCTGCTGGAAGTGGAAGGCATCTTCGCCAAGCTCGAGTTCCTCAATCCGTCCGGATCGATCAAGGCGCGCATCGCCCGCTACATGATCGAGCGCGCCGAACAGGACGGATTGCTGAAACCCGGCGACACGATCGTGGAAGCGACCAGCGGCAATACCGGCAATGCGCTCTCCATGGTGGCCGCGGTCAAGGGCTACCGCATGCTGGTGGTGATGCCCGAAGGCCTGTCGAGCGAACGCGTGGCGATCTCGCGTGCGTTCGGTGCCGATGTCCTGTTCTGCGGCAACTTCCACGTCAACGCGGCGCTGGAGCGGGCGCGCGAACTGGGCCGGCAACCCGGCTATTTCTGTCCCAGCCAGTTCGAGTCGGAGTGGAACATCGAGGAGAACCGTCTCGTGCTGGGACAGGAAATCCTCGCGCAGCTGCCCGCCGGGCGGCTGCCGGATGCATTGGTGCTCGGCGTCGGCACCGGCGGCACGCTGATCGGGGTCGGCCAGGCGTTCCGCGCAGTCAATCCACGGGTTCGGCTGTTCGCGATGGAGCCGACCGAGTCGAGCACGATCCTGTGCGGGGAGATCGGGATGCACGACATCGAAGGGATCTCCGACGGCTTCGTGCCCGGCATCTTCCAGCGCAACGCCGACCTGGTGAGCGACGTGCTGACCGTCTCCAGCGAGGACGCGGTCGCCGCGATGCGCCATCTCGCGCGCGCCCACGGATTGCTGTGCGGTCCGAGTTCCGGCGCGCACCTGATCGCCGCCAGGCGGGTGCGCGAGCAGTTTCCCGAGCTGCAAACAGTGGTCACCGCGTTCTGCGACGAGGGCGAGAAATACCTGCACGAATACTTCATGCAGCCGCAGGCGGCGGTACTCGGGCCGACGCATTTCGGTTGAAGCCGACAACTCCGGCGCGTGGTTCGAGTGCTGCGTCCGGCGTGCGGGTCGTCAGTCCGGCAGCACCAGGCTCACGCATAGTCCGCCGCCTTCGCGATTGAGCAGCGCGATCCGGCCGCCGTGCGCTTCGGCGATTTCGCGCGCCAGGGCGAGGCCCAGGCCGGTGCCACCGCGCTTGGTCGAATAGAACGGCAGCAGGGCGTTGGCGAGCACGGCTTCGTTCATGCCCTGGCCGCGATCGAGCACGTCGATGCGCCAGCCGTTGGCGATGCGGCGCAGGACCAGGCGGACTTCCTCGGCCGCCGAGCCGGATTCGTGCGCGTTCTTGAGCAGGTTCAGCAGTCCCTGTTCGAGCTGCGCGGCATCGAAGCGCGCGGCGTGCTCGCCGATGAGGCCTTCGGCGACGAAATCCACCTGCGTGCGCAACTGGGCGAGGAAGCGCGACCACGGCACGGGCTCCAGCCTCGGCGCGGGCAGCTTGGCGAAGCGGGCGTAGTCGCGGATGAAGCCTTCCAGGTGCCGCGCGCGCTCCTCGATCGTGGCCAGCGCATTGGGCAGGCGCTCCAGTTGACCCCGGCGCAGGAGTTCGGCGCCCGAATGCGCGAGCGAGGCGATCGGTGCCAGCGAGTTGTTGAGTTCATGGCTGATGACGCGGATCACCTTCTTCCACGTCTGCACTTCCTGCCGGTGCAGTTCGGCGGTGAGCCGGCGCAGCAGCACCAGTTCGTGGCGACGTCCGTTGAGCCGGAAATGGCGTCGGGCGAGGTGGTAGATGTCCTCGTTGCCGTCGTCGCCATCCTCACCGTCGCCGAGGGTGAACATGCCGTCGCCGCCGCGTTCGAAGGCTTCGCGCACGGCTTCTGGCGTCAGCGCCAGCAACGCATCGAAATCCTGGCCTTCGAGCTTGTGGCCATCGCCGAGCAGCTTGCGCGCGGCAATGTTGGCGTGGACGACGCGACGCGACGGATCGACCAGCACCATCGCCACCGGGGTGTTCTGCACCATCGTGTCGAGCAGCAACTCGCGCTGCACCAGCGACAGGCGCTGCTCACGCAACGCGTCGCCGAGCGCGTTGTGGCTGGCGACCAGCTCGCCGAGTTCGCCGCGGCCATCCCATGACAATCCGAATCCGTAGTCGCCGTCGCGGTAACTGGCCACGCTCGCGGCCAGTGCACGGAACAGCGAGTGCATCGGCGCGAACGCGCGGCGCACGTGATAGGCCAGCAGCGGGGCCAGCACGGCAACCGAAAGCAGCCCGGCCTGCCACGGGTTCTCGATCCACTGCGACAGCAACATCGCCAGCGCGACGGCCGCCGCCATGTAGGCGAACGACACTGCGGCGAACAGCAGGCTCAGCGGAAGGCGTTGGCGAAGGCGCATGGTCAATCGTGGCTCGAACCCGGGCGCTCCATGCCGAAGCGATCCATGCGCCGGTACAGCGCCTGGCGCGACAGGCCCAGTTCGGCCGCCGCCTGCGAGACGACGCCGCCGCTGCGCTGCAATGCCGCCTCGATCGCGCCGCGGTCCGGCTCCTCGGCCGCTCCGGTGGAAGCCGGTTCGCTGCTGGCCGCGAGGCCGAGATCCCCGGCGCCGATGACCGCGCCGCGACCGAGCAAGGCGGCGCGCTGGATGGTGTTGCGCAACTCACGCACGTTGCCGCGCCACCGCTGGGCCAGCAGCGCGCGCACTGCGTCGTCGCCGAGCTGTTTGCCCGGCGGCAGGAAGTGGCGCGCAAGCGGCAGGATGTCGTCGGGACGTTCGGCGAGCGGCGGCAACGCGAGTTCGATCGCGTTGAGCCGGTAGAACAGGTCTTCGCGGAACTGACCGCTGCCGATCAGTGCGCGCAGGTCGGCATTGGTCGCACTGACGATGCGCACCTTGACCTGGCGTTCGCGGTTGCCGCCCAGGCGCTGGAAACCGCCGGTCTCGAGCACGCGCAGCAGTTTTACCTGGCCCGCCGGCGGCAGCGTGCCGATCTCGTCGAGGAACAGCGTGCCGCCGTCGGCGGCCTCGAACTTGCCTTCGCGTGCGCGCGCGCCGGTATAGGCGCCGGCTTCGCTGCCGAACAGTTCGGCTTCGATCAGTTCGCTCGGCAGCGCGCCGCAATTCAAGGCGACGAAGGGTCCATTCTTCACCGCTGAATTCGCATGCACGATCTCGGCGATCTTTTCCTTGCCCGCGCCGTTGGGGCCGCTGACCAGCACCGGCAGGTCTGAGCGCGCCACCTGGCAGGCGAGGGCGAGCACGCGCTCGCTCGCCGCATCGGCGAAGACGAAGCCGCGCAGGTCGTATTCGCGCTCCAGTGCGTTGCGCCGGCGCTGCTCGCCCCTGCGATGCCGCGCGAGTTCCCGCCGGGCCTCGGACAACTCCAGCAGGTTGTTGACCGTCGCCAGCAGCTTGCGGTCGTCCCATGGCTTGGCGAGGTAATCCGCCGCGCCGGCCTTGACCAGGTCGACTGCCGATTCCAGCGACGTCCACGCGGTGAGCAGGATCACCGGCAGGTCCGGATGGCGCGCACGGATCTGCGCGAACAGCGCGATGCCTTCGTCCCCGGACGTGGTGTCCGCATGGAAGTTCATGTCCTGAACCACGAGGTCGAACGATTCGCGCGCCAGCAGCGCGAGCCCTTCCTCGGGCGAGGTCGCCGCGCGCGCGCCGATGTCGTGTAGCGAGAACAGCGTTTCCAGCGCGGTTGCCACCGCTGGGTTGTCGTCGATGACCAGGACGTTGGGCATTGGCATCAGGACGCCATCGCGGCCGCGGATCGGGCGGCCATCATCGCAGGCGCGGCTTTCAATTGGGTGGCGCGGGCGGCGGCGGGGGCGGGGCGGGCGACGATGGCGGCGCCGGCGGCTTCGGGGGCGCGAAGGCCTGGTAATCCGCATGCGACCACACCAAGGTGGCCAGGCGCTGGCCACGCTGTACCTGCAGCGCGAGCGGCGTCGTGCGTCCGCGCAGAATGCGCATCAGCTCCTCAACCTGGTGCAACGGCTTGCCGTCCGCGGCGACCAGCACGTCGCCGCGGCGCAATCCGTGGAACGGTTCGGGCTCGACGCGCGTGACCACGACGCCGTGGCCACTGGTCTGCGAATGCAACCCGAACGCCTGGCCATCCCCGCTCCAGGAATAGTCGTTGACCGTGGTCGTCGAGTGCGTCGCCGCGTTCGCCCACGGTGACGATGCGAATGCGGCCATCAGCACCGTCGTCAACACAAGCTGTCTGCGCATGGCGATTCCTCCCGATCAGACGCTGCGCGTCGCCACCGCCGGCGGCACCGCGGCCGCACGTCGCGCGGGGCCGAGCACCGACACCTGGCCCAGCAGCCACAGCGCGATCGCGCCGACCGGCAGATAGATCGCCGGCAAACGCGGCAATTCGTACTTGCCCATCAGCAACTGGTTGATGCCGTAGGCCATCATCATGCCCAGCACGATGCCGAGCGTGGCGAGCAGGAAGTTTTCGGTCTGGAAGTAGCGCAGGATCTGCCCGCGCGTCGCGCCGAGCGCGCGACGCACGCCGATCTGCTTGGTGCGCTGCTGCACCCAGAACGACGCGAGCCCGACGATCCCCAGCGCGGTGACGACCAGCAGCGCGACACATACCGCGACCAGCAGCCAGACCATCGCGCGGTCCTGCTGGTAGTACTTCGCGCGAAGCGTCTGTACCGTCATGGTGTTGTCGGCCAGGATGATGCGATTGGGGCCGTTGCGCTTGAGCGCGTCGACAGCGGCCTTGAGCACTTCGTCGCGCCGGGCCGGATCGGTCACCCGCAGCACGTAGTTGCCACCGACCGTGTACGGCGCGCGGATCGGCAGGATCGCCGAGTATTCGTGGCCGACGTCACCGCCCTGGTCGCTGGGCCGCACCAGGTGTTCGACCACGCCGACGACGCGCATCGGATCGTCGCCCCAGCTGTAGAACGACTTGCCCACCGCCTGCTGGCCGGGGAAAAGTTTGTCGGCCATGCTCTTGGTGATGATCACGGACGGCAACGACACCTTGCTGTTGGGCGCGTTGAACGTGGCCCAGTCGACCAGTTCGTCGGAGGTGAAGTTGCGGCCGGCGATCAGCTTGAGCCCGAACGTGTCGAGGAAATGCTCGTCGGCCATGTAGGTCGTGGCGCTCAGCGTCGGCTGCTGCTGGTCCTTGGTCATGTTCACCGAGCTGTTCCAGGACGAATTCACGAACGGCACCTGGTTGGTCACGATCGCGTCGCGGACGCCCGGAAGCGCGCGCAGGGCGGCAAGGTCGCTGGTCGTCAGCGCGACATCGTTGTCGTCCTTGCCGATACCGGTGAGTTGCACGCGCACCAGTTCGTTCTCGGCCAGGCCGCTGATGCGTCCGAGCCGGTCGATGCGTCCGCTGATCAGGAACAGCGCGTTGCAGATGATGGCGCAGCTCAGCGCGATCTCCAGCACGATCAGCGCGCTGGCCGTCTTGTGCCGGCGCAGGGTGGTCAGGATCGGGCGAAGTTCCATGGGGCTCCTCCTTGCGGGGAATGCAGCATTCGGGAAGTGACTGGGGCGGCCATTGCCGCCGTTATTGGGACTTGAGCTGGATCGCCGGCGCCACCTGGCAGGCGCGCCATGCGGGCAGGATGCCCGCGAGCAGGCTGGCCACGATCGCGATCACGAACGTCGCGACGAGCATCGGTACGTCCAGGTGCGCCAGGGCGTTGTAACTGCTGGGCTGCTGGCGGACGGCCCACAATCCGAGCAGTGCGAGCCCCAGGCCGAGCACGCCGCCGACCAGGCCGATGGCGCCGGCTTCGACGAGACACTGCGTGAAGATCGCCCGCCGCGACGCGCCGAGCGCGCGGCGCACGCCGATCTCGCTGCTGCGCCGCAGGAACTTCGCCAGCAGCAGGCCGACGGTGTTGAGCAGGCAGACCAGCAGGAAGCCGAACGCCAGCCACAGCTGCAACCGCACGTCGCCCGGCACGATCTTGTTGAAATCCAGCCATGCCATCACGTCACGCAACCGGACGTTGGTGGGGCGTTCGAAGCGGCCGCTGGCGCGCTGCTGGTCGGAATAATTGACCAGATACTGGTGGTACGCCTCGGCCTGCGCCGGCGTGTCCAGCTGCACCCAGTACTGAATCCAGGTGCAGGGCGCATTGAGACCGGTTTCGCCTTCCGGATCGTCGCTGTCTTCTTTGTTGTCCCAGCAGTCCATGCTGCCGCTGCGGTCCATGTCCAGGTCCCGCGACGTACTGAACGGTACGAACACCTGCTCGAGCTCGCCGAAGCGGTCGTTGTACATGTCGTAGAACTTCGGCGTCGGCCGCCATGCGGCGAGGACGCCGACGATGCGGAAGTCGTGCTGGTTGACACGGACCGACTTGCCGACGCTGTTGGCGCCGCCGAACAGTTTCTGGTTGAGGTCCTTGGAGATGACCGCCACGCGTTCGTGCTTTTCGTCCTCGGTCCCCGACCAGCCGTTGCCGTACTGGAACGGCGCGTCGAACATCTGGAAGAAATCCGCCGACGTGAAGCGCGCATCCGCATAGAACGGATCCATGCCGGCGCGTTGCGGTTCGATGCCGGCGCTGCCGCCGGTCATCATCGCCTGGTGCACGCCGCGGCGCTGGCGCAACAGCGTTTCGGCGTCGAAACGCGTCAGCTGGTCGGCCGGTTCCTCGCCTGGCGTGTAGCCGTCCTTGCCGGCGGGATCCATCTGCACGAAGAACAGCTTGTCGCTCTTCTGCGGGATCGGGTCGCCGGACAGCACGTGGAAAACGGTCAGCGTGGTCATGCTCGCGCCGATGCCCAGCGCGATCGCCAGCACCATCAGCGCGGTCAGCGCCTTGTTGCGGCGGAAGCTGCGCAGTGCGAGGTCCAGGTAGTAAGCGAACATCTGCGTTCTCCGTGGGGCGGACCCAGGCCCGCCGTTCTTGACTCGTCGAATGACCGGGGCCGGCCCGGATCTACGCCTGCGACAACGACGCCGCCGCCACGCG
>Ga0070672_100002728_pt1 | contig 11297 bp, 9 predicted proteins | sample KBSM13metaG_FD_66151 | JGI IMG/M metagenome (GOLD analysis project Ga0070672, IMG submission 66151) | Miscanthus rhizosphere microbial communities from Kellogg Biological Station, Michigan, USA - KBS M1-3 metaG | ecosystem: Host-associated > Plants > Roots > Rhizosphere > Soil ... | reverse complement strand
AAGCCGTGCGCGAACAACAGCGCCGAGCCTTTCTTCAGCGAGTCCTTGACCTGCGCATACAGATCCTTCTGCGCCAGGTCCGGCACCAGCATCGCAACCAGGTCGGCGTCCTTCACGGCCTCGACCGGTTCCGCCACCTTCAGGCCATCACGCCTGGCCTTCTTCCAGCTGTCGCCGTTCTTGCGCACGCCAACCACCACGTTGTGGCCGCTGTCGGCGAGGTTGAGCGCATGCGCGCGACCCTGGCTGCCATAGCCCAGGATGGCGATCCGGGCCTTCTTGAGCGCCTTCTTGTCCACGTCTTTGCCCGAATACAGCTTGGTCATTTTCGACTCCATTTGCAGTTTCAAAAACATAAGAAAAACCCCGCATCGGCTCTGGGCCGGTGCGGGGTTTTTTGGTGAATCGCCTTACTCTAGATTTGACGCTTCAGGCAGAAATCCCGCACCGGCTTCTCCCAATAAGGAGAAGGGGAAGGGATACAAGTACAGCGACTTCGCGCGCGAATGCCGCGCTGCTGAAATCCACGTCGTACTTCAAGGTCCGTGCCTGCATACAATGCGGGCGATAGCACCACAGGTGTTTGCCTATTGTCAACGCATGGGTCCTGTGAGCGAGCGCGTAGGCCTTCGAATACCTTAAGATTTTGATGTGAGCTCCCATCTTCTCAACGAGACCGAAGCCAGCGGCGCTCGCCCCATCTGGCTGGTTGGCGAGCAGGGATTCGGCGCCTGGCTCGAAGTACAGCCGCCCGCCGTGCGCTCGTGGGTGCGGGCCCAGGGCTTCCAGGCCGAAAAGAACAAGCTGTTGCTGCTCCCGACAGGCGCGGGCGACGGCATCGCCGGCGCGGTACTGGGGCTTGGGCCCACCGCGGATCTGAGTGAGCCCACCGTCTGGACGTCGGCTGGCCTGCCGGACCGGCTGCCCGCTGGCCGCTATCGATTTGCCGGCAGCTTCAGCGCCGAGGGCGCGACACACCTCACGCTGGGTTGGGAATACGGTTCCTACCGCTTCACGCGATATCGCAAGCCCGCAGGCGAGCTGCCGTCGCTGGTCGCGCCGTCCGGTACGGACCTGGAATACGTACGTCTCGCGAGCCAGGCGTTGGCGGAGGCGCGCGATCTCATCAACACCCCGGCGAACGATATGGGCCCCGCCGAGCTCGGCGAGGCCGTACAGCGCCTCGCATTGCAGCACGAAGCAGAGTGCCGCATCACGGTCGGTGAAGAACTGCTGCGCCAGAACTATCCATTGATCTATGAAGTGGGGAAGGGTAGCGCGCGCGAGCCGCGGCTCATCGACATGCGCTGGGGCAAACGCGGCGCCCCACAGGTCACTCTGGTGGGCAAGGGAGTGTGCTTCGACACCGGCGGACTCGACATCAAGCCATCGAGCGGCATGATCCTCATGAAGAAGGACATGGGCGGCGCCGCGCTGGTGCTGGCGCTGGCGCGCATGCTCATGGACGCCGATGCACCCATCCAGTTGCGCCTGCTGATTCCCGCGGTCGAGAACAGCATCTCCGGCCGTTCGTACCGGCCCAGCGACGTGCTGCGCACGCGGCTCGGCCTCACGGTGGAGATCGGCAACACCGATGCGGAAGGCAGGCTGGTGCTGGCCGACGCGCTCGCGGAAGCCGATCGCGAGCAGCCCGAGCTGCTCATCGATCTCGCGACGCTCACCGGCGCGGCGCGCGTCGCACTGGGACCGGAATTGCCAGCTATCTACTCGACGCCATCCGGGCTCGCCGAGGAGTTGCGGGCCATCGGCGAGCGCGAATCCGATCCGCTGTGGCCGATGCCCCTGTGGGGTGGCTACGAAGACGATCTCGCCAGCCGCATCGCCGATCTCAACAATGTGTCCAATACGCAGTTCGCGGGCTCGATCATCGGCGCGCTGTTCCTGAAGCGCTTCGTCACGCGCACGCGCAACTGGCTGCACGCCGATGTCTACGCCTGGAACGCCAAGGAGCGGCCTGGCCGGCCGGTGGGAGCAGATCCGCACACCGTGCGCGCGCTGTATCGCCTGGTACGCCAGCGGTTCGGGTGATCACCGGGCGCACACGGCCCGAATCGCTGGCCGCAGAGGCGGCGTTTCGCCGCGAAATCGCTTCCTGGGCGTTGCTCGGACTGACACTCGGGCTGGTCGAGGGCGCAACCGCCGCTGTGCTCATCAAGAAGTCCTTCGCCGGCGCCGCCAGTCCCTGGGCCGTGAATCTCGCCGTCGCCTTTGTCAGTGGTGCGCCGGCGCTCTCCAACGTGGTGAGTTTTGCGTGGGCCAATCTTGCGCACGGCCGCGCCCGCATCGGTCTCATGGTGGCATTGCAGGCGGGCTTCGCATTGCTGGTGGGCTTGTTAGGACTGGCACCGCGCGCGCTCGGCGGCCTGGCGTTCGCGGTGGCGTCGATTCTCGCGGCACGCGTGATCTGGACCGGGATCCTGACGGTGCGCGCCGCCGTGTGGAGTGCGAACTATCCACGCCAGGCGATCGCGCGGTACACCGGCCGGATCGTCATCGTCAGTTCCCTGGCGGTGTCGCTGGCCGCGGCGCTGGCGGCCTGGGTGCTGGACAAGGGACGGCTTGATTCCCGCTGGCTGTTCGGTGCGGGCGCGGCGGCCGGACTCGTCGGCGCATGGCTGTATCGCGAAGCGCGCGTGCGCCGCCAGTTCGCGCTGCTCGCCGAGGAAACCGCGGCGGTGGGTCGAGCCCAGCCGTTCAGCCTCGGCATGCTGTTCGAAATCCTCAGAAGGGATCCTCATTTCCGCGAATACATGTTCTGGATGGGTGTGTTCGGCGGCGGCAACCTCATGCTCACTTCGCAGCTGGTGGTCATCTTCAGCGAGCACCTGCACCTGGCCGCCAGCCTGCAGATCGCGCTGTTGTCGGTGGTTCCACTCGGCCTGCTGCCTCTGTTCGTGCCGTTCTGGGCGCGCATGTTCGACGAGGGCCACGTGGTCGAATACCGTGCGCGGCAGGGCTGGGCGCTGGTGGCGGCGGTGGCGCTGGTCAGCGTCGGCACCTGGCTCGAAAACCTGCCGTTGCTGTGGACCGGGGCCGTGGTGCTGGCCTTCGCGTACGCGGGGTCGAACCTGGGCTGGAATCTCGGGCACAATGACTTCGCCTCGGTCGGTCGCGCGCAGCACTACATGGGAGTACACGTCACGCTCACCGGCGTACGCGGCGCCATCGGTCCTCCCGCCGGCATATTGATCTACCAGTCGCTCGAGGCCCTGAGGCCCGGCGCCGGAGTGTATTCGCTGGCATTGCCGCTGCTGTTCGTGACCATCGGTGCGGCGGGTTTTTCGCACATGCGGCGCGTCATGCGCGCCACGAAGAACGCACCTATTAGTTAGAGACAGGGGACAGACGATGACGAAGAAGAAAGTGGTGGACCAGCGCCGGTATTCGCGCCTGGTGGTCGACGGTCCGAAGCAGACGCCATCGCGCGCCATGCTGCGAGCCGTGGGATTTCAGGATGCGGATTTCGCCAAGCCACAGATCGGCGTCGCCTCGACCTGGGCCAGCCTCACACCCTGCAACGTACACATCAACGAGCTGGCCACCGAGGCATTGGCGGGTGCCGACTCGGCCGGCGGCAAGGGTGTCCTGTTCAACACCATCACGGTATCGGACGGCATTTCGATGGGTTCACCCGGAATGCGTTATTCGCTCGTTTCAAGAGAAGTGATCGCCGACTCCATAGAGACTGTGGTGGGTGCCGAGGGCTTCGATGGCTTCGTTGCCATCGGCGGCTGCGACAAGAACATGCCGGGCTGCGCCATGGCCATTGCGCGCCTCAACCGTCCGGCGGTGTTCGTGTACGGCGGTACCATCAAGCCGGGCGTCAAGCGCCGCGACATCGTTGCGGTATTCGAAGCGGTCGGCGGCCATGCCGCGGGACGCGTGTCGGACGAGGAACTGCTGGACGTGGAGCGCACGGCGATCCCGGGACCGGGCAGCTGCGGCGGCATGTACACCGCCAACACCATGGCGTCGGCCATCGAAGCGCTGGGACTGTCGCTGCCCGACAGCTCCGCGCAAGAGGCGGTGAGCAGCGCCAAGCGCGACGACTGCCGCCGCGCGGGCGCCGCGGTCGTGGAGCTGGTGCGTGCCGGCATCACCCCATCCGACATCCTCACGAAGAAGGCTTTCGAGAACGCCATCACCGTGACCATCGCGCTCGGTGGCAGCACCAACGCCGTGCTGCACCTGCTTGCCATTGCTCACGCGGCCAGGGTCAGACTGGGACTACAGGACTTCACGCGTATCGGCAAAAAGGTCCCGTTGCTCGCCGACGTGCGTCCCAGTGGCCGCTATTTAATGTCTGAACTCATTGCCATCGGCGGAATTCAGCCATTGATGAAGCGTCTGCTCGATGCCGGCTTGCTGCACGGGGACTGCATGACGGTCACCGGGCGGACGCTCGCAGAGAATCTTCGCGACGTCAGCGACTATCCGCCGGGGCAGGACATCGTCAGACCGCTCAGCGATCCGATCAAGAAGGACAGTCACCTCGTGGTGATGTACGGCAACCTCGCACCTGAAGGCGCGGTCGCGAAGATCTCCGGCAAGGAAGGTCTGCGCTTCGCGGGCACCGCGCGCGTGTTCGACGGCGAAGAGCGCGCCACCGCGGCCATCCTCGCCGGCAAGGTCAAGCCCGGCGACGTGGTGGTGATTCGATACGAGGGCCCGCGTGGCGGTCCTGGCATGCGCGAGATGCTGAGCCCGACAGGCGCCATCATGGGCCGCGGACTCGGCGACAAGGTGGCGCTCATCACTGACGGTAGATTCTCCGGTGGAAGCCATGGGTTCGTGGTTGGACATATCTCTCCGGAAGCGGCGCTCGGCGGTCCGATCGGTCTACTTAGGGACGGTGATTCGATCGCGATTGATGCAGTGAAGCGCATGCTCGAAATCAAACTGAGCGCGGCGGAATTGCGCAAACGCAGGGCCAAATGGAAGGCGCCGAAGCCATATGCGACCAAGGGTGTGCTCGCAAAGTACGCACGGAATGTGTCAAGCGCATCGCTCGGTGCGGTGACCGACTGACAGTGAAGACCTCATTCACAATCCGTGTAGTGCAGGACCGGCCGCAAACGCGGTTGTTGTCAGGTCATGCGGCTGCGGGTACAGTTCGGCGGCTTTGGACCGGCGCCGAAGCTACTAACGTTAATCTGATGATTGCAATGGCCATGCTCGCGAACTCGAGCAGGCCGGGGGACGGAACGAACAAACGGTTGCGCTGGCCGGAAAGCTTGGGTACTTTCCGCCACCCCGTCTGACGCGCCGACAGTTTTTTTCACTCGCGACCACGGGAAACAATGGCCGCCAACGTACAAGATTCGAACTTCCTGACTCGCCGCGGCGTCGTTGCCGCCGCGATCGTTGCTCTTCACGTTCTCGCGGCCTGGGGCTTTGCATCCGGCCTCGCGACCAGGGCCATCGAGGCACTGGCTCCGCCAATCGAGGCGGACATCGTCGAGGAGAAGATAAAGGACGAAGAACCGCCTCCGCCGCCTCCGCCGGAGATGGAGCGCCCGCCGGTCGAGGTGCCGCCTCCGGAGGTCACCATCGATCTCCCGATGGAAACCAACACCACGGCCATCCAGGACGTGACTGACAAGACGCCGCCGCCGGCTCCGCCGCCGCCGCCGCGACAAGCGGGTTCGCCCGCGAAGATGACGCGTCCCGTCAACCCAGATGATTACTACCCGCCGGGTTCGATCCGCCGCGAAGAGCAGGGATCACCCGTCGTGCAGGCCTGCGTCGGTTCAAATGGCCGACTGGTCCGTGATCCGGTGGTTACCGATACTTCGGGCTTCCCCGACCTCGACAGCGCCGCTGTCAAGGTAGCGAAAGCCACGCGTTACGCCGCTGGCACCGAGAACGGCTCCGCGCTTCCGGAGTCGTGCATCAAGTTCAAGGTCAAGTTCGTCCTTAAGAACAACTAGTCACTTTATGGCAATGCGGCGGTTCAACCGACGCATTGAATTTTGTCATCGAGGAAATCATGGAAAACGTTGCTGCAACTGCTGCCCCCGCCGAGAACCCATACGGTCTTACCGCACTGTGGAGAGACGGCGGTCCAATCGCACAGGCCACTCTGATCATCCTGCTGATCATGTCCGCGGTGTCCTGGTACATCATCTTCTCCAAGCTCTGGGACCAGCGCCGCCTGCGCAAGGGCGCCAAGGTGGTCGAAAAGCAGTTCTGGAGTTCCGGCTCTCTGAAGGAAGCCGTGGATCGCCTGCCCAAGGACAGTGACTTCCGCGCCGTCGCGGAAGATGGCCTGCGTGCTTCGGCGCACCATGAAGGCCGCCTCACGGACCGCATCGACCTGCACGAGTGGGTAACCATGTCGCTGCAGCGCTCGGTCGACTCGGTCAACAGCAAGCTGACCAACGGCCTGGCGTTCCTCGCGACCGTGGGCTCGACTGCCCCGTTCGTCGGACTGTTCGGCACCGTCGTCGGCATTCTGAAGGCGCTCGTGAACATCGGCGTCAGCGGCCAGGCTTCGATCGACAAGGTGGCCGGCCCCGTGGGCGAAGCGCTGATCATGACCGCCATCGGTCTGTTCGTCGCGGTGCCCGCGGTCATGGGTTACAACTGGCTGCTGCGCCGTAACAAGGGCATCAGCGAGAACCTGCGCAACTTCGCCTCCGACCTGCATGCCTACCTGGTGGGCGGTGCTCGCGTGGCGTCGGGCGCACCCGTCGCAGGAGTGAAGAAGTAAACCCGCGCTTTCGCGGGCTTACGTTTCACTCTATTGAGGTAAACCGACATGGCGATGAGCGTCGGATCAGATGACAACGAGGAAGGGTCGATAGCGAGCATCAACACGACTCCGCTCGTGGACGTCATGCTCGTGCTGCTGATCATCTTTCTGATCACGGTTCCCGTGATCAAGAAGATGGCGCAGGTGGACATCCCGAAGGCGGTGAACATTCCGACCCAGACCAAGCCCGAGAACATCACCGTTTCGGTGGATACCGCGGGGAAGATCTACTGGAATGCCAGCCGCATCGATGACATGCAGTTGTTCTTCCAGAAGATCGTGGGGGAAGCACGCAAGTCACCGCAGCCGGAATTCCACATTCGTGGTGACAAGAGCGCGCGCTGGGAGAGCATCGGCCGCGTCATTTTCAACCTGCAGCGTGGTGGCATCGTGAAGGTCGGTTTCATCACCGAACCGGATCGCGCCAGCATTCGCGTCACGCGCTGACTTTCGAGGTAGTTCTTCATGGCAATGAGTGGTCCAGGAGCTGAAGGCGAGCCGATGATGGAGATCAACACGACTCCGCTCATCGACGTCATGCTGGTGTTGCTCATCGTGCTGATCATGTCGATTCCGATCATGACGCACGCGACCAAGCTGGACATGCCGCAGACCAACAATCCGCCGCCGCCGGTTCGTCCGGAGGTGATCCAGATCGACATCGATTTCGATGGCACGATTGTCTGGAACGGCACGGTGGTCAGCGGAATTCCGCAGCTCGAGAGTTACTTCAAGTCTGAGCGCAACAAGGAACCGCAGCCGGAAATCCATTTGCGTCCCGACCGTCGGTCGCGCTACGAAACGACCGCTCTCGTCATGGCGGCCGCCCAGCGCAACCACATGAAGAAGATGGGCTTCGTGAATACATCTGAGTTCAGAGACTGAACCTAGGCTGAACGTAATCCTCTGAAACAACAGCGAAACTTTCCGTCGGCTCGGGCATCAAAAAAACATGATGTCTTGTCGGTGGGTTGAGGCAACACCGAGCCGTGGTCCAAAAGACCGCGGCTCCTTTGTAAGGAGCGTCTGAAGTGCGTAGTCGGTTCAAACCAGTGGCGGCAATTGTGGTGCTGGGCATGCTTGTTTCGAGCGGCGCGGCGTTGGCCCAGACGGAAGCCTGCGGTGGCCCCAAGGCCAAGATCACCAAGAAGGTCGACAAACCCCTCGGCGAGGCGCAGAAGGCCCGCGACGCCAAGAACTGGGAAGAAGTCCTGGTCAAGGTCGCGGAAGCGGAAGCGGTGCCCGTCGACAAGACCGATTACGACCGCTACTGGATGACTGAATTCAAGGGCATTGCGCACGCCAATCTGAAGGCCTTTCCGGAGGCGCTCGCCGAGCTGGAAGCGGGTCTGAATTCGCCCTGCATGCCTGAAGACGGCAAGCCGCTGCGTTCGAAGGTCCTGATGCAGCTCGCCTACCAGGGCAAGAACTACGCGAAGGCCGTTGAGTACGGCAAGCTCGCTGTGAAGCTCAATCCCAGCGATGTGGAGATGGTCAACTATCTCGGCAACGCGTATTTCCAGATGGATGACAACCAGAATGCGCGCGTGACGATGACCGACTACGTCACCAAGATGGAAGCCGCCGGAAAGGTTCCGGAGGAGCAGGCCTATCGCATCCTGCAGACCGCCTGTCTGCGCCTCAAGGACGACAACTGCGTCACGGAGCAGATCGAGAAGCTGGTCGCGAACTATCCGAAGCCCGCTTACTGGACGGATCTCATCAACTCGCTGCTGCGCATCAGCAAGAGCGACAACGAGCTGCTCAACATCCTGCGCCTGGCCGACGGCGCGCAGGTCATGAATGACCCCAGCCACTACACCGAGATGGCGCAGCTCGCCATGGCCCAGGGTCTGCCCGGTGAGGCGCAGTACATCATCGAGAAGGGCAACCAGAAAAATGCATTTGCCGATTCGCAGCGCGAGCGCGATCACGCCACCCGCATCCTCGCCGATGCGAAGCAGGCCGTCGCGCTCGACAAGTCCACGCTCGACAAGCAGGACGCCTCGGCGCGCTCCAAGCCAACCGGTGACTCCGACGTGAAACTCGGCGCGGCGTACCTGAGCTACGGCATGAACGACAAGGCGATCGAAGCGCTGCAGCGCGGGATCGGCAAGGGCGGCGTCAAGAATCCGGATGAGGCGGGATTGTTGCTCGGCATGGCCTACTTGCGTACGAACAACAAGGAAGAGGCCCGGAAGGCATTCGAGACCGTGAAGCAGAATCCGAACATGGCGCATATCGCCAGGTTGTGGATGATGAGCGTGGAGAAGGGAGTCGCGGGCTGATCGAGACGAATGGACGAGTTGGCATCCTGAGGAATCGCGGAGCGTATACGTGGCAATTCGAAGTGGCTTAGCAGTCGCGGCAGCGACAATCGGAATCCTGGGTCTTGGCGTCGTCACGCCGGCCGCAGCGCAGGGCGCATGCACCGGCGGCGGCAAGATCAGCAAGCAGATTGCCAAGCCGATGTCGGCTGCGCAGGACGCTCTGAAGGCCAGGAAGTGGCAGGAAATTCTCAACCGGACGCGCGAGGCCGAGTCCACGCCCGGCGCCAAGTCGCAGTTCGACCAGTACTGGATGTACGAATTTCGTGGCTACGCCTATCACAACCTGCATCAACCCGCCGAAGCGGCCCGCGAACTCGAAGCCGCGCTGAACTCGCCGTGCATGCCCGAAGCCAACAAGCTCGAGCGCTACAAGAGTCTTGCCGGCCTGTATTCCTCGCTGCGCAACTACCAGAAGGTCATCGACTACGGAAACCGTGCTCTCAAGGTTGCGCGTGATCCGGACATGCAGGTTCAGGTCGCGCAGGCCTACTACCAGACCGGCAACAACAAGGACGCAGTGCGCGTCATGAACGAGATGCTTGCCAGCATCGAGCAGAGTGGCAAGGTGCCGAAGGAACAACAGCTCCTGTTGATCGTGGCGGCCTGCCAGAAGGCTGGCGACAACAACTGCGTCAGCAAGGTCTTCGAGAAGCTGGTGCAGCACTACCCGAAGCCCGAGTACTGGCAGAACCTCATGGTGGCGATCAGGGCGACCGACACCGACGACATCCAGAGTCTCAACGTCATGCGGCTCGCGGCCTACGTGAACGTGCTGAAGAAGCCTGATCAATACAAGGAAATGGCCCAGCTGGCGCTCGAAGAGAAGCTCGCCTGCGAAGCGCAGGCTGTGCTGGAGCTGGGCTTCAGCAAGAAGATCTTCGTCGAGAAGCGCGATGTCGACGTGAACACGCGCCTGCTGGAAGCCGCGAAGAAGGAATGCGTAGCTGACAAGGCCGCGTTGCCCAAGAATGAAGTCGCCGCGAAATCCGCGCCGACCGGCGACGCGCTGGTGAAAGTCGGAGCGCAGTACCTCGGAGCCGGCGACCCCGTGAAGGGAGCTGCCGGGATCCAGTCGGGCATCACCAAGGGCAGCCTCGCCAAGGGCGATCCGCATGAAACCACGCGCCAGGACGAGGCTTACATCCTGCTCGGCATCGCGCATCTCAAGAACAACAACAAGACCGAGGCCGCCAAGGCGTTCCGCAAGGCAACCCAGGACCCGACGATGGCACGCATCGCCAAGCTCTGGTTGCTCAACACCTGAGCTGCGAGTCGGCTGGTTGGCAATGAAATGAAGAAGGCCGGGCGTGCAAACGCCCGGCCTTCTGCTTTCTGGCCTCAGATGACCGCTTGGTTGCGCAGGGCGCCCAGAGTTTCGGCGCTGAGCCCGAGCAACTGACCGTAAATCTCGTCGTTATGCTGCCCGAGCTGCGGCGCCGGCGTGCGAATCGAGCCGGGCGTCGCCGACAGCCGTGGCGCCACGTTCTGCATGCGCAGCTGGCCGAACTCCGGATGCGACGTGGTGACGATGGCCTGGCGCGCCGCGAAGTGCGGGTCCTCGAGCATGTCCGCTGCCCGGTAAATGAGTCCGGACGGCACACCGGCCTGCTCCAGCAGCGCCAGCAACTCGCGTGTGCCAAGCGTGGCGGTCCAGCGCGCGATGATCTCGTCGAGCTCGTGCTGGTGGGTGCCGCGCGCCTGGTGGTCGCGAAAGCGTTCGTCACTCGCGAGCTGCGGTGCTCCCATCGTCTCGCACAGGCGCGCGAACACCGTGTCCTGGTTCGCGCCAATCATCACGATGCCATCGCGCGTTGGGTAAACATTCGACGGCGCAATACGGGGAAGGATGGGACCGCTGCGTTCGCGCACGTGGCCCAGCTGGTCGAATTCGGTGACCAGGCATTCCATCATGCTGAGAACCGATTCATAGATGGCGGCGTCGACGACCTGCCCGATGCCGCTGCGTTCACGATGATGCAGCGCTGCGAGGGTACCCATGCAGGCGTGCACGGCGGCGAGCGAATCGCCGATGCTGATCCCGACGCGCGAGGGAGGACGGTCAGGTTCACCCACGATGTAGCGCAGACCGCCCATGGCCTCGCCAATGCCGCCGTAGCCGGCACGCTGGGCATAGGGACCGGTCTGGCCGAAGCCCGACACGCGAACCAGGATGAGCCGTGGGTTGATGTCCG
>Ga0070672_100002724_pt1 | contig 11306 bp, 6 predicted proteins | sample KBSM13metaG_FD_66151 | JGI IMG/M metagenome (GOLD analysis project Ga0070672, IMG submission 66151) | Miscanthus rhizosphere microbial communities from Kellogg Biological Station, Michigan, USA - KBS M1-3 metaG | ecosystem: Host-associated > Plants > Roots > Rhizosphere > Soil ... | reverse complement strand
GTCCGCCGCACACGCCAGCGGCTTCGTCCTAACGGCTCTATCGGCAGTGACCCGGCGATCGAGCCTCGGGCTCGACGCGTGCGCTCGCGCGCCGCGTCACTCCCGATAGAGTCATATCGTCACACGTTACTTATCTGCGCCCTGTTCGGTTCCCCGTATAATCACACCCGTTTCACGCCCCGTGTCCCTCATAGCAGGAACTCGCATCGGCTCATATGAAATCGCTGCCCAGATCGGCGTGGGCGGCATGGGTGAGGTGTATCGCGCTACTGACACGAACCTGAAGCGGCAGGTCGCGATCAAGGTGCTGCCGGAGGCCGTTGCGGCAGACGCCGAGCGGTTAGTGCGGTTTCAGCGCGAAGCACAGGTCCTCGCCTCGCTGAATCATCCCAACATCGCGATCATCCACGGCCTCGAGAAGAGCGATGGTGTGACTGGGCTCGTCATGGAACTGGTCGAGGGCCCCACGCTGGCTGACTGCATTGCGAAAGGCGCGATCCCGGTCGACGAGGCACTCCTCATCGCAAGACAGATCGCGGAGGCGCTCGAGGCGGCGCACGAGCAGGGCATCGTCCATCGGGATCTCAAACCGGCCAACATCAAGGTGCGGCCCGACGGCATGGTGAAAGTGCTGGACTTCGGCCTGGCGAAGGCGATGGAACCCGCCTCCGCACAGCGACACAGCTATGCGTTCTCGCAGTCACCGACGATCACGACACCCGCGCACACCATGCAAGGCGCCATCCTCGGTACGGCCGCCTACATGTCACCCGAGCAGGCGCGGGGCAGGCCGGTGGATAAGCGGACCGACATCTGGGCGTTCGGGTGCGTGTTGTACGAGATGCTGGCGGGCCGGCCGGCGTTCGCACGCCAAACGCTCACCGACACGCTGGCCGCCGTCGTCGAGGGCGAACCGGATTGGGGCGCCGTACCCGATTCCGGACCCGCACCCGTACTCCGCCTGATGCGTCGGTGCCTGGATAAGGATCAGAAGCAGCGCCTGCGCGACATCGGGGATGCACGCTTCGAAATCGAGGCAGCTCGAACAGCCAGCGCCTCGACGATCACTGAGGTGCCGCCACGTCGCTGGTCCGCTCGTCTCCCTTGGCTCGTTGCGGCAGCGATGTCGATTGTGGCCCTCGTCTCCACCGCTTCCGCGTGGCTGGTTCCAGCGGCGTCAGTTGCGCCGGCGGCCCCACGATTCTCTCGTATCGTTCCCGTGACCACAGGCCCGGCACGAGAGCTTGGTCCTGCCATTTCGCCCGATGGCAAGTGGATCGCTTACATCTCTGACTCGGGCGGCCGGCCCGACGTCTGGGTGAAGTTCGTCGCCGGAGGCGAAGCGGCGAATCTCACCGCGTTGGCAGGCATCGACGTTTCCGTGACCACAGGCATCGGTGGTCTGGACATCTCGCCCGACGGGACGCGCATCGCTGTCATGGCCAGGACTCGTGGCAGCTCCGCGTCATTTGCCACCTGGGAGATCCCGGCGCCGCTGCCTGGAGTGCCGCGCAAACTGCTCGACGACGGCCTTCTTGGAATGCGGTGGGCGCCGGATGGCCGCGCGATCACGTTCATTCGAGCCGGGGCCGCCGCCGGGGACGCATTGTGGGTCGCCGATGCAGAGGGAACCAACCGACGTGAGATCCTTTCAGCCCGCGACGGTGTCCACGTCCATTGGCTGAACTGGTCACGCGACGGCTTCATTTATTTCATTCGCACGATCACGACCATTGCGAATCTGGACCAGGCCGAGATCTACCGGATCAATCCACGCGGCGGGTCCCCAGAGCCGGTGGTGTCCACGCTGCGCCGGGCCATGTACCCGGTGCCTATGCCGGATGGTCTCGGTCTCATCTACTCCGCCAGTCCACGAGGCGTCGATCTGGGACTCTGGTGGCGTCTCCTTCAGGGCGGTGACGCGCAACCCCTCACCATGGGCACGGGCGACTTTGCCGAGCCACGTATTTCGGCAGACGGTCGGATGCTGGTGGCCACACGATTTGAGCTTCGTCAGGCGCTCACTCGCGTGGGGCTGATGCAGGCGGAATACGGCCACATGACAACCCTGACTAACGGCTTCAACGGAGATCTGGATCCAAGCGTATCGCCCTTGGGCGACCGGCTGGTGTTCAGCTCGTCGCGCACGGGAGACCGGCATATCTGGACAGCCAGAATGGACGGCTCCGATGCCCGGCCGCTGACCTCGGGCAGTGCCCTCGACGATCGCCCGACGTTTTCACCTGATGGCCGCCAGGTCGCGTTCAATTCGGATCGCGACGGTCGCCGCGGAATCTGGGTGATCAGCGCAGACGGAGGATCGCCGCGGAAGCTGACTGACGCCTCGACAACCGGAGGTCTGAGCTGGTCCCGTGATGGGAGGAGAGTGGTGTACGCGGCCGGCGCCGGCAGCTGGCCGGGCCTGTGGAGCGTGTCGTTGGAGGATGGGCAAGTTCAACGCATTGCAACGTCTGGAGCCGTCAGCGAGCCCGTCTGGAACCCCATTCGAGATCTCATCGCGTATATGGAGTCCGCCACAAGCGGTCCGGGGTTCACAGGGCTGGCTTTCGTGGACTCAGCGGGACGGCGGCAGTACCCGACCCTCCCGCCCGCACCAGAAATCAGCGCCGGATTCTCAAACGGGATGGCCGCGTGGTCTCACGATGGGCGTCGCCTCGCTGTGGTCAGTCAGAACTCGAATGCCGCTGCGTCAGTCTGGATCGTCGATCCGGAGGCTACGAAACCGTTCCGAAAGCTCGTCGATCTCCCGCATGGACCACGCATCCGCGGTGTGAGCTGGACGCCCGACAGCTCATCACTCATACTCGGCCAGCATGACACCCTGAGCGACATCGTGTTACTGGAGCAGGTGCAGTAGGGATTCGCAGACACGAGGATCTGAGCCCAACTCATTGCTTCGCGAAACGACGAAACCGACTGCCGGATCACTATGACCAACCTGGGGCACGGGCGAAACCGACGCGGCGGCTACATCACTCGCGAGTAGTCGGCATGTGGCTATCCAGAGGCCCGGCGAATCCCGAACTCGGCCCACTAGACCACTCACGACACATTCTCGTAGAGACGAGCGCGAAACCGGTACTGCGGATTGATCGCCATTCGGGTCAGCTCGTCGTGGGCTTACACGAGTTGCTGCACGTGGCTTCCGAACGCCGGACCTCTGCTATCCTTGCCCCCGTTCTTGAGACGCGGTGCCTATGCGGAAATCTCTCTCGGCTGTATGTGCGCTGGGGCTCGTGAGCCTCTCTCTGGCTGGATCCGAGCTGCTCGCGCAACGGGCTCAACGCCCGTCTCTGTTCGTACGCGAAGACTGGACTTTTGCGGCGGGGCAGCCCAACGTCAATACCCCGCAGGAGCCGGAGCACCCGGTCATACAGGGAGACGTCGCGAACCCGAATGTGGACGTGCACCTGTGGGGCGACAAGACGGGCCTCCTGACCGTCAGTCAGCCCGACAACAACAACCTCACGTACGTGATGACGCTCCTGTGCACGACGAGCTGCGCCGTCACGTTCAGAGACCGGAACAACGACGTCGATCTGACCGGACTGGCGACGATCCGCTGGCGCACGAGGGTCAGCGGATTTCACCTGCTCCGGCCGATCGTCAAGCTCGCGGACGGCGCGTGGCTCGTGGGCGATCACGCGACCGCGCAGTCAACGGGATGGGTGGAATCCGAAATCCAGCTCGCCGACGTACGCTGGCGGACCCTCAACATCGAAAGCGTGATCGAAGGTCGGGGAGGCGACGCGTGGATCGCGACGCCGAACCTGAGCCGAGTGGAAGAGGTCGGCTTCACTGACCTGATGAGAGGCGGTGGGCACGGTGCGCCAGGGTCGCGGATCGACTGGATCGAAGTGTACGGAAAGCCCGTTCGGCGAGGATCTGGTCCGCCGGTGCCGTCGAGGTGAGGACCGCGCCGTCGCCCTGAGCCCGGTCCCGCTCTGGATCGCGGAGGAAGGGTGTCTGTTCGCACGCGGCAAGTACCGCGGGTTGGCAACCAGCAGGGACTCCCGATCGTTGTGACCGAAGTTCAGCATGGCGCTGTCGACACCGCCACGCTAACGCCGGAGTCCCCGTTGTTGCGCGAGGTGAGGCGCATCCTGGTGGCGTCTCCGATGAAGGCCGCTAAACCAGACCCTCCGAGCTGTTCGGAACCGGACGAAGCACGCGTACGTCACGAAGCGATGGGCCTTGCTCGCGCTTCTGTGCGGCTTCTACCGCGACCGGCCCGACGGTGTCGGCGCGTCGACTCGGTGGTTCTCAAATCTCCACTGGTCGCCAAGTGTCTTTCAACTCGGCGTGCCCTCGGTCGGAAGCGAGTACGGCGGTTATCGATCGACGACTGCGATTTCACCGCCCGGCGCCGACGGCAGTCGCCAAGTCCGTCACAACGTCGGCGGTTCACTCGTCGTCTTCCGCGTCCTCCTCTCGCAGGTTCGTAACGACTCTCGTTACGAGTTTTGTCAGTCGACGGCGTTCCGTAGGCGCTGCGCTGGATTTGAGTTCGTTGAGCGTCGTCCCGAGTGCAATGCCTGACGGTCTAGTAACGAGTAGTCGCTAGCGTTCATCGGAGGTGTCTCGGCGCACGAGGCAGGACGAGCACCCCGTTGCCGATGCCGAGACACCTTCGATAACGAGACTTGAAGGAAGCCGCTGGCGCGGCGGCCGGCTATGGAGCTGGAATCAGGATCTGCGAGCGTGAGCGTGTGTCGAGTACGCGATTGCCGGCGCGCGAGCGGCGGCGATGCCGGCACGATCGTGGGTGCGTGCCGCAGGAGAGGCGCCACCCGAGGCTCGCTCGCTGGGTCGAGACACACGACTCCCGACAGATGGGAGCACGTCGATGCGGGCACCGATGACGATGAGCACTCATGAGGTGTCGAAGTGGGGCGTGATGGTGCGCAGGTGGAGCGGTGACACGATCGGCCCGACGATCATCGCCGCTCCGCAGCGTGGACACACCCAGGTTGCTCGGACTGGTGTGTCGGTCGTTGACGTCGTGTCGGAGAGTGCGCTCGCTGTCGGTGGTGTGGCCAGCACGGTGTGGGCAAGAGCCAGGCGCGCTGCGCGACACGTGTTCGCGAGGAATCCCGACTGGCGGATGCGGACGAAGCCGCGCGGCAGGATGTGCTGGACGAAGCGGCGCAGAAACTCCCTGGCGGTGAGCGTCATCGTGCGACGCTGGTCGCCATGGGCGTAGTCCTTGTAGGAAAAAGTGACGTGCTCGCCGTCGAAGGCGAGCACGCGATGGTTGCTGATCGCGACGCGATGGGTGTAGCGGCCGAGATACCGCAGGACGGCGGTCGCCCCGCCGAAGGCCGGCTTGGCGTACACGACCCAGTCGGTCTCGAAGAGCGCGTCGACGAAGGTCCGCCACGCCGCCGGGCCCCGCAGGTGCTCGCTGCCGCCGGACAGGTCGAGTTCGTGGCGGTCGTACGCGCGTCGTAATGCTTCGACAAACTTCCCTCGAAACACTCGACTGAGGACCTTCATCGGGAGGAAGAAGCCCGCGTACTTGGGATGGATCCAGCGCTGGTAATCGGGCGAGAGTCCGCCCGCCGGCACGACGCAGTGGACGTGGGGATGACGGACCAGCGTCTGCCCCCACGTGTGGAGGATGCTCAGCACGCCGATTTCGGCCCCGAGGTGACGCGGATCGGCGGCGATCTCGCGGAGCGTCGCCGCGCTCGCCGGAAAGAGCCACGTGTACAGGCGCGCGCTATTGCGATAGGCCAGCGGCAGCAGCCCATGCGGCAGCGTGAAGACGACGTGCACAGACGGCACGTCGAGCAGATCCCGCTCGCGCGCGTGGAGCCAGCGCTCGCGCGCCTGCGCCTGGCACTTGGGGCGGTGCCGATTTCTGCACGAGTTATAGGAGATGGCCTGATGCCCGCACGCGTCACACCGGTCGACGTGGCCGCCGAGGGCCGCGGTGCGACAGCGCGCGATCGCGCGAAGGACCGATCGCTGCTGCACGTTGAGCCACGGATGCTGCGCGAGGAAGGAGTCACCCTGCGCGTGGAGGATAGCGGCCACCTCCACGGCAGGCCGGCTCACGACGTGCTCGTGGGCTTCCGCTTCAGCCGTGACCGGGGAAGGACTACAGGTGCGGCGACGTGCAGCTGCTCAAGCGGATTGGGCGCGGCCTGCAGATGGCGCTGCGACAGATGTAGGTACACGGTCGTGTGGGTGAGGTCCGCGTGGCCCAGCAGTACCTGGATGGTGCGCAAATCCGCGCCTGCCTCAAGCAAGTGCGTGGCGTACGAATGGCGCAGCGTGTGCGGACTGACGCGACGATCGATGCCGGCGGCCGTGGCGGCGAAGCGCACCGCGTCCCAGATGCATTTGGAGGTGAGCGGCTTGTCGGCGCGCCAGCCGTGCTCCTGCCCCGGGAAGAGGTACGTCTGCGGACGCATCCAGCGGTAGTACTCCCGCAGGGCCGTGAGCAGCGTCAGGCTGAGGGGCACCTCGCGCGCATGACCACCCTTCCCGCGCTCGACGCGGATCACCATGCGTTGCCTGTCGATGTCGGCGACCTTCAGCTGCAGCAGCTCGCTTCGGCGCAGGCCCGCGCCATAGAGCGTCATGAGCAGTGTGCGGTGATAGAGGTTCTTCGCGCCGCCAATGAGCCGACGCACTTCCTCGGGACTCAAAACGGTGGGCAACCGGCGGCGGCCCTTGGGTGTGGGGAGCTCCTCTTTCAGCTCACGACGCTTGAGGATGCGGACAAAGACGAAGCGGAGCGCCGCCACGTGCAGGCCGACGGTCCCAACCGCCAGTTTCCTCTCCTCGAAGAGATACGCCTGGTAGCGGCGCAGGGCATCCCGCCCGAGCTGCTGAAGCCGGCGGCCTCGGTGGTAGCGCTCGCAGGTGCGAAGCGCGTGTAGGTAGGTTCGAATCGTGGTCGGCGAGTAATTACGCCGGACCATCTCCTCGCGCAGACGTCGCTGAAGTGTCGTCACAGGTCGTACCTCCTGTGACGCACGCTACGCCGACGTCCTACGAGTCACTCGGCTGCCCGTCGGCCGCCGCGCCAGCGGCTTCGTTCAAGTCACCAAGTATTTGTCTATCGAAGCATCTCCCGACCTTGCAAGCCAGTGATCCGACTGGCGCTGCTGATCTTGGTCGCCGGGTGCGAATCGCAGCGTTGTTGGACCCAACCGCTTACAGAGGCGCCAGCTTCTTTGGAATGACTGGTGGCTGCTTTTTGAAGGAAGTTAAGTGCGGGCTATAGACTCGAACCTGCAACCTCCCATCGGAGGACCAGACGCTCAATCGCACAGACTGAACTGCAGAAGTGATTGATTCAATTGTGGTTGGTGCGCCCTGCACGACTCGAACGTGCGACCTCCTGGTTCGTAGCCAGACGCTCTATCCAGCTGAGCTAAGGGCGCGAAGGGTGATTAAACGGAAGACTGATGCCCTCTCGCACACGTCGGAGTGCATGCAAATTTTGAGTTTATCACACGAGTCCGAGCCCGCCGGGGCGGTTAGGGCCGCAGCATCAAGGCGAGCAAGCCAGCCATCGTGGCAACCTGCCCGACCCAGAAGAGAAACGACCACTTCAACAGCTCGACGCGAAGAGCTGCCGTGTCGCGGGCCACATCAACGCGCAGGGCAGAGAGATCGCGCGACATCTCGAGGCGTAGCGCCGATATCTCCGTTCCCAGACGACGCTCGAACCGATCGGCTGCTGCTGTCAACACCTCGTCGCTCCATTCCGTTCGGGTCGACTCGAGTAGCGTGACGAGCCCTTGCGTTCCATCACTTCCCAAGGCGCTCTGCCAATTGTCTCGGTATCCGCGGGGCAATCATCTTCCAATGCCAATTCTCACCCAGCCCGTGCTCTGACGACGATGCCATCGTCGGCCAGAGGCCGTCAAGAGACGCTATGAATAGCCTTCGGTCGCGGGATGTGCCTGATACAACTCCTCGAGCCGATTCGTCTCCTCATCCGAGAGCGTGAGCGACGCGGCCGCGATCGCATCTTCCAGGTGCTCGCGTTTGGTCGCGCCAAAGATGGGCGAGGTCACCGCCGGCTTGCGCAGCAGCCACGCCATCGCGACCTGCGCCGGCGAGACTCCGCGCTCCTTCGCGATCTCGTTCGTACGATCGATGACGGGCTTGTCGATGTCGACGGTCTTCACGAAGAGCGTCTTGCCGAAGGCGTCCGTCTTTGCGCGTGCGGTCGTCCCATCAACTGCGTAAGGCCGGGCCAGCTTGCCACGCGCCAAGGGAGACCAGGGCGTCGTCCCGATTCCCTCGGACGCACACAGGCGCAGCATCTCGCGCTCGTCTTCCCGATAGAGCAGGTTGTAGTAGTTCTGCATCGAGATGAACTGGGCCCACCCATTGGCGCGCTGCAGGCCGATGGCCTTCATGAACTGCCATGCGTGCATGGACGACGCACCCAGGTAGCGCACTTTGCCGGCGCACACGACGTCGTTGAGTGCCGCGAGCGTTTCCTCGAGCGGCGTGTCGTAGTCGTAGCGGTGGATGATGTAGAGATCGATGTAGTCGGTACCGAGACGCTGCAGGCTGTTGTCGACTTCCGAGAGGATCGCCTTGCGCGAGAGACCGCGGCCGTTCGGACCCTGCCGCATCGGTCCCCAGACCTTCGTTGCTATTACGACCTCGTCGCGGCGAGTGAAGTCGCGAATCGCACGGCCCAGCACCTCTTCGCTCTGTCCGTTCGAGTAGACGTTGGCAGTGTCGAAGAAATTGACGCCGAGCTCCAGCGCACGCTGGATGTGAGGCCGGCTGTCTTCTTCGCTGAGAGTCCAATGCCACTGGAGCACGCCAGGCGTCTTCGCCTGGCCATAGCTCATGCAACCGAGGCATACGCGCGAGACCTGCAGGCCCGTGCGCCCGAGCGTGACGTAATTCATGGGAACTCCCAATTCCCAAACCCAACTCCCAAGATCTTCTTGGGAGTTGTGAGTTGGGAGTTGGTGGTTGAGTGAACTGCTACCGCGCGAGCGGATCTGGCCGCATCTGGAACTTGACGACCTTGCCCTTGGTGCCCTTGCCGCCTTCGATATGCCACACGAAGTGCGTACCGTAGTTGGCGTAGAGCGCGCGTCCTTTCCAGCCCGCGTTTGGATCGTCGATGCGACCGTCGAGACCACGCGAGTAGAAGCCGAGCGGATACGGCACTCGCAGAGTGATCCACTGGCGTGTCTGCGGATCGAGCACCAGCAGCGCATCCGAGTTCGAGCCGTTTGCGATCGGTTTGTTCGCTCCCAGCCCGAGCACGTTGTGCTGATCCACCCAGTTGTAATAGTGGAAGTCGGCCGGGATGTTGGTCCCCTTCAACTTCGGGCCGCTGGTCTGATAGAGCGTCCACCCTTCCTGGCACTCGCTGCCATCGATCTTGCGCGGACCGGTGATCGCCTTGCACTTGCGGCGATCGAAGCTCGCGAGGTGGCTGCTCGCTGCGAGCGCGGTCCAGACGACGCCGTTGCTGTCGACGTCCACGCCGCGCGGATCGAAGCCAGGCTCGGGCACCTTGTAGACTTCCGTCATACACGACTGCGGCGGGTTCTTGCCACGATCGACGCGCACGAGATAACCAGGGAACCGCTCGGAGACACCCCACACCGAGTCGTCAACCGGGCTCGGGACCACGCCGTAGAGACTGAAGCTGACGAGCGTATCGAGCTTGGGATCGGGTCCGCCTCCCGTTCCACCAGAGCCACCCGAGCCACCTCGCGCGCCGAGCCCGCTCCCTCCCGTCGTATCTCCTGCATACAGGATTGAGTCACCGCGACCGGTGACCTGATTCCACGGCGGCGCCGTGATGCGGCCGTCACCGTTGGTGTCGACGACCTGCCCGCACCAGCCGACGGCTTTCTTCTCGTCCTTCGTCTCGTCGTAGACCTTCGAATCGATCCAGCCGACGATCGGGCCCGACAGCTCGTTGAAGTACACGGTCTCGTTCGGGTCGTTGTCGAACTGCAGGTGATGCGTCGCGTAGCAGGTGTCGATCAGCACGAACTGACGTGTCTTCGGATCGTAGAAGGAGGCCTGACGCCCGCTGTTCCGCAGCGGGAACCATGCCGCGAACTTGTTCGAAGGGTCATTGCACCAGTCCGGATCGGCGTTGGGGCGGATCTTCGACGTCATCCACACGCGTCCCTTGCTGTCGAGCATCGGGTTGTGCGGGTCGGCGGGGTTGTACGGTGGATTCGCCCACAGATGCTCGTTGCCCCACCACAGCGACGGACGATTCGGCGCCGGGAAACGTGACGGCACCTGCGCGCGCGGCGCGCGGGTCGGAATCTCGAGTTCTTCCGTCGAGTTCGTTTTCTGATTCAGCACCACGAGCGAGCCATGTCCCGCGGACACGGCATACACCGGACCGTACGCGTTCACCGTCGGGTGATTCTTGTCGGTCGACACCAGGTCGTGCATGAACGAGTGGTCGTCGCCAACATCCCACAACGTCAGCACCAGGTTGCGCTCGATGCCTGTCGGGCGCGGCGGCATCGGCGGCACTTCACCCTTGGCCACGCGCTCGGTCCAATCGGCATAGACCTTCAACGAACGAGTCTGTCCCTGATTGTTCAGCACGCCGTACATCGAGGTCCCGCGCACGCCGGTGCCCAGGCGCCACTCCCACGCTTCAGCATGTGACTTCAACTCCGGCTTCGCCTTCAGGATGTGATCGACGCTGCGCGTGAGCTGATTGCCAAGCTGATGACAGAAGTTGCAGTCCGACTTCAGCGAGTTGATCCAGTGGTTCTGCGACAGCATGCTCGGACCGAGACCGTTGCCCTGCGGCCCGGTGCCGGGGAACTCGCTTGCCGCTGGCGGCTCGAGCAGCGAAAGCCAATAGTTGCCAGGATAGACCTTGGCCGCTTCCTGCGGCGTCTTCGCCGGATTGACCTTCAGCGTCACGGGAGCGGTCGCCGGTTTCATCACCTGCCGCTCCGAATCAGCGATGCCGTAGCCACGAACGAAGACGCTGTAGCTCGCGCTCGGCAGCTCGGGCAACATGAAGCGCCCCTGATCGTCGGTAACCACAATCTTGATGAAGTTGGTGGGCAGATCCTTCGTCTCGGCAATCACCCACACGCCGGCTTCAGGTCCCTTGGCGCCCTGCACGACGCCGGTGATGAAACCCGTCGCGCCCGCGGCCGGCGCCTGTCCGTGTATCGTGACCGAGATGACGGCGGCTGCCAGCAACGCCACCGCACCACCGAAGAGCGCACGTCGAATCTTCACAGCACGTCTCCTGACTGGATAGTAGATGGTGGATCGTGGATGGTGGATCGTGTTCG
>Ga0070672_100002714_pt1 | contig 11316 bp, 14 predicted proteins | sample KBSM13metaG_FD_66151 | JGI IMG/M metagenome (GOLD analysis project Ga0070672, IMG submission 66151) | Miscanthus rhizosphere microbial communities from Kellogg Biological Station, Michigan, USA - KBS M1-3 metaG | ecosystem: Host-associated > Plants > Roots > Rhizosphere > Soil ... | reverse complement strand
ATGAGCCCGTTCCAGCACGGCGAGGTCTACGTTACCGACGACGGCGCCGAGACCGACCTGGACCTCGGACACTACGAGCGTTTCCTGCGCACCCGCCTGTCGGGCAAGAACTCGATCACCACCGGCAAGATCTACGAGGCCGTGATCCGCAAGGAGCGCCGCGGCGACTATCTCGGCGGCACCGTGCAGGTGATTCCGCACGTGACCGACGAGATCAAGCGCTGCATCGACGACGCCACGTCCGGATTCGATGTCGGCCTGGTGGAGATTGGCGGCACCGTCGGCGACATCGAATCGCTGCCGTTCCTGGAAGCCATCCGTCAGATCCGGACCGAGCGCGGCCCGGAAAAAGCATTGTTCATGCACCTGACGCTGGTGCCGTACATCGCGGCCGCGGGCGAACTCAAGACCAAGCCGACGCAGCACTCGGTCAAGGAACTGCGCTCGATCGGCATCCAGCCCGACATCCTCCTGTGCCGCAGCGAGCAGCCGCTACCGGACAGCGAACGCCGCAAGATCGCGCTGTTCACGAACGTGCCGGAGAAGGCGGTCATTTCCGCCGTCGACCTGGACAACATCTACAAGATCCCGATGTGGTTCCACGCGCAGGAACTCGACCAGATCGTCGTCGAGCGCCTGCACCTGCCGGTGTCGGGCGAGGCGAACCTGTCCGAATGGGAAGCCGTAGTCGATGCCTGCGAGCATCCGGTCGACGAAGTGACGATCGCGGTGGTCGGCAAGTACATCGACCACCAGGACGCCTACAAGTCACTGGCCGAAGCCCTCAAGCACGGCGGATTGCGCCAGCGCACGCGCGTGAAGCTGAAATGGCTCGAGTCGCAGGACGTCGAGCGCGATGGCGGCAAGGCGCTCGCCGGTGTCGACGGCATCCTCGTGCCGGGCGGATTCGGCGACCGCGGGTTCGAAGGCAAGGTGTTGACGGCGCGGCACGCCCGCGAGCACGGCATTCCGTATTTCGGCATCTGCTACGGCATGCAGGCCGCGGTGGTGGATTACGCGCGACACGTGATCGGCCTGGCCGATGCGAACAGCAGCGAGAACGACCGGCAGTCCGCGCATCCGGTGATCGGCCTGATCACGGAATGGCGGACCGCCTCCGGTGACCTGGAACGCCGCAGCGAAACCAGCGACCTGGGCGGCACCATGCGCCTGGGTCTTCAGGACCAGCGCATCAAGCCCGGGACGCTGGCGCACAAGCTGTACGGATCGGACGTGGTCGGCGAGCGCCATCGCCATCGTTACGAATTCAACAACCGCTACCGCTCGCAACTCGAAGACGCGGGCCTGGTGATCAGCGCCAAGTCGATGGACGACTTGCTGGTCGAGATGATCGAGCTGCCGCAGGCGCAGCATCCGTGGTTCCTCGCCTGCCAGGCGCATCCGGAATTCCTGTCGACGCCGCGCGATGGCCATCCGTTGTTCATCGGCTTCATCCGCGCCGCGCGCGAGCACAAGGCGCAGGCGGGTGGACGGTTGCTCAAGGAAGCGACGGCGTGAACCTCTGCGGCTTCGAGGCCGGTCTCGACAAACCTTTCTTCCTCATCGCCGGTCCCTGCGTCATCGAGTCGATGCAATTGCAGCTCGACACGGCCGCGACGCTGAAGGAGATCACCGGCGAGCTCGGCATCCCCTTCATCTTCAAGTCGAGTTTCGACAAGGCCAACCGCACGTCGGGCACGAGCTTCCGTGGCCCCGGCCTGGAGGAAGGGCTCAAGGTGCTGTCGGAAGTGAAGCGCCAGCTCGGCGTGCCGGTGCTGACCGACGTGCATGAGTACACGCCCATGGACGAGGTGGCCTCGGTGGTCGACGTGCTGCAGACGCCCGCCTTCCTGTGCCGCCAGACCGATTTCATCCAGAACGTCGCGCGCGCCGGCAAGCCGGTGAACATTAAGAAGGGCCAGTTCCTCTCGCCCTGGGAAATGAAGCACGTCGCCGCCAAGGCGAAGGCGACCGGCAACGAGCAGATCATGGTCTGCGAGCGCGGCGCGAGCTTCGGCTACAACAACCTCGTCAGCGACATGCGCTCGCTGTCGGTGATGCGCGATACGGGCTGTCCGGTGGTATTCGACGCTACGCATTCGGTGCAGTTGCCCGGTGGCGCGGAAGGCAAGAGCGGTGGCCAGCGGGAATTCGTGCCGGTGCTCTCGCGCGCGGCAATGGCCGTCGGCATCGCGGGCATCTTCATGGAAACGCATCCGGATCCGGACAAGGCACTCAGCGACGGCCCCAACGCCTGGCCGCTGCCGAAGATGCGCGCCCTGCTCGAGACGCTGCTCGAGATCGACCGCGTCACCAAGAAAAACGGCTTCCTGGAATCCGCGTAGGGCGATCAAGCCCGCTGCACACCCTTTCGAACGACAACCGGCGGGCCTTCACCCGCCCTGTGAACACCGGACAGACGCGCCCAATGACCAACATCGCCAAGATCCACGCCCGCGAAATCCTCGACAGCCGCGGAAATCCCACGCTCGAAGCGGAAGTGACGCTGGACGACGGCAGTTTCGGCCGTGCGCTGGTTCCATCCGGAGCGTCGACCGGTTCGAAGGAGGCGGTCGAACTGCGAGATGGCGACAAGACGCGCTACCTCGGCAAGGGCGTACTCAAGGCCGTGGGCAACGTAAACGGCCCTATCGCGCAGGCGCTGCAGGGAATGGATGCGGGTGACCAGGCCGCGCTCGACCGCCGCCTGATCGACCTGGACGGCACCGAGAACAAGGGCCGCCTCGGGGCGAATGCATTGCTGGGCGTTTCGCTCGCCAATGCGCACGCCGTCGCCGCGTCGAAGAAAGTGCCGCTATGGCGCCATCTCGCGGGTGATCGCGCGCCGGTGCTGCCGGTGCCGATGATGAACATCATCAACGGCGGCGCGCACGCCGACAACAACGTCGACCTGCAGGAATTCATGGTGCTGCCGGTGGGTTTCGATTCGTTTTCCGAGGCGCTGCGCTCGGGCACGGAAATCTTCCATGCGCTGAAATCGGTGTTGAAAGGCCGCGGCCTGAGTACGGCGGTGGGCGACGAAGGCGGCTTCGCGCCGGACCTGCGCAGCAATGCCGAAGCGCTCGACACGATCCTGGAAGCCATCGGCAAGGCCGGCTACAAGGCCGGCGAAGACGTGCTGCTCGGCCTCGACGTGGCGTCCAGCGAATTCTTCGACAACGGCAAGTACCACCTCGTCGGCGAAGGCAAGCGGCTGACGAGCGAGCAGTTCGTCGAATTCCTAGCCAGCTGGGCCGCGCAGTATCCGATCATCACGATCGAGGACGGCATGGACGAGGGCGATTGGGCGGGCTGGAAGCTGCTGACCGAAAAGCTCGGCGACAAGGTGCAGTTGGTCGGCGACGATCTTTTCGTCACCAACCCGCGCATCTTCCGCCAGGGCATCGATCAGGGCGTCGCCAACGCGATCCTGATCAAGGTCAACCAGATCGGCACCCTGACCGAAACCCTCGAGGCCATCGCCATGGCCGATGCCGCGCACTATGCCGCCGTCATCTCGCATCGCTCCGGCGAGACGGAGGACACCACGATCGCCGACATTTCGGTGGCGACGACCGCGACGCAGATCAAGACCGGTTCGCTGTGCCGCAGCGATCGCGTTGCCAAGTACAACCAGTTGCTGCGGATCGAGGAGCAGCTGGGCGCCGCTGCGCGCTATGCCGGCCGCGACGCCTTCGTCTCGCTCAAACGCTGACCGCACGACGCCATGCGCGGTCTCGCCATCCTGCTGGTGTTGATGCTCGCGCTGCTGGCGTGGTTGCAGTACCGGTTGTGGTTCGGCAACGGCGGTGAGCGTGAGGTCGCCGCGTTGCAGGCGCAGGTGCATCGGCAGGCACGCGACAACGCGGGGCTCAGGCAGCGCAACGATGCACTCGCGGCCGAAGTGCAGGATCTCAAGTCGGGCGAAGCCGCCGTCGAGGAGCGTGCGCGCAGCGAGCTGGGGATGATCAGGCCCGGCGAGACGTTCTACCGCGTCGTCGAATCGCAACCGTCCGGGCCGCAGGCGGATGGATCGCAAGGCGCGACGGACCAGGATCGCGCGCCATGACCTGGGTAGTCGTGCCCGCCGCCGGACGCGGTACGCGGGTGGGTGGCGACCTTCCCAAGCAATACCGCACCGTCGCCGGCGTCCCGTTGATCGCCTATACGTTGAAGTCACTGCTCGCGCATCCGTCGGTCGAAGGCGCGATGGTCGTCGTCGCGGCCGACGACGGCGCATGGCTGGGTTGGAGCGATTTCGAAGGCAAGCCGCTCGTCACCTGCCACGGCGGCGAAGCGCGTGCCGATTCGGTCCTCGCCGGGTTGGAAGCGCTTCCCGCGAGCGTGCGCGCGGACGATTTCGTGCTGGTGCACGATGCCGCCCGACCGAACCTGCGCACCAGCGATCTCGACCAGCTGCTCGAACGCGGTCGCAACGATCCGGTCGGGGCGATCCTCGCGACGCCGCTGCACGACACCCTCAAGCAGGCAGGCGACGATGGCGGCATCGATGGCACGCTGCCGCGCGAACGGCTGTGGCGGGCACTGACGCCGCAGTTGTTCCGACGGCTGCAGCTCAGCCGCGCACTCGAGGCGGCGCGCGACGCCGGTGTCGCGGTCACGGACGAGTCGATGGCGATGGAGCGGCAAGGCTTGCGGCCGCTGCTGGTCGAAGGCAGTGAGGACAACTTCAAGGTGACCACGGCGGCGGACCTCGCACGCTTCGAGTCGATGGTGGTGCGTCGGTGAGCGCGGTACGCATCGGCCATGGCGTCGATGTGCATGCATTCGGCGCGGGCGACCATCTCGTGCTGGGCGGCGTTCGCGTCGCCTTCGATCGCGGTGCGATCGCGCACAGTGACGGCGACGTGGTGATCCATGCACTGTGCGACGCCATGCTTGGTGCCCTGGCGCTCGGTGACATTGGCCGCCACTTTCCGCCGTCCGACCCGCAATGGAAGGGCGCGGACAGTCGCGTTTTCCTGCGCCATTGCAACGCGTTGCTTCGCGACCGCGGATGGCGGGTCGGCAATGCCGACGTCACCATCGTCTGCGAACGGCCCAAGATCGGTCCGCACGCCGACGCGATGCGCCGGAACCTTGCGGACGATGTCGGAATCGACATCGACGCGATCAGCGTCAAGGCGACGACCAGCGAGCAACTCGGCTTCACCGGCCGTGGCGAAGGCATCGCCGCGCACGCGGTGTGCCTGCTCGTGCGCGCGTGACCACGCTTGCGCGCGCGCTTGGCGCGCCCGTGCTGTCGGCGCGGATGCGCAGCACGCCCGAGGATTTCCTCGTGGAAGAGATCGACGCGTTCGAGCCTTCGGGGAGCGGCGAACACCTGCTGCTCACCGTGGAAAAGCGCGGGATGAACACGGCGTTCGCCGCCGCGACGATCGCCCGGTGGGCCGGCATCCCGGAGATGGGCGTCGGCTACGCGGGACTGAAGGATCGGCACGCGGTGACGCGCCAGCGGTTCAGCGTGCATCTTCCAGGCCGCGAGTCGCCCGATCCTGCGTTGCTGGAAACTCCGGACCTGCGGATCCTTCGCAGTGAAAGACACAACCGCAAACTGCCGCGCGGCGCGCTCGCGGGCAACCGCTTCGCGCTGGTGCTGCGCGAGGTCCAAGGCGAGAGAGCCGACATCCAGACGCGCCTGGAGGCGATCGCCGGGCGCGGCGTGCCCAACTACTTCGGCGAGCAGCGCTTCGGCCGCGGCGGCGACAACATCGCCAATGCGCTGGCGATGTTCGCCGGGCGTCGCGTGCGGCGCGAGCAACGCACGATGTTGCTGTCGGCGGCGCGATCGGAATTGTTCAACCGCGTGCTCGCCGCCCGGGTTGACGCCGGTTGCTGGGACATCGGCCTGGACGGCGAGGTCTGGATGCTCGACGGCAGCCGCAGCGTGTTCGGTCCCGAACCGCTGACGACTGAGTTGGAAGCGCGCTCGGCCCGCTTCGATATCCACCCGACCGCACCGTTATGGGGACGTGGCGCATTGCGTTCGACGGGGGCCGCGCTGGCCATGGAAACGATCGCGCTCGACAGTGAAGACACCCGTTTGCTCCGCGCCGGACTTGAAGCCGCTGGGCTCAAGCAGGAGCGCCGGGCGACGCGGTTGTTGCCCGTGGGCCTGCATTGGGAATGGCTCGACCAGAACGTCCTCGGGCTGCGGTTCGAACTCCCTCCGGGGACCTATGCCACCGTGGTCCTTTCCGAATTGGGGCGGGTTTCGGACCGTTCGTCGGAAAGCGGTTTTGGCCTCTAGGCACGGCAATACGCGGGCGTATAACCGTGTTTAGACGGCCGGAAAGGGGCGGCCGTCATCATCCAAAAGGCATCCCCGGAAGGAGTCGCCATCATGAAATCGACACTCACCTTGAGCATGTTCGCACTGTCCCTGGTGATGCTCGCCGGTTGCGCGAGCCAGAACCAGGCCGCGCGGGCGACCATTCCGCACGACGTCGACGACGCCAACTATGTCGCGACGGTCGAACAGTACGACCGCAGGCACGGCATCAGCGTTACGTGGGTGAATCCCCCGCAGAAGCGCGTCCCGGAACAGACCAACACCGGAAACGACAGCGACTGACGCGACGTTCGCTGCTAGCGGCGCTGCCGCAGCAGCACCAGTACCGCGCCATGCCCGCCCTGCGCGGGTGGCGCGGAATGAAAGGCCAACACGTCCGCCCGCTGGCGTAACACCCGGTCCACCAGGTTCTTCAGCACGGGAATCCCGCTGTCCGAGTGCAGGCCCTTGCCGTGCACGATCCGGATGCAGCCCAGCCCCACGCGCCGGGCGTCCTTCAGGAACGCCCGCAACATCGCTTCGGCTTCGACCGCCCCGCTGTGGTGCAGGTCGAGTTCTTCCTGCGCGGCGTAGTCGCCGCGTCGCAGGCGCTGCAGCACGCGCGACGGCACGTTGTCGCGGCGGAAGCTGAGCGCGTCGCCCGCTTCGAGCATGTCGGCCGCGACCGAACGCCGGAACTCGCCGAGCGCGTCGGCGTCATCCCGCGCCGCCATGCGCGGGACCGGACGCGGCTTTGGTTTGTCCGGTAGCGACGCCGACGGCGGCAATTCGCGCACCGGGCCGATCGCCGCACGGAACAGTGCGGCGTCATCGTCATTGTCGCCGTCGGACGACGGAGTCGTTGGTGGCGATTTGCGTCCTGGACCCATGGCGCAAGACTAGCGTGACGCGGCCCGGTGCGATGCAGGCAGTGCATCGCAGGTCGCGCGGCGGGGAACGCGCATGCATCCGCTATCATGGCCGCGTCATCCGGCGAGGCACTGCAAGGCATTCATGCGCGTACTGGTCAGCAACGACGACGGCGTCGACGCCCCCGGCATCCGGATCCTCGCCGCGGGGCTGCGTGAAGCCGGTCACGAGGTGCTCGTCGTCGCGCCGGATCGGGACCGCTCCGGCGCCAGCAATTCGCTGACGCTTGACATGCCGGTGCGCGTGGTCCAGCACGATGCCAGCACGTGGCGCGTGTACGGCACGCCCACCGACTGCGTGCACGTGGCGATCACGGGCATGCTCGACGTCGAGCCGGACCTCGTCGTCTCCGGCATCAACAACACCGCCAACCTCGGCGACGACGTCATCTATTCGGGCACCGTCGCCGCCGCCATGGAAGGCCGCTTCCTGGGCTTGCCCGCCGTCGCGTTGTCGCTGGCGAGCGCCGATCACCGCGGCCGCCACTACGAAACGGCGGCGCGCGCCGCGGTCGAGATCATTGCGAGGCTGGCGACCGACCCGCTGCCCGCCGATACCATTCTCAACGTCAACGTTCCCGATGTTTCGTGGGACGAGGTGCGCGGATTCGAAGTGACCCGACTGGGCAACCGCCATCGCGCCGAACCCTGCGTGCCGCAAGCCGATCCGCGCGGGCGTACGTGGTGGTGGATCGGTGCGGCGGGCGCGGCGCAGGACGCCGGCCCGGGCACTGATTTCAATGCCGTACGCGACGGCAACATCTCGATCACGCCGATCCACGTCGACCTGACCCGGTTCCAGGCTCTGGAACAGGTGTCCAGCTGGGTCTCCGGGCTGGCCGCGTCGCTCGACGCGCACGCCACCGGCCAGCGCGCATGACCGCACGCATGCGGCTCCAACCCGAGGCGATCGGCGTCGGCATGACCTCGCAGCGCGTACGCGACCGCCTGATCGAACGCCTGCGCGATGGCGGTATCCGCGACGAGCGCGTGCTCAATGCGATCCGTACCGTGCCGCGCCATCTGTTCGTGGATGAGGCGCTGGCCACGCGCGCCTACGAGGACACCGCGTTGCCGATCGGGCATGGCCAGACGATTTCGCAACCCTGGGTGGTGGCGAAGATGACCGAAGCCCTGTTCACCGGGAACGCGCAACCGAAAAAGGTGCTCGAAGTGGGGACCGGCTCGGGCTATCAGGGCGCAATCCTGGCGGCGCTCGGGCTCGAGGTGTACACGGTCGAGCGCATCGGCGAACTGCTGCGGATCGCTCGCAAACGCTTCCGGACGCTCGGCTTGAACGTGCGCAGCAAGCATGACGACGGCCGCATCGGCTGGCCGGAGTGCGCGCCGTTCGACGCGATCGTCGTCACTGCCGCGGCGCCTGCCCTGGTGGATGCGCTCACCTCGCAGCTCGCCGCGGGCGGCACGCTGGTGGCGCCGGTCGGCGCCAGTTCCGCGCAATCGCTCATGCAGTTGCGCAAGGACGGCGAAGGCGAAATCGAAGAAAGCACGCTCGCACAGGTCGTGTTCGTGCCGTTGTTGTCCGGCATGGTCGACCGGTGAGGGCGACCGGATGAAACTGTTCGGGCCGTTGTACGAACGCGCGTTGGCGTGGTCGCGGCATCCACGCGCACCGCTGTTCCTGACGATGTTGAGCTTGTTCGAGGCGGTGTTTTTCCCGGTCGCGCCCGAGGTGATGCTCGCGCCCATGTGCCTGTCGCAGCCGCGGCGCGGCTTCTGGTTTGCGTTCCTGAGCCTGTGCGGTTCGCTGGTGGGCGCGGTGATCGGCTACGCGCTGGGCCATTACGCCTTCGAGTTGCTGAGGCCGGCGCTGGATTCGATGGGCTGGCTCGAACACATCGACAAACAGGTCGCCTGGTTGCGGGGCATCGCGGAGCAGTCGCCGTGGAAGGCCTTCTGGGTGCTGGTACTTGCCGGATTCGCGCCGATTCCGTTGAAATTCTTTACTTGGGCGTCGGGCATCGTCGGTGTTCCGCTGCTGCCGTTCATGGCGAGCATGGCGGTGGGCCGCGGGAAGCGCGTCTTTCTCGTCGCGGGCGCGATCCGTCTCGGTGGCGAACGCGCGGAAGCGACGTTGCGGCGGTATATCGAACCGATCGGTTGGGTAGCGCTCGCGCTGATCGGCGGTGCGATCGGCTACCTGGTGTGGAGATCCCGCGCGTGACATCGAGCCGCCTGTCCATCGCAGCCCGCCCAATGGTCGTCGTGGCCATCCTGCTGCCATTCGCGCTCATTGGGTGCGGTACGGCGCGCGTGGTCAGCACGCCCAGCCGTTCGCCCGGCCATTCGGCGGCAAGTACGCGACCGGTGCATGTGTCGACGCCGAAGGCGGGCGCAACCGCCGTCGTCCATCGCGGTGACACGCTGTACCGGATCGCGACCCGCAACGGCATCAGCGTGCTCGACCTTGCGATGTGGAACAACGTGCCGCCGCCGTACACGATCTATCCGGGGCAGAGCCTGCGCCTGTATCCATCGCAGCGCGCCGGACGGCCGCAATCGGTGGCGCCCGTTGCGACGCCAACCCGGCCGCGGCCAGCGACCCAGGCACCGCCCACGGCGGTGGCGACGCAACCCGTCGTCGTGCCGTCGGCCAGTCCTTTCGCATGGTCATGGCCGGCCGACGGAACGATTGCCTCGCGTTACGTGGCCGGTGAGCCGACCAGCCAGGGCATCGACATCGCCGGTCAGGCGGGACAGCCCATCCGCGCCGCGGCAGACGGCGTCGTGGTGTATTCCGGCTCCGGCCTGGTCGGATACGGCGAGCTGATCATCGTCAAGCACAACGACGCGTGGTTGTCCGCCTACGGCCACAACCGCGCGCGGCTGGTCAACGAGGGGCAATTGGTCAAGGCAGGCCAGCAGATCGCCGAGATGGGCCACAGCGGCGCGGAGCGCGACATGCTGCACTTCGAAATCCGCTTCAACGGCAAGCCGGTGGACCCGCTGGGCTATCTGCCGCGATCCGCCCAACGGTAACCGGCGCGAACGTCCGCCGCCTCGCCACGCAGGCCAAGAGGCAGGACGCCACGCATCCGTTGGGCCGAGCGCCTCAACCGATCACGAACCCCGCCACCACGCGCCGGCCTTCTCCCGCCAGCACGCTATAGGTCCGCGCCGCGGCTGCATTGGTCATCACCTCGACCCCGATGCCGCGGGTCAGGAACGCCGCCAGAACGGCAGGGGACGGAAATACCTGGCGCGCGCCAGTCCCCAGCAGCACGAGTTCGGGACGCATCGCGAGGATCGGTTCGACCAACGCCGGATCGAGTCCCGCGGCATCGGTCACCGGCCACTCTTCCACCAGCGCTTCCGGGGAAATCACGAAACTCGCGCGCAGCACGCGCTCGTTGACCAGCGCATGGTCGGCCTCGGCACCGCGCAGGTACCAGGCGTAGTCGGGACGTTCGAGGTTCAGCTGCACGTCGCGGCTTCAGGCCCGCGGCAGCACGATCTGCCGGTGGTCCTTGCTGGGACGGTAGAGGATTGCGACGTGGCCGATGCGCTGTACCAGCGCGGCATCGGCGCGCCGGGCCAGGTCGGCGACCAGTGCGTCGCGGACCTCGCGGTCCTCGGCGGCGACTTTCACCTTGACCAGTTCGTGGTGTTCCAGGGCGAGGGCGACTTCGTCGACCAGCGCGGCGCTGATGCCCTTGCCGCCGACCTGGAGCATCGCCTTCAGGCCGTGCGCCTGACCACGAAGAAAACGGGTCTGGGCGTTGGTCAGGACGATCGGCATGAGCGGGCAGGTGAACGCGGGAGCGCAGGGTATCATGGCGGTCCTGCGGCCCCCCGCGCAGCGTCGACCGCCTTCACGCGAAGGCCGCGGATTTCCGAGAACACCCGCCGCATGGCCACCCGCAGCAAGTCCAGCCAGCGCTGGTTGAAGGAGCACTTCTCCGACCCCTTCGTGAAAAAGGCGCAGGCCGAGGGACTGCGCTCGCGGGCGGCCTACAAGCTCGAGGAACTGGTCGAACGCGACCGGTTGCTCAAACCGGGGATGGTGGTGGTCGACCTGGGCGCCGCACCGGGCGGTTGGTCACAGTGGTTGCGACAGGCGATGGTCACCATGTT
>Ga0070672_100002711_pt1 | contig 11320 bp, 11 predicted proteins | sample KBSM13metaG_FD_66151 | JGI IMG/M metagenome (GOLD analysis project Ga0070672, IMG submission 66151) | Miscanthus rhizosphere microbial communities from Kellogg Biological Station, Michigan, USA - KBS M1-3 metaG | ecosystem: Host-associated > Plants > Roots > Rhizosphere > Soil ... | reverse complement strand
TGCTGACTGCCCGGGCACTGGCTGTCATCCAATATGCAGTCGAGGTCCTGGACGCCATTGAACCCGAATAGCGACCGCCGGGTGCCACAAGAATCACGAGCAAGGGTCGGCGCCCGCCCCATTCCTGGACGGACTCAACAGTGAGATCCTCTGCGCGGGCTCGAGCCCGGCGAAGTTTGGAGACGTCCTCAGCATCAGTAGGTCAGTCAGCCGACCTCCCAGGGGTAATCACCGACATCGATTCGAGACCTTCTCGAAGGGCGTGCGTCTATTGGGTGGCTTGATCGCTTGGTGGCCCAGTCCTCCCGTTTGCGCGCTATCGCAGCGAGATCCTCAAACGCCCTGCCCGCCGCGAGGACGAATTCCACGTCTCGGCGGGCGCATAACGATCGATGAATTCGAAAGCAATTCCTGATCCTGTCTGGGCGGGTGTGGGTGTCGGTGGCCCGCCCGTTGCCTGCTGGCCCATCTGCTCCCCCGCGCTGCGTCAAGGGCGCCGAGGTTCTGGCTGGCGGCTATCAGCCCGAAGGTGCGGTTTCTTCTGGGCCCCAACAGTGCTCGCCGGTCTGCTCCTAGGATCAGGCTGCGTTGCGTGCTGGCTCTCGAGTGGACGCCTGGATAATGACCACGTGGTTCCGGAAGCAGGAACGCTCTCTTACCAGGCGGACCGCTCCCGGGATTCCCCGAACGGCACTTCTTCACTGAGTTCTAGAACGTACCGGCCTGCGTGATGGCGGGTGACCAAAATGCCGGCGGGCCGGCGGCTCAGAGCCACTTCGACGAGCGACGACTCAGCCTCGTTCAGTAACTTGTCGACAAGATTTGGGTCAGCAGTGGACACCTCGCGCCACTCTTCCGAATATTCCGGGAGGGAAGGGCTTTGATCGTGTACCGCGGATCTGGTCGGATTCGGGTTGGGGAGTAGCGTCAGATGGGACATAGTGTGACGCCATCCCCGCGCAGGAACAGCCGGCGGTCAGCCGTTCCGTTCTCGATCACCCAAATCAGATGCCCGCGGTCTCCGACCGCGTCTACCCATCCGGCGTACTGGAGATCCCCCAGACACACCTCGACGCCGTCGCCTGGGCTCAGGTATTCCCACTGGTGGATGGGCCGCTGGGTGGGCCGTGGCTGAAGCGTGGCTCCAGCATTCATCGCATACTCACTTTTTGTCCCTCCGGTTCCTTGTGAGTGGGTTGGATGCGGCGGCCGCACGTTTTGCACGTGCGGCCGCCGCAGGTGATGGAAAGGAAGCGTCAGATGATGGCGGCCTTCAGTTCTTTGGCGGCCAGGCTGGGATCCGCGGCTCCGTAGATTGAGCCGCCCGCTACGGCCACGTCCGCCCCTGCCCGCTGGACAGCGTTGATCGTCGAGAGGTTTACTCCTCCGGCTACTGAGAAGGGGACGCGCGCTTCTTCGCCGGCGGCCAGGAGCCCCTTGAGGTCATAGCCGGGCTGTGACTGCTCATCAAGGCCGGCGTGGAATTCCACGAACTTGGCGCCAAGGGCACGCGCTTCCTTGGCGCGGGAGACTTTATTGGATATCCCAATGAGGTCCACAACGATGCCTTTGCCGTGCGCACGGGCGGCTTTCACGGCGCCGGCGATGGTCGAGTCGTCTGCACTGCCCAAGACTGATACCAGGTCGGCGCCGGCTTTGAAGGCGATGTCGGCCTCCAATTCTCCGGCGTCCATGGTCTTCATGTCAGCGAAAACGATTTTGTCGGGGTGGGCATTCTTGATGGCGGTGACAGCGGAGAGGCCTGCAGCCTTTATCAGGGGTGTTCCGAGTTCGATGATGTCCACGTATTCGGCTACTTTGGCGGCCAATTCGAGGGCGTCTTCGACGGTGAGGAGGTCCATTGCAACTTGGAGTTTCATGATCGGCTCTTTCTTTAGGAAATGTTGGGCAAAAGGAATTCAGGGGTGAGTTGTTGACGGGTGTTTCCGCTGCATCAGTCGTCGCCTCCGTCGTCGCCATCCTGAGTCCTGCTATTCGAGATTGGCGTGCCGGGTCCAGAGCTGTTCGGCAGAAATGCTGGTTTCCTCCCAGAGGGCTTGGAACACCGCTTCGGTGGCGAGGAATAGCACCTGTTCGAAGAGGCTTCCGGAATATTGCCGAGACGCACCCGATTGGTGGTCGGTTTTCTGCGGGGCCGGGATAACCACGAGCACGTCGGATACTGCAGCCAGTGGGGAGTTTGTGTTGGCAGTGAATGCGGCCACCTTTGCACCGGCCTTTGCCGCAGTTTCTGCCGCCTTCACCACGCTTGAGGTTGTTCCGGATCCAGAGGCCACCACCAGCAGGTCCCCGGCGCGGATTGCAGGAGTGGTGGCGTCCCCTGCGATGTGGACCGTGAGGCCGAGATGCATCAGCCGCATAGCGGCCATCCTGAGAACCAGTCCACTGCGGCCTGCCCCTGCAACGAACACCCGGTTAACGGTGGTGAGATGGGTGGCCAGGTGAGCAAGTTCCTGTTCATTGATGCAGTCTGCCGTCTCTCCAACCTCGCCCCGGATCAGAGTGAGGCTGTGGCCGATGGCGCCCGCGGTTTTTTGACTGACAGGTGTTGCTGTTGGCATGGTTCCCAATGTCTCTCCTTTGACGGGGTGAGCAGTATTTAGCCAGCCGTTGAGTCGCTTGATGTCTTATCCTCGATACTTCCCGGCGCCCACCACCCATTACGGCGGGCCGAACCTGTCGGAAGCCAGTAGCGGTGCCGCCTACGGTGATATCGTCTGCCGTTCAAGGGCAAACCGGGCATATTCTTCCAACAGCACGGGATCATCCACCGACCCGAGATCCGCGACCGTTTCCAGCCGCGCTCCTTGCAGAAGCCGCTTGATGGGGACTTCCAGCTTCTTTCCGGTGCGGGTATGCGGAATTCCGGGCATGAAGACAATCTCGTCGGGCAGGTATCGGACGGAGAGGTTCTCACGGATTGATCTTGTGATCGCCTCTTGGGTCACGTCCGGGTTGGCGCCGTCGGCCAAATGGACGAACAGCGGCATGTAGTAGTCAGTGCCCAGTTCGGCACCGACCACCAGCGCCTCGGCGACTTCCGGCAGCGATTCGACCACCGTGTAGATGTCTGCCGAACCGAGCCGCAGCCCGTTGCGGTTGAGGGTCGAGTCGGAACGGCCGTGGATGAGGATGCCCCGGTGCGTGAACTCGATGTAGTCCCCGTGCCGCCACACCCCCGGGTACATCGCGAAGTAGCTCTCGTGGTACCTGCTGCCATCGTCTCCCCAGAAGCTCAGCGGCATCGAGGGCATTGCCCTGGTCACTACCAGTTCGCCCTTGCCCCGGGTGGGATTGCCGGCTTCATCCCACGACTCCACGCGCACTCCGAGGGCCGGAGCCTGGATGTAGCCGACATGGACCGGCAATGTCGGGGATCCTCCCACGAAGATGGAGGCGATGTCGGTGCCACCACTCATCGAACTCAACCAGATGTCACCCACATTGCCGTAGACCCAGCGATAACCGTCGGCCGAAAGCGGCGATCCAGTGACCTGAAGGGAATTCAGGGCGTCCAGGTCGTGGTCGCGCATCGGTACCAGAGCCGCCTTCGCGCAGGCATGTACAAATCCCGCACCCACACCGAGGACCGCGACCTGCTCGGCTGCGGCAATCTGCCACACCCGGTCGATGGACGGGAAGGTGGGGTTTCCGTCGACGAGTACCGCCGTCGCCCCCACCCCCAGTGCGGAGACGAGCGCGTTCCACAGCACCCAGCTCGTAGAGGCCACGTTGAGATAGCGGTCCCCGGGCCGCAGGTCGGAGTGGATGAGGAGCATCTTCATTTCCTCAAGAAGCGCCCCGCCGTGCCCGTGCACGATGCCCTTGGGAATGCCCGTTGTCCCGGAGGAGAACAGGACCCACAGCGGGTGGCTGAACTCGACGTCCTCGAAGACGAGCTCCGCCGGTTCGGCCACGGCCTGGGCCCAGTCCACGGCCGGAACCCGGGTTGGGACACTCGGGACAGATGTATGCCGCCCCACCCAGATGATGTGCTCGAGGGTGGGAAGTTGAGCGAAGATCTCCCCCAGCTCCCCACGGCGGTCCCGGTCTTTCCCGCCGAGCCGGTAGCCCGGCGCGGCGATGACGACCTTTGGACCGAGCTGGGCGAACCGCGAAACGATCGCACCCGGGCCGAACTCAGGGGCGCAGACGGACCAAATAGCACCGATAGTGGCAGTGGCGAGCAGCCCGACGACGGCTTCGGCAACATTCGGAAGGATTCCGACGACCCGGTCCCCGTGGCCCACCCCGCGGTCCCGAAGGTGCGCGGCGAGGGATGCCACCTCGCGCCTCAGCGCGTCCCAGGTGACCTCTTCGCGCGTCCCGTCCTCGGCGATGCCCACCAGCGCAATTCCTTCGTGGCCCTGCAGCAGGTGCCGGGCGAAATTGAGGGTGCGTCCCGGAAACCACCGCGTGTGCGGCATGGCGTCAGTGGTGCAGACCGGTCCTGCCGTACCGCCGAACTCGACTCCCGCAAACCGGGCAAAGAGTTCCCAGAACTGTTCCGGCTCATCCACCGACCACTGCCAGAGCTCGTCGTAGCCTGCACTGACATCAATGCCTTGCCGGCCCAGGAAGGCGGCGAATTGCCCGATGCCGGTCTCCGCGCTGCGTTCGAGGTCGGGCTCCCAGATCACTTCGCCGTCTGCGGCGTGGGCGTTGAGGATCATGCGCTCTCCAAGGGCCGGGAAGCTTCCCTGCGTCGCTCGGCGATCTGGGATGCTGTGAGGGGCTCGGTTCCGATCAACACAAAAAGGACCCGGGCCGTGCGGTCGGTGCGATTGGACCACGCGTGGCTGGTGGCGCGTTGCACGGCCACGTCGCCGGCGCGCATGGTTGCCTCACCCTCGTCGACCAGCAGCGTGATCTCGCCCTCGAGCACGACAGCGTAGTCCAGCGAGTCGGTGCGATGGAACCAGAAGTGCTTGGAGCCGCTGTGCTCGGCGCCTGCTTCGGCCTCGTCGTGCCCGTCGAGCTCGCTAAAGATCACCGAACCCGCCTCGTCCGGATAGACGGCGTCCGGCGGGAAGTCTGCAATGCGCAGGATCGTCTCGCCGGCAGCGGGGAAGCTGGGAATCTCGGCGTCGGCCGCGGCCGGGTCCGCGTCGGTGACGTGGTCGATGCGTCCGGCCGCGGTCAGCCAGGGCACGGTGGCACCGAATCCCGGAATCACTTCCGAGGACCAGTGGTTGGGCGCGGCACCGTCCGAGAGGATGATGGCGCGTCCCTGGTCGTCGTGCCCGGTGACGATGCGGCGTACTGGGGGGCGGGTCATCAGACCACCCATTCTTCGTGCGGGTAGGTGCGCGGCTCGGGCCACCAGGGAGCCTTCTGGCGTTCGGTGGAGATCGGTGTGCGCAACGTGCCGACGCCTTCGAGCTCGAGTTCAATGACGTCGCCGGGCTTCAGGAACTTTCCGATTTCAACGCCGGCGCCGAAGCCCATCGTGCCCGATCCAATGATGTCGCCCGGCTGCAGGCGGTCGGAGATCGAGACGTAGGCCAGCAGCTCTGCGGGGGTGTAGACAAAGTCCTCGACCTTGGTGTCGGAGAGCACCTCCCCGTTGACGCGGACCTGGCCGCGCAGTCCCTCGATGGAATCGATTTCGTCCATGGTGGTGACCCAGGGGCCAATGCCGTAGCCGAAGTCCTTGCACTTCTGCGGGCCCATGCCGATCGCCATTTCCGCGCCTTGGATATCGCGTGCGCTGAAGTCGTTGAAGACGGTGATGCCAAAGAGGTGGTCCAGCGCCGTGTCCGGGGTCAGGTCGCTTCCGGACTTGCCCACGACGTAGCCGACCTCGAGTTCCCAGTCGAGGGCTTCGGTGAAGTCGGGGTAGGGCAGAACCTGGTTGTGGCCATAGGACATGGCCGTAGTGCCCTTGAAATACCCCGGACGCTCGTAGATCGACCTTGCCGGCTGTGCCTTGGCGACAATGCGGTGGAAGTTCTGGATGTGCTGCTCGAAGGTCAGCCCGTCGCGAATGACCGGGGCGTCGACCGCCGCCCGCCACGAGACCTCATCGATGGCAAGCGAAGCGTCGTCGGCCGCGGCAAGCGCAGCGTGTGCGGCGTCCAGGAATACGGCGCCTCCGCCGATTCCCGCCGCCAGGCTTCCGGGAAGCACCGCCAGGGCGAGAGCCCGGGCGCGCTCGGGCTCGGCAGCCTTGCGCTGCAGCGTCAAGGCATAGGCGCGGGCAAGGTCAATAACCCGGCCCTGCTCCGGCTGGGCCGCGACGAGTCGAATCTGCTCGCCGTCGGGCGTGGGCACTGCTATACGTCCCAGTTTCATGGTTGCTCCTTTGGACATCAAACATACGATACGTACAGTATCGCATTGGGTTGGTGGGGTTGCAATAGACAAGTTCGTGGGGGTGACGCTCAGTTACCGACCGTGGCGGCCCGGGTGGCCCTCAGGAGTGGTTCGCCGTCGCAGAGCTCCTCCAGCCCGATGTCCGGCGGAAGCATGCCCAGGCTTCGACGGATCCCGGTCAGCAGTCCAAGTCCGCGCTGATCCACCGCAAGCGTGCGGGCGCGCGCGCCCCAGGCCGCCGTGGCCGCCGCCTGGTAGCCGCAGCGTTCAAGCAACTCGATTCCCTCCGCGTCGGTCATCGACTCTCCGGCCGCCACCCCGCGCACCAAAGCGCCCAGGTAGCGTTCCAGCTCTGCGGAAGCGAGAAGCTCGGCGCGGACCACCAGGCCTTGGCCCGGCAGTTCCGGCAGCAGGGCATTGACGTCCACCACGCGCCGCATCCCGGCCTTTTCGGCCAGTTTGTCGAACGGCGGCCCGAGCAGGGTCGCGTCCACTTGGCCGCCGAGCAGCGCGTCCAAGCGTTCGCGAACGCCGCCCACCACCACGTAGTCGACCTCGACGCCGGCGTCCCGTAGCAGGTGCTTGGCGATGAGCGCGAAACCGTTGTCGGGGGCGTCCACGGCGAACCGGCACCCGGCCAGGTCCGCGAGGGATTCCACGTCACCGCCTGCATGGATGCCCAGCTGCGTGGTCTGCTCGACCTGGGCAACCAGGCGCACGTCGGCGCCGGCCCGGGTCCATTCGAACAGGTTGTCGATAGCCGTGACCACCATGTCCTGCTCCCCGGCAAGCAGGGCCCGCAGCTGCTCCGCGCTCGAGGGCGTCCGGGTGGGCAGCACCTCAACACCGCGCAGAAATCCCAGCTCGGCCGCCAGCAGATAGGACACCGGCGGAACGAAGTGGCTTTGACGCAGGATCACGGGGCGGCCCCGCCGGCCGCGGCGACCGCGTCCGGGCGATCCACATACCAGGGAGGCAACTGCCCGCTGGGCCCACGGACCGTTGAACGCTGGATGCCGAGACCAGAGATTTCCGCCTCCATCACGTCGCCGTCCCTCAGGTAACGGCCCCAATGCGAACCGTTGCCCGCAGGCGAACCGGTGATGAGGACATCGCCGGGCAGCAGCACGGCCACCGAGGAGGCGTAGGCGATCAGGCTCGGGATGTCGAAGAGCAGGTCATCGGCCAAGGCATCCTGCATCAGCGTGCCGTTGAGGCTCAAGCGGATGCGGAGCTTCGCAGGATCCGGGACGAACCGCTTCGGCACCACGTAGGGGCCGGTGGGGAAGAACGTCGGCTGGTTCTTGGCACGGAACCAGTCGGTGCCCATCATCGCGATGTCGTTGCGCGGTACGAGCGTGCGCGCCGTGATGTCGTTGACGATCGTATACCCGGCCACGTAGTCGAAAGCGTCTTCGGCCGCGACCCGGTGCGCCCTGCGGCCGATGACCACGCCAAGCTCCAGTTCCCAGTCGACGTTTCCGCCGACATCCGGCAACTTCACGTCATCGTAGGCGCCGCAGACCGCCGAGGGGATCCCGGTCCAGACGTAGGGGTCGCCCGTCCGGCCGCGCTCGTCGATTTCGGCTGCGGCGTCGGCGGCCAGTTGCGCCGCATCGGCGCCTTCCTTGCCGAGCTTGTGGGCCACACTCATCTGCAGGACGTGCTCACGGTAGTTCGCCCCCGCGGCGATGATGGTGCCCACCGGCTGCACCGGCGGCAGCACCCGCAGCCCGTCGAGCGGGCGTGCGCCCGCCGCTGCCGGGTCGATGGCCTCGAGGGCGTCCAGGTGCGCATCCCAGTCAGCGAACAGGTCCCCGATCCGCCCGATTCCCGGCACCACTGTGCGCAGGTCAACGACGTCGTCGCCGAAGACCACACCGGGAAACTCCTCCCCGCCGTCCTCGAAAGTGCCCAGCATGAATCCGTTCACGCGTGCCTCTTCCATGAATCCTCCATTAGTCATTGTCTGCTGCCGCTATACCGGTGGGGCCACGTACAGGCCCTTGTCGCGGTCGTTGAACATTTCGCGGGCGATGAATTCGTCCATGTCGCCGCCGGTTCCCCATTGGTCGGAGGTCTCGGGGTCGCGCGTGTCAAAGATGCTTGGATGCCAGGTATCCTCATCCACCGAATCCAGCTCGGTGGTGTATTCCATGGTGTTCCCGTTGGGATCGTGGAAGTAGGTGAAGGTGTTGTCCCCGGCCTTGTGGCGGCCAGGGCCCCAGATTTTCTTGAACCCGGACCGCAGCAGCTTGCCGCTTCCGCGCATGTACTCGTCGATGCCGCGCAGCTCGAAGGACGCGTGCTGCAGCGAGGCATGCGGACCGCGGGAGATCGCTATGGAGTGGTGTTGTGCATTGCAGCGCATGAAGTAGAAGAGGTCGCCCATGTGCGGGTGGTTCAGGGTGTCGGAGAGACGGAAGCCCAGATGCTGTTCATACCAGGCGCGCATCTTTTCCGGTTCCGGGGAGTTGAGCACCACGTGGGAGAGCCGCACCGGGATCGCCTCGCGTTCCTCGATCTTGCGGTGCTTGCGCACCTCAACATCGGAGGAGACCTCGATGGTGCGTCCCTCCAAGTCGAAGAAGCGGAAGCCGTATCCCCCACCGAGGGTCTTGACGTCATCGGGTTCGCCAATGAGCTTCACGCCCTTGGCAATGAGGTCCGAGGCGAGCTGGTCCACCGAGGCCTTGTCCGCCGCGCCGAACGCGACCATGTCAAGGCGCTTCTCATCGGCCTCGCGCACGCGGACCGAATACTGTTCCGGGGATCCCTCGGCGGCGAAGTAGGTCACGCCGCCGTCGTTCTCCATTTCGGTGAGGCCCCAGTGGTTCTTGTAGAACTCAACCTGCTTCTGGTAGTCGGGCACCGCGATGTCGAAGTGCCTCAGGTGTGTGATGGGGCTGAATGCCATGATGGTCTCCTGTGTTCTGTCCGTTTGACGCGGATGTGGGTTTAGATGCGTGCCGGCACGTTGTGGCCGGCCTGCGGAATGCTGCGGATGAGGCGCTCCAGGGCCTCGGGGGTGTCGCCGAGGCCCAGGATGTAGCGGTCCGGGCGAACGACGACCGCCTGGGCGCCGGCGGCGGCAAGGATCTGGCCGACCTTGGCCGGATCGAACAGGACCACGACGTCGGCATGTTCCTCAAGTAGTTCCCGCAGTGGGGCCGGGACCGCGGCATAGAGCTCGCGGGTTGTTGCCACCAGGAAACGGCTTCCCACCATGTCATCCAGGCGCACCCCGTCGGCGAGGATCGGCTGCATGCCGAGCCGGCCGGCGCGTTCGTCGGTGCCGCCGTCGTGCAGGCCAGGGCCCAGCGCGGGTGAGATCGGTGCGGATGCGGCGGGGTTTGCGCGGATGAAGGCGTCACGCTGCTTCGCGGTGTCGGCGTCGGTGGTTTGCATGAAGCCCGCCGCCCGGGTTGCCTGCTCGACCCAGAACCGTGCATGCGGCATGCGTTCACTCTCGTAGGTGTCAAGGAGGCTGTCGTCGGCCGCACCGCGCTTGACGGCATCGAGCTTCCACACCAGGTTGGCCACGTCGCGTATTCCGGCGCATAGGCCCTGACCAAAAAGCGGTGGCGCCTGGTGGGCTGCGTCCCCCGCCAGGAAGATGTTCCCGGCGCGCCACTGCCGTGCGATGCGGCCACGGAAGGTATAAATAGCCAGCCGGTCTGCAGTGAATCTGCCTGCCGGCAGCACGCCGTGGCTGATCTTTTCCACACCCTCAGGGGTGGCAATTTCCTCGGGGTCGTCCCCCGGCATCAACATGAACTCCATCCGCACCCGTTTGCCGGGGAGGCGGATCCACAGGGCGGGCCTTGTGTGATGACCCAGGAAGATCATGTCGGAAGACAGGCCGGGGCCTTCTTCCAAAATGCCGTCCGCGACAAGCCACTGTGCATCCTCGCCCAGCTTTTCGCACTCGATGCCCAGCGCCTGGCGGCTTGGTGAACGTGCCCCGTCCGCTGCGATGGCCCAGCGGGCGCGAATTAAGGATTCCGCGCCGTCGGAGCCACGCACCGCCACCTCGACGCCCGGTCCCTCATTGCGCACGGAGAGCACGCTGGTGCCTCGGCGGAGCTCGACGCCGGGAAGTTCTTCCACGACATCCCGCAGCAGGACCTCGATGTCCGGTTGGTGAAAGGTGAGATCGTCGTGCCAACCCTGGGTGCCAAACTGACCCGTGGGCAAGGACACCAGGACTTCCCGCTCCTCGTTCTCGATGTGGAAGGAGGACATCGGCAAAGTAACCTCGGCAAAGCGCTCGGCCACTCCCAGCGATTGGAGGGTGCGGAAGGTTTCACCATCAAAGTGCACGGCGCGGGCAGTTGGCCAAACCTGGACATCACGCTCCACCCCGACGGCGGTCAGACCTGCGCGCCCCAGCAAGGCCAGCGCAGTGACTCCTACAGGCCCTCCCCCGATCACTACCACGTCGACGTTGACGTTAGCCATCTTGCTCCTTCAAGTTCAGTACGTATCGTTTCGAATAAAAAGTAACATGCATCACTTAGCCGCACAAGGGTTAGCTGATGGGCTTCCGGCTTGCTTACGCCTTCCAGATGGTCTTGAGATTGCAGAATTCCCTGATCCCGTCCGCAGCCAGTTCCCGACCGAACCCGGAACGCTTGATCCCGCCGAACGGCAGCTCCTGGTACGAAACCGTCATGCCGTTGACGAACACCGCGCCGGCGTCAAGGTTGGCCGTAAACCATTCCTCCTCCTCGGCATCAGCAGTCCAGACCGCACTGGAAAGCCCGAAGGTGGTCTGGTTCGCAATCCGGAGGGCATCCTCGCGGTCCCGGGCGCAGTACAGCGACGCGACGGGCCCAAAGGTCTCCTCCTGGATGATCCGCATCTCTTCGCTGAGTCCGGCGAGCACCGTGGGGGCATAGAAGAAGCCGGGGCCCTCGGGAACCACCCCGCCGGTCAGCACCTGGGCACCCAGGGCGCGGGCGTCCTCAACGAGCCCGGCCAG
>Ga0070672_100002704_pt1 | contig 11329 bp, 10 predicted proteins | sample KBSM13metaG_FD_66151 | JGI IMG/M metagenome (GOLD analysis project Ga0070672, IMG submission 66151) | Miscanthus rhizosphere microbial communities from Kellogg Biological Station, Michigan, USA - KBS M1-3 metaG | ecosystem: Host-associated > Plants > Roots > Rhizosphere > Soil ... | reverse complement strand
CACCGCCACCGCCACCGCCACCGCCAGTGCCACCGCTGCGCGGCGCCGCGAAAACGCCGCGAGATTGCTGACGAGCGGTACTGGAACGCAGCATGCATGTCCCCCCACGTGAGAAACCGTCGCGTCGCGTGTGTTCGGGAGGAAGAGGCCGCTTGGCCCGGGCTGCCTCCGCGGCCAGAATCTCCGGAAGAAGCCAAGAAGCGCGAGGGCGCACGAGCGCTCATCGAGCAGTGGATGCTAGCGAGTCGAATTCGACAACGAGCAGAAGCAACGCTACGCGCATACGACTTGTCGTTTCCATTGTGGTGGGTGCTGTACACGACCGATCAGCTCATCCGCGAGACGTCGGACGCCGTCAGCCAACGCGCCGTCTCGCGCCGCACCCAGTTGGACAAGGCCACCGTATCGTACCTGATGGGCGTCCTTGCAGCGCGAAGCTTGGTCGACCGCGGCCCCGAGTTCGGCGGTACTTCCTATCGCATCTGGCTGACGACCAAGGGCGAGACCCTCCTCGCACAAGCGTCGCGGGCGATCGAGCTCGCCGCTCGCGGCTCGCTCAATGCAGAATGGGGATTGCCCCTCACGCCAGAAGAATAGAGTTCGAGTTCAAACTCGATTTTTCGTAAAATATGGGGCCTCGGGCTTCGGGCTCCTGCTTGGGGTTACCCTATCGTGGACGGCTCGCGGGGTCTCGCCAACGGGTCTCGCCAACGGGTCTCGCCAACGGGTCTCGCCAACGGGCCCTCGCGGATTGAAATCGAGTTCGAATTCGAACTCCGTTTCTCGTTGCTATGCCCCGCTCCGCCGGAGAAAAGTCGAGTTCGAATTCGAACTCCGTTGCTCGTTGCTATGCCCCGCTCGCCGGAGAAAAGTCGAGTTCGAATTCGAACTCCGTTTCTCGTTGCGATGCCCCGCTCCGCTCGAGCGGTCATTGGTTCCGCCCACGCGGCTCCAACCGACGGCTATTTGTCGAAGCGCGAACGGGTCCAGTTGACGAATTGTCCGGGCGCTGTTCGGTCGACGGTCGGCGCGAAGCGCTTGCGCCAATCACCGTGGGCGAGCCGGCGCTTGCCGCGCACTTGATCGGCGGTCATGAGATACGTTTCTGCGTCACTGCCGTCCGCGAGCCGGATCTTCGCGCGCTGAAAGAGAATCGGCACTTGGCGTTTGACGTCGATTTGGCGACGAGTCTCGAGGTCGACGGCGTACAGCTCGCCGTGCACCGCCACTTTTCCGTCCGGAATCAGCGCGGCGTACACGTTGAGCTCGACCAATTGGTAGAGCGGTTCGGTCAGCGCGGGGCCTAGCGACTGGGCGCTTTCCAAGAGCGCGTGGTCGCGTTCCCCAGGCAGCATCGTGCCGTAGAAAAACATGCGGCAGGGCTTGGCGACGGGAGTCACGGGGAGTGTTCGTTCAGGAACTGTCGGACGCGCACGACGGCCGCCGGCAAATCGTCGCCGGTTTTCCAGTCGTGGACGAGCTCGGCGTGGGGCGCCAAGCGCACGATCTCTTCGGAGATAGGGGCCGGATGATACACGTCGTTGCCGCGTAAGACGAGTAGCGGTACCGGGCATGCGGTCACTGCCTCGCGACCGACACTGAACACGAAGTCCCCACCGTACATGCGCGTGCGGAAGGAGGACACGGCTTGATCGTCGATGTCCGAGCGGTTTTGCTTCTGTTCAGCGACCCAGGCGTCGAACAGCTCGTAAAACGTTTCTCGGTTGGTGCCGCTGTAGCCGATGGGCTGCTCGAGCACCGCCGCGCTGATCCGATCCGGTGCGCGCGTGCTCAATGAAAGCGCGAATGCGCCGCCGATGCACATGCCGAGCAAGTGACAGCGCTCTACCTGCAGCTCGTCGAGCAGCGCGAGCTGGTCGTCCGCGTAGGAGTGCCACCCGTCGGTCGCGGTGATGGGCGCGCGCGAGGCGCCCGCGTTGCGCTGGTCCATCGCGATCACGCGATACTGCGCCGAAAACTCGGTGATCGGATTGAACGGCGCGCGGGCCCAAAAGGACCTCGCCGAGCGCATCCCACCGGGCGCGAAGAGCAATAGCGGGTAGCCCGTGCCATGCACCTCGTATTCGATCGTGGTCTCGCCGCGACGCAGGCTCGCCATGCGCGCTACCATGGCACGCGGAGCTTTTCCCTGCTAGCCCCGACGGCGGTGACACTGACGCTAGCCGGCGCCGCGCCCCAGCAAAGATTCGAGACCCTGAGCGCCGAGCTCGGTGCGCAAGATTGGACGCTCCTCGGCGCGCTCGCGACCGAGCAGGCGTTGCCCCAGACGGTGATCGAGCAGCTGAGCCCGCCACCCGCGACGCCGGCCGCGGCTTGGCTGAAGCGGGCACAGCTTTCGGGCTGGGTGGTCTCGGCGCGCCTGCAGCGCAATGGTTCGCTCAAACCGCACTTCTCGGTGCACCCAGACTACGAGCAGCTCGTACTGCGGCGTTTGGCGAGCACGGGCCAGCTCGACCAGATCGCGTCCGCCATGCGCACGCTGCTCACCGTCCGTTCAGTCGGCGATCTGACCTTGGCCTTGCAGGCGGGCCGGCTCTCCGACTTTCAACGCCGCTATGCCGCTCGCAAACGCGCGCCGGAGTCCGGGCCCAGCACTCGGGCCGAGTGGCTGCGACGCTCGCTGTGTGAGCCTTTCGATCCGGCTTGGCTCAGGCGAGTGTGGGGCGAAGACAGCGAGCGCGTTTGTAGCTTGGTGCTCGCAGAATGCTTGATCGCTCCGAGCGCTTGCGACGAGCTGTACGCCTGGCTCGAGCAAGCTACTGAAGCTGCGGGCGCCGACGCAGAGCCAGAGCTGTGCGCGGTGCTTTACCAGCACGCCCTCCTGCGTGGCCAGCTTGCGCGCGTCCCGCGCTTGGTGCCGCTCGTTTCGAGTGGCATTCGCGCGGCATTCGCCGTGGCCACCCGCTTCGTCGAAGGCGATCTCGCAGACGCCCAGCGCAGGCTCGATCAGCTCCTTTCCACGGCTCGCGGCCGAGAAGGCATTCCCGACTGCGGCGGCCTGGCTCCGCTGCTGGCACTCTTGTTGTGCGCGCGTGACACAGATGCCGGACGCGCCGCGGCCAAGCGTGTCTTGAACGCCAGCGAGGGCGAGCTGAGCCGCGGTGCTCAGCGCGCGCTGCGCACCTTGCTCCGGCATTTGTCCGAGGCTCCCGAGGAGCAGCGTCGCCTCGACGTACATCAGCTCTCGCCCGAGATCGGTGCCTGGGAGATTTTGATCTTGGCGCTGACGGTGCATCTGCACGCGTCCGACAAATGGGCGCGCGCCAATTGGTGCCAAGACATCCTTCGCCGGGCACTCAGTTGGCAACGCGCGGGCTACGCTTTCCTAGCGCGGCAAGGCTTTTTCCTGGCCCAAATGTTGAACGAAGAGCACTTCAGCCAAGAGTTGCGGCGGCTTTCGCTCGTGCTCGAGCTCGAACGCTCGCCGCGCGAGCTGGTACTTTGGGAGCTGATTTCGACCAAGCCCGAGTGGCAAAAGGCGCTCGACGCGCTGGCACTGATCTCCGACTCGAAGCCGCCCGAGCGTACGCACGGCTACCGCGTCGCCTGGTACGTCGACATGGTGCGCGGCGAGCTCAGTCGTCCCGCGCTGCAAGAGTGCCGCCCCGCCGAGGGCTGGAGCGACGGCCGACGCGCAACGCTAGCCGAGCTGTTTGCCCTGTACGCCGAGCTCCCGTCGGAAGATCAGCGTGTTTTGGCGTGCACGCGTGAGCTGCACAACGGACAACGCGACTTCACGCCCGAGGCGGCGGAAGCTTTGATTGGGCATCCGCGCGTGGTCAACGGCCTGCGAGCGCGGGCGCCGGTCGAAGTCGCACGCGGCACGCCGCGCATCGAGACCCGCGAAGAGCGCGGCTACGTGCAAGTCTTCGTCGAACCGGCCGGAGCCACGCTGGGCGTCAACGTGATTCCGGAAAGCGAGACGCGGCTGCTCGTGTATCGCGTGCCGGAGGGCATTTTCCGAGCCAGTGAAGCGCTGCGCGGCGGTACACGCATCCCCAAGAGCCACGAGCAAAAGCTGCTGTCCGTGCTGGGCAAGCTGGCCGAAAGTGTCGAGGTGCGCAGCCCCGAGCTGGGCAGCGAGCACACGGTCGTGGCCGACCCCACGCCCTGCTTGCGCTTCGCGGTGCACGCCGGAGCATGGCTGGTGCAGCTCGGCGTACGCCCTTTTTCGGAGCAGGGGCGCTTCTTTCTGGCCGGCGTCGGGCGCGCCAGTCTGAGCGCCTATGCGGACGGACGACGTCTGCGCTGCGAGCGCGATTTGAAGCTCGAGCAGGACCAGAACCTCGCCCTGCGGCACGCCTGCCCCTCACTGCGCAGCCCCCAAGACCCCGAAGAACAGTCGGCCTTCGATACTCCGGACAGCTGGACGCTGGGTGAAGAAGGAGTGCTCCAGCTGCTCAGTGAGCTACGCGATGCGGCGCTGCCCTGCGCGCTGGAATGGCCGGAGTCGGGCGGCATGAAGCTCAGCGCCTGTGCCAGCTCGAAGACGCTGCACGGGCGTTTGCGCAGCGACAAGGGCTGGTATTTGGTGACCGGCGGGATGCGCCTCGATTCGGTGACCGAAGTGACCCTCAATGAATTGCTGCGCGCTCCGGCGCTCGGCAACGGTCGCTTCGTGCGCCTGGAAAGCGGCGCTTACGTCGAGATCGAAGCGCGCATCCGTCGGGTGATCGCGGCGCTCAAGGCGGTCAACTCCGCGACGCGCACCGGTGCAGAGCTGCATTTGCCGAAGAGCGCGCTGTTCGCGCTCGGCGAGCTGAACCAGCCCGACAGCGGCTTTTCGCTCGACGTCGAGAGTCGCGGCTGGCTCGAGCGCGTGGCACGCCTCTCGCACAAGCACTTCGAGTTACCGAGCGATCTGCGCGCCACGCTACGTCCGTACCAAGTCGAAGGCTACCGCTGGCTGTCTTCACTGAGCGAGCTCGGCTTGGGCGCATGCCTCGCCGACGACATGGGCCTCGGTAAAACGATTCAGATCTTGGCACTGCTGCTGTCGCGCGTCGCCGAAGCGCACGGTCCCACGTTGGTCGTCGCGCCGACCTCGGTGTGCGGCAATTGGATCGCCGAGATCGCGCGTTTCGCGCCCAGCCTGCGCGCGATCGAATACGTTGGCAAAGACCGCGCCCGGCTATTGGCCACGTTGTCGAACGGCGCCAGCTCGGCGAGCGTGATCGTGTGCAGCTACACCCTGCTGCAGCAGGACCAAGCCGAGCTTTCGGCGGTGAGCTTTGGAACGGTCGTGCTGGATGAGGCGCAGTTCATCAAAAATCCCCAGTCTTTGCGGGCAAAAGCCGCATATTCACTGTCCGCCAAGCAGCGCATCGCCGCTACCGGTACCCCCGTAGAGAACCACTTGGGCGACGTCTGGGGGATCTTTCGCTTCCTGAACCCGGGGCTGCTCGGCGACTGGCAGCACTTCAAACACACGTTCTTGATGCCGGTAGAGCGCGACGCTGGCCGCGAGTCGACGGAGCTGCTGCACAAGCTCTTGCGCCCCTTCTTGCTCAGGCGCCTGAAGCGGGATGTCCTTTCCGATCTACCTCCACTCACCGAGGTGCAGCACGACGTGCACTGGTCGGAAGACGAAAGCTTGCGCTACGCGCTGCTTCGGAAGCAAATCCACCAAAAGCTTTATACCGTGCACGGCAAGCGCAACAACAAGCTCGAAGTGCTGGCCGAAATCATGCGGCTCCGTCGCTTCTGCTGCCACCCGGTGTTGGTCTTTCCGGACGCACCGCGGGAATGCTCCAAGATCGACGTTCTTCTGGACCTGGTGGAAGAGCTGCAGGAAAATCAGCACCGAGCGCTGGTCTTCAGCCAGTTCGTGGATTTCCTGGCGCTCGTGCGCGAGCAGCTGGACGAACGCCGAATCCGCTACGAATATCTGGACGGCAGCACGCCACAGGCCGCGCGCCAGGCACGCGTGGCGGCCTTTCAAGAGGGCGACGCGCCGTTGTTCTTGATCAGCCTCAAAGCCGGCGGTTTTGGGCTGAATTTGACGGCAGCAGACTACGTGATTCACCTCGACCCGTGGTGGAATCCCGCGGTGCAAGCGCAGGCCACCGACCGCGCGCATCGCATCGGCCAAGAGCGACCGGTCACGGTGTACCGCCTCATCACCAAGGACAGCATCGAAGACAGCATCGTCAAGATGCACGCCTCCAAGCGCGAGCTCGCGGACGCGTTGCTCGACGACGGCGCGGCCACCGCCGGCCTCAGCGCTGACGAGCTGGTCGAGCTTTTGACCGAGTCGCTCAGCCAGCCCGCATGACGTGAGCTTGAGCCGAAACTACTCGTTGAACGAGAGCGGGTAGCCGGCTTCGCTCGGTAATTTGCCGTCGATGCGCAGCACGCGCACGTCGTTCGTGAGCTGGTTCGGCCGGGCGTAGCCGATGCCGCCGCTGGTGTGAGAGACCAAGCGCAAGAGTTGCGACAGCGAATCCACGGCCCGCGGCGGACCGGGCAGACCGCGGATCTTGCGATCGATCCAGAAGCGGCTGACCTCTTCCGGGCTCATGTGCAAGACGGTCATGTCGAAGCCGACGCGATCGCTCGAGCGCGCGGTATGATTGAACGGGACGCTGCGTTGCCCGGAGAAGCCGCTGTCGTCCGCATTCGTGTAAATGCGGCGCAATTCACGCATTTTCAGATTTTGTAAGCTAGAGCCTTTGGCCACGAACACCGCCAGCGTGACCCGCTCGGCGGCACGTGCCGTGCGCTCGACCTGGGGCAACGCGCACAGGCAAGGCAGTCCAACTGCCAGCCCGAGCAGGACGCAGCGACGACTTTTTCCGAGCTTCGTCATGCGCTAGCCCTCAGAATGCCCACGCCACTTGAGAAGCCAAAATTCTGAGCGGGTAGCTGCCGAAGCCGGCCGAACCGGGAGCGCTGAAGTGCCAATCCGTATACTCGAGCTTGACCACCACGGCCGCCGTGGGGCGATAGTTCACGCCCACTTCGAAGGCCGTCGCGGGCGGAGTACTGGGCGCGTCCGGCGAGAACGCGTGCTGCACCATGACGTACGGCATCAGCGGTACGACCGGTAAGCGATAGCCGACCAGTCCGTACGCCCCCCAACGTCGATAGTCAGCCTGGAAGCCTTGCGGAGGCTTCACCACGCTGACGCGCGGACGGCCGTTTTTGTCGAAGTTGGCCTCGTTCATGATGGCTTCGCCCTGAACCAGCCACGACTTGTATTCCCACTTCAGATCCGCGCCGAACGACAGCTCCTTGTACTTGGAGATGGTGGTGAACGCCTGATCGACCGTGGAGCCCTCGTCTCGGAGCACGAATTTCGCGGAGCGATCGTAGTAGCCACCGTGGTAGAACGATGCGCCCACCGTGAGCGAGCCGACCGCGTCGGTCTTCAGATACAGTCGACCGCCGAACGCCTTGTCTTCATCGAAGTCTTGGTACTCGACCGGACCGCGCCCGTTGGAAAGGGTGAGGTGGTAGCCAACTTCCACAGGATCGAAGAAGTAGCTGCCGTACAACTGGAGCCCGACCTGCTGCTCCGGAAAGAGCTGGTTGGCAACCACGAATGGCTTCTTGATACCGATGATCGTGGGCGAACCGTGGTCTACGTTCCAAATGCCGTACGGCGTCAGGAATTGACCGACCTGCAACTTGAGCAAACCGTTGAACTCGTGTTCGACATAGATGCGCTCGATGCGAATGCCGCCCCAGCGAATCGGTTCTTCGAAGCCGACGTAGTCGAGCACGGTGGTATCCGTGCGGACCGAGTTGCCAGCGCCGTCGGGCTTGGTCGCACCGTTGGGCAGATACATGAAGCGCACCTCGGCCAGCGCGCGCCACGAGTCGCCCAGGTTGCTGCTCAGGTAGACATTGAAGTTACCGACTGCAAACGAGTTCACGCTCGGATAAGTGCGGTTCCAAACGTTGTCTTTCGAGATCAGCAGCCGTTGATAGGTGAAATCCGCAAAACCGTACAAGTCGAGCTTGCGCTGCGCGTCGCTGTCGCTATTGCCCTCGTCGGTAGCGAAGCTGTCCGTCACCGGTTCGGGTGCCGCCGCGAACTTCACCTCGGCCTCTTTGTCTGCCGTAGCGGCAGTGGGACCCGGAGTGTTGGCGGGAGCCACGCTGGGCGCTTGCGCCGACGCAGGGGCGATGGCCGTAGGCTCTGCTGACGCTGCAGCTGCCGCCGGAGCCGGCAATGGATCGGCCGCCAGAGCCAGCCCCGCTCGCGACAAGAACCACGCGCTCAGCGCGATGCTCGAGACGCGCATCAGTCGACACCTGGGCAAGTTCCGATGTCCACGCAGATGGTCTTCTTGAAACTCCCATTGGTGCTCACGGCCAAATCGCAACATTCTCTGCCGGGACAGTCATTGCCACCCACCGCGCAGCCTTCGACATAGCAGACGTTGGTTTTGACCACGTCGCACCAAGTGGCTTCGGTTCCGGCGCAATCGTCGTCGGACGCGCACGATTTGCCGGCCCCGTCCGGTGGGCGCGCGCAGTAACTGGGCGTGGCCACGGTGTCGCAGGCGTAGCCACCCGTGCATTCGCCCTGCGCACAGTCCACGTTGGTGCAATAGCCCGAACCGTCATCGAGCAAGTGACAGGTGTCGTATGTCGCGTCGGCACAGTCCTGGTCGGTTGCGCACGCGAGGCCCAGGGCCTCGGGCACGGGCACGCACGCGGACTCGGGGGTCGGCTTTTGGTAACCTTCTTCGCACAGGCAAGCGTCGTTGCTTGCCACTTCGTGCTCGGCACAAGGAGCGCAACCGGGGCTACCATCGGGATTGGTGCCCGCGATGGTGTTGCCAGTGCACACGCACAAGCCCGCGCTGGCGTCGTAGGCTTGTCCAGGATCGCAACGCTCGCTCGAATCATATAGGCAGCTCGACGAGACAAGCAGGCCCGAGAAGGCCACCAGCATCCCCAACGCTGAACTCCGACGCGGACTGACCATGGACAATGCGGCCGACTCTAGACCCACCGTTTGACTCTCACTACTGAGATCCGCGCGCCGGCCTGCCAGCATAACTACATGTCGGCGACAGGAATGCTCCGCGTGCCACAGCGCTCCGCCGCTAACCATTCCGTGCGAAGCGCACGTCGGTGGCCGGGCGAGGCAGCAAGGTGGCAGCACCGCGTGGCTGCCGCCGATGTCTGCATTTTTGGCTTGTACTGGCGGTACAACCGCTGGTACAAGCTGAAGCGTGCCGAGGGCGAGCTTTCAGCAATTGCCGGTGGAGCGGCGTGAGGAAATTCTGCGCGCTGCTGCGGAGGAGTTCGCCGTACGAGGCTTTCAGGGCACTTCGTACAATCAGCTGTTGCTACGCCTCGGCATTGGCAAGAGCTCGGCCTATCACTACTTCGAAGACAAGGCAGACCTGTTCCGCACTGCGGTCTCCGAGACCTATACCAAGTGGTTTCGAAGCTGGTCGGCACTCACCCCACCGAGCGAGCGTGCAGCATTCTGGCCATACATCTTCGAGATAAACTTGGATGGCTTCCGCTTCATGCTGGAAGACCCTACGTCGGCTGCGTTGATGCAATGCGCAGTGCACGAGGCGACAAATCTCGAAAAAGTACTGGGCGCGGAGCAGGTGCTGGCTGCCATCGATCAGTATCACCGAATGCTCTTGGCCATGGGGCAGAAGCTCGGTGCGGTTCGCACGGATTTGCCGCTCGAGCGGCTCTCGCTGCTGTCGCGCGCGATTGGCTCCGCAGAAGATCAGGGGTTCATCCAAGAGATACGGCGTGACGGTCGCGAGGCGGTGGCAGCGCGCCTCCCCGCCCTTGCCCAGCAGCTGACTGACATGCTTCGGCGCGTGCTCGAAGCCGAATAGCGACGCTCGAAGACTGCTCGAACAACTAGGGAGGTAACGATGTCTGATTTTGGTGATTGCGACCGAACCGGGGCAAGCGGACGAACGAGCCGAGGAGCGGGGGCGCTCGCACGGTCTATCGTTGATTTTTTGGCTGATGGAACAGCGATTCGTGACGTTGCTGGCCATTCCGACGTCCGTAGCCGCGATTTTGACCTGGGCGACTCGCGGCGGCCCGGTCGTGTTCATCGTGGCGTGGCTCGCGGTGCCGCTACTCGGCGTGGTCTTGCCGCTACGGTGACGATCGAAAAGTGGTACCAGAACTGGCGTCGCAACGAGGCCAAGATCGTCGAACGCTACGGGGAGCGCTGGTTTCGGCTCTGGTCATTCTTCTTGGCCTGGTCGGCGTTGATCGGCAGCCAGGGCAGCTCGGCACTGTTCATGATCACGATGACCAAGAACCTGAAGAACGACCGTGAGACGTTGCCAAAGACCTCGAAGCTTCGTTTCAGTCGGCGCAGGCGCTTCATTGGCCCGCGGGCGGTCGCAACGCAACAGTAGGGAGTGAAGCCGATGACCCCTAGCTCGTTCGATGCCGTCCTCGCGAGCCCCGGACTCCGGCTCGTGCTCCTTTCGGGGCTTCCCAGCCCTTGGTCCGAAGCCGCGCGGGCCATCTTTCGCTACAAGCGGCTGCAGTTCCTGTGCACGAGCTCGCGACCAGTCGATCCCGCGTTCCAGCGTTGGAATGGCGCGAGGAACCTGCCGGCCGTGCTCTTGGACGACGAGCCCGTGCGCACGGGCTGGGCCGAAATCCTGGCCCTAGCTGAGCGCCTCGCGCCCGAGCCCCGACTGCTTCCGAGCGATCCGGAGGCTCGTATTCGCACCATTGGGCTGTGCCACGAGCTGATGGCGGAGGGAGGATTGCTGTGGAACACGCGGCTTCTGGCCATTGACGCGGGCCTCTCGACGCAGGGTCGGGAAGGCTTTCCAATGCGTGCGGCGCAATACCTGGCGCCGCGCTACGGCTGGGACAAGTCGTGCGCACCGCGCGCGCGTGAGCACGCCGTTCGCACGCTCGCCCTGCTCGATGCGGAGCTCAGGCGCAATGGGGGCCCCTACTACGCGGGCAGCGAAGTGAGCGCACTCGATCTCTACTCGGCCGCAGCGATGAACATTCTGGTGCCGCTCTCCGACTCGGACTGCCCGCTCCCCCCTCCCCTGCGCGCCGCCTTCGTTTGGATGGGGCAAACCTTGGGCGGAGCGCTCTCCTCCGCCCTGCTCGAGCATCGGGACCGGGTCACTTCACGGTTCTTCGAGCTACCGCTCGAGGCTTGAACGATGCGCGTCAGCCAGGTCCACGAAGGCGCGCTGGTGCAGGCGGGCGAATGAGCAACGCGGTGATCGCCCGGACCAGGACGCGCGGACCGAGGCGCTGCGATTGAACCAGTACGAAGTTGATGAAGCCATGCACGGTGATCGCTCGGCCGCGTTGCATGGCTCGGTACGCG